>Ga0209698_10001495_pt1 | contig 26922 bp, 19 predicted proteins | sample LitLauG_LLR_2012_FD_187203 | JGI IMG/M metagenome (GOLD analysis project Ga0209698, IMG submission 187203) | Freshwater sediment microbial communities from Pennsylvania, USA - Little Laurel Run_MetaG_LLR_2012 (SPAdes) (version 2) | ecosystem: Environmental > Aquatic > Freshwater > Creek >... | reverse complement strand
GGCTTCGCTGCAGTGAGCGCCGTGGGCGCGAACATCGTGAACGGCTCGTCGGCATGCTCGTTCGCCAACGAACCGCTCGCCGCCGACCCGCTGCTCGGCGCGCTCGGAGCCAACGGCGGCCTCGGCGAAACGATGCCGCTGCGGCGCGGGAGCCCGGCCGTCGGTGCCGCCGGGCCGCTGTGCCCGGGAGCAGGCCTGGGCGGCCCGCCGCTGGATCAGCGCGGCGTCCCGCGCCCCCGCGGCGCCGGCTGCGACCTAGGAGCATTCGAGTCGGCGGCCGATGCCGCAGTGAGCCTCGTCCCCTCCCCCGACCCCGCATCCGTCGGAGGCGCCCTCACGCTCACCGCGACCGCCATAAACGCGGGGCTCGACCCGCTCACCGGTGTCGTGCTGACGGTCCCCGTCCCGTCCGGAGCGAGCCTGCTCTCAGCTCCCGGCGGCTGCAGCGCCACGTTCGGGAGCCCCATGACCGTTTCGTGCCCGGTCGGCTCGCTCGCGCCCGGGCAGAGCCGGGGAGTTGCGATCAGCGTGCGCCCCGAACGCGCCGGCGCGCTGCTCGAGAGCGCATCCGTGTCCTCCGACCAGCCCGACACCAACCCCGCGAACGACTCGGCGACGACCGCGAGCGTGGCCGCGCAGGCCGCCGGGAGCGGCCCGCCGCCACAACCACCAACACCGCCGCCCGGCTCGCCGGCGGCCACGCTGCTCAGCCGTACGATCACCGTGTCCCGCAAGGGAGCGGCGAGCGTGCGGATCTCATGCGCCGGGCCGGCGGGTGCCGTCTGCTCGGGGGCCGTCGACCTCTACACCGCGGCCGGGACACTCCCGGCGATCGCCTCGGGCAAGCGCCCCGCGAAGGCGGCGCTGCTGGCCCGCGTGCGGCTCAGCATCCGGGCTGGGGCGACCGCGACGGTGCACCTGAAGCTGGGCGGCCCCGCGATGAAGCGCCTGCCCACCCACGCGGCGCTCGCCGCGCGGGTGCTGCTGAGCGCCGGCCCGACGAGGCTCTACAGGGTCACGGTGCGGCGCGGGCGCTAGGCCCGCTCCCCCTCGCCCCAGAAGAAGGGGCCCTGCGCCCTCGTCACGGTGATCCGCCCCCGAGCTCGGTGAGGCTGCGCTCGAGCTGCTCCGGTTCCTCGTCAATCTTCACGATCACGCGGCTCGCGCCGCCCGGCAGCCTCCTACGCACCAGCCATCGGGCCTCGTCAACAGATTCGCCGGCGGTGCGGTAGACGTCGTCGGCGAAGAACACGCGGCCCGCCGGCTTCAGCGACCGTGCGACGAGGTCCCAGAAGGCCTCAAAGCGCGCCGGCGGGACGTGCGAGAGCCAGAACCCGAAAACGACGGCGTCATAGCGCCGGTCGGGCTCCCAGCTGAAGATGTCGGCGTGGATGAACCTGACGGGCGTCCCGCTGAGGCGCTCGGACGCGTGCGCGAGCATCTCACGCGACCCGTCGAGCGCGGTAACGCGCGCACCGAGGCCGGCCAGCTGGCGCGTCCACGATCCCGGGCCGCATGCGAGCTCCAGCACGTCGCCCGCCGGCGCGAAGGCCCTGAGCGCGGCGTCGAGGTCATCCCCGCTCCAGCCGGGGATCGCCCCGAGCTCGTAGTCCGCTGCGATCTCGCTGTAGTAGGCGCGCTGCTCGGCGAGCACCAGATCGATCTCGCGATCGTCCATCGCCCGCAGGCTCCTACCGGGCGGCGGCGACCGTCGGCTCGAGTGCGAGCGCCTGCTCGACTAGCGCGCTGACCTCGCCGTCCGCGCCGAGCTCAAGCGCCCTGCGCAGCGCCTGCAGCGATCCCTCGCGGTCCGCGAGCTGCAGACGAAGACGGCCGAGGCGCTCCCAGGCGCTCGCGTCGCTCGGCCCGCGCCTCGCGGCCCGCTCGGCGGCCTCCTCGGCCAGGTCGATCGCGCCGATGTCTTCGTAGATGCGCGCGGCGAAGCGGTGGGCGGCGGGACGGCGCGGGTCAACGCGCGCCCAGTCGCGCACGGCCCTGGCGGCCTCCTCGAGCTTGCCGGCGTTCCAGAACGCGAGCGTCATCAGCCGCAGGACGGCGACGTTGCGCGGCTCAGCGTCGCGGGCGTAGATCAGGCGCTGGGCGGCGAGCGTGTACTCGCCTTCGGCCATCGCGCGCTGCGCCGCGATCATGAAGCGCTCGACGCGCTGCTCGGCCGGATCGGGCTTTGAGAAGTCCACGAACTGCATGCTGCCCGCGGGCACCGTGCGGATGCCGTGGCTGAATTTGACGCGGGCCCACTGCTGGACCTCCTCGCCGGGCTTGGTCGGCTCCGATGAGAAGTAGATGCCCGCCACGGTCCCGACGCCCCACTCGGGGTAGGAGACACACCGCGCGTAGCGGTGCACGACCGAGTGGTCGGGCACGCGGCTGCCGAACGGGTCGTTCGCCGCTTTGTCCTTGGCCGCCGCCCTCGCGCGCTCCTCGGCTTCATAGGCGCGGCGCCCGGCCTCCTCGCGCTCGCGGCGCGCGGCGGCGGCGCTCACCTTGACGGCGTTCTGGGACACGCGCCCTCCGCGTGAGCCCTCGGCGAGCCGCTCGAGCTGGTCGGCAGCCTCGTTGATCGCCTTCAGGTGCCGCTCGTGCTCGAACTGCCGGCCCGCCGGCGCGACATCGGGATGCCAGCGCTTGGCCATGCGCCGGCGCGCCAGTTGGACATCGCGCTTGTCGAACGGCGCCTCCAGCTCCAGCAGGAGCAGATGCTGCTCGACATCAAGGACGGTCGTGGGCATTGCCTGACAACGTTAGCGACCCGCGCGAGCCCCTATCCTGCGTGCCAATGTCCTCTCAATACATCTTCACCATGCACCGGCTGTCCAAGCTGCACCCGCCGGACAAGACGGTCCTCGACAACCTCACGCTCGCGTTCTACCCGGGCGCGAAGATCGGCGTGCTCGGATACAACGGGGCGGGCAAGTCCACGCTGCTGCGGATCATGGCCGGCGTCGACCAGGAGTACCGCGGCGAAGCGCAGCTCGCGCCCGGCGCCACCGTCGGCATGCTCGAGCAGGAGCCGCACCTGGACGAGTCCAAGGACGTCAAGGGCAACGTCGAGGACGGCGTCGCCGAGACGAAGGCCCTGCTGGACCGCTTCAACGAGCTGGCTGCCAACTACTCCGAGGAGACCGCGGAGGAGTTCGGGAAGATCCAGGCGAAGATCGACGCCGCCGACGCGTGGAACCTCGACACGCAGCTCGAATACGCGATGGACGCGCTGCGCCTGCCGCCGCCGGATGCGGACGTGAGCACCCTCTCCGGCGGAGAGAAGCGGCGCGTCGCGCTGTGCAGGCTGCTGCTGCGCGCCCCCGACCTGCTGCTGCTCGACGAGCCCACGAACCACCTCGACGCGGAGTCTGTGGCGTGGCTGGAGCAGCACCTCGCCGAGTACAAGGGCACGATCGTCGCGGTCACCCACGACCGCTACTTCCTGGACAACGTCGCGGGCTGGATCCTGGAGCTCGACCGCGGCAAGGGCATCCCGTATCAGGGCAACTACTCGGCCTGGCTGGAGCAGAAGCAGGAGCGCCTGGCCCAGGAAGACCGCACCGAGAAGGCGCGCCAGCGCACGATCGCCGCCGAGCTCGAATGGGTGCGCACCAACCCGAAGGGCAGGCGCACGAAGTCAAAGGCGCGCCTCGCCCGCTACGACGAGCTGGTCTCCGAGGAGCGCAACGTCAAGCTCGACGAGGTCCAGATCCACATTCCGCCGGGCCCGCGGCTCGGGTCGAAGGTGCTGACGGCGAACCATCTCTCCAAGGGGTTCGGCGAGCGGCTGCTGATCGAGGACCTCTCGTTCGACCTTCCGCGCGCCGGCATCGTCGGCGTGATCGGCGCCAACGGCGCGGGAAAGACGACGCTGTTCCGCATGATCACCGGCCAGGAGACGCCGGACAGCGGCACGCTCGAGGTCGGCGACACGGTCAAGCTCGCCTACGTCGACCAGTCGCGCGATTCGCTGGACGCCGAGAAGACCGTCTGGGAGGAGATCTCCGAAGGCCTCGACCAGCTGACGGTCGGGGACCGCGTCGTGAACTCCCGCCAGTACACGGCAGGGTTCAACTTCAAGGGCTCCGACCAGCAGGCCCGCATCGGCAAGCTCTCGGGCGGCGAGCGCAACCGCGTCCATCTCGCGAAGCTCCTTCGCAGCGGCGGCAACCTGCTGCTGCTCGACGAGCCCACGAACGACCTGGACGTCGACACCCTGCGCGCGCTCGAGAACGCGCTGCTGGCGTTCCCCGGCTGCGCGGTGGTGATCTCGCACGACCGCTGGTTCCTTGACCGCATCGCTACGCACGTGCTCGCCTTCGAGGGCGACTCGCAGGTGACGTGGTTCGAGGGCAACTTCGAGGCGTATGAGGAGCACCGCCACGCCGTGCTCGGGGCCGCGGCCGACCGGCCGCACCGCATCACCTACAAGCGGCTGGTACGTGGCTGAGCCACACGCGCCGGGCACGTTCGACCGCGACACCGCCGTGCGGCTGCTGGAGTCCTCCGGCCAGGCGCGCGTGTTCGCGGCGGATGTCGCGGAGGGATGGCGGGCGGGCCGCGGCCCCCACGGGGGCTATCTGGCGGCGATGATCCTGCGGGCGCTGGAGGCCAGCGTCGAGGAACCACGCCGTACCCCGCGCTCGCTGACGATCCACTTCGTCAGGGCGCCCGAGCTCGGCCCGGTCGTGATCCGCGTGGTGCTCGAGCGCGAGGGGCGCTCGGTGAGCACCGTCTCGGCGAGGCTGGAGCAGGACGGACGTCTCATGGCGCTCGCGCTGTGCGCGTTCTCGGTGCCGTGGGACGGCCCTGCGATCTCCGAGGTGCCGATGCCCCAGGTCGCCCCGCCCGAGCCGCACCGCAACCCGGGCACCCTGATCAAGAGCGAGAACGTGCCCGAGATCGCCCGCCACATCACCGTCCAGAGGCGCTTCGGCGGCGTCCCGTTCGCCGACCCGGACCAGCCGATGGAGACCGGCGGCTGGCTCGGGCTCGCCGAGCCGCGGCCGATCGACACGCTGTCGCTGGCGTTCTTCTGCGACGCGCTGATCCCAGCCCCGTTCATGCGGCTGGTGGCGCCGGCTCCGGCGCCCACGATCGACCTCACGATCCACTTCCGGGTGGCGATGCCCCGAGAGGAGCAGCCCGACCCCAACGAGCTGTGCCTCGCGCGCGTCAACGCCGGAGTCGTTCATGACGGGCTGTTCGAGGAGGACGTCGTGATCTGGGCGCGGGACGGCACGCTGCTCGCTCAGTCGCGCCAGCTCGCGATCCTGATGGGGCCATCCATGGGGTAGTCTGGCCGCATGGCCAACTACACCGCGAAGCACATCAAGGACATGCAGGCCGCCTTCGGCGGCGGATTCGTAAGGGCGCGCGCGGAGCTCGGCGTCACCTCCTTCGGCATGCAGGTGATCAACATGCCGCCGGACTTCGGCGACTACCCCGAACACGACCACACCCACGACGCGCAGGAGGAGGTCTACCTCGCGCTCAATGGATCCGGCTGGATCGACATCGAGGGTGAGCGCGTGGATCTGCCCGGCGGCGTCCTGGTGAGGATCGCACCGGAGGTCAAGCGCAAAGTGCACTCGGGCCCTGAGGGGCTGCAGATGCTCGTGATAGGCGGCCGTCCCGGCGAGGCCTACGAGATCAGCGCCCTCAGCGAGCTCGAGACCGCCTGAGCGCTCAGGCGCTCAGGTCGGTGGTGCGCTTCAGGCGCAGCGCGGCCGCCGCGACCAGGCGCGCCGCGGCGGTCACGTCCTCGAGCTGGACGAGCTCGACGGGCGAGTGCATGTAGCGGATCGGCACCGACACGAGACCCGTCGGTATGCCGCCGCGCGCGAGGTGCACGGCGTCCGCGTCGGTCCCGGTCGCGCGCCCGCTCGCCTCGACGGTGTGCGGGATGCGATCGGCCTTCGCGGCCGCGAGGATCAGCTCGAAGAGCCTCCCGTTCAGCGTCGAGCCTCGTGTGATGACGGGCCCGGAGCCGAGCTCGTGCTTGCCGGCGTGCTTCACGTCGATGCCGGGCGCGTCGGTGGCGTGAGTGACGTCGATGACGATCGCCGCGTCGGGCTCAAGGGAGAAGGCGCTGGTCTTGGAGCCGCCGAACGTGGTCTCCTCCTGCACGGCGGCGACGGACGCGATCTCCCACTGCCCGCCGCCCGCCTCCGCGACGATGCGCGCCGCCTCGAGCGCCACGAACGAGCCGAGGCGGTTGTCGAGCGCCCGTGAGACGAGCCTGCCGTTCGGCAGCGCCAGCGGCTCGGCGTCGATCACCGCGACGTCGCCGATGCGCACCATCTCGTTCGCCTGCTCGCCGTCCCGCGCGCCGATGTCGATGTGCATCTCGCGGATCTCCGCGACCTTCTTGCGCTCCTCATCACGCAGCAGGTGAACGGGCTTCTTGCCGACGACGCCCGCGACGGGCCCGGAGCCGGTCTCGATCACGACCCGCTGTCCGACGAGGATCTGTGCGTCCCAGCCGCCGACTTCGCGGAACCAGAGGTAGCCCTGGTCGTCGATGTGCGTGACGATCAGCCCGATCTCGTCGATGTGTCCCATCACCAGCAGCCGCCTGCGCGGGCCTCTCCCCCGCGGCGGCACGAGGGCGAGCGGCGTGCCGATCGCGTCCGTCGAGACCTTCGCGAACGAAGCGGCACCGTCGAGCCACACGCGTGCGGGGTCGTTCTCGTAGCCGGACGGCCCGCGCGCGGCGAGCAGGTCCAGCAGCAGCTTCGGCGCCCGCGCCGGAGCCGCCCGGCGGGCTGCTTTCCTCCTCGGCGCGGGGCTCATCGGGCGAGCAGGTTGCGCAGGACGTACTGAAGGATGCCGCCGTGGCGGAAGTAGTCCGCCTCACGCGGGGTGTCGATCCTCACCAGCGCGTCGAACTCGACCGGCTCGGCTCCCTCCCGCTCGGCGCGGACGTGCACCCGGTCGGGGGGCGAGCCGCCACCGGCCATCGCGTCCGCGAGCCCGCTGATCGACAGCGTCTCCTCGCCGGTGAGGCCCAGCGACGCCGCACTGCGGCCATCGGGGAACTGCAGCGGCAGCACCCCCATCCCGACGAGGTTCGAGCGGTGGATCCGCTCGAAGCTCTCGGCGATCACCGCCCTCACGCCGAGCAGCCTCGTGCCCTTGGCCGCCCAGTCTCGCGAGGAACCCGAGCCATACTCGCGGCCGGCGAGGACGACGAGCGGGATGTCCCGCTCGATGTAGCGCATCGCCGCGTCATAGATCGGCAGCTGCTCGGCGGATCCGTCCGCCAGGTAACGGGTCCAGCCGCCTTCCGGGAGCGCCTCCCCGCCGCCGATCAGGTTCTTCAGGCGGATGTTGGCGAACGTCCCGCGCATCATGACCTCGTGGTTGCCGCGCCTGGAGCCATAGGAGTTGAAGTCCCTGGGCTCCACGCCGTGTTCCTGCAGATACGCCCCGGCGGGCCCGTCGCGCTTGATCGAGCCGGCGGGCGAGATGTGGTCGGTGGTGACACTGTCTCCGAGCAGCGCGAGCACGCGCGCGGCGTCGATGTCGCGCACCTCGCCGGGCTCGGCCGGCATGTCCTGGAAGTAGGGCGGCAGCCGCACGTAGGTCGAGTCCTGCTCCCATGCGAAGCGCTCGCCCTCCGGGACCGACAGCCCGTTCCAACGCTCGTCGCCTGCGAACACCTCGCCGTAGCTGCTGCGGAACATCTCCGCCCGCACCGACTCGCCGACCGCCTGCGCGACCTCGTGCTCGGACGGCCAGATGTCCCGCAGGTACACATCGTTGCCCTCCTGGTCCTGGCCGAGCGGGTCGCTGACGATGTCGATGTCCATCGTCCCCGCGAGCGCGTAGGCCACGCACAGCGGCGGCGACGCGAGGTAGTTCATCTTCACGTCCGGGTTGATGCGGCCCTCGAAGTTGCGATTTCCCGAAAGGACGGAGACGACGGCCAGGTCGGCCTCGCCGATCGCGGCCGAGATCGGCTCCGACAGCGGCCCGGAGTTACCGATGCACGTGGTGCAGCCGTAGCCGACGAGGTTGAATCCGAGCTCCTCCAGGGGCTCGGTGAGTCCCGCGCGGTCGAGGTACTCGGTCACGACCTTCGAGCCGGGCGCGAGCGATGTCTTCACCCATGGCTTGGAGCGAAGGCCCCTGTCGAGCGCGTTTCGCGCGAGGATCCCCGCGCCGATCATCACCGACGGGTTCGACGTGTTAGTGCAGCTCGTGATCGCGGCGATCACGACGTGGCCGTGGTCCAGCTCGAAGCTCTCGCCGTCGGCGGTCACCCGCGTCGGCCGGTGGCCCGCGATCGCGGCCGCCGCGCCATGCGCGGGCTCCGGCTCGTGCCCGGCGGGCTGCTCATGGCCGGGCGCGCCGTTCGCGGGCGGGTCCGACGCCGGGTAGGACTCGGCGACGGCCTCATCGTGCGGGTCGCTCTGCTCGCCGGCGCTCGGCATGTAGTCGCGCAGCGCCGTGCGGAAGGACTCCTGCGAGCCGCTGAGCGGAACGCGGTCCTGCGGGCGCTTGGGTCCGGCGAGGCTCGGCTCGACGGTCCCGAGGTCGAGCTCGATCGTGTCCGAGAAGGTCGGCTCTTCGCTGCTCTCATCGTGCCAGAGTCCCTGCTCCCTGGCGTACGCCTCGACGAGAGCGATCTGCTCCGCCGAGCGGCCCGACAGCTCCAGGTAGCTGATCGTCTCGGCGTCGATCGGGAAGATCGCGCAGGTGGAGCCGAACTCGGGCGACATGTTTCCGATCGTGGCGCGGTCGGCGAGCGGGAGCGCCGCGAGGCCGTGGCCGTAGAACTCGACGAACTTGCCGACGACGCCGCGCTCGCGAAGCATCTCGGTGACGGTCAGGACGAGGTCGGTGGCGGTCGTTCCCTCCGGCAGCGCGCCGTGGAGGCGGAAGCCGAGCACCTGGGGTATCAGCATCGACATCGGCTGGCCGAGCATCGCGGCCTCAGCCTCGATCCCGCCGACGCCCCAGCCGAGCACCCCGAGCCCGTTGACCATCGTCGTGTGCGAGTCGGTGCCGACGAGCGTGTCGGGGTAGGCCTGCCCGGTCCGCTCGTTCGGGAACACGACCCGCGCGAGGAACTCGAGGTTGACCTGGTGGACGATTCCCGTGTCGGGCGGGACGACGGCGAAGTCGTCGAATGCGCCCTGGCCCCAGCGCAGGAACGCGTAGCGCTCCTGGTTGCGCTCGAACTCGCGCTCGGCGTTGACCCGGAAGGAGCTGTGGCTCCCGTATGAGTCGACCTGCACGGAGTGGTCGATGACGAGCTCGGCGGGCGCGAGCGGGTTGATGGCGGCGGGGTCCCCGCCCATCTCCGCCATCGCGTCGCGCATCGCGGCGAGGTCGACGACGGCGGGGACGCCTGTGAAGTCCTGCATCAGCACGCGTGCCGGGGTGAACGCGATCTCCTTGCTCGGCTGGGCTCTGGCGTCCCACGTCGCGAGCGCCTCGATGTCCGCGGCCGTGACGGAGCCGTTGCCCTCGGTGCGAAGCAGGTTCTCGAGCAGGACCTTCAGCGAGAACGGGAGCCGTTCAACGTCGTAGCGCTGCTGCAGAGCGCCGAGCCGAAAGATCTCAAACGAGCGGCCGCCGACCTGCAGCGTGCCCTTCGCGCCAAAACTGTTCTCCGACATGGCATCTCCCGTGCGTTCTGACAGCTCAACAGTGACTCGGCCCAGTCTCGCAGAGTCCCGCGGCCGAGCACCGGCCGCCCCGCCCGACCAGCACGGCTGCCGCGGCGCCTACGGGGCCGGCTCGATCGCCCGGGTGACGCGCCCCTTGCCCTGTCGCTTTGCGCGCAGGAGAGCCATGTCGCAGGCCGTCAGGAGGTCTTCGGTGCTCATCGGATCCTGCCACTCCGCGACCCCGATGGAGGCCGAGACGCCGGGTGGTGCGCCCTCCGCGACAGCGATCTGCCGCAGGCGCTCTAGTGCCCTCATCGCCGCCGCCGAGGCGCTGTCGAGGCCCGCATTGGGCAGGATCACGACGAACTCGTCGCCGCCGTATCGCGCCACACGGTCGAACGCCCTGAACTCGCCGACGAGCGCCTGCACCACGCCGCGGAGCATCGCGTCGCCCGCGGGATGGCCGTGGTCGTCGTTGACCTGCTTGAAGTCGTCGAGGTCTATCAGCAGGCAGGAGAGCGGCCCGCCGGTGCGCTTGGCCCGCCCGATCTCCTCGTCGAGCCGCCGGCGCATGGCGCGGTGGTTCATGCAGCCCGTGACGGAATCGGTGCCCGCCTCCGCTCGGGCACGAACCAGCGCGAGCGTGGTCCCCGCCTGCTGGACGAGCGCGCCCGCGAGCTCGACGGCGGCCGCGTCGAAGGACCCCTGGGTGCGCCGCACGAGCACGATCACCGCCTTCGGCTCGCCGCGCTCGGTGAGCGGGAGCAGCAGTGCGCTCCGGACGCCGCCGCTCTCGGTGAGCCGTGGCACAGTCGCCGCTAGCTCGTCCTCACGGGACGCGAGGAAGCTGCGCCGGGTCCCCGCGACCCAGCTGATCCCGGCGGGCCGCTCCGAGCGCGAGAGCAGGTAGCTGATCCGCGCCGAGCCGTCGAACAGGTAAACGTCGACGTGGTCATCCTCCCCGCCGCCAGCGAGGTGATGGACGTGGATCTCATCAGCCCCGGGCGCGGCGAGCAGCTCCGCGGCGAGAGCGCGGAAGATCGCCTCCTCACCGGACGCCTCATCCGCGAGCGCCGTCAGTCGCCGAATGCCGGCCAGCAGGCCGTCGACCCCCGGCGCCGACGTCGAGGTATCCGTACCCGTGACGACATCCATGCACCCAATCTAGGGCATGGGCGAGGCGCTGTCATCCTCCGCAACAGGCCTCGCCCGCGGGCCGGCGAGCTCAGCGGAACGTGTCCACCACGGTCGCGGTGGAGCGGGAGCCGCCGCGCCGCGGCGTGAACGTGACGTGCACCGTGAGCCTGAACGGCCGGCGCCTGCGGCGGGCTGACGGGGACAGGGAGACGCGCACACCCGCCGCGTTGCTTGTTTCAAGCACGCGCGACGCGGTCACGAGGCCGCGCCCGCCGACCGTCACGCGCCCGGGACGGAAGGTCTTGACCGTGATGTAGTCGGTGCTGCCGATCACGCGGTGCCCGACTATCTGGACGCCGCAGCCGACGGGGGCGACCCTCGTCGTCTGCCTGAAGATGCGGCCGTTCTGGGCGGTGATCGTCGTCGGCATCAGCAGCGTCTGCACGCACGGATTGCCGTACGCCGCGAGCGCGGAGTGCGAGCCCATCGGCAGGCTCAGCTGCAGGCTCGAGATCGGGATGTCCGGGATTTCCTGGAAGGACCAGGAGGTGATCCCCTTTTTGATGTCGGCTCGCCCGGTGAGCACGATCGGGATGCCTCTGTTCGCTCCGAGCACGAGGTCCAGGTCCGGGTATGGGCTGCCGGCGCGGGAGACCATGTATGCGGCGCCGGTGAGCGGCCCCGGCAGGATGGGGCTGGCGAGCGTCGCGCTGCCGACGCTCGAGCTTTCCGGGCACCGCCGCGGATCCGCTTCGAATGATTCCTGCGGGCATGGTTTCTGGAGCGTGGTGCCGCGCGAGGGCAGCTGTCGCGGCAGCGCCAGAGACAGCGAGGCGATGTTCGCCTGTCCGCCGCCCTGAGCGATGCTCGCCACGAGACTCGCGCCGCCCGCGTTGGTAGGGGCGCCGCCGGTGCTGGCCCTGAAGGCGGGCCGGAACGCCAGGTTGGAGCAGCCCTGGCTGACGACGCCGCTCGTGGCCAGGGCACCGGATCCGCTCGTGGAGAGCACCGCAGTTTCACCGGCCAGGTAGCCGCAGCTCGTCGGGTTGCGCAGCAGGCCCGGCCGGTTGATCGTGACCGTTATGCGCCTGATGCGGAGCGGGATCCCGCCGATCGTCGTCGGGACCGCCGGATCGTTGATGACCATCTGCGCTGTGCGGGGGTCAAATCCGACCGTCGCGCGTGTGAGCGCGTTGCCAAGCGAGAGCGGCCCGGCCTTCGCCGGCACGACGATCGACAGGCCGTAGGGCGCTCCCGCGTAGGGGCCGGTGAGGTAGACCCTGCCCGTGAGGGCGAGCGGCGAGCCGCCCGCGCCGGCTTCTACGCCGACGACGCCGATCTGGCTCGCTTCCGTGCAGGCACCTTCGCCCGCGGCCGGTTCTGCGCAGAGCGGCACCTGCGCTATATCCGGGAGGAGCCCGGGCGGCAGCTTCGCGCTGGCGGCGGCGATGTACTGCTGCTGGTCGGGGCGCACGAGTTCGAAGCTGAACGTGCTGTTAGCGCCCGCGAGTTCGGGTGTCATGCGGGTGCTCTGGGTGGGAGCGAGCGCAGCGCTCGTGCTGCACGCACCCTGCGCGTTGAACGGGACCGTGAATTCATCGGGCGCGGAGCCGTTTGAGTAGGGCGTCAGAGCGAGCGCGCTGCTCGCCGGCCGGCAGTCGAGTGGGTTCGCGAGAATCGCAGCCCCGCCGCTGCCGAGCGTCAGCTTCAGCTCGCTGAACGGCATCTGCGGGCCGTTTGCGAACGTCACGGTGAGCTGGCCCGTGACGGGGTTCGCCAGCATGGTTCCCGGGAGGCGAAGCTGCTGCCCGTATCGCGGCGATGCGAGCGCGAGGTAGACGGTGTACGGCGGTCCCCCGATCGGCTCCGGCGCGGACGGGTCACCGAGGTACAGGTTGCCGTGAAGCGAGCCCGCGGGCAGCCCGGGCACGTCGAGTTCGGCGGTTCCGATCGCCGATTCCTGAGGGCAGGAGACGGGGAGCGCGCTGCCGATGCCGATCTGGGAAGGGCTGCAGGCCGCGAGGCCGCCGAGGGCGGCGGGGTTGATCGTGAGCCCTTCCGGCAGCACCACCGTGAAGTTCCTCAGGTCGGAGGCTTCGATCGCGCTCGCGCTTTCTGCCTGGTGCACGGAGAGCTGCGCGGTGACCGCGTCCGGGGTGTCGAACTGGGCGGTGGAGGGGATCAGCGCGAACAGCGCCTGCACGGGCACCGCCGCGCAGTCTTCGACTGCGCTGGTGAACGCCGCGTGTGCCGCGGCGCCGTCATACGGTTCGACGCTCACGCTCGTCCTGAGCGGGGACGAGCAGTCGGTCGGGTTGCGCACGAGACCCGCGCCGGCCCGGCCTTTCAGGATCAGGCGCGAGCGGACGAGTGCGGGTTCCCCTTCGGAGGCGTTCCTCGAGAAGCTCGTCGTGAGGTACTCGTGGTAGTCGCCGGATGGGACTCCGGATTCTTCGGCCTGGGGTTCCAGATGCCAGCTGACGCCACCGACTATCAGCGAGTGCTCGTGGACGCCGCCGGTGATCGTGTCGACCCCGAATTCGAGCGGCGCGCCGGCTCTCGGTTCGAGGTTGTAGACACTCCCGACGAGCTTCGTTTTCGGCGAGACTTCTGTTTCCTGGATGCCGGCCTGCGTAGCCGACGCGCAGTGGCTCGCTTCCGGCGTTCCGGCGTTCGCCGCGAATGCGGCCGCGGTGCACCTCGGGAGCGCTTCGGGATTCGTGCTCAGCCCGGGCGGCAGGTCGATCCGGATGCTCCGGACCCCGTTTCGTTCGCCGGCGCCCGACAGCGTGATGTCCGCCACCTCGAATTCGGGATGGCCGCCGGCCTGGGTGTAGATCTCGCTCGTCTGCGCAGAGCTGCATTCCTTCGGTTCGCCGATCGGGGCGTTTTCCTTGCAGGGGAGCACCTGGAAGCGTTCGATACCGAAGGAGGCCTGCGCCGCCGGAGCCGATGCCGCGAGGAGCGCGGCGGCGAGCACAGCGACAGACGTGAGCGCGGTCCGAGAACCCATGGGTACCCCTCGTGGTGGCCGGCGCGGCCGTCGCGCTCTGGAAGGTCCAGATGCTCGACGGCACGCGATCGCCCGAATCGTCCCACACCCACCGCCGCTAGCACGCCGGCTCCCGGCCTGGCACGGGATCTCCGGCGAGGCAAGCCGGCGATTGGGCTCCGGGCGCCGCAGCGGGCGCCCGGATGCCGCCGCGATCTATCTGAACGTCACCGTGGTGTACGTGACCGACGAGCCGGCCGACTTGTTTTTCGGGTAGAAGCCGACCCGGATCTTGACGTTCAGCGGTTTACCGTGGCTGAGCCCGGCGCCGTTCAGCGACACCTTCAGGCCCGCGCCGCTCTGCGCCGAGTTGAACCATTTGGCGACCGTTGTCACGTTCGAGCCGCTGCCGCTGATGCGGCCCGGCGCGAACGTCTTGACGGTCAGATAGGCCGTGTTGCCGATCACCTTCTTGCCGACCACTTTGACGCCGCAGCCCTTGACCTGGATCAGCGTCTTCTGCTTGAACACCTTCCCGTTCTGGCCGGTGATCGTCGTCGGCATGTACAGCGGCGAGCGGCAGACGTCGCCGTATGCCGTCAGCGCCGAGTGCGGGCCGGTCGGAAGCAGGACCGTGACGCTCGACACCGGCGCATCCGGCGTCATCGCGAAGTTGGTCGTGGTGATCCCGTTTTTGATGTCTGTGTTACCGACCACGATGACCCTGATCCCGTTCGCTTCGAGCACGAGATCGAGGTCGGGGAACGCGGCGCCGCCGTGCGAGACCAGGTAGGCCGGCCCCTGCAGTTTGCCCGGCAGCGCGATCGTGTTCGCCCTGGCGCTCCCCACCAGCGAGCCCGCGGGGCAGCTGTACGGGTTCGCCGCGAACGTCGCTTCGGGACACGCTTTCTGCAGTGTGCTCAGGCGCGAGGGCAGCGTCGAGGGCAACGTCACGAGCACCGACTTCATGTTCGCCTGCCCTTCGGGCTGGTTGATAGTCGTTTCCAGGCTCGCGCCGTTCTGTTTGGAGGTGTTCGCGCCGACGACCGCCTTGAACGTCGGCGAGTACCCGAGCCCTGAGCAGCCTTCGACCTGGAAGGGCGTTTTCAGCGTCGCGGTCCCGCCGAGCGAACCGGTCAGGATGCTTTCCGTCGCGAGTTCCGTCGTGCAGTTCGTGGGGTTGCGCTCGAAGCCCTGCCGGTCAAGCGAGATCGTCAGAGACCTCATCCGGATCGGGATGCCGGCGACGATCATCGGCACGTTGCTGTCGGTAGCGATCACCTGGGCGGTGGTCTGGTTGACTTCGATCTTCGCCCTCGCGATCGTGTTCCCGAGGCTGAACGGCCCTGCCACCGACGGCACCACGATCGAGAGGCTGTAGGGCGCCCCTTCGAATGGGCCGGCGAGGTAGACCTGGCCGTGGAAGCTGTACGGCGATGAGCCGGAGCCGGCCGTGACGGTCGCTGAGCCGATCCTGCTCGCCGAGGTGCACGTACCGGCCGAGGCCTGCGGTTCACCGCATGTCGTGACCGTCGGGATCAGGCCGATCAGGCCCGCCGGCAGCACGTTGTGGATCTGCGAGACGTACTGGTTGCCTTCCGGCCGCGCGAAGGTCATCGCGAAGGTCGTGCTCTTGCCGGCCTGCACCGGTTCGGCGTTCGTCGCCTGTGTCGGTGAGAACGGCACGCTGGCCGCGCACCCGGACACTTCGAAGTTCGCTAGCGGCGAAACGGCCGCCGTGCCCGTGAACGGCACGAAGTTGGTCGTCGCCTGGCTGACCCCGCAGGTCAGGCCGTTCGCGAGCGGCGAGAGCGGTCCTCCCTTGAAGTGCAGGATCAGGTCGCTGAACGGCTGTTCGGGGTTTTCCGTGAACGAGGTCGTCAGCTGCCCGGTGACAGGGTTGGGCGTCGTCGTGCCCTTGATCCGCACGATGACCCCGTAGCGTTCGGATTCAGCCGCCACATATATGACGTACGGCGGCCCGGTGATCGGCCCGCCGCCGGCGGGCCCACCGAGGTACATCTGGCCCTTCAGGGATTCTTCGGGCAGGCCGGGAACGTTGAGGGTGACCGTCCCGAGGCTCGAACCTTCGGGGCAGGCGACGGGATTCTTGGTGCCGACCCCGATCTGTTCAGGCGTGCATGCTTCGAGCCCACTGGCAGCGGCCGAGTTCAACGTGATCCCTTCGGGGAGCACCACGGTCGCCGTCCTGACCTGTGAGGAGTCGAGTTTTTCCGGATTCGAGTCGTGCGGAAGAACCAGTTCGGTCGTCAGCGGGTCTGGTGCATCGGGGGCCTTGATGCCCTGCGAGAGCAGGAACGACGGCGCGAACGGCACTTCGTCGCAGTGTTCGTTTCCGAGCGCGGTCTTGTACTGCGCGACCGCGGGTTCGGAGACGCCGAGGAAGGCCAGTTTCAACATCGTCGTCGTCTGCGGGCCGGTGCCCGTGCACGAAGTCGGGTTCGTCAGGAAGCCGCCTTTGCCGATGTTCCCTTCGAAGATCAGCCGCGACCTGATCAATGGGATTTCCGGCGACACGTTGATTTCGAAGTAGTCGTGGTAGTCGGCCTTCCCGGTGCCGGCGGCTTCGGCTCCCCATTCGACGTTGCCTTCGATCAGGGTGTGGGCGTAGAACTGTTCCCCTTCGACGGCTTTGAACGGGTTCCCGGGGATTTCGTTGAGAATTTTTTTGGTGAGCGGTATCGGCAGGGGGAGCGCAACGCCGAAGTCGGACGCGAGCCCCTTGGGCTGCACGAGGTTGTACACATTGCCGGTCAGCCGCAGGTCGACTCCCGCGTACAGTTCAGCTTCGTTCACGCCGATCTTGCTGGCCGGGCACGTCGGCGCGAAGAAGAACGGCACGGCCGGGTTAAGTTGAACTCCATACTGCGCGAACGTGCACTTCGGCACCGCCTCGGGGTTCGTGCTGACCCCCGGGGCGACATCGGTCCTGATATGTGTGATCTCACCGGTCGGTACGGCGTTGGGGAAGGTTCCCACCGTGTTGATCTTGAAGTCGGTGATCCCGAAGTTCGGGTGGCCGCCTGCCTTGGTATAGCCTTCTTTTTCGGCCTTTTTCAGTTCCTGTTCCGCCGTTTCGCCGACGATCCGTTCGCAGGTGCTGACGGTGCAGTTGGAGGCGAAGAAGTTTTCTATCCCCGGGGCGGCCTGCGCGACGGAGGGGGCGGAGGCGAGAATCAGCATTCCGAGGAACCCTCCGCATAGTGTTGACCGAAAGCGCTTTACCATGACTACCCCGTCCCGCGACAACCGTGCTGCCGCTTGTTTAGAGATCTCCCCAGACCCTCACAACTACCAACTCCCACCCTCGTTATTGCACACTTTCCGCATATGTCCTGCCCCCGGCCGGACTGGTTGATCGGCCAGTCACTTCTTCGCTCTCTGAGCGCTACCCGTTTCCGCTACAGGTGAAACGCGGGCAGTGCCCCATGGGTAGGACGCGCGCGCTCAGCGATTGTTGGCCGAGGGCGCGGGCTGCGGCGGAACCGCGACGGACTCGCCGAAGCTGACCCGCAGCAGCGCGCCGCCGCCGTCGGCGTTGAGCGCCTGCGCGAATCCGCCGCACGACTCGGCGGCCTGCCTGACGATCGCGAGGCCGAGCCCCGAGCCGGGCAGGCTGCGCGCGTCCTGGGCCCGGTAGAAGCGATCGAACACATGCGGGAGGTCCTCCGCCGCGAAGCCGGGACCGTGATCGTGGACCTCCATCACCCCGCCGCCGAGCGTTATCGCGACGCTCGACGCCGGCGGGCTCCACTTGCGGGCGTTGTCGACGACGTTCGAGACGGCCCTGCCGATGCGCTCCGCGCTGCCGCGGACGATCGTGGGCTCGAGCTCCAGCTCGAAGCGCAGATCACTGCGGCGGCGTGCACTGGCGACCGCGGCTTCGATCAGCTCGTCGAGCCTGACGTCTTCGGGTGAGGGCTCGGGTTCGGCGCCGCGGGCGAGCTCGACGACGTCTCCGACGAGGGCCGTCAGCTCGTCCAGCTCGTCGATGATGTCGCTGCGCAGGCTCTCCTGGTCGGCGGGCGGGAGCCGCTCGGACTCGCCGAGCAGCTGGATGTTGGCGCGCAGCGAGGAGATCGGCGTGCGCAGCTCGTGGCTGGCGTCGGCGATCAGGTGCCGCTGCGCGTCGACCGAGCTCTCGAGCGCGTCGAGTGTGCCGTTGAAGCTCTCCGCGAGGCGAGCGAGCTCGTCGCGGCCCCTCACGTCCAGCCGGCGTGAGAGATCCATGCGGCCGGTGAGGCTCTCGGTGCGCTCGGTGAAGCGGGCTATCGGCGCCAGCGCGGTGCGCGCGACAAGAAGCCCGATCCCGCCCGCGAGCAGGATCCCGGCGCCGCCGATGATGGCGAGGATCCACAGCAGACGGCTGAGCTCCTTTTCGACCTCCGTGAGGGGGCGTGCGACGACGACCGCGCTGCCGGGCCCGGTGCCGAGCGTGAGCACCCGCAGGCGCGTGCCGTTGACGGTCCTGTCGCTCAGGCTCGACCCTGAGCCGGCCGCCGCGATCGCGCGGTCGCCTTCGCTGACGGCGATCTTCCCGGACGCCGAGCCCTGCCCGCCGGGGACGAACACCTGGCCGTCCGAGCTGATCGCCTGGACGTAGCCGGAGGCGGCGCCGAACGCTGCGGGCTGCACCGCCGAGGGGAACCCTCCCGGGCCACCGTCGTGCGGCGGCACCGGGCTCCCCGCCGGGGACGCATCGGGCCCGAACGCGTCCGGGCCCTGCCCCGGGTGCGGGGGGCCACCCTGGTCCGGCACGAAGGCCGCCGCCCGCGCGTGCAGCGCATTGTCGATTTCGCCCCGGAGATCGGAGCGGACCGCCGCGTACAGGCCGATCGCGGACGCGATCACCGCGAGCGCAACGGACAGGCTCGCGACGGCGGCGATCCTCGTCCTCAGCGTCACGGCCGGCCCCTCACGGCTCCCGCAGCGAGTAGCCCACGCCGCGGACCGTGTGGATCAGGTCCCGCGCCCCGGCCGACTCGAGCTTGCGGCGCAGGTATCCGACGTAAACGCGCAGGGCGTTCGATGCGGGGCCGAAGTCATAGCCCCAGACGCGGTCGTAGATGAGGCTGTGGGACAGGACCCGGCGCGGGTTCAGCATCAGCAGCTCGAGCAGCTGGTACTCGGTCCTCGTGAGCTCCACGAAGTTCTCGCCGACCTGCGCCCCGTGACGTTCCTGGTCCAGGCGAACCTCGGCGAACGAGAGCGCGCCGACGTTCGCGTCGGGGTTGGCGCGGCGCAGCAGCGCGCGAAGCCTCGCCTTGAGCTCCCCGATGTCAAACGGCTTGACCATGTAGTCGTCTGCACCGGCGTCCAGCCCGTCGATGCGGTCCGTCACTGCGTCGCGTGCCGTGAGCATCAGGATCGGCACGCGGTTACCCACGCGCCGAGCGCGCTCGCACACCTCGAGCCCGTCGATGCCCGGAAGCCCGACGTCGAGCACGACAGCGTCCGGCATCGACCGCGCGAGCTGCTCAAGTGCCTGCTCCCCGTCCTCGGCGCTCTCGACCTCATACCCGGCAAGGGACAGCGTGCGCCGAAGCGCTTCGCGCACGGCACGGTCATCGTCGACGACGAGGATCCTCACGGGGCTGATTCTTACGCGCTCGCCGCCGAGAGCTCCCGGGCGCGGCCGCTGCAGTCATAGAGGGTGCCCGCTTCCTGCGAGCTCGTTGCCTTCACACACGCCTTCGCGGCTGCGGCGATCGCGGTGCGGGCTCCGGTGCGGGAGTCGCCGGCCGGGCCGCCCCCGAGTCCGCCCAGTGCCCGCCCGAACGTGCCGCCGGCCGCTCCCCCAAACCCCGCGCCGAAGCTGGCTGTCGTGCCCGGCGCGGATTCGCTCTGTTCATCGAGTACCCAGCGGATCCTGCCGGCGGCGACCTCGCTCGCCAGCCACGAGACGCTGACGTCGCTCTCCCGGCCGGAGAAGCCTCCGATGCCCGCGACGTTCGTGTTGCCCTGGATGATCGCGGACGCCGCGCTCGACTGGCTGGAGACAGCGATCGTCCCGCCTCCGTGCCCGCTCACGTACACCAGGATGCCTTTCAGGGACGCGCCTGCAAACGGGTTGGCGCCGGGGGCGCCCGCGCCGAATCCGGCTGCCGCGCCAGGGCCGCCGGCTCCCGCTGCCGGCGGGCCTTCGCCGACTGCAGGTTCGCCCGCTTCACCCGTCGGCCCGCCCGCGCCGAACAGCTGCGGCGGCGCGGCCGCCTGGCCGCCCTGGGCCGCGGCGCCCGGGGGGCCGCCCGCGAAGCCACCGGCGCCCGGGCCGCCGCCCGGGCCACCGCCGAAGCCGACCGCGAGGGACGCGGGCCCGCCCGCGGGGAACGTGCCGCTGGTCGCGTGCCCGAGCGTGTCGACAGACCACACCGCGGGGGCGATCAGCAGCGCCGCGAGCGCCCCGGCGAGCGCCGAGATACGGACGCGGCGGTCGGCCGAGAGCACCAGCGCGACGCACGCGAGCGCGCCCGCCGCGATCAGCACCGGCGCCAGCCAGCTGAGGTTGCCCGGATAGTCGCCGAGGACGACCAGCTCGACCAGCACCCCGGCGATGATCGCGAGCGGGCCGAACAGGCGCGCGCCGATGCGCCCGCTGATCAGCTCACCCGCACCGGCACCCACCAGGGCCGCGGCGAACGGCGCGAGCAGCGAGACGTAGTAGGGGTGAAAGATCCCGCCGGCGAACGAGAACAGGAGCGCTGTCACGAGGAACGCGCCGCCCGTCGCGACCAGCCAGCCCGTCCTGCGGTCGCTCGGCCGCAGGCGGGTCGCGATGAGGATCGCGGCGCCGCTCACGAGCGCGAACCCGAGCAGCCAGCCGGCCTGACCGCCGAGCGCCGAGTTGAGCAGCCGCAGCGGACCGGCGGTGCCGCCGAACACGCTGCCGCCGCCTCCGCCGGGCCCCCCGGTCTGGCCCTGCACCCGGCCGACCCCGTTGTATTCGAAGATCAGCGACAGCACGCTGTTGTTGCTCGTGCCGGAGACCCACGGCCGGTTCGCGGCGGGAGTGAGTTCGACCAGTGCGGGCCAGGCGCCGCCGACGATGAGCATCGCGGCGCCGCCGATCAGGAGCTGGCGCAGCGCGTGCAGGCGCCCGCGCGCGGCGGGAGCGCACCACAGCCACGCGGCGGCGATCCCCGGGACGAGGACGAGCGCGACGCCCATCTTCGTCTCGAAGCCGAGCCCCACGCATACCCCGGCGAGCGTGAGCCAGCGGATGCTGCCGTGCTCGAGCGCGCGCACCGTGCACCACAGGGCCGCCACGCAGCACAGCACGAGCAGCGCGTCCGGGTTGTTGTGGCGCGAGACGGCGACGGTGATCGGGGTCAGCGCGAGCACGAGGCCTCCGACGAACCCGGCGGCGCGCCCGAAGCGCCGGCGAACCAGGTCGTAGAGGAGGCCGACGCCGGCCATGCCCATGATCGCCTGCGGCACGAGGATGCTCAGCGAGTGGTAGCCGAAGACCCTCACCGAGAGCGACTGCACCCACAGCGCGAGCGGCGGCTTGTCGACGCTCATCACCCCGCCCTGATCCATCGACGCGTAGAGGAAGTTGTGCCAGCTCGAGCTCATCGAGCGGACCGCGGCGCTGTAATAGTCGTTGGCCCACCCGTTGCGGCTGAGAGCCCACAGGTCCAGTGCTCCGGCGAGGACGAGCAGGCCGACCAGCTCCGGCCGCGGTGCGCGGAGCGCGACCGCGCGGGTGCGACCGCGGGCGTCGCCGGCGGGCAGGGCGGTTGCGGACGGGGCGCTGTCGACCGAGACGCTCATCCGGGCAAGCATCGCCGCGCGGTGTATGAGAACCGTGTGAGGGACATCAAAGTTGGATAAGTCCCCGGCCGGTCAGTCGATCAGTCGTCTGCCGAGCTGCGCGATGGCGACGCGCCACATGATCAGGGCGAACGCGATCAGAAACGCCGCGTTGCCGAGGTCGGCGAGGCGCGGCGCCCCGAGCGAGACCTCGCGGACGAGCTGCACGCAGTGGTAGAGCGGGTTCAGCTTCGCGACCGTCTGGACCGCCTGCGGCAGCGACGAGATCGGGAAGAAGGTACCCGCGAGCAGGAACAGCGGCGTGAGCACCGCGCTGGTGATGTAGTTGAAGTTGTCGATCGTCTTCGCGACAGCCGCCACGGTCACCCCGAACGCCGCGAATCCGAAGCCGGTGACGAAGCCGATCAGCGGCACGAGCAACATCCCGAGCCTCGGATTCAGCCCGAACGCGATGGCGACGAGCAGCGGCGCGGTGCCGTACACGCCGGCGCGGATCGAGATCCACAGGATCTCAGCGGTGATCAGCTCCTCCACGTCGACCGGCGCCGCGAGCACCGCGTCGTACGTGCGCTGGAACTGCCATCGGATGAACGTGTTGAACATCCCCGGGAAAGCGGATGAGAAGAGCACGGCCGTCGCGACGACCCCCGTGCCGACGTACTGCACGTACGTGAGCTCGCCGACGTGCGAGACCAGCGAGCCGAACCCGAGGCCGAACGCGAGCAGGTAGATCGTGGGCTGCACGATCGAGGAGAACGTGGTCGCCTTCCAGTAGCGGCCGAAGATCGCGATGTCGCGGCTCATCACGCCCGCGAGGGCCGCCGGTTCCAGCCTGCCGACCCGTTTCGGAGCCCTCTCGGCTCCGGCAGCCTGCGCACTCATTCGATCTCCTCTCCCGTCAGGGCCACGAACGCATCCTCGAGGTTCGCCGGGCGCACCACGCCCTCGGGCGCGTCGCCGTCGAGCAGCTCCGCGCGCATGATCGCGACGGCTGGGCCGCTGCGCCGTGTCCCCCAGCCGCGCTCGGCCGCCAGCTGAGCCACCTCCGCGAGCCTGTCGGCGGGCCCGTACACCTCGAGCACCCGCTCGCCCGCGTGCTCGGAGATCAGCTGCGGCGGCGTGCCCTGCGCGATGATGCGCCCGGCCGACATCACCGCGACGGTGTCGGCGAGACGCTCGGCCTCCTCGATGTAGTGGGTGCTCATCAGCACGGTTACGCCTCCGGCGCGGAGCCCGTCGATCAGCGTCCACAGCTCCTGGCGCACCTGCGGGTCGAGCCCGACCGTGGGCTCATCGAGCAGGACCAGTCGCGGCCGGTGGATCAGGCCGCGGGCGACCAGCAGCCTCCTGCGCATGCCGCCGGAGAGCTCTTTGACGAGCGTGTCCGCGCGCGGCTCGAGGTTCGCGATCTCGAGCGCCCTGTGGATCGCGTCGGCGCGCTCGTCGCGGGGCACCCTGTACAGGCGCGCGAAGACCATCAGGATCTGCCGGCACGTCAGCTCGACGTCGAGGTTGTCAAGCTGCGGCACCACTCCCATCTCGAGCCTGGACTGCTTGGATTCCCGGGGCAGCTCGTAGCCGAGCACGGAGATGCTCCCCTCGTCGGCGATCGTCTGCGCGGTGAGCATTCGCATCGTCGTCGACTTCCCGGCGCCGTTCGGTCCGAGCAGCCCGAAGCAGACACCGGGCGGCACCTCGAGGTCGAGCCCGTTGACCGCGGCGATCGAGCCGAAGTGCTTGACGACGCCGTGCAGGGCGATGGCCGGCTCGCTGGGCATCGGGACACTCTAGGTGCCCCGCCCGACCCGCATCCCGCCGCGCCCCATGTGCGCGTGTCCACCCGGGCCGCTGAAAATCTCAGACGCGCGTCCATATGCCGCGGTGCGCCCGCGGACGAACCTTGATCGTGTCTGGACCTGCACCGACACCACCGAGGGAGACATGCCGGCACGAGTCCCACAGATAATCGCCCTGGGCGGAGGCGGCTTCTCGATGGAGCGCGACGGCGCGATGCTCGACGACTACATCCTGTCGCAGCTGTCGAACGGCCGCCCGCGCGTGTGCTTCCTGCCGACGGCATCCGGTGACGCTGACCACTACGTCGTGCGCTTCTACCGGCGCTTCTCACCGGGGTGCGAGGCGAGCCACGTGTCGCTGTTCCGTCGCGATCAGGGCACCGGCGGCGTCGAGGAGAACCTCGAGAGCCACCTGCTCTCCCAGGATCTCATCTACGTCGGTGGCGGCAACCTGCTCAGCATGCTCGGGGCGTGGCGCGCGCACGGGCTTGACCGCGTGCTGAAGAAGGCGTGGCGCCGCGGGATCCTGCTGTGCGGCCCGTCCGCCGGATCGCTGTGCTGGTTCGACGAGGCCCTGTCGGCCTTTCACGGTGCGCCGCGCCCGGTCCGCGGCCTCGGCCTGCTGCCGTATTCGAACTGCGTCCACTACGACGCCGAGCCCGCGCGCCGCTCGGAGTACCACCAGTTCGTCGCCGCGGGGATGCGCGGCGGGTTCGCGGCGGAGGATGGCGTTGCACTGCATTTCCGCGGGACGCAGATGGCGGGCGCCGTGAGCTCCAGGCCGGACGGGCGAGCCTTCCACGTGCGGGCGAGCGCGGGAAGGGTGCGCGAGAGCGCGCTGGAGGTGCGATACCTAGGCGCTCCGGGCGCGCTCGTCCCGGGGCCCTGCGATGAGCCCGGAGCCGAGCTCTCCCGCGAGCCGGTGGCCGCGTGAGCGAACGGCCCGAGGTCCCGGCCGCCGAGCGACGGATATTCGTGATGGGCGGGGGCGGCTTCACGATGGAGCCGAACAACCCGCTGCTGGATGACTTCGTGCTGTCCCTCGCGCGAGCCGATGAGCCGCGCATCCTGTTCCTTCCGACCGCGTCCGGCGACACGAGCCATCAGATCAACGCCTTCAAGGCCCGTTTCCATGGGCGCCTGTGCGAGCCGGAGCACGTGTCGCTGTTCAGGCTCCGCGAGGCGAAGCGCTCCCTGCAGGAGACGATCGCCCGGCAGGACGTGATCTACGTCGGCGGCGGCTCGATGCGCAACCTGCTCGCGCTGTGGAGGGCCCACGAGGTCGACGACATGCTGCTGGCGGCCTGGCGGTCCGGGACTGTGCTCGCGGGTCTCAGCGCGGGGGCGATGTGCTGGTTCCAGGGCGGCGTGACGCGTTCCAGCGGCCCGCCGGAGGTGATCTCGGGCCTCGGCATCCTGCCGGGCTCCCTCACCGTCCACGCCGACGGCGAGCCGGAGCGGCTACCTGTCTGGCTCTCCGCGGTGAGGTCCGGAGAGCTCCCCGGCGGCTGGGCGCTCGACGACGGCGTCGGCATGCTGATGCAGGGCGCCGACCCCGTCCGCGTCGTCAGCTCCCGGCCCGGCGCCGGGGCCGAGCGGGCGGACGCCGTCGCCGGCGAGCTGGTGCGGCGCCGGATCCAGCCTGAGCTGCTCGGAGGCAGCCCATCCGGCGTGCTCTCGGGCCACGACGACGCCGTCAGCGAGATGCGCGAACTGCGCAGGATGCGCCAGCGCCGGGAAGGTCCGGGCGCCTAACCGGGCGTAGTGGTAGAAGTCGCGGATGGCACGCGAGGGCGCGAGCAAGGCGGGAGCATCGCTCCGCGAGCGGCGCGAGGCGATCGTGCGCGAGCACATGGAGTCCGAGAACACGCACGAGTTCGACGTCACGATCGCCACGTTCTCGCACCCGCGCTATGAGCTCGTCGCGACGGGCGAGGTCTACGACGGTGAGGCCGAGGTCCGCGCCTACTACGCCGAGACCAGGGCGGCGTTCCCCGATCAGCGCAACGAGCTCATCTCGCTCCGCCACACCGACGACGCCGTGATCGTCGAGTTCGACCTGCTCGGGACGCACCTCGGGGCGCTCCGGGCGCTGCCGCCGACCGGCCGCTCGTTCAGGGCTCGGATGGCCGCGTTCTTCATCTTCGACGGCGACCGGATCGTCTGCGAGCGCGTCTACTTCGACCAGGCGAGCATCATGAGCCAGCTCGGGATCGCGCATGACCCCTCCTCGCTGGCGGGCAGGATCACGACGCTCCTGAGCCACCCCGTCACGATCGGCGGCGCGATGATCCGCTCGGCGCTTCACCGCGGCTGACCATCGCCGGCGCCGATCAGGACCACCTCCGCCTCCCGGTAGCGCTCGCTCATCGCGCGCGTCTCGAGAAAGCTCATCAGCACCCGCGCCGGGTCGAGGGGGCGGCGATGGATCGCGGCGGCGCGCGTGCCTGGTCCGCCGCCGAAGTGCGACAGCGCGACATCCAGGGACAGCGTCACGCTCACGAACGTGTCCGGCCCGGGCGCCCGCAGCGCCTGCTCGGAGGAGTAGGCACGGTAGGCGAAGGTGCCTTTGAGCCTGCTCCACAGCGCATGGCTGAACGCGAGCCGTGAGAACAGGTGATCAGCGCGGCGCTCCCGTGAGAACGCGCCGCTGATGGCGCTCTCGTCGCGGATGATCTTCCCGTCGTAGGGACACAGGCCGAGCTCGGCGAGCACGATCGCATGCCCCTTCACGACCTCGCCGGCGGCGGGGTTGCTGACGAACGCGCGCGCGAACTCCTCCTCGATGTCCATGACGCCGCGCTCGCTCATGCGGAGCTCAAGCAGCTCCATCAGGCGCGGGTCCCCGCTCCTGCCGCGCACGCATGCGGCGAGATCGATGTCGCCCGTGATGCGCGCGGCGAGCCAGCGCGAGGCACGCTCGGCCTCCTGCTCCAGCCGGGCCGCACTGTCCGCCGCGCGGGCCGGGTCGACATCGATTCGCAGCGGCACGTCAAGGCGCACCTGCGCCTCGCGCATCGCGGTCACGTCCTCGGCGCCGGCGGTCGCCGCCGCCGCCGGGAACTCGTAGCGGCGGACATCCTCGAGCGGTATCCGCCAGCAGGCGCCGGTGTCCTCGAAGGCGTCTATGCGGACCTCGAACATGCCGTCGGGCAGGCTCACCGCCGTAACGGTCACCGGGGTGCGGCGGGGGTCCAGGAGCCGCCCTTGGCTGCCGGCGACGAGGTGGCGGAGCTCACCCGGCTGGAAGTGCTCCTCGGGCTCGGGCTCGCGGCTCGACTCGTAGACGTCCGGGCACACTGCGAATGATGATGGCGCGTGCGGGCCTCAGCAGGGATGAGCCCACGAGAACCGGCATCTCGGCGGCCCGATCCGCGACGCGATGTCGTACGGGTAGACGAGCACGCTGAGCGGCCCGATCCGGCGCCGGGCAACCGGCGCGCCGAGGGCCGGGTCCGCGGCGAGGATCCCATTGAAGGACGTGCCGAGGCTGTCCACGATCAGGAGGCTGCGGATCCCCGGTCGCGGCCTGTACCAGCTTGAGATCATCCCGAGCTGCGGGTAGCAGAGGGTGTGCACG
>Ga0209698_10001494_pt1 | contig 26955 bp, 28 predicted proteins | sample LitLauG_LLR_2012_FD_187203 | JGI IMG/M metagenome (GOLD analysis project Ga0209698, IMG submission 187203) | Freshwater sediment microbial communities from Pennsylvania, USA - Little Laurel Run_MetaG_LLR_2012 (SPAdes) (version 2) | ecosystem: Environmental > Aquatic > Freshwater > Creek >... | reverse complement strand
GATGCAGCAGTTCGCCGGGCTCCTGCAGGCCCTGCCGCGCAACTTCGCATACGGCCTGAAGGCCCTCATCGAAAAGGGCGGCCTCCGCATCTGCGACCGGGGCCACCTCCGCGTCGGCCAGCGCCGGGGCGGCGGCGGGGGCCGGCCCGGTGCCGCCCTTTTCGATGAGGGCCTTCAGGCCGTATGCGAAGTTGCGCGGCAGGGCCTGCAGGAGCCCGGCGAACTGCTGCATCGGGGCGGCCAGCGCGCCGGCCAGGCGGGCGAGCACCACCTCCCGGGGCGGCAGGTCGGCCAGTGCGGTCGTGTCTGCGGCCGACATCACCTTGCGGCCGAGCACGCCGCCCTTCACGACCAGCTTGGGGTTGGCCCGGGCGTATTCGCGCAGGGCCTTGGCCACCCCGACCGCATCGCCCTCGACGAACGCGATGGCCGTCGGACCGCTCAGCAGGTCATCGAGGTCGTGCATGCCCAGGTCATGGGCGGCGAAGCGGACCAGGGTGTTCTTGTAGATGCGGTACTCGCCGCCGTTGTCCCGCAGCGACCGGCGCAGGGAGGCCAGCTCCTTGACGCTCAAGCCCCGGTACTCGGTGAGGATGGCGGCGCTGGCGCGGTCGAGGCGCTCACGCACGTCGTCCACGACGGCCACCTTTTCGGGCCTCGGGTTGTCCATCTGATCACCTCCTCCTCGTCTTGGTCTCGGTTCGGCGCGCGAACAGACCCTCGGGAGGGGTGTCCGCCTCGTCGGGCGGGCCCGGCTGGGCCCTTTGAGCGCATGTGCGCACCGGATGTCTACGGCGTCTCAGTTGTGGACGGCAGTCTAGCTCGTGGCGGGGACGAGGTCCTCGTCGATCACCCGCAGGCGGTTGGTGTCGATGTCGACGCCCGGCCCCATGGTCGAGGTGACGGCCACCGATCGGATGTACTTGCCCTTGGCCGCGGCCGGCTTGGCCCGGTTGAGCTCGTCGACCACCGCCCGGAAGTTGACCAGCAGCTGCTCCCGGGTGAAGGAGACCTTGCCGATCGGCACCTGCACGACCCCGCGCGAGCGGGTGTCGGCCCGGTACTCGACCCGACCGCCCTTGAACTCGCCGACCGCACGGCCCACGTCGGTGGTCACCGTCCCCGTCTTGGGGTTGGGCATCAGGCCGCGCGGGCCGAGCTTGCGCCCGAGCCGGCCGACCTGGCCCATCAGGTCCGGGGTGGCGATGGCGATGTCGAAGTCCATGAAACCGCCGTCGACGCGGGCGACGAGGTCGTCGGAGCCGACGACATCCGCGCCCGCGGCGCGTGCCTCCTCGGCCGCCTCCCCGGCCGCGAACACCGCCACCCGGACCGGCTTGCCGGTCCCCGACGGCAGCGCGACGGTGCCGCGCACGACCTGGTCGGCCCGGCGGGGATCCACGCCGAGGCGGACGGCCAGCTCGACGGTCTCGTCGAAGCGCGCGGTGGCCAGGCTCTTGACCAGGTCCAGGGCCTCGGCGGGCGCGTACGACCGCTGACGGTCGAAGCGGCGGGCCGCGTCGACGAATTTCTTCCCGTGTTTCGGCATTGGTGCCTCCCTCTGTGGTGGTCCGGGCCGGGGTGAGGTCGTCCCCTGGCTCCGGCGGTGGTCAGGCCTCGACCTTGATCCCCATCGACCGCGCCGTGCCGGCCACTTGCAGCTTGGCCGCCTCGAGGTCGTTGGCGTTGAGGTCGGGCATCTTGGTGTGGGCGATCTCGGTGAGCTGGGCCTCGGTGATCGTGCCCACCACCTCGCGCCCGGCCGTCTTGGAGCCCTTGTCAAGGCCCGCCGCCTGCCGGATGAGCACCGGCGTCGGCGGGGTCTTGAGGACGAAGGTGAAGCTGCGGTCCTCGAAGATGGTGATCTCGACCGGGATGACCTGTCCGGCCATGCTCTCGGTGGCTGCGTTGTACTGCTTGCAGAAATCCATCGTCTGGACCCCGTGAGGCCCGAGCGCGGTGCCGACGGGCGGGGCCGGGGTGGCCTTGCCCGCGGGCAGTTGGATCTTGACGATGGCGGCGACACGCCGTTTGGCCATGGGGGTACGTGCTCCTCTACAGCTTCGCGACCTGCGCGAACTCCAACTCGACGGGCGTCTCCCGTCCGAAGATGTTGACCAGGACCTTGAGCTTGAGCTGGTCCTCGTTGATCTCGGAGATGGTACCGGTGAAGTCCGCGAACGGTCCTTCCCTGACCCGCACCGACTCGCCGATCTCGTACTCCAGCCGGGGGCGGCTCTTCTTGGTGGCTTCGGCCTCCGTGCCACCCTTGACCTGCAGGATGTTTTCCACCTCCCGCCGCGACAGCGGCGTCGGACGGGCACCGAGCCCCACGAAGCCGGTCACGCCGGGGGTGTTTCGCACGACGTACCAGGAGTCGTCGTCGAGGTCGACCCGGACCAGCAGGTAGCCGGGGAAGACCTTCTTGGACACGACCTGCTTCTTGCCGTTCTTGAACTCGACGACGTCCTCGAGGGGGATCACCACCTCGAAGATCCGCTCCTCCATGTTCATGGAGGCGATCCGGCTCTCGAGGTTGGACTTGACCTTGTTCTCGTAACCCGCGTAGGTGTGCACCACGTACCAGTGGCCGGGCCGGTCGTAGGGGCTCTCGAGCGCCGGAGGAACCGCCTCCTCCTCGACCTCGTCGAGGAGCGCGTCCTCGCTCAGGGCCTCGCCGTCGGCGTCCTCCGCCGGGATGTCGGTCACCACGTCCACCTTCTGGTCGCTCACTTGAACAGGAACCGGGCCGTGCTGGAGAAGACGTAGTCGAGCCCGAAGATGAGCAGACCGACGACGATGAGGGTCACGAGCACGACCACCGAGTAGTTGATGGTCTCGGCCTTGGTCGGCCACGCCACCTTGCGCAGCTCGACGTTGACCTCGTGCAAGAACTCGCGCGGGCGCGTCCGGCTCCGCTGCGCCGCGGGCGCGGTGACCGGCCGGTTCGGCTCTCGCCGCCGGGCGACCGGCGCTCCGTCAGCGCCCAGTTGGCCCTGGCGCTGGAGGAGCCTCTTTTGCTCTCGGTTCATGCTCACGTGCGTGGCCTTCCTGCACGAGGGTGTGGAGCAGGGCAGGAGGGACTCGAACCCCCAACCGCCGGTTTTGGAGACCGGTGCTCTACCAGTTGAGCTACTGCCCTACAGAAGCGGGGGTTCTCCCCGGGTGAGGATAGCACCGGCCCCGGACCCGCCGTCCGGCGGGACGAAACGCCCATTCGCGGCGGCGCTCCGCCCGCCGCGGCGCCGGCGGCCCCGGCGGTCACCCGGCCAGGTGGACGCGCCGGCGGCTGGCCCGGGACACGAGCACGACAGCGCCGGCCGCGCCGGCCGCCGCCGTCGCCACCGCGACCCCGCCGAGGTACGCACCCCGGTGGCCGCGCAGCATCGAACGCATCGCCCCCCGCTCGCCCGCCTGGCCGAGCCCGGCCAGCACGCCGGTGAGCACGCCCGGCGCCGGCTCGATGACCTCGGTGCGCAACTGGCGCAAGGCGCGCAGCAGGCGGCGATACTGGGCCAGCTCGGCCTGGCAGCGCAGGCAGTGGTCGACATGGCGCTGGACGCGCCGGTCGGCCCGCTCGTCACCGTCGATGATGGCGGGCAGGAGCTCGGCCACCGCGTCGCAGGTCACCCTCCGGGCACCGCGGCGGGTGGTCTCCGACCCGCTCTCAGACGGCGCGTGCATCGCGGCGGGGTGAGGCGGGCAGCTCGCGGCGGAGCGGGAAGAGCTGCTCGCGCAGCCGGCGCCGGGCCCGGTGCAGGCGGACCTTGGCCGCGGCCTCGCTGATGCCGAGCTCGGCCGCGATGGCCTGGTGGGACAGGTCGTAGACGTCCTTGAGGACCACGACGACCCGAAGGCGCTCGGGCAGCATGGCGACCGCGCTCGCCAGGCGCTCGCGGTCGAAGGCAGCCGCCACCCGCAGCTCGGGATCGTGCTCCGGGCGGGGGTCGACGAGCGCGGTGTCGTCGTCGAGCTCCTCGTGGCGGGTGCGCGCCCGCCTGGCCATCTGGGTCGAGGCGCAGTTGGCGGTGATGCGGTACATCCAGGTCGTGAAGCGCGCTTCGCCCCGAAACCGGCGCAGCCCGCGATAGGCCCGGAGATAGGCCTCCTGCATCACGTCCCTCGCGTCCTCCTCGTTACCGGTCAGGCGGTACGCCAAGGTGTACATCTCGGCGGAGGTCGCCCGGACCAGTTGCTCGAAGGCCGTCCGGTCCCCCGCCCGAGCGGCGGCGACCAGCTCGACCAGGTCGACGGTTGTCACCGGGTCGGACCCGCGGCGGGAGGCGGGGGTTACCAACGGGCGGTTACCGGGTCTCCTTGTGCAGCGTGTGCTGGCGATCCCAACGGCAGTACTTCTGCATCTCGATGCGCTCGCGATCGTTCTGCTTGTTCTTCATGGTGATGTAGTTGCGTCGCTTGCAGACCTCGCACGCCAACGTGACCTTCACCCGCTTCTCGTTCTTCGCCATCGGGTCCTCCTGATCCGGGTGGTAGCGGCGGTCGGACTTGAACCGACGACCTAGCGATTATGAGCCGCTTGCTCTGCCGTCTGAGCTACGCCGCCAAAGGGTCGCTGTCACGGCCCAGAGCCCCCTGTCGGAATCGAACCGACGACACCAGCCTTACCATGGCTGTGCTCTGCCGACTGAGCTAAGGGGGCGCGCCGGACCAGCCGGCTGGAGCGCTCCATGCTATCCAACCGCGACGACGCACGGGCGTGCGCGGATCGCGGACCCAGCGTTACCGTGAGCGCGATGCGGACCAGGTTGGCCGGGATCGCCGACGCCGGCGCGATCCGGGACATCTACAACCCCGAGGTGACCGGATCGACGGTCACCTTCGACCTGGTCCCGCGCAGCCTCGACGACCAGATCGCCTGGCTGCACGAGCACGGCGGCGCCCACCCGGCCATCGTGGCGACCGACGACGCCGGGGAGGTGACCGGGTTCGGGTCCTTGTCGCCCTACCGCTCCCGGCCGGCGTACGCCACGACGGTGGAGGACTCCGTCTACGTGCGCCAGGACCGCAGGGGCGAAGGCGTCGGCCGCCTGCTGCTGACGGAGCTGGTGCACCTGGCCGGCACCCACGGGTTCCATGCGGTCATGGCTCGCATCGTCGGCGGCCACGAGGCGTCGATCACACTGCACGAGGCCTGCGGCTTCGAGCTGGTCGGCACCGAGCGCGAGGTCGGGCGCAAGTTCGGACGCTGGCTCGACGTCGCCGTCATGCAGCGGCTGGTCTGAGCCCGAACCGGCGGCCACGGCCTATCCTGGGCGGCATGGGACCAGGTGACGTGGTGGCCGACTTCGAGCTCCCCGACCAGACAGGCACCCCGCGCCGGCTGAGCGCCCTCCTGGGCGACGGTCCGGTCGTGCTGTTCTTCTACCCGGCAGCCATGACCCCCGGGTGCACCAAGGAGAGCTGCCACTTTCGGGACCTGGCATCGCAGTTCGAGGCCGTCGGGGCCCAGCCGGTCGGCATCAGTGCCGACCCCGTGGACAAGCAGCGGCGGTTCGCGGACAAGCACACCTTCGACTTCCCCCTGCTCTCCGACGCCGCTGGCGATGTGGCGCGTACCTTCGGGGTCCAGCGCAAGCTCAAGATGCTGCGCACGCAGCGGGCCACCTTCCTGATCGACACCGACCGCCGGGTGATCGATGTGATCAAGAGCGAGCTTCACATGGAGGCGCACGCCGACCGGGCGCTCGAGGTGCTCCGCGCCCGCGCCGCGGGCACCAGCCCGCCCCGTGACTGACCCACGCCGGCCCGGGATCCTCGACCTGCTCGGCCGCTACGCCGACGCCGTCCTGCGCGCCGACGCGTCCCGGTTCGCGCCGCTGTGGGAGGACGACGCCGAATGGGTGATCCCCGGCACCTCGACCATCGTCGGCCGGGACGCCATCGTCGACACGTTCGTGCGGGTGCGCGCCGGCTTCCCCCTCTGCGTCCAGGAGGTGCTGAGCGGATACCTGGACGAGGCGGTCGTCGACGACGAAGCCTCGGCGCACTGGCAGGTCCGCGAGCTGCAGTGGCGACCCGACCGGCCGGGCAGCCAGTTGATCGGCGTCTACCACGACGACGTGCGCGCGTCCCGCGGTCGGTGGCGCTTCGCCCGGCGGCGCTTCGAGGTCGTGTACCGGGGTCCGGCCGATCTGTCGGGCCGGGTCTTCGTCGCCGCTCCGGGCGCCTGAGCGCCGCCGACGAGGCCCTCGCGCGCACTGGCCCACGCAGCCCTGCCGGCCGGGGGCGACGACGCCGCCCCGGCACGGAGGTTGCCTTGCGTGGTGGGCCGGGAAGGATTTGAACCTCCGTAGGCTGTGCCGGCAGATTTACAGTCTGCTCCCTTTGGCCACTCGGGCACCGACCCTTGCAGCCAATGAAGATAGCGTGTCGCCATGCCCACCTTCGACGTGGTCTCGCAGGTCGACATGCAGGAGGTCAAGAACGCCGTCGACCAGGCGGCTCGGGAGGTCACCACCCGCTTCGACTTCAAGAACACGGACTCGACCATCGAGCTGGCCGACAAGGAGATCCGCCTCCACTCCTCGACCGAGGACCGCCTGCGGGCGCTGGTCCAGGTGCTGGAGGAAAAGCTCGTCAAGCGCAACGTCTCGCTGAAGGCCCTCGACCACGGCAAGGTGGAGGAGGCGGCCAAGGGCACCGTGCGCCAGACGGTCGTGCTCAAGGCCGGCATCTCGGCCGACAACGCCCGGACCCTCAACCGCTTCATCAAGGACAACGGCCCCAAGGGCGTGTCGTCCCAGACCCAGGGCGAGCAGGTCCGGGTCACCGCCAAGAAGCGCGACGACCTCCAGACCGTGATCGCCGCCCTCCGGGAGCACGACTTCGGCCTGCCGCTGCAGTTCGAGAACTTCCGGGACTGAGCGCCTTCGGGACCAGCCGGCGCCGGCCGGGCTCAGCTCCCTGCCGCGGTCGAGGTGATCCGGCTCAGTTGGCCCACTCGTGCGAGCGGAGCCGCTCGATGCGTTGCTCCGTCGGAGGGTGGCTCGAGAACAGGTTCTTCCACTGGATGTTGCGGCCCGTGAGCGGGTTGACGATGTAGGCCTGAGCCATCTCGGGCCGCACATCCATCGGGATCCGCTTGGACGCCGCGTCGAGCTTGGCGAGCGCCCGCGCCAGTGGCTCGCCGTCGCCGATCAGACGTGCCCCGGAGCGGTCCGCCTCGAACTCCCGGCTGCGCGACAGCGCCATCTGCAGCAGCATCGCGGCCAGGGGCGCGAGGATGATCAGCGCCAGCTGCTCGAACAGGTTGGGTCCGCGCTCGCGCTGGTTGCCCCCGCCGTAGAACAGCCCGGCGAACGCCGCCATCCGGGCCGCGAAGGTGATCGCCATGGCGATCGACGCCGCCACCGAGCCGATCAGGATGTCCCGGTTGCGGACGTGGCTGATCTCATGAGCCAGCACGCCCCGCAGCTCGTCCCAGGTGCAGATCTCGAGGATGCCCTGGGTCACCGCGACCGCGGCGTGCTGGGGGTTGCGGCCCGTGGCAAAGGCGTTGGGCTGGGGCGCCGGGGTCACGTACAGCTTCGGCATGGGCATGTTGGCCCGCTGCGTCAGGTCCCGCACGATGGCGTAGTACTCGGGGATCTCGGCCTCGGTGACCGGCCGCGCCCGGGCGGCCTTGATGGCGACCGAATCGGAGAACCAGTAGGACCCGCCGACGAAGAGCAGACCGAGGACCAGGCCGAAGGTCAACCCGGAGGTGCCTCCGATCAGCTGGCCCACCAGCATGAAGAGGCCGCCGATGGCGGCGAGGAGCACGACGGTCTTGACGGTGTTCTTGCTCATGGCCCTTCCTCTCTGCTGAGGAGAACCTACCCCCGGCCCGGATCCTTCCCACCCCGTCCTGTGGTCGTTGGTCACACCGGCCCGCCCGGCCCGTCAGTCGTAGTAGCCGGAGTGGATGTACACGCAGGGGATGCCCTCGGCCCGGAACATCTCCAGGTTGCGGCGGTCGTCCTCGAACGCCAGCTGGAGGTCGAAGCCGTACGCCCGGAGCTCGGCGACGGAGCGCCGCTTGAAGTTTCTGGCCTCCTGGTAGTCGCCGAAGTCCCGCATCACGAGCAGGTCCCACCGCAGCCGGTACCGCTCCAGCCAGGCGAGGGTCTGGGGCTGGACCCGCAACGGCCGCGCCGTGAGCAGCACGATGGCGACGGACGGGTCGAGGAGGTGCAGGAGCGTGGCGACCTCGTCGATCAGGGGGTCCTCACCGCAGGCCTCGAAGAACGCGTCCCAGTCGCGGCGGCGACCTTCGAGGAAGTGCTGGCGGCTCACCGCGTCCGAGAGCACGCCGTCGAGGTCGAACACCACGGCCGGGCCCGGCTCGACCAGGCCCGCCCGCCACCGGTAGTTGTCCCAGCCGAGGTTGGTCAGCCCAACCCCCTACTCCTCGGCGGGCGACGTCGCCGCCCGCCGCTTGATCTCGTCGACCACCGCCGCGTCGGCCAGCGTGGTGGTGTCGCCGAGATCGCGCCCCTCGGCCACGTCGCGCAGCAGCCGGCGCATGATCTTGCCACTGCGGGTCTTGGGCAGATCGTCGGTGAAGATGATCGTCTTCGGCCGGCCGAAGCGGCCGATGCGCGCCGCCACGTGCTCGCGCAGGGCCTCGCCGTGGGACCCGTCGGGGACCACGTCGGACTTCAGGGTGACGTAGGCGATGATGGCCTGCCCGGTGGTGGCATCGGCGGCGCCCACCACCGCCGCCTCCGCCACGGTGGGGTGGTCCACCAGGGCCGATTCGACCTCGGTGGTCGAGATGCGGTGCCCCGACACGTTCATGACGTCGTCGACCCGGCCGAGGAGCCAGAGGTAGCCGTCCTCGTCGACCTTGGCGCCGTCGCCGGCGAAGTAGCGGCCCTCGAAGCGGCTCCAGTAGGTCTCCCGATACCGCTCCGGGTCCCCGTAGATCCCGCGCAGCATCGACGGCCAGGGCCGCACGAGGGTCAGGTAGCCACCGCCGGTGTCGACCGGCCTGCCCTGGTCGTCGACGACCTCGGCGGCGATGCCCGGCAGGGGAAAGGTGGCCGATCCGGGTTTGAGCGTCGTGGCGCCCGGGAGCGGCGAGATCATGATGGCGCCGGTCTCGGTCTGCCACCACGTGTCGACGACCGGGCAGTGCCCGCCACCGATGTGCTGCCAGTACCAGATCCACGCCTCCGGGTTGATCGGCTCGCCGACCGACCCGAGCAGCCGGAGGGTGGAGAGGTCGTGCGCCTCGGGATAGCGCGTGCCCCACTTCATGAACGTGCGGATGGCAGTGGGAGCGCAGTACAGGATGGTGACGCCGTAGCGCTCGATGATGGACCACCAGCGGTCCTTGTCCGGGAAGTCAGGCGTCCCCTCGTACATCACGCTGGTGGCACCGTTGGCGAGCGGGCCGTAGACGATGTAGCTGTGGCCGGTGACCCAGCCGACATCGGCGGCACACCAGTAGATGTCGGTCTCGGGGTGGAGGTCGAACACGTTGCGGTGGGTGTAGGCGACCTGGGTCAGGTAGCCGCCCGTGGTGTGCATGATGCCCTTGGGCTTGGCCGTGGTGCCCGAGGTGTACAGGAGGTACAGGAGGTCCTCGGCGTCCATGCGCTCGGGTTCGCACACCTCGTCGGCCGAGGTCATCAGGTCATGCCACCAGTGGTCCCGACCCGCGGTCATCGTGACATCCGAGCCGGTGCGGCGGACCACGACGACCCCGCTGATCGACGGCGTGTCCGCAAGGGCCACGTCCGCAGCCGGCTTGAGCAGCGACGCGCTGCCGCGACGGTATCCACCGTCGGCGGTGACGAGGACCTTCGCCTCGGCGTCGAGGATGCGGTCGCGCAGCGCGTCGGCCGAGAACCCACCGAACACGACCGAGTGCGCCGCCCCGATGCGCGTGCAGGCCAGCATGGCCACCGGGAGCTCGGGGACCATGGGCATGTAGATGGCGACCCGGTCCCCGCGTCGCACGCCGAGGCCCCGCAACACGTTCGCGAAGCGCTGGACGTCGGCGAGGAGGTCGGCGTAGGTGATCGTGCGGGTGTCGCCCGGCTCGCCCTCCCAGTGGAACGCGACCCGGCCGCCGCGACCGGCCGCCACATGGCGGTCCAGGCAGTTGTAGGAGACGTTGAGCTTGCCGCCGACGAACCACTTGGCAAAGGGCAGGTCCCACTCGAGGATGGTGTCCCAGTCCTCGTACCAGTCGAGCAGCTCGGCCGCCTGGCGGGCCCAGAAGCCCTGCCAGTCCCGCTCGGCGTCGTCGTAGACGCTCGCCTCGGTGATGTGCGCGTCGCGTTTGAACCCCTCCGGCGGGGGGAACGTGCGCCGCTCGAGGTAGAGGGCCTCGATGGCCGCGCCGTCGTGCGGACGATCCTCGTCCTGAGCCGTCATGTCTGCATCTCCCCCTCGCGAGCGGTTGATCCGACGACCTCGGAGCCTAGGCGCCGCCGGCGCGCCAGAGTGCCGGTCAGGGCACGCGCCATTCGATCACCCGGAAGGCGCCGAGCCCGTCGGGTGCGCACAGCGCCCGGGCCTCGTCCACCCGGCTCCTGGCCCGCAACGCCTCGAGATCGCCGACCGCGGCACGCTCCCGCCACTTCGCCCGCGCCGCCTCGACCAGCTCCTCGATGCCGTGCTCGGCCAGCCACTCCGCCTGGGACAGCTCGCGACTCGGGGCCGCCACCGCGGCGAGCTGGTCCGTGGCGACGACGCAGGTGATGTCGTCGCGGCCACTCGCCGTGATCGGCGGCGCGCCAGGCTGGTGCTGGCGGAACGTGCGCAACCAGCTCTCGGCGGGGGCGTGGGCCAGGGCCTCGGTGGTCGCCGCGTAGTCCACGACGACGACCCAGCCCGCTTCGAGGAGCGCGAGGGCCTGGCGCAGCCACGCGACGGCGGAGCGCTGGAGTGGGATGCGCGCCCCGTCCACCAAGGCGCCGGCGCCGGCGAGGCGGTCGGCTTCGGCCGCCACCTCCCGGGCCGCGACGACGAGCACCTCCACGAGTCCGTCGCCGGTGTCGTCGGCGGCGCCCACCCGCACCTCGTGCCATCGCCCCTCCCGCCACTCGAGCAGGTCGACGGGCATGTTGTCGATCAGCTCGTTGGCGAACACCACCCCCCGGAAGCTGCCCGCCGGGAGCTCGCCCAGACCGGTGACCATCGGGCCCCGCCCGGGCACGGCCCGCGCGCCGTCGTCGTCCCCGTCGTCGCCGCCACCGGCCGGCGCGGAAGGCCCGAGCACGAAGGCCGGCAGCTCGAGGGACAGGCGCCCGGACTGCTGGTGGCGCAGGCGGGCCGAGCGCTCGACGAGGATGTAGCGCAGGGCGTGCTCGCAGCGGGGCCGAGCGGCGAGGACGTCGCGGGCCAGGGTCCCGACCCCCGCCGCGGCCTCGATCACGAGGAACGGATCAGGTCGACCCAGGGCGTCCCACCACCCGTCCAGCGCACGCGCCACGACCGCAGCAAAGAGCGGACCGATCTCGGGGCTGGTGAGGAAGTCGCCGCTGCGACCGGCCGCGCCGCCGGAGGTGTAGAAGCCGTCGTCGGGATCGTAGAGGGCCGCCTCCATGAACACCGACCACGGCAGAGGCCCGAAGCGCCGGGCTCGGGCGGCGATGCGACCGGCGATGCCGGTCATCGGGCCACCCGTCCCGGGTTCAGGCTGCCGCGCTCGGGGCGGTGCCCGGCGCCAGCACCTTGGCGGGACCGGTCATCCCCCGAAGCGGGCCAGGTCGCCGAGGCGGGCGAAGGCCTGGGGGTACACCCCGAGGGCGACGACGACCGCGATGCAGATCCCGATCGAGGTGGCCAGGGCGGCCGGGACCCGTATCGGGGTGCGATCGTCGTCGGGGATCGGGCTCATCCACATCGTGCGGGCGATGTTGGCGTAGTAGTAGAGCGCGATCACCGAGTTGACGGCCACGATCACCGCGAGCACCGTGCCGGCCGGCGTGCCCGCGTCGAGGATGGCCCGGAACACGTAGAACTTGGCGAACCAGCCTCCGAGTGGCGGGATCCCGGCCAGGGAGAACACGAAGCCGGTCATCATCACGGTCAGCACCGGGGCGTAGGTGAACATCCCCCCGTAGCTGGCGATCTCGCCCGATCGGGTCTTGCGCGCCACCGCGATCACCACGGCGAAGGCCCCGAGGTTCATCGCCGCGTAGAGGAGGAGGTACACGATGCTGGCGGTCAGCGCGTCGTGCTGGGCCCGGGTGCTCTCCCCGGCGACGGCGAAGGGGGCGAGGATGTAGCCCGCCTGCGCGATCGACGAGTACGCCAGCATCCGCACGATGTTGGTCTGGCGGAGTGCGATCAGGTTGCCGACGGTCATGGTCAGCGCGGCGAGGATCCAGAACAGCGGCTGGTACACGTCGCTGCGCCCGAGGAAGCCGATGTAGACGATCTCGAGGAGCGCGACGAAACCCGCCGTCTTGGAGGCCACCGACAGAAAGGCGGTCACCGGCGTCGGAGCGCCCTCGTAGGTGTCCGGCGCCCAGAAGTGGAACGGGACGGCGGAGACCTTGAAGGCGAAGCCGATCACGACGAAGAAGATGCCGATCGTCACCAGCGGCTCGAGGTTGGACGCCACATGGAGCTTCTGGTTGATCTCGGTCAGCAGTGTCGAACCCGTCGCACCGAAGATCAGCGACATCCCGTAGAGCATGACGCCGGTGGCCAGCACGCCGAGGAGGTAGTACTTGAGCGAGGCCTCGTTGGACTTGAGGTCGCGCTTGCGCCAGCCGGCCAGGAGGTACGCCGGGATCGACAGCAGTTCGAGGGCGACGAAGATCCCGATGAGGTCGCGCGAGCTCGCCATGACCAGCATGCCGAGGAGCGACGAGAGCACCAAGAAGGTGTACTCACCCTTGGCGTAGTCCCCTTCGTCGACGTAGTTGGAGCTCATGAGCAGGACCACGTAGCCGATGCCGAGGAAGAGCGCCTTGAGCACCAGCGAAAAGACGTCCACGACATAGGCCCCGCCGAACATCGAGCGCGGGTGGCCACTGATGCCCTTGGCCGCGATCGTCACGATCGGGATGAACGCGGCGAGCACCCCGAGTCCGGCCAGCTGGTTGACGATGAACTTCTTGGACTCGTCGACGACGAGGTCGACCACGAGCACCACGAGCGTGGTCACCGTGAGGATGATCTCCGGCGCGAGCGCGTGGTAGTCGAAGTACGGCGCCTTGAACGTCGTCTGCGCCGCGGCGAGGACGCCCGGCGCCAGGTGCAGGGCGGTCATGGCTTGGGCGCCGCCTGGGACCCGACCACCGGCGCGGCCGGGATCGCGGTGGTGACCTGGTTGACCGCGCCGTCGGTGGTGCGGAAGAGGGCGTGGGGGTACACGCCGAGCAACACGATGAGGAGGAGCATCGGCACCCATGCGAGCCACTCGGGCAGGTGAACGTCATGGATGTGGGCGTGCTCGAACTCGGCCTTGGGCACGCCCATGGAGGTGCGTTGGAACATCCACAACAGGTAGCCGGCGGCCAACACCGTCCCGATCGACGCGATCACCATGTAGGCCCGGAACAGGCCCAGGTGCGACTGCAGTGGCCCCGCCGGGTTGAACGAAGACAGGATCGCCGGGAACTCGCCCCAGAAGCCGGCGAGCCCGGGCAGGCCGAGTGATGCCATGGCGCAGAACCCGAGGATCCACCCGAGGCGCGGTGCTTGGACCATGATCCCACCGAGGCGCTTGATCTCGCGGGTGCCGTAGCGCTCCTGGATGGAGCCCGCCAGGAAGAACAGCATGCCGGTGATCAGGCCGTGGGCCACCATCCCGAAGACGGCGGCGTTGATCCCGTAGCTCGTGAGGGTGGCGATGCCCAGCATCACGAAACCCATGTGGGCCACCGAGGAGAAGGCGATCAGGCGCTTGACGTCGGTCTGCGCCAGGCAGCAGAGGGCGCCGTAGATGATCCCGACCACGGCCAGCCCGCCGATCCAGGGCGCCCACGAGACGGCGGCATGGGGGAGGATCGGGATGGCGATGCGGATGAATCCGTAGGTCCCGAGCTTCAGCAGGATCGCGGCGAGGATCACCGAGCCGACCGTGGGCGCCTGGGTGTGGGCGTCGGGCAGCCAGGTGTGAAAGGGGAACATCGGCACCTTGATGGCGAAGCCCATGAACAGTCCGCCGAAGATCAGCAGCTCCGTCGAGTGGGCCATCGGGTGCTGGGAGATGTTGGTGATGAGCGTCGGGATGTCGAAGGTCTGGCCACCCTTGAAGAACAGGGCCAGGAAGCTGAGGATCATCAGGGCCGATCCGAACAGCGTGAAGAGGAAGAACTTGATCGACGCGTACTGGCGGTTGTCGCCGCCCCAGCGGCCGATCATGAAGTACATCGGCAGCAGCACGAGCTCGAAGAACACGAAGAAGAGGATGAGGTCCTGGGCGACGAAGGTGCCGTTCATCCCCACCTCGAGCACGAGGATGAGGATGAGGAAGCCCTTGGGGTCGTGGGGCTCGGGGAAGTGGTCCCAGCTGTAGACGATGCACAGCACGGTGATGAACATCGACAGCACCAGCAGCGGCAGGGAGATGCCGTCGATGCCCATGTGGTAGCGGCTGTGGATCACGTCGATCCAGGGACGGTTGACCGCGTACTGCAGCACCTTGGTCCGGTCGAAGTCGAAATCGGCGACGAGGTAGACGCCGAATCCGAACGTCACGAGTGACGTCAGGAGGGCGGCTGCCTTGATCGCCGTCTCGTTGGCGCGCGGGATGCCCGCGATCAGGATCGCCCCGACGAGCGGGATGAAGACCGCTCCGGTGAGTACCCAGTGGTCAAAGCCGTTCACGGATGCTCCTGGTCTCTGATGTCTCTAGCCGAAGGCGTGGGTGAGGGCGAGCAGCCCGACGCCGATGACGATGACTCCGAACAAGAAGAACGCGGCGGCGTACTGCTGGACGCGGCCGGTCTGGAACAGGCGCAGGAGGCTGCCACCCTCCTCCGCCCCCGAACCCAGGCCGTTGACCGTGCCGTCGATCAGGTCCTGGTCGATGTAGCGGTAGACGGAGGCGGCCAGGTAGCGGGTGCCGATGGCAGCCCCGTTGACCACCCCGTCGAGGACGTACTGGTTGAACCAGTAGGAGGCACGGGCGATCGGCGACTTGATGCCGTACACGATGCCATCGGTGTAGAGGGCGTCGAGGTAGTACCGGTTGTCGAGCAACATGTAGCCGCCGCGAGCCAGTCTCACCTTGGAGGTGAGGCCGTGGAGCGGCGCGAAGGCGTGCAACTCGTAGAACGCGAACGTCACGGCGATGGCGACGAGCGCGACGCCGATCGACACGACGGCAAGGACCCAGTTGAAGTGGGCCTCGGTGGCGTGGGCCGCGGCCATCGCCGAGGACACCACCGAGTTTTCCGTCCACTTCTGGAAGTAGTGGAGGCCGAAGGCGTTGAGCCACCCGGCCGCCACGGCCATGACCGTCAGGATCACCAGCGGCACCGTGATCAGCTTGGGCGACTCGTGCGGGTGCCCGTGGCCCCGGTGCTGGCCGAAGAAGGTGAGCCAGATGCAGCGGCTCATGTAGGCCGCGGTCAACCCCGCGCCCACGATGCCGACGATGGCGAACGCCAGGTACCCGTTGTGCCCGGCGTTGGCGAGGATCTCGTCCTTGGACCAGAAGCCCGCGAGAGGGAAGATCCCGGCGAGCGCCAGCGACGCGACGATGAAGGTCATGAACGTCACCGGCATGTGCTTGCGCAGGCCGCCCATGTCCTTTTTCATGTCGAAGCTGTGGTGGGAGCCACCGTGGCTCACCGAGCCCGCCCCGAGGAACAGGTCGGCCTTGAAGAAGGCGTGCGTGAAGAGGTGGAAGATGGCCGCAGTCCACGCACCCACGCCGAGCGCCATCACCATGTAGCCGAGCTGGCTCACCGTCGAGTAGGCCAGCACCTTCTTGATGTCGTGCTGCACGAAGGCCAGCAGCGCGGCGATGATGATCGTCGCTGCACCCACGATGCTCACGATGTTGAACCCGTTGTGGCCCGGCGTCAGGATGTGGAACGCGGCACTGAAGACGCCGTACATCCGGCTGATCAGATAGACGCCGGCGACGACCATGGTCGCCGCGTGGATGAGCGCCGACACCGGCGTCGGGCCGGCCATGGCGTCGGGGAGCCAGGTGTGGAGCGGGAACTGGGCGGACTTGCCGACCACGGCGGCGAGCAGCGCGATCGCGGCGACCACCAGCAGGGTGTGGTCGAGCTTGCCCGACAGCGCCGCCTGGTTGATCTTTTCGATGTTGAAGGTCTCGCCGGCGAGGAAGAACGTCATCGTGAGACCGATGAGCAGGCCGATGTCGCCCGTCCGGGTGGTGAAGAAGGCCTTCAGCGCGGCGTCCGAGTTGGGCCTGTCCTCCCACCAGTGGCCGATGAGCATGAAGGAGCAGACGCCCATGCCCTCCCAGCCGAGGAGGAGCTGCAGGGTGTTGGCCGCCGTCACCATGACGAACATCGAGGCCGTGAACAGCGACAGCGCGGCGAAGAAGTAGGTGTAGCGCCGGTCTCCCCGCAGGTACTCGAGGGAGTACACGTGCACCATCAGGGAGATGAACGCCACGACGAACAGCAGCATCACCGACAGGCCGTCGATGTGGATGGCGAACTGCGTCGTGTGCGCGACCGGCCCCGACGAGCTGGCCGTCGACCAGTCGAACCAGGTGAAGAGGTTGTGCTCGACGAACTGGCGGATCTTGTCGTCGCCGACCGCCGGCTGGCGGATCCAGGCGATGGCCGTGAGGATCGCGAGCACGAAGGACACGCCGACCGCGGCGACGCCCACCTCGGAGCCCTTGTAGGGGCAGCGCTTCCCGAACAGCAGGATGATGACGAACGATGCCGTCGGGAGGGCGGGGATGATCCAGGCGTTTCGGAGGAACCAGTCCACTGGCGGGCTCAGCCCTTCATCAGATCGACCTTGTCGAGGTCGATCGAGCGGCGGTTGCGGTAGATGACCAGCACGATGGCCAGCCCGACGCCGACCTCGGCAGCGGCGATGGCGATCACGAACAGGGCGAAGATCTGACCGGTGATGGTGCCGTTGAAGGCGCCGAAGGCCAGCAGGTTGATGTTGACGGAGTTCAATATGAGCTCGACCGACATGAGGACGAGCACGCTGTTCTTGCGGGCGAGCACGCCGTAGACGCCGGTGCAGAAGAGGAACGCGGCGAGGAACAAGAACTCGTTGAGCTGCATCGGATCCGACTCCTAGTCCCGCCTGGCGATGACGACGGCACCCACGAGCGCGGCGAGGAGGAGGACCGACGCCACTTCGAAGGGGATGACGAAGTCGTGGAAGATGGAGAGGCCGATCGCCGCGGTGTTGCTGCCCTGGTCGGCGATCACCGAGGTGGCCACGTGCTGGCCCTTGAACGCCCTTTGCAGCACGACGCCGAGGATGCCGAGCAGGAGCAGGGCGATGACCGCGGCCAACCAGCGCTGGTTGTTGTCGAGGTCCTGGGCCTCCCCGAGAGGGGCACGGGTGAGGAACAGCCCGAAGAGCATCAACACGATGACGGCGCCGATGTAGACCAGCACCTGGACGGTCGCGACGAACTCGGCGGCCAAGAGGATGTAGATGCCCGCCCCGCCAGCCAACACGACGGTCAGGTACAGCGCGGCGTGGACCAGGTTCTTGGTCGTGACGACCCGCAACGCGGACAGGCACATTGCTGCGGCGAGGACGCCGAAGACGACCTGCTGGGCGACGTCGAGGCCGTGCACGAGGGCGAGCACCATGGCGGTTACTTCTTCCCGCCCTTCTTGGCCTCGGCCCCGGCCTCGAGCGCGAGCGGCTCGGGGACGGTCTCCATCCACTCGCCGAGGCGGCCTTTGTCGTGCAGCAGATCGGCGATGCGGGCCTCGGAGTACTCGAACTCCGGGCTCCAGAACAGCGCGTCGAAGGGGCAGACCTCGACGCAGATCCCGCAGTACATGCACAGCGAGTAGTCGATGTCGAAGCGGTCGAGGTATTGCACGGTGCGGGGCTTGCCGCCCTCGCGCCGCGGCGGGGCCTTGTCCTTGTGTCCTTCGATGTAGATGCACCAGTCCGGGCAGCTGCGGGCGCACAGCATGCAGACCGTGCAGTTCTCCTCTTTGAGCGCGATGACGCCGCGCGCCCTGGTGGGGGGCGCTTCGCGCTCCTTGCCGTGCGGCCCCGTGTATTGCACCGTGACCTTCGGTCGCAACATCGTCGTGAACGTCACGCCGAGCCCCTTGACGAGTCCCGGCAACTTGAGCTGCGGCATCAGTGCAGCACCACCTTGAACACTGCGGTCACGACGAGGTTGCCCAGCGCGACGGGGATGAGCACCTTCCAGGCGAACGCCTGCAGCTGATCCTCACGCAGCCGCGGGTAGGTGAAGCGGATCCAGAAGATGAGGAAGGACACGAGCATCGTCTTGACGAACAGCACGCCGAAGCCGAAGACGTCCCCCCAGGCACCGCTCGGATGGTAGAGCGGGATCCACCAACCACCGAGGAACAGCGTCGATGCGATCGCCGCCAGTGCGAACGCCGTGCCGAACTCGCCGATGTAGAAGAAGAGGAACAGCAGCCCCGAGTACTCGGTCTGGTACCCGGCAACGAGCTCCGACTCGGCGACAGGCATGTCGAAGGGAGGCTGGGTCAGCTCGGCTTGGGCCGCGATGAGGAACAGGACGAAGCCGACGATCTGAGGGATGAAGAAGGGCAGCGCGATCGATGACCCGAACAGGTGGAAGTTGGACTGGGCGTGGACGATGCCCTGCAGCGACATCGTGCCCGCGAGCATCACGACACCAACCACCGCCAGCACGAGCGGCAGCTCGTAGGCGATCAGCTGACCGGCGGCGCGGAGACCGCCGATGAGGGAGTACTTGTTGGCCGACGACCAGCCGGCGGCCAGGATCCCGATCACCGAGATGGAGCTCACCGCGAGGGCGAAGAAGATCCCGGTGTCGAGTGCCTCGCCCACCGCGCCCGGGCCGATGGGCACCACGACGTAGAGCAGGAAGGTGCTGATCAGCACGATGACCGGCGCGAGCACGAACACCTTGCGGTCGGCGTGATCCGGGACGATCAGCTCCTTTTGCACGAACTTGGCCCCGTCCGCCATGAGCTGGAGCGATCCGTGCGGACCAGCCTCCATGGGGCCGAGCCGGCTCTGCATGAACGCCATCGTCTTGAACAGGAAGGTCTGGACGATGAGCGCCGTCGCCGTCGGGACGGCGACGAGCGCGATCCCGACCTTGATCAAGGTCGAGGCCCAGTACGGCAGATCGAGGCCGAGGATCACCGGTCGATGTCCCCCAGGATGAAGTAGAGGCTGGCCAGGATGGTGATGACATCGGGGACGAAGACCCCTCGGAGCAACCACGGGACGATCGACACGTTGCTGAAGGAGGGGGTGCGGATCTTGCAGCGGAACGGTCCGAGGCCGCCCTGCGACACGATGTAGTAGCCCATCTCGCCGAGGGGGTTCTCGGTGTGGACCCAGGCCTCGCCGGCGGAGACCTTGATGATCCTCGGCACCTTGGCCTGGATCGAGCCCGAGGGCAGCCCACCAAGGAGCTGCTCGACGATCTTGGTCGACTCCCGGACCTCCTGGAGGCGGCACCAGTACCGGGCGAAGGCATCGCCGTCGGTGTGGGTCCACACCTTCCAGTCGGCGTCCTTCCATGCCAGCGGCGACGGCTCGTCGCGGCGCAGATCGAAGTCGATGCCAGAGGCCCGGGCATTGGCTCCCGACAGCCCGTACTCGAGCGCGATGTGCGCAGGGATCACCCCGATGCCCCGGCAGCGCTTGGCGAAGATCTCGTTGCCGAGGAGCAACGTCTCCATCTCGTCGCAGAAGTCGCGCACGTGCCGGAGGGCGCCCTTGGTCTCGTCGATCCACCCCTTGGGCAGGTCCTCCTTGAGGCCGCCGATGCGGTCGTAGTTGGGGTGGAAGCGCCCGCCCGTCGCGCTCTCGATGAGGTTGAGGACGTACTCGCGGTCGCGGAAGGCGTAGAAGACCGGGGTCACGGCACCCAGCTGCACACCCATGTCGCCGAGGAAGAGGATGAGGTTCGCGATCCGGCCGAGCTCGAAGAGCACGGTGCGGATGTACTGGGCCCGAGGCGGCGCCTCGACACCCAGGAGCTTTTCGGCGGCGAGGATGAACGGCACCTCGTTGCAGAAGCTCCCGAGCCAGTCGATGCGGTTGACCAGCGTCGTGATCTGGGGGTAGGTGCGGACCTCCGCCAGCTTCTCGTAGCCGCGGTGCATGTAGCCCGGGATCGGCTCGGCCCACAGGACCTGCTCGCCGTCGAGGCGCACCACGATGCGCAGCGTGCCGTGTGTGGCGGGGTGCTGCGGGCCGATGTTGAGGGTCATGCCCTCGGCCTCGATCTCGACGTTGACCCGGGCGTCGGCCGCCTGGGTCGCGATGTAGGCGGCCCGCTGCCGGTCGGAGACGGTGCTCGACATGCTCACGCCTCTTCAGCGGCGTCGCCGCCCTCGCCCTCGGCCTCGCCCGGCATCGGCTCGACGTCGACCAGCCCGGGCCACGGCTTGACCAGACGGGCGAGGAGCGGGAAGTCCTTGCGCAGCGGGTGCCCCTCGAACTCGAGGGGCAGGTAGAGGTGCCGCATCCCGGGATGCCCGTCGAACTGGATGCCGTACATCTCCCAGGTCTCGCGCTCGTGCCAGTCGGCCCCCCGGTACAGGGGCACCAGCGAGTCGATCCGCGGGTCCTGTTCGTCGATGTCGGCCTTGAGGGTGATGCCGACGTGGTCGCGCACGTCGTAGAGGCGGGCGAAGACCTGGAAGCGGGTGTCACCGCCGGCCACACCGGTCACGTACCGCCCGCTCGCCTCCTCCTCCTCGGCCGCGGCCAGGTCGGCCGCCCCCGCCATCTCCTCCTCGTCCTCCTCGGCTGCGATCGCCCCCGGGCTGGTGTCGCCCGGCGCCTCCCACGCCTTCTCCGCGAGGAGCTCGGGGTTGGGCTTCCAGTCCAAGCCGGAGAGGAAGCAGAAGTAGGTGAGCCCGAGTCGGTCGCGGCACAGCTCGAAGGTCCGCCGCCACGCCCCCCGGCTCACCCGGACCCACAGGTCGTCGCCCGACATCTCCGAGCCGCGGAGGTCCGCGCCGAGCTCGTCGCGCAACACCTGCAACCGGGCCGCACGGGGCCCATCGGCCCCCTCGGGCAGGACCTCTTCCCCCTCGACCACCGTGCCCGACCCCTCAGCCATGGGCCCCCGCTTCGACCTCGGCCGGCGGCGGGTCCCCGACGAGCTCGGGATGGTGCTCGGCGTAAGCGGCCGACGTCTCCGAGAGCCCCGGCGCAGGCCTGGCTCGGCGCTTGCGCTTGAGCTTGACCGGCGCGGCGCCATCGGGTGTGCCGCCGCCGACCACGATCGGGTCGCCCCGCCAGCGCTCGGCCATGCTCTCGCCGCGGATGCGCTGCTGCAGCAGGACGATCCCCTCGAGGAGCGCCTCCGGCCGCGGCGGGCAACCCGGCACGTACACGTCGACCGGGATGATCTGATCCACGCCCTTGGTCACCGAGTAGCTGTCCCAGTAAGGACCGCCGCAGTTGGCGCAGCTCCCCATGGAGATCACGTACTTCGGATCGGGCATCTGCTCGTACAACCGCCGGATCGGAGGAGCCATCTTGTCCGTCACGGTGCCGCTGATGACGACCAGGTCGGCCTGACGCGCCGAGGACGGAAAAGGGATGACCCCGAGGCGCATGACGTCATATCGGGGCGAACCGAAGGCGGCGCCCATCTCGATGGCACAGCAGGCGAGCCCCCACTGGTACACCCACAGCGAATAGCTCCTCGCGGTGTTGAGGAGGTAGGTGAGCGGCTTGGGGATCAAGCCCTTCTCGACTAGACCCACCGAAGGACCCCTTTTCGCCAGGCATAGAGAAGTCCGAGCGCCAAGATGACGATGAAGGCGATGGCCTCGACGAGCCCGAAGGTCCCGAGGGCCCGCACCCGCACCGCCCAGGGGAAGATGAACACGGTCTCGACATCGAACATGACGAACAGGAGTGCGAACACGTAGTAGCGGATCTGGCTCTGGGACCAGCCCTCGCCCACGGGGTCCACACCGCTCTCGTAGGCGATGTATTTCTGCGCCTGGGGTCGCTTCGGCCGGAGCAGGCCTCCGATCCCCAGCAGCAGGGACACCAGAACCACGGCCGCCCCGCCGAAGATGGCCACCGTGAGGTAGCTGCGGAGGAAGCTTGACATCGTTCTCGGGAGCGTAGTGAACGCCTTACCCACCTGCCAACCTGCGAACATGGACATCGGTCGCCTCCCCGGCTGCCACCCGATCGGGCACGGGTCAGTTGCGGGGAGGCCGTAGGGAGTGTGGTTGTGGCCGTTTCATCCCTGAGTGCCCCGCTCGTCCCCGATGCGCTGGACGTCGAGGTACCGGTCGGAGGCAGGGTCATGGTCGTGAGCGAGCTTCGCTTGCGCCGCGAGCCGACGGCGGCGTCGGCGCAGGCGACCGTCGAGCTGGCGCAAGCCGTCGACGCATGGACCGGGCCGGGCGTCCTCGTGTTCAACGGCGGCACCATCGAGCTGCTGTCCCCGGACGCCTCGGGACGCCAGCCCGGCGACCATCCGGGCGACGCGCAGGCCGCCCTCAGCGCCCATCCGCGCCTGCTCGCATCCGTCCAGGCGTTCGCTGCGGGAGCGGGCCGAAAGGTCGTCTACCTGCCCGGATCCCACGACGGGCGGGCCACGTGGGACCCTGCGGTGATCGATGTCGTACGACGCCAGATCGGCGCGGAGGTGGCCCTCGCGCTGGACCTGCGCATCGACACCGGCGCAGGCAGTCGCTCGGTCCGGGTCGAACCGGGCCACCGCCTCGACCCCCTCACCTGCCCCGGCGACGCGCGCAACCCTGCCGACAGCCCGCTCGGCGACCACCTGGTGGCGGAGATCCTCCCGGCGTTGCGCGCCAGCCGGGGGGACGCCCCAGCCGACGCCGGATGGCTCTCGGGCCTCGAGGAGCTCGACGATCCTGCCGCGTTCCCCCGCTTCCTCGCGTCGCGCCTCGCCTATCGCCGCGTCGGGCGTCACGCCTGGTGGCTCCTGCTGCCGATCCTGCTCGCCGTGGTCCTCCGACTGCCCGTGGCTTTCCTCCAGCGGGCCCACAGCCACGTTGCGTCGGTTTCCCAGATCGTCCTCTTCGTCGCCATTGCAACACTGGTCGAAGTGATCATCGTGGGCCTGGTCGCCGCCGTCGTCGTGCGCCGGACGTGGCAGGCCCTGGCCGGGGTCGCGCTGTCCCGCGACGCCGGGGACGACCCCAACGAAGAGCCTCGCGCCGCGGCGCGCGACCGCGTCACCGCCGGCCAGTCCGGGCTCATCACCGGCCACACGCGCCACCCCGAGCTCACCCACCTCGGCACCGGTTTCTACGCCAACGCCGGCGGCGCGAGCGAGGTCGTGGCGGAGACGCCGTCGCGGCTGGCGTCCCTCGGGATGCCGTCGCTCTTCCTGGCCCACCGCCAGGTCGCCTGGGTGGAGCTCGAAGCCGGCAACGAGCTGCATGTGCGCTTGTTGCACGCGGGCCAGGACCTCCCGGGTGCGACCGCGGTGGAGAAGCTCCTGGCGCGGCGGTCGGCCACCGGGGTCGGTGGCGGCGAGCTGCGGCCCACGATCGTGGCGAGCTTCCCCCAGGGCGACTCGTGGCCGGCCGCGGTCGACCCCACGCCGCGGCTGCGTCGGGTGCGCCGCCTCTCCGCCAGCCTCGTCGCCGCGGCCGGGGTGATCAGCCTGGTGTCGTCGTTCTACCAGCCGATCCGGACCCGGCTGCGGGTCCTGCTCAAGCTCATCCCGATCGTGGTACCCCAGGCCGCCAACGCCCTCGTCGCCCTCGGGGCGGTGGCGCTCCTCCTGCTCGCGCGCGGCATCCGGCGCGGCCAACGACGGGCCTGGGTCATCTGCGAGGGCCTGCTGCTCGTCACCGCCGTCTTGCACCTCGTCAAGGGCTTCGACGCGGAGGAGGCGCTCCTCGCGGTGGGCGTGGCGTTCTTCCTCTTCTACCACCGCAGCGCGTTCAACGCCGGCGCCGATCGCCCCTCGACGCGGCGGGCCGCCACGATGATCGTGGGCGGCGCCGTCGTCGCGGTGCTCGCCGGGACGCTCGGCGTCGAGCTCGGCAGCCTCGTCTCGCGCAGCCGGCACCACCGGCGCATCCCGCTCCCCCGCGCCCTGCAGGCGGCGGCAGAGCGGATGGTGGGCATCCATCACGTCGTGCTGCCGGACCGTCTCGATGACTTCTTCACCCCGGCGATGGTGACCGTCACCGTCGGGCTGGTGGCTGCCGCGGCGTACTTCTTCTTCCGGCCCGTGGTGGCGCGCCGCGGCGCAGCACACGCCAACGAGGACGGCGGCCTGGTCCGGGCCCGGGAGATCGTCGCCCGCTTCGGCTCGGGGACCCTCGACTACTTCGCCCTGCGCTCCGACAAGCAGTACTTCTTCTGGGGCGACACGATGGTCGCCCACGCCGTCTACGGCGGGGTCTGCCTGGTCTCACCCGATCCCGTCGGCCCGGTGCCCGAGCGGGAGGAAGCATGGAAGGCGTTCCGGCGCTTCGCCGACTCGCGCGGCTGGGCCCTCGCCGTGCTCGGTGCCGGAGAGGACTGGCTGCCCATCTACCGGTCCTCGGGCATGCACGACCTCTACGTCGGCGACGAGGCGGTGGTCGACTGCCGCCGCTTCACCCTGGAGGGAGGCCGGTACAAGGGGCTGCGCCAGGCCGTCAACCGCATCGCCAAGTACGGCTACACGATCACGTTCCACACGCCGGGCGACCTGACGCCCGAGCTGCGCGGCGAGCTCGAATCGGTCATGACCCAGAGCCGGCGCGGCGACGTCGAGCGGGGCTTCTCGATGACCCTCGGCCGGGCCTTCGATCCTGCCGACGCGGGCTTGCTCCTCGCCGTCGTGCACGGGGTGGACGGCCACGCCGTCGCGTTCATCCAGTACGTCCCGGCGCCGGGGATCGACGGGTACTCACTCGACCTGATGCGCCGCGACGACGGCGATCACCCCAACGGGCTCATGGACTTCGCCATCGTCGAGACGTTGCGCTGGCTCGCCCAGCACGACCGGCGCGGGCTCGGCCTCAACTTCGCCACCATGCGCGCCGTGCTGGCCGGCGAGGCGGGCCCGGGCCTGAGCCAGCGGATCCAAGGGTGGTTGTTGCGGCGCATGTCGGACTCCATGCAGATCGAGTCCCTCTGGAAGTTCAACGCCAAGTACGACCCGGACTGGCAGCCCCGCTACGCCATCTACGACTCCCCCGAGCACGCCCTGCCCACGGCCATGGCCGTCGCCCGGGCCGAATCGTTCTGGGAGCTCCCGCTGATCGGCCGCTTCCTCGTGCCGAGCCCCGAGCCCGCGTGCCCGGCCGCCGCCAAGCCCGCGACCGCGGAGCCGGGCGCCCCCGCCGAGGCCGCGGTCCCCGAACCGGCCTGAGCCACCTCGGGCACCCTTTCCCCGCTGCCGGAGCGGCCGGCGCCCTCTCCCCACTTCCGCGGGCCCGGGCACTCCTTCGCCGCCGCGGTTTCGGTACGAGTTGTGCACCCCAGGCGATGCACTACTCGTGCCGAACGACCACGACCGACCTCAGGTCAGGCCAGGAGCGGCGCGACCTGACCGACGATCGTCGCCGCATCCATCGTGGAGGTGAAATGCACGGTCCGCCAGCCGTGGGCCGCGAGGAGGTTGGCCCGGACCCGATCGGCATCGAAGCTGCGCCGCGACGCCGAGCGCACCCGGTATCCGTCGATCTCGCCGTCGATGCGCCGATCCGGCCAGGCGACGTCCATGTCCACCACCCGGTCCCGGAGGGTGACGCGGTGGTGGACCACGAAGGGCGCCACCCGCCCTTTGAGCACGCGGATGACCCGCTGCTCGAGGAGGCTGTCGGGATGACCTTCACCCAGGCGCTGGGCCAGCAGCACACGCAGGCGCCTGGTGCCGCCCCGGACGGAGCCACCCGGGAGGTCGAGGCGCTCGGCGATGTCCTCGGCCCGCCACAAGCGGGCGATGGCTCCCTCATCCAGCAGCCGGCCGAGGAGGTGATCACCGCACGAGGCCGCCAGATCGATCGCGGTACGGACCGGCGACGTGACCGGGAGGTGGGCGCGGCCGACGATGTCGCAGGCCACGAGATCCGGGCCACGGTGAACGACGACACCGTCGAGACAGCGCGTGCCACGTCCGGGGATGGTCAGCTCCGGCGTGGCCGCCGCGATCCCCCAGAACCCATGGATCTCGGCAGCGGAACGATGCGAGATCACCGCCTCCGGCCCGGCCGCGAGCGTCGCGGCGGTGATCGACTCCCACCGCGACGGCGGGCGCCCGCCGAAGGCGTACACACCTCGGCGCACCGGACGCAGCCAGCGCCGGTCGACGGCCCGAGCGAGCGCGGTGCGGGTCGCGCCGGCGGACCGGGCCTGCGCCAGGGTGAAGAGCCCGTGCTGGGTCCGGGCGAGGGCTTGCAGCGACGTGACCGTGGGGGCATCCACCCGTCCGATCCTGCCAGGGGCATGTGACGTTGGACGGGCCCCTCGCGCACCCGCAACGCTTCGATACGAGTTGTGCACCCCAGGCGATGCACTACTCGTGCCGAACGACCCGACCCGGCCCGCCACCCGAGCCGGCCCGCCACCCGAGCCGGCCCGCCACCCGAGCCGGCCGACCCGGCCGGCCCGGCGGTCAGAAGAGCAGCGTCGCCTTCCGGGCGAAGCCGATGATCGGCGCCGGCGCCAGGCCGAACACGACCGTGAACGCGAGGCAGAGGGCGAGGCAGATGCCGACCGTGGCCGGGATGGTGATGCGGCCGGTGCTCACGGCGGTCTGTGCCCGGGCCACCAGCGCGGTCGCCCCGCCGGCCGGGGAGGAGGCGGCCGCCCCCGATTCGGCCGCCTCCTCCCCCGCGCCCCCCGCTGCCGGCG
>Ga0209698_10001493_pt1 | contig 26956 bp, 24 predicted proteins | sample LitLauG_LLR_2012_FD_187203 | JGI IMG/M metagenome (GOLD analysis project Ga0209698, IMG submission 187203) | Freshwater sediment microbial communities from Pennsylvania, USA - Little Laurel Run_MetaG_LLR_2012 (SPAdes) (version 2) | ecosystem: Environmental > Aquatic > Freshwater > Creek >... | reverse complement strand
ACTGCGGATTCCGACATTCGCATTGAAATCTGGATGCCGCTCTCCGGCTGGAATGGGAAGTTGCAAGGGATTGGCAACGGCGGATTTGCGGGGCTGATCGACTACCAGCAACTTGGGATCGCGGTGCGCAAAGGATACGCTGCGACTGCCACCGACACCGGGCACGGCGGCACTCCCATTGATGCACAGTGGGCGCTGGGACATCCGGAGAAAATAGTCGACTTTGGGCATCGCGGCATTCATGAGATGACGCGCGTCGCGAAGGAAGTATTGCAAGCGTTTTATGGGAAGGGGCCACAGCGGTCGTATTTCGCGGGATGCTCTGACGGCGGGCGCGAGGCGCTGATGGAGGCCCAACGATATCCTGAGGATTACGACGGAATTCTCGCCGGGGCTCCAGCGAATTACTGGACGGCGCTGTTGACCATGGCAGCTGTCGACACGCAGGCACTGACACTCGATCAGGCAAGCTATATTCCGCAAGCGAAAATTCCTGCGATAGCTGCGGCGGCCAATGCCGCATGCGACCAGAAGGATGGCGTGCAGGATGGAGTGTTGAACGATCCGAGGCAGTGCCAGTTCGATCCTGGAACGATTCAATGCAAGACGGAGGAGTCGGATAAATGCCTGACTGCCGCTCAAGTCACGACGCTGAAGAAACTCTATGCAGGGCCGCATGATTCCAAAGGCCGGCTGGTTTTTCCGGGATACTTGCCCGGCGCGGAGGATGGACCGGGTGGATGGGGACTCTGGATCGTCGGGAATGCGCCGGCGAAGAGCTTCATGGCGTTTTTTGCAAACGGCTACTTCGCGAACATGGTTTATGACGACTCGAACTGGGATTACAAAACGTTTTCGGTCGATGCGGGACTGAAAGTGGCGCAGGAAAAAACGGCGGCTGCGCTGGATGCGGTGAATCCTGATCTGAAGGCATTCAAGGCGCGTGGTGGCAAGCTGATCGTGTATCACGGATGGAATGATCCGGCGATTCCGGCGGTGAACAGCGTGAACTATTACGAGAGCGTGATCGCGAAGATGGGCCAGCGCGACGCAGATTCGTTCATGCGCCTCTACATGGTGCCGGGCATGCAGCACTGTGATAACGGTCCGGGGGCGGATTCATTTGGACAGGTGGGACGGCTTGTATTCGACGATCCGAAGCACAGCGTGGACGCGGCTTTGGAGCAGTGGGTAGAAAAGAGCACGGCGCCGGGGACGATCGTCGCTTCAAAGTATGCGGAAGATGGACAGCACTCGGTGAAGATGACGCGGCCGTTGTGCGCCTATCCGCAGGCAGGGAAGTACAAGGGGAGTGGCGATGCCAGTGATGCGGGAAATTTCGCGTGTCAGAAATGACAGGTGAAATTCATGAACCACCCAGCAGACGAATGGCCTCGACGAGGCGTTCTTGTGACTTCGCACCCTGGGTGGCTGAAAGGCTTTAGCGGCTGTATTGATTCTTCTTTTTGTCTTCGTGGCGCTCGATGCCGAGTTGGATGAGCCGGTCAATGAGATCGGCATAGGCGAGACCCGAGGCGGCCCACAGCTTTGGATACATGCTGATCGCGGTGAAGCCGGGCATGGTGTTGATCTCGTTCAGATAAATCTTCCCGGTCTTCGGGTCCATCAGGAAATCGACACGGGCAAGGCCTGAGCAATCGACAGCCTGAAAGGCCTTCACGGCGAGCTCTTGCACTTTCTTCGTCTGGGCCTTGGCGAGCTTGGCGGGGATGATGAGCTGCGAGCCTTCGTCGAGGTACTTCGCGTTGTAGTCGTAGAACTCTTTGATGGGGACGATCTCGCCCGGGACGGACGCCTCGGGCTGGTCATTGCCTAGCACCGAGCATTCGATTTCGCGGGCTTTGCCTTTGTTGCCGCCGACTCCCTGCTCAATGACGATCTTGCGATCGAACTTGGCCGCATCTTCGATGGCGGGCCCAAGTTCTTTTTTGTTGTGGACCTTGCTAATGCCGACTGAGGATCCAAGGTTCGCGGGCTTCACAAAGACGGGATATTTCAGTTTGCTCGCGACCAGCTTCTCGACTGCCTTCGGATCCTTCTCCCAGGCGCTGCGCAGAATCGTGACGTGCTTCACGATCGGAATTCCGGCGGCGATGAACAACGACTTCATGATGTCTTTGTCCATGCCGGCGGCGGAGCCCAGCACACCCGCACCGACATAGGGAATGTCGGCGAGTTCGAGCAGGCCCTGGATCGTACCGTCTTCGCCAAAGGTGCCGTGGAGCACGGGAAATATGACGTCGACGTTGATGGCGCGATCGGAGGCTCGACGGAGTGGGGCGTCGGTCTGGAAGGGGATAAGTCCGCTTTCGCGATGGACGGGCTCGGGCGGGACCACGACTGCTTCGCCACGCGCGAGCACCGCTGCTGAAGTAGTCGTGTCCGGATCTCCCGCGCGGAGGTTGCGCGGCTCGAGCATGAGTTTGCCCGTCAGCAGGTTCTCGGCATGCTCGGCGGTTAGCCAGCGACCGTCTTTGGTGATGCCGATCGGCACGACTTCGTATTTTTCTTGATCAATGGCGTTAAGAACGGAGGCGGCCGAGAGCAACGAGACTTCGTGCTCGCCACTGCGTCCGCCAAATAAGATGCCGACACGGAGCTTTTTCATGACCTTTTAGTGTGGACGCGAGCCAAGAGCGGCGTCAATCGCACGGTTGGTTCCCGGCGAAACGTTCTTGGCCACGGATTTACGCGAATTCACACTGATTAAGGAAAAAACTGATTCGAAAATCGGTGTCGATCCGTGGCTAAAGAATTTTCTTCCCAAACGCCGACAGGGCCAACTCCACCGCCAGGTCCGCCGTCTGGTTATGCTCGTCGATGACAGGATTGACCTCGACGATTTCGAAGCTGAGCATACGTCCGTGGTCGGCGATGATCTCCATCGCTAAGTGGGCCTCGCGATACGTAGCGCCACCACGCACGGGAGTGCCTACTCCGGGCGCGTCCTCGGGATCGACCCAATCCATGTCGAGAGAAATGTGGTAGCCGGCGGTGCCGCGTCCGGCCATGCGGAGTGCCTCTTCCATCACGGTGCGCATGCCGCGCTCGTCGATGTCGCGCATGGTGAAGACACCGATGCCGGCACGGCGGACGTTTTCTTTTTCGACGGCATCGATATCGCGCACGCCGACGAGCACACAGTTCTCCGGCTTGACCTTGGGCGAGAAGTCGTAGATGTTGGCGAGTTCTCCGGGCCACAATCCCATGAGCGCTGCGAGCGGCATGCCGTGGACATTGCCGCTGGGCGAGGATTCAGGCGTGTTGATATCGGTGTGGGCATCGATCCAGATGAGGCCGACGCGCTGGTTCTGCCGGCGGTAAAACTCAGCTACGCCCGAGACGGTGCCGGCAGCCATCGAGTGATCGCCGCCGAGCGCGAGTGGGACCTTGCCGGCTTCCAGCGTCTTGAACACCAATTCCGCATGCTTGGTGCATGTGGCGGTGATTTCCTTCAGGTACTTCGCGTTAGCGGCGCCTTCCTTCTTTTGTTCGGGAATCGCAACCGGGACGTTTCCGCCATCTTCGACCTCGTGCCCGAGAGCCTCGAGACGCGCTTCGAGTCCGGCGACGCGGACGGCGGACGGACCCATGTCGACGCCGCGGCGGGACTGCCCAAGGTCAAGAGGAACACCAATGACACGAATTTTTCTGGGAGTAATGTTCGAAGAACTTGCGGTTGTCGTCATCATAGGTCTGGCTTATTTTCCCAGGGAATCCGGCAATCCCTTGTAGTAGCGAAATCCTTCAAAGGGTTTCCCGTCTTTCATCCGGACGTGTGCGCGCCGGTCATCTTTCATTTGCTTCAGTTCGCTCTCCGAGAGGATCGGTTTGTAATTCTTCCAACCGGGTCCGAACTGGCTGACGTATTTTGCGTCGGCATTCACTTTTTTCTCGACAAAATCACTGATATCGACCCAAAGATTTTCGTCCTCGTGATCGGAATCGTTGTAGAGAAGGTACTCCGGGATCATGAATTCCTTCAGACCCTCTTGCGTGATCTGGCCTTCGAAAAGCAGCCGCCACATGGCCGCCCGGGCCGCATCCGCCGACAGGTACGCGGCGGCTCGGTGGTCAGACTTGTGCCATCGCTGGTAGTTCTTTCCCGGGTCCCACGCCATCAGAACATCCGGCCGCAACTTGCGAATCCAGCGGACGAGGTTTTCAACTACCGCCTTGCGATCCTCGAATTCCAGCAGACCGTCATCGTATCCCAGGTTGATGTAGTGGTCCCCGGGAATCCCAAGTTCCGCCAGCGCCGCCAATTCTTCCTGACGGCGAATCTGGGCCAGTTGGGTTCGCGACAGATTCGGGTCCTGGGTGCCAACGTTTCCCGTTGTCAGTGTCACCACGTAGACCTGATTCCCGTGTGCCTGCAACATCGCCATCGTGCCATGCGAATACATGTCATCGTCGGCATGAGCGCCGATGAACATGACCGTTTTCCCAGTCCATTTCTCGACAGGGATTTCAGGCTTTGGTACAGGCAGCTGAGCAACGGCCAGCATCGGAAGCAGAACACCGAGATACGCACACCGCATCCTCTTCATGGTGCCTCCCGATTGAACGCCACTTCGTTTCGCGGCAAAAGTTCTAGGGATAGAGCCGGTACAGCATTCTCGGAAACGGAATCGTTTCGCGCACGTGTTCGAGACCACAAATCCAGGCAACGGCGCGCTCTATGCCCATGCCGAAACCGCCGTGCTGGACGCTGCCGAATTTGCGCAGGTCGAGATACCACTTGAACGCTTCTTCGGGCAGTCCGTGCTCGTGAATACGCTGCAGGAGCAACTCGTACGAGGCCATACGCTGCGAGCCTCCGATGATCTCGCCGTAACCTTCGGGGGCGAGCACATCAACACAGAGGGCGAGCTCGGGGCGCTGCGGGTCAGGCTCCATGTAGAAGGCCTTCACCTTTGCGGGATAGCGGTGCACCATCACAGGCTTTTCGAATTGTGCCGATAAATATGTCTCGTCGGGTGAGCCGAGGTCGCCGCCCCATTCGAATTTCGACTCCAGTGCGCCCTTGGCATGGCCTTCCTGCAGATTCTTGACGGCATCGTCGTAGCTGATGCGCGGGAACGGCGCCTCAATCTTTTCGAGCTTCGAGATATCTCGCCCGATGGTTTGCAGGTCCGTGCGACGGCGTTCCAGACAGCGCTTCACGATGAAGCTGATCAGGCCCTCGGCCAGTTCCATTACATCGTCGAGGTTCGCATAGGCGACTTCGGGCTCGACCATCCAGAATTCGGTCAGGTGGCGGCGGGTCTTTGATTTCTCAGCGCGAAACGTGGGGCCGAAGGAGTACACCTTGCCCAGCGCCATGGCTGTGGCTTCGACATAGAGCTGGCCCGATTGCGTCAGGAAGGCCTGCTCGTCGAAATAATCCACGGGGAACAACGTGGTCGTGCCTTCGCAGGCGGCGGGCGTAATTATCGGCGGGTCGGTGAGGGTAAATCCACGCTCGTCGAAGAAGTCGCGAGCTGCCTTGATGATTTCCGCGCGCACACGCAGGATTGCCGCCTGACGCTGCGAACGTACCCAGAGATGCCGATGCTCCATGAGAAAGTCGGTGCCGTGTTCTTTGGGAGTAATCGGGTACGGCGTGCTCTCCGGAACGCGCTGCACGACTTGCACATTGGCGACATCGAGCTCGTAACCCCCCGGGGCGCGCTTGTCGGCGCGGACCTTGCCTTCGACGATCACGCTCGATTCCTGCGTGAGAGTTTTGATGGCGTCGAAGACTTCGGGTGGCACGGCGTTGTTCGGAACCACGCCTTGAATAATGCCGGAGCCGTCGCGGAATTGCGGGAAGAGCAACTTCCCGCTCTCGCGCAGGTTATAGAGCCAGCCGCGAATGGTGACCTGCTGGCCTTCGTGCTTGCCGATTTCTGCGATGGTGGTGATGGGAAACATAGGTTTCAAGGTTTCAAAGTTTCAAAGTAAAACAGAATCTGAGGCGGCTTCAGGGGTTTCATCTTTGAAACTTTGAAACCTTGAAACTTTGAAACTTAGCTTCTTTCCAGCTTGTCGAACGCTTCCCCCAGTTTTTCCAGGGGGTTCACTTTTTCGTCCTCGGCCAACTCGAACAGGAGCGGCGGCGTTTGCGGGGCGGAGCGCAACAGCTCCATGGCTTGCTTCCAATCGATGGTTCCCTGCCCCGGCCACAGGTGCGTGTCTTTGTCTTTGGCGTTGTCGTGAACGTGGGTGGAGCAGATGTAGTTCCGGAGGATTTCAAACGACTCGCTGACGGAATCCATCATGTGAGCGTGTCCGAAGTCGAAGCAGACTCCGACGTCGTCGAAGTGCGCGCTGCGAATCATCTCGACCAGGCGATCCGGCGTGGAAAGTTCATTCGGGATGTTTTCCAGGAGGATCCGCACGCCGAGCGGCTTGGCGAATGCGCGCAGATGCTCGATGGAAGTCATTGCCGCCTCGAACTTCTTGTCGCTGAACGCTTCGTTCGAAGTCCCGAGGTGCTGTACCAGGAATCGAAACGGAATCTGTTCGGCGATCTCGAGAGCACGCTTGATCTCGTCCATGGCCTCGACACGGGCTGCACGATCGGTCGACGCCACGTTGACGGGAGGAGCACCGGCGCGTCCCCATTCGTAGTCGGCGTAGAGGGGCGAGTGGACCGAGTTCAGGGGAAGCCCGCTGCCTCGAAACCAGTCCGCAATCTCGCGGACATGCGCCTTGCGATTGGCGTAGTCGAGGTGCTGGCGCGCGGCGAAAATCTCGATAGCCTGCACGCCGCTACGCATGAGCCCATCCAGAATGCCGGGATGAAGGCGCTCTTTCACGAACAGGTAAGTTGAGACGGCTTTCTGCATAGAGAAATTGGGTAATTTCGTAATCTGGTAATTTTGTAATTTTTCAAAGCAAGTGCTGGTTCCGCAACTTACAAAATTACGAAATTACCAAATTACAAAATCCCCCCTTCAGTATCCCACTGCCTTCCCGTTGCTATTGCGGCCATCGGTCGCGCCCTCACGCTCGCCCGTCTTTTCATCGATAGCGATGCACTCGGCGTCACTCCAGTAGCCATAAGTATCGCCCGCGTAGAGACCGGTCTGCACGGTATATCCCATTTGGTGAAGGGCATTGACCGTATCAGGCGAAAAATACTTTTCCAGGTTGACGAGGTCCGGCAGCCACTGGTTGTGGAAGCGGGGAGCGTTCACCGCCTCTTGAATATTCATGCCGTAGTCGACGACCCCCATGAGCACGTTCGCAACGGTTGAAATGATCTTGGAACTGCCGGGCGATCCGAGCACCATCACGGTCCTGGCATCGCGCACGACGATGGTTGGCGTCATCGACGAAAGGGGGCGCTTGCCCGGGCCGATCGCATTGGCATCGCCCTGAATCAGGCCATCGCCGTTCGGCACTCCCGGCTTCGAGGAGAAGTCGTCCATCTCGTCGTTGAGCAGGAAGCCGAGGCCGTCGGCGGTAATGCGCGATCCGAACCAGTCATTGATCGTCGTCGTGACGGCAACCGCATTCCCTTCGGCGTCAACCACCGAATAGTGCGTGGTGTGATTCGATTCGCGGGGCACACTGGCTGGAGGATGCGCCGCCGCGTACTGTTCCAACTCGCTGAAGATCGCCGGCCGCTTCAGTTCTTTGCTGGGAGTCGCATGCGCGGGATCGATGCTGTCGCGCCAAGCGTTGGCGTATCTCTTGTCGATCAACTGCGCGATGGGCAGCTTCGAAAAATCAGGATCGCCCAGGAACTCGGCGCGATCAAAGAACGCGCGCCGGAAGGCTTCCACGGTAAAGTGAATCGATTCGGCCGAACGGTCGCCCATCCTGGCGAGATCGTAGCCTTCGAGGATATTGAGGGTCTCAATCAACACGGTTCCGCCGGAGGACGGAGGAGGAGCACTGATGACCTCGTATCCGCGATACGTCCCGCGCACCGGTTCGCGCTCTTTGACCTCATAGTGGGCGAGATCGTCGACCGTGACCAGGCCTCCACCTTTCTGCATGGCGGCAGCGATCTCCCGAGCCAGCGAACCGTGGTAAAAGTCGTCCGGCTTCTCAGCAATGCGCTCGAGAGTGCGGGCGAGATCCGTCTGGCGGAAGACTTCTCCGGGCTTGTAGTAATCGCCGTTACGCTGGAAGACGCGACGCGATTCAGGAAATTTCGCCAGGTAGGGATCGTGGAGATCCTGCGCCTCACCCCAAGTGAGGGGATATCCCTCGTGCGCGAGTTTGATCGCGGGGGCCATCACTTGCTGCAGCGTGAGTTTGCCCCACTTCTGCTCGGCATAGACCATGCCGGCCACGGAACCGGGCACGCCGATCGACTTGTAGCCGATCTCGCTGGCGCCCTCGATAACGTTGCCCTGGGCGTCGAGGTACATGTCGCGACTCGCGGCTGCGGGGGCTTTTTCCCGGTAGTCGAGAAAGTGCGTCTTGCCATCGGCCATGCGGATGAGCATGAATCCGCCGCCGCCGATGTTGCCCGCGGGGGGATGCACCACAGCCAGCGCAAAGCCGGTAGCCACCGCCGCATCAACCGCATTTCCACCGGCCTTCATGATGTCGGCTCCCACCTGGGACGCCAACTGATGCACGCTCACCACGACCGCATGTTCAGCATGAACCGGGTGGGTGGAAGCTCTGGCCTGAGGAGTGCAGAGGGCCACCAGAACCAACAGCAGCGAAATCAACAGTTTTTGTCGGGATCGCATGAAGGATTGAGGAAAATGTGCAGCCAGCAGTGACTCTTGAGGCTAGCTGAGGGTGACGAGTGGAGTCAAATTCCCGGGAGGGGCGCGATCAGTCTTCCGGAAGCTTCTGCGACTTCTGCTCCGCAAGCCAGGCCTCGGCCTCGGAAAGTCCTCGAAACACACGTATGGCTGAGAAATGGGGGCTGGAATAAACCTCGAACATGCGCATCACACCGAACATGGCGTCTCTGCCAGCCACGATGGCACAGACGCCGAATTGCACCTTGTCACGAATGGATGCGACTTCGACTGTAACCGACCCGAGCTGTCTGCTGTCAGGGAGCGCATCGGCCGTCGTGACATCCAGCAAGACATCCAGGTACCCGGCACAGGCGGGATCCCGGTGCAGCTCTTGAAAGTGGCCGATTACTTCGGGGAACGTCACCGGACTGCTGCAGGTCGTGCGGATGATCCTGTTTACCCCATCGATAATGTATGTCACAGGCACAGCCAAACCCTGTGAACAGGCTACCATGGGGTAGCAGCCCACGGGTCAGGGGCGCCTTCGCAACTTCGCCCCCGTAAGCTTGGACTTGGCCTTCTTCTTCGCACTTGTGTGCTTGGGCTTCGATTTCGAAAGCCTGGATTTCGGAGCTTTTAAGGCTATCATTTCGTAGGATTGGCGGACGAACGTGCGGAGGTCATCATCGCCCAAGGCGGAGAAGCGGTCCAGAATGACCCAGTTGTAACGGCCGACGTAGGGAGCGGGGTGGATGTCCTCCTTTTCGGTCAGCTCGGCAAAGGTCTCAGGCGAGCACTTGAAGCACAGCTTCTGCGGGACGGCCGTCAAGGCTACCGTTGCGAAGATTTTCCCGCGGAATTTGAAGCACAGATCGTCACCCCATTGCATGTTCTCGGTCGCCTCGGGAAAGGCGAGGCAAAAGTTCCGGAGTTGGTCCACGTTCATACCGTTCTCCCTTGCCGTTCTCCCTGCTGCAGGTCTTGATGAGGCATGGTAGCCTAGGCGCTACACGGGCATGGGCATGGAGTTGTACATGTCCCGCCCTGTGAGTTTCCGTCGTACCGCATGACACCCGATTCCAAGCCGCCTCGACCTAGAGTAAGTCCCGCATCTACAGATACTTACGAGACTGATTCCGATTGTAAAAATATGCAACTTCCAGAGCCGGATGGGGTTGAAGTAAATGTGAGCACCGCCACCTTGGATCGGAGCTTGCTGATGGCTGCGACAAGCCCGCAGACGCCGGCTGTCTTGCCGACACCCGGCAGCGGGGGCGACTCGACCTCTGACGCGGAGATCATGCTGCGCGTCAAGGCCGGGGATGAGACGGCGTTTGACTATCTCGTGCAGAAGTACCGGCGTCCGCTGGTGAGTTTCATGTACCGGATGGCGCATAACGCGGCGGCTGCGGAAGATCTCGCACAGGAGGTTTTCCTGCGCGTCTACCGTTCGCGGGCAAACTACGAGGCCAGCGCGAAGTTCACAACGTGGCTGTACCGGATCGCAACGAATCTTGCGGTCAACCATGCGCGTGATACGCGGCATGAGCGGCCGGAAGTGACAGTCAGCCTCGATGAACCGGACGACGATACGGGCACCACGCTGGAGCTTCCGGATGGGAACCTCACGGCGGAGCAGGCGCTGGTGCGGCGAGAGCGGATGCTGGCCATCCGCAGCAAGGTGGAAGCGCTGCCGGAGCAACAGCGGCTGGCCGTGATCATGCACAAGTACCAGCAGATGGACTATAAGCAGATCGCCGAGGTTCTGAAGAAGAGCGAGTCGGCAACCAAGTCGCTGCTCTTCCGCGCGTATGAAACTTTGCGGGAACAGTTAAAAGAATTTGTTTAGCACGACTGTAAGTTTTGTGAGGTTCAGTGGCGGAGAGAGTTGAGGGGAAGCGGTTATGAACTGCCAGGAAATTCGTGAACGGATGCCGGAGGTGGCCGCTGGTTTTGGCGACCTGACGGCCGAGGAAAGCAAGCATGTGGAGAGCTGCGGGGGCTGCGCCGAGCAAATGAAAGCCATGCGCCAGACGATGGCGGTGCTCGATGAGTGGCAGGCTCCGGAGCCGTCGCCGTACTTTGACGTGCGGCTCCAAGCCCGCTTGCGGGAGGAAATGGCCAAGCCGCAGGCGGGATGGTTGCAGTGGTTCCGCCGCCCAGTGCTGGCGGCGGCTCTTACAGTTCTAATGGGTGTTGGAGTGGGATTGTTCTTCATGCATAACAGCAGAACTAACTCGATTGTCGATGTAGCGGGAACCAACAATTTCACGGATCCGGGACCTGGAACTGCAGTCAGCGATCTGCAGGCACTGGAGAGGAATCACGATCTGTATTCCGATTTTGAGTTGCTGGATGAGCTGGACGTGCAGCAGGACGTAGTGGCAAATCCCTAATCAATTTTGGTGGATAATGAGGCTGGGGCGACATATTGGGAAGCGGGCAGCGGTGGCCGGGCTGGCCATGGCGTTGCCGTTGTCGTGCCTGGCGTTGAATGGATGGCGTGCGCCGCAACATCGCGCCGCATACCAAGCCCCGCGGTCTGCTCCGCCTCCGCGACAGCAAGCTCCACACCAGCAAGCAACCCATCAGCCGGCGCCTCGGGCGCAACAGCCTGCGCGAGTGCAGCAACCGGCTGCCGCGCAGCGTGGACATGCTGGAGATTGGCTGCGGCGTTATAAGGATATGCCTCCTGCGGAGCAGGAGCGCGCGTTGCAAAACGATCCCGCGTTCCAACACCTGGGCCCACAGCAGCAACAACAGTTGCGGCAAAGGCTACAGCATTTCTCCGATCTGCCGCCGCAGCAACAACTGCGCATGCTGAACCGCATGGAGACCTGGGAACATCTGACCCCGGAGCAGAAGCAGCAGGCGCGTCAGATCTTCGGCCAGATGCGGCAGCTTCCGCCCGATCGTCAGAGGATGGTGACGACGGCTGTCCGCGACTTGCGCGCCATGCCTCCCGATCAGCGCGAACGAGTAATCAATTCCGACCGCTTTAAGAGCATGTTCTCTGACCGGGAGCGGGAAATGATGCGCGGGGCGACGCGGCTGCCTTTGGCGCCGGAAGAGCAGTAGTTCTCAGCCTTCAGCCCTCAGCGAAACACTCGGCTATGCCCGTTCTTGAGTCAAGCTCATGGGGGTCCTTTCAGATTTTTTCTGGAATGTCGCGAGAAGAGTTACTGAGGACTGACGACTAATTCATCAGCGCTAGCATTCTCCGAATCGAGAGCGACATCTGGCGGACTTCTTCGGCGTCCGACGCGCAGGGAGCGACCCTGAGGTACTCGTTCAAATCCTCCGCCGCGAGGCGATGCAGGTTCATGCTGTAGCGCAGCAGAGCGCGCTGTTTCACATCCTCGGCAGAGTGAGGATGAATCACCAGCACGAGGTCCGAAACCGCCAACGCTTTGCGGAAGTTGCGAGTGGAAAGATAAACCGTTTTCAGGTTATTGAGCATCCGCGTGAGGATCTGGCGGCGGCTCACGGGATGCAAAAATTCGGGCCGCAGTTTCATCTCCCCGGAATAGATTTCATCCAGGCGGCTCTGGCAGTCCTGACGGCTGAGAACATCGCCGCGATTGAAACAATCAATCAGGATTTCCTTCCCGTCTTCGCCAAAATGTTTGAGCAAAAAATGTCCGGGCATGCCCACGCCGGACAAACGGAATCCCACCCGCCGCGCTACTTCCATGTAAACGATCGATAGCGTAATCGGAATTCCCAGACCTCGATCAAAAACGTCGTTCAGAAAAGAATTGCGGGGATCGTAATAGTCGTCGCGATTGCCGCGCAGCTCGAGTTCCTCGAACAAGACTCGGTTCAGCGCCGCGAGGGTGCGCTGCGGTTGCGGGTCGGGCGCCAGGCCGGCCACACGGCGTGCCAGACCCTCGATGCGGCCGGCATAACTTTCAATGTCGAGGTTCGGATATTCGGTACGCGCGATGACCAGGGCAGCGCGGATCAGATCGACCTGATCATCTTCCACATCGGGCCCCACGAATGCAGAGAAGGCGTCAATCAGTTCGGATGCTGCGGTGTAATGCACGAGCTTGATGCTAGCAAAGTAGGCCCCGCTTGCCTTTGGCCCGGATGGGCCATGGGATGGCACTTACGGTTTAAGACCGCAACATGTTTCTGGCAATGAAGAACACGTTCGCCGGACGCTCGCCCAGACGACGCATGAAATATGGATACCATTCCGTACCGAAGGGGATGTAGACGCGCACGCGCCAGCCATCGCGCACCAGGCTCTGCTGCAGGTCGCGGCGGATGCCGTAGAGCATTTGAAATTCGAAAGCCTCTGGCGCGATCTTCTCTTTTCGGGCGAAGGCTTCCGCCTCCCGGATGATGTTCTCGTCATGCGTTGCCATCCCGTGGTAGATGCCGCTCTTCATCAGAGTCTTCATCAGCTTGATGTAGTTCGCGTCCACGTCGGCTTTGCTCTCGAAGGCAATGCTCGCGGGTTCTTTGTAAGCACCCTTGCACAATCGAATGCGGATGCCCTCGGCAAGCAGATTCTCGATGTCCTTCTCCGAGCGCTTCAGATAAGCCTGAATGACGGTGCCCACGCTGTTGCCGTTTCCAGGCATGCGGTGGAGTTCATGAACGAAATCCAGGGTCCGCTGCGTGTAGGGCGAGCCTTCCATGTCCACGCGAACGAAACCTGGAGGATTCATGGCCGCAGCCTTGGCGACCAGCCCGCTGACCAGATCGCGGGAGAGTTGTTCATCCACATCGAGACCCATATGGGTCAGTTTGAGGCTGATGTTCGCATTGAGTTTGTTGTTGGCTATGGCTTGAAGAATCTGCTGATACAGCTCGGCGCTCTGCCGCGCTTCGTCGGGATTGGTGACATTCTCACCGAGGTTGTCGATGCTGACGCTCATCCCGGCGGCATTGACCGCTTGGGTCGAGCGGACCGCATCGGCGATTTGGGTGCCTGCGACAAAGCGGCCGGAAACGCGGCGCCCGACGGCAGAACGCTCGGCGAAGTTGCGCAAAGTTCGGTTTTCAGAAAGATGGACGAAGAACGACCTCAGCATGAAGGACCTGCCAAGCCCCGGAAGGAATTCTCCGGAAGGATAGGAAACGAGGCGCCGTGCACCTGCTTAAAGATCACAGGATTTTGTATCACAATCGGGGTGGAATGCAGGAGCGCCCGGATCACACTGGGCCAGGCGCGGTTCTATTCTGGCGAGTACTTGACCTCAACGAGTTCGTGCGATTCCCGGGGCGCAGGTTCCCACTTCCAGCGTCGGACTGCATTCATGGCGGCTTGGACAAGCACAGGATGTCTGCCCTTGGTCTCAATTGATTTCACGGTGCCGTCGGGCGCGACGAGCACGTCGAGCTTCACTACTCCCTGCAAAGCCATACTGAGGGCCAAGGAGGGGTAAGGGGTGGCGCCGCGTTCCAGGAGTCGGCGTCTGGCGGCAGCTTCTTCGGCAGCGAACCGGGTGGGGACAAGAGCCAATACGGCAGCAAGGAGCAACACCCCAACTGCACCCTGCCGCATCAGGGTCTTCATTTCGCAGCAGTCTAGAGGAGAGACGCCCCAATCGTAAGATCACGGTGGTAATGGGAATTCACGCGAACCTGGACCGAGACCGATGCAGGGCTGAAAAATATTCAGAATCGGAACCGATCGCCTCACTCTCCCTGATTCTCAAGAAATTTCTCGACTTCGATGGCGGCCATGCAACCTGTGCCTGCGGCCGTGATCGCCTGGCGATAGCGGCGGTCCTGCACGTCTCCACATGCATACACACCATGCACGCGAGTGAAAACGTAGTTGTGAGTCTTGAGATAGCCTTCGTCGTCCATGTCGAGTTGGCCTGCAAACATTTTGGCGTTCGGCACGTGTCCGATACCGAGAAAGAGCGCGCTCGTCGGAAAATCGACAGGTTCGCCCGTCTTCACATTGCGCAGCTTGAGGCCGGTGACTTCCTGCTTGTGAGCGCCGTAAACATCTTCAACCACCGTATCGAGCAGGAAATGAATCTTTTCGTTACGCTGCGCGCGCTCAAGCATGATCTTCGAGGCGCGGAAACTGTCGCGACGGTGAATTAGCGTGACCTTGGTAGCGAAGCGGGTAAGAAATATCGCTTCTTCCATGGCGGAGTCGCCGCCGCCGACGACCGCAATTTCCTTGCCCGAGAAAAAGAAGCCGTCGCATGTGGCGCACGACGAAACGCCATGGCCGACGAGTTTCTGTTCGTTGGGTAATCCGAGCCACCGCGCCGACGCGCCGCTGGCGATGATGAGCGTCTCGGTATGGACTACTTGATGTCCGATATGCAGCACGAACGGCCGCTGGCTCAGGTCCGCGCTCGTCAAGTGCGCCATGCGATATTCCGCGCCGAAACGTTCGGCCTGCTTGCGCATGTTCTCGACCAGTTGCGGGCCCATGATTCCCTCGGGGAAGCCCGGAAAGTTCTCGACCAGCGTGGTGAGGGAGAGCTGTCCTCCGGGCTCGTGGCCTTCAATGACCAGCGGTTTCAGGTTGGCGCGAGCCGTGTAAAGAGCCGCGGTGTGTCCGGAACAGCCGGAGCCGATGATGACAACCTTGCGAGTTTCGCTCATGGATGATTTGGCAATTTAGATGGTGGAGATTAGATTTTGATTCATGCCGTACATACAGCAACCGTCGTTGGTCGTAGGTCGTTTCCCCGATCCTTGACTAACGACAAACGACCATCGACTAACGACTATTCTTCGGATTCGCGCTCTGTTTGGGTGCCCCGCTGATCTTCGCCAATTCCTCCGGCACGATTATCTTCACGTTCAACAAGGCCCGATAGTTTGAAAGCACCTCAGAAGCGCCACGGAACAGCGGTTCGTACGCGCTCTGGTCAGGAGCAGGACCCTCGGCCGTGGCAGAACATCGTGCCAATGCTACCGACGACTTGCCAAAGCGCTCCAACCGCAGGTGGCTGACGGGGTTGTTAGACATCAGCATGGCTTGCGCACTTGTCACCGACGAAGCACTGTCTTCGAGTGAGACTTCAATCAAGTCTTTCGGATCGCGCACATGAAATACCAACGTCTCGATCATGTTCTGCCCGTCGTTGCTGAAGGAGTACTGCACGCTCGAAAACAAGGCCTGCACTGAGAACTCGCGCCGGACGCGAACGTAACTCGCCACCGAAGCCTCGCCGGGGACATGTCCCGGCTGCCCCGCCGACAGGATCGCAGGCATCTCGCTCAGCGTGGAGCGTCCGCGCGAAACTTCAAAATCCGCTCCAAACAGAGGTTGCTTGGGAACGCGGGCCAGCGCCGCGGCGATTTCTTTCTGCTCCTCTGCCGAGGGCGTGCAGACGTTGAGCATATGAACCTGAACTTGCGGTTGTTGCGCAGGCGTCGCCGGCGCAGGTTGGTCCTGCGCGACAGTGAGTTGTGCAAACCCAAGAAACATTGTCAGGTACAGGGGGAGCGTGATTCTGGGCACGGCGGAATTTTAAATGAGATGCAGGGAAAAAGCTGCCCCTTGGCTGTTGGCGCTGTGGCCAAAGTCCACCTCCCCTAACCGGGAAGGCCGCCCTTCACCAACCTCCCGCGAAAGCCGTAGAATTCTCTTATGGCGAACTTGACTCTGGTTTATGGCATGAGGCTGTTGCCCTCCGAGGATGTTGTTGAGGTTGGTCAGGCTCCGGTGAAGCTCTCTAACGGCCGGGAAGCACACGTCACCATGCATGTGCTCGAGGGCAGCAAGGAAGAGATCGAAAAACAGCTTCGCACCAGCCTGGAGGCCTTCTTCGATCTGTATCCTGAGATCTGACCGTCCCGAATCGGCGGTGAGCGTCTTGTTACCAGTAACTCTGGTTTCAACCTCGCTGGCAGGCCGTATAATCCTAGCCCTCTGAGAAGAGTTGTACGAACAGCATGGAATGGTCCTATCCTGAATTGCGAGGCCGGTTGATCGCCGCCGAATTGTGGCCGCAAGGCCGCATGGCGCGTCTGGCGTGCTATCTGGCGGCCATGGCGGGATTGCTGTTCGTCCTGCAAAAACTGCTCGGACTCTTCGCTCCATCCTGGGGAGAACATCTTGGGGGATGGGTTGGATTTCTTACTTTTCTGGCCGGGCTTTTGTTCTTCCTGCTGGCGTTCCGCTGGGTGAAACGGAGACTCTTGTGGCGGCTGCGCAATCGCCTGATCGTCACCTATGTGTTCATCGGCGTGATCCCTGCCGTGCTGCTGGTGGCGATGGCGCTGATCACACTCTACGGATTCGCCGGGCAGTTTGCCGTGTTCGTGGTGACCGCAGAGATTCAATCGCAACTCAGGAGCCTCGACGCAGTCAATGCCGCGGTGACCAATGAACTGGCGGCAAGGCTCGAGCGCGGCGAAAAGCCAAACGCCGAATCGCTGGCCGGCCTGCGCAAGCGCGACCGTTCCTGGGAGCGCCGCCATGTTTGCGCCTGGTATGGCGGGAAGACTCTCTCTCTTTGTGACCAGTACAACGGCTCGGCTCTGGAGAATCCCGGATTCGTGAAGGACCGCTTTCGCGACATGGTTCGTGAGCGTGAAAAGCTGTATTTGCGAGTGGCTTCATCCATACCGGTTGGCTCGTCCCAGCTCGTAGTTGTGACGAGCGAACCATTCGACAAAGAACTTGTTGGCAAGATCGCCTCCGATCTTGGTGAGATCACGCTTTATTCCACTGCAGCAGCGGCCGACGAGACCGAGGGGAAGTCTCAGGGCGCCTCTGCCCCCTCGAATTCTCAGCCGCACACTTCGATTACCTTCTCCCCCCAACAGAAAGAACGAGGAGTGGTTATCACGACGAAGGAATCAGGCTCTAACGGACCAGGCAATCAGCAGGTTATGCCTCCGAGATTCACGGTTGGATCCGTACCCGAGCCCTCCGGGACCTTCGATCGCGAGATCACTTTCGGAACGCCACTGGCGATTGTGGATTGGAAAAACGGTCAGAAGTCGGAAATGGGCGCGCTTCTGCAGGTGACCACGCGCCCAGCCGTTCTCTACACGCATCTGTTTGCGGCCCTGGGAGAGTTTGTGCGCGGGGTGGCGTACATACTTCTCGGGGTCGGAATTTTCTTCGCGATTATCGAGCTGATCGCTCTGATCATTGGTACTCGGATGACGCGCACCGTAACGGCCGCTGTGGCTAATTTGCACGAAGCCACCACGCACGTCGATCGTGGCGACTTCAGCCATCGCATCCCCGTCACATCGAACGACCAATTGGCGCACCTGGCGCTCTCTTTCAATTCCATGACCGCCTCCATCGAGAAGCTGATCCTGGAACAGAAGGAAAAGCAGCGCCTGGAGAACGAGCTCGCCATTGCCCAGGAAGTGCAGGCGCAGTTGTTCCCGCGCCAGGTTTCAGAACTTGAATCGCTCGAAGTTCATGGATTCTGCCGCCCTGCGAGAACCGTCAGCGGGGACTACTACGATTTCCTGACTGCCAGCTCGCACAAGCTGATTCTCGCGGTCGGCGACATCAGCGGAAAGGGAATTTCCGCCGCATTGTTGATGGCAACCATCCACTCCGCCGTTCGCGCTTACAGTGTGGAGAATCTGCCTCAGATGCGGGAACCGGTGGCTGTCGGCGCGATTGCCGGCTCAGGCAGGATCATGGCGACGTGGCCCGAGGGCGTGGAGGTTTCTCCCGGAGCCTTGCTCAGCCTGCTCAACCATCAACTCTACGAAAGCACCCCGCCGGAGAAGTACGCCACACTTTTTCTGGGGATTTACGATGGACGCTCGCACCGCTTGACTTATAGCAACGGCGGGCACCTGCCCCCCATTCTGATCGGCGAGGACGGCGCTATTCGAAGGCTCGAGGCGGGAGGCACGGTTGTGGGCCTGTTCGACAATATGACATATGAAGAGGGCGCGGTCGAAATGCATCCCGGCGAGATTTTCATCGCCTACAGCGACGGGGTCACGGAGCCGGAAAATGACTTCGGCGAATTTGGCGAGCAGCGTCTGATCGAACTCGTCCGCGATAACCGCAGTCTGCCGCTGGCGCAAATCAGCCAGATTGTCACCACGGCCGTGGATAACTGGATCGGCGAGAAAGAGCAGCCCGATGACGTCACCCTGGTGCTGGCGCGCGCCCGATAAGAAATCCGAGCGCGGTGAATCCATCGGACTGCCCGGACCATGTTGACTTCGGAGCCGTGATGCAATAGTTTGGTTCGGCGCCGTTGAAGATTTGTACGCGGGAGTAGCATAACCACGGCAATGCGCCGGGGCTCCATCCCGGAGATGACGGTTCGATACCGTTCCTCCCGCCCCAAGATCTAAGTCCTCCCCCGACTCAGATCTTTTGTTTTTTCCAGCGCCCCTGCTTGAACAGGATGGCGCTGGTGCCGGCAATGGCGGCCTCGGCAACCACAATCGCCCAGAACGGTCCATTCGATTGCATGTGCACCCGAATCGCCAGCCAGTAAGCCAGCGGAATCTCCAGCAGCCAAAAGCCGAAGAAATTCACGATGGTCGGCGTGATCGTGTCGCCGGCGCCATTGAAGGCCTGCAGCATCACCATCCCGTAGGCGTATCCGATGTTGCCGTAGCTCACGATGCGAAGGCAGGCCGCGGCCAGCGGAACGACGGCAGGATCATGCGTGAACAAGCGCACCGCGGGTTCGGCAAATATCGCGAAGAACACTCCGAGCGTCCCCAAAAAGATCATGTTGTAGAGCCCAGTGCGCCAAACCGCAGATTCCGCACGATCCGGCTTCCCTGCTCCCAGGTTCTGCCCGACGAGCGTCGCGGCGGCGTTACTCAATCCCCACGAAGGCAGAATCAGGAACACGACAATGCGAATGGCGATCGTGTACCCGGCCAGCGCAGCCGCGCCGAAGATACTAACGATGCGTACCAGCCCGATCCAACTGGTGTGCGCGATCGCGAATTGCAAAATCCCCGTCATCGACACGCGGATCAGCTTCCACAGAACTTGCGCGTGCACACGGATTTGCCGGCGCAGAACATGGATTCTTTCTGTGCCCTTCATCAAACGATAGAACTGGTACAAGACGCCGATACTGCGGCCCGTGAACGTGGCCAGCGCGGCGCCGGTCACGCCGAGGCGCGGGAATGGTCCCCATCCGAAAATCAGGCAGGGGTCGAGCACCAGGTTGAGGATGTTCGACACCCAGAGCAGCCGCATCGCGATGGCTGCGTCTCCGGCGCCGCGAAAAATCGCGTTGTTGAGGAACAACAGCAGCACGGCGCAGCTGCCACCCAGACAGATGCGCGTGTAGCCGCTCCCCGTGGCGACGATCTCAGGACTCGCCCCCATCAGGCGCAGCAGATTCGGCGCATAGATCAGGCAGGGCAGCCCGATTGCGACGGACACAACCAGGCCAAGAATGATAGCCTGCACGGCGGCATCGGCTGCGCCCTCGGGATCCTTTTCGCCGATGCGGCGAGCGACCATCGCGGTCGTGGAGAGGCTGAGCCCCATAGCGACCGCAAATACGATGCTTAGCATGGATTCGGTAAGCCCCACCGTGGCCACCGCATTCGCGCCGAGCCGTCCCACCCAAAACACGTCGACAACGGCGAACAGGGACTCGAGTACCATCTCAAGCACCATCGGCACGGCAAGCAAGAGAATCGCGCGGTTCAGACTGCCGATTGTGTAGTCCTGATGCGATCCGCGCACCGCTTCCACCAGCGATGACCACAGGGACCGCTGTCGTTCGACCGCATCAAATGGAGTTGTGATCGCTTCCATAAAGACCAAACTTTCCGCAGCCAAGTCATCCACGGATGAACCTGGAGCATCTAAAGACACCATTGGATATTCAGGGAGCCCGCGTGTTGCGGGTCAATCGGGGCGGCGATCTAACGAGGGATGAACATGGTGTTCCTCGATGCGGATATTGAAAATGACGCTTATCCCAGGGGAACGAACAACGACTCGGTGATATTACTTCAAGAAGAAACTCGTTGCCAAGAAAAAACGCGCGAAATGCCTTGGTTTTTTACGATCTGCTTACTTCCTCGGCAGGACCACCGCGCGCGCGGATACAGCGGTGTTGCTGACCATCCCTCCAAGCACCATCGGCCCGACCGGAGTCGAGAGAACCCCTCGGCTGTCGGTCCGCACATCGAAGGTGTCAGCGGTGATTGTCTCCCACTTGCTCCCGTGCACGTCGTAGGCGAAAGTTAGAGTTGAGACCTCCATCGGCTTGCCCTCAGTGTCCAGTCCTTTGAAATTGTAGGGAGCCGTCGCACCTCCAGAGAAGAGAATCCGCTTCTCTCGATCAATGGGACCAGCAACGATTCCGACGCGCCCCGTGCCCGGATGCGCCGGCAACTTGCTCCAAGTGATCTTGTTCGGGTCCTTCTTGTCAATTTTCCCCAGCCAGCATTCCTCGGACACGACATACGCAGGGCTGCCTGCGGAATTTTTTTTGGCGCCATCTACGTACACAATCTGATCGTCGGCCACTCCGCCGGCATGGCCGAAGACGGGAATTCCCGGCAATGGAGTAGCCTGGCTCCAGGAATTGCTCTCGATGTCATAGACCTGCACGTTATTGACGGGGCCGTTCTTCGAGCGCCCCCCGACCAGGTAGATGAATCGGTCATGACTGATGCCGATGACTGCACTATCCACGGGAACGGGCATATCCTCGGCGCGATACCAACGACCGAGCTGAGGCCCATAGGAATTCACGTCCGGCACCGTAATCGGGTTGCCCTGCGCGTCCAGAACATATCCGCCGAAAAGAAAAATCTGTCCTTTTGCACCGATGGCCGACGCGCCAAGGCGGCCGGCAACACCGGGAACGGGGTGACCTTCGCTCCATTTCGCCGAGGCGAGGTGCAGGACGTAGACCTTGTTCGTGACATCATCCCAGGTCTTCTTCGGCCCGAGGCCCATGATCGAATACACCTCGAGGCCACCCTTGATCGCCGCCACGGCGTTGCCTGTAACCGCAGCGGGCATGGGAGGAATCTTGGGTTGATCCGCGGCCAGCAAAAACACCGCGCACAGGAAGGGCAGGAAGAAGCCGAGCACTTTTCTCATTGGTGAGATATTACGTCTTTCGCGCCAATCGCGGCAAAAACCCTCACCCTAGGGATCACAGGCGGTCGCAGGGTTCCCCCTGAGACTTCTTACGTCACGAACCCCTGACGAACTCCGTGAATGTAATCCGTATATGCAGGCGTCTGCCCGTTCTCGCGCATGTGGCTGGCAATCTGCCCGCGATGATAGGCGGAGTGCATGATGACGTGGGTCAGAATATCGACAATTGTGTTGCTCCAGGTTTCGCCTTTGCTGTTCTTGTACGAAATCGATTGCGAAACATCCCCGGCAGTAATCAGGTCCAGATATTCATGCCATAAATGGGCCAGTTCGGCTGCCTCCGCCTCGCATTGCGCGAGGTCCGGCTTTGGCCACACGGGGACGCTCTGCGGTTGCTGTTTCAGACGCTCAAGCCACACCCGTTCTGCCGCCAAAATGTGGGAAATCAGCTGCAGCGAGCGCTCGGACCCGCCGCCATTGTTGCTGATCGCCGCCAGCACCTCACCGTTCGCCCACGCGTTGTAGGCGAATTGACGACGCATCGAGTCAGCCAGATTCATGAAGCATTCTCCTTGCTTAGTCGAACCATCACGCTTGTAATCATCCTTTCACATTCCATGGCTAGACTGAGCGCTTTGGATGCGCTTACAGTGAGAAAAGTTCCTGTGATGCAAATGCCGCGGAATCACGAAAACCCAGCAACCGAGTCCCGCCCGGCGAAAACAACCCGCCGCCCCGCTGGCGCAGCGCCCGATGATTTGACTCGCCTGGCGCTCAAAGCGTGCTTGATCGCCCGCGACGCCGCGTTCAACGTTCGCGATCTGGTTACCAATTCTTCGCGAATGGCCTTCCTTGCCATCAAGGATTGCGAGAAGGAACTCGACCTGATCGAGCGGCAAATCGACGAGCGCATGCCTGCGGCCATCACGCGGGTCAACGAAGCGCGCGCCCGGCAACTTCTCTCCAGCCTCAAGTGCACCACCGACCTCGAACGCATCGGCGATCTGGTGATGAGCGTCGCTCTTCGCGTGCAGGCACGAACCGCCAGGATTCCCGCGTCCGATGTGCGGCAACTGGTCGAGATGTCCTCCGTTCTTCGTGACATGCTCGATTTGATTCACACCGGCTTTACCACACTCGACCTGGAATGCGCCCGCAAGGTGCTGCAAATGGATAAAGATATCGACCGCATCTGCCATACATTGTTCCAGAAGCACCTGGCCGAGAATGTGAGTCCGGAAGATTCCTCGCACTTCGAGATCCTGCTCATGGCGCAGGCGCTCGAGCGGGCCGGAGACCACAGCACCAACCTTGCCGAAGAACTCTACAGCCTGATCGAAGGCCGCAGCCTGCGGCACGCGCCGAAGAAGAAAGCGGCAACATAGGCAGCTCGCAGTTCTCGGAAAAGGCTCGGTCGAGTGGCTGCGTTCGGTGAAGTTGTGGTTGACTGGGCCTAACCTACCCGGCATGACTGAGACGTGGGAGCTGAGAACTGCTCCAACAAATTCATCATTCCTTAACAAAGGGGAAACATTCGCGCAACATTAGGCCAATAGAGTCTTGGCTGAACCCCACCGGCCCCCAAGGGCAGAGACATTGTGGGTAGTCGAACACAGAAATGCAACTGCCCGGCGAATCCTACGAACGGCACGCCAACGGCCGCATGGAAGCGGCTCGCCCAATCATCTTCGTCGTGGAAGATGACGAGGACATCGCACGCCTGATCTCCCACAACCTGCAGGCCGCCGGATTCGAGGTCCAGAGCTTCGTCAGCGGGGCTTCGGTTCTCACCGAAGCGGTTCGCGAGATGCCCGCTCTCTTTCTGCTCGACGTGATGCTCCCCGGCACCGACGGGTTCGAACTCTGCCGCCACATTCGCCAGACACCGATTCTTTCCGCCATCCCCATCATCTTTCTTACGGCCAAAACAGCTGAGGCCGATCGCGTCAAAGGCCTGGAATTGGGCGGGGACGACTACATCACCAAGCCCTTCAGCCCTCGCGAGCTCGTGGCCCGCATCCGGAGTGTTCTCCGCGGACTCAACCAGTCACCCATGCCGACTGAAGTATTGCGGCTCGGGGAACTGGAGATCGACACCTCTTCCATGACAGTCCAGGTGCAGGGCCGGAACGTCCTCACCACAGTGCGCGAATTCCGCCTGCTCGAATATCTCGCCACGCATCGCGGCCGCGTCCTCACGCGCGATCAACTGCTGGACGCGGTGTGGAAAGAGACTCCTTTCGTGACCCCACGTTCCATCGATGTCTACATTCGCCGCCTGCGGGAAAAGATCGAGCCGGACCCACGCCACCCCCAGTATCTGAAAACCCTCCGCGGGATCGGATATCGCTTCGAAGTCCCCAAATAGCCAGTCGTCCACGGATCCTCCTGGCTTGAAGCCAACAAGGTTCTCCGCCCGCGAGAATCCATGCCTATCGGCGGCCCGCGTCGTTTATTCTTTCCTATCCTTCTCCATGGCTGCGAAACCCAAACCTTTGTGGAAGGCCGATGATCAGCAGGCGCGTCTAGATGAGTTGACGGCTGGCTCCGGCGATGCGGCGAAAGACCAGCCGTTGCGCCGCGATGTGCGGTCGCTCGGTGCGATTCTGGGGCAGGTACTCGTCGAGCAGACGGGGGAGGACCTGTACCAGTCGGTAGAACAACTGCGCAAGTTGCTGATCGAGCACCGTGAGAACGTGCGCCGCACTCCGGCACTGTCCGCCCCCGGACTCATGCGCGATGCGCAAGAAATGGTCTCGAGGATGGATTTGACATCTGCGTACCATGTCACGAAAGCCTTTGCGACCTATTTCGAACTGACGAACCTCGCCGAGACCAACCATCGCAGGCGCCGCCGCCGCGCCGGCAAGTTAGACACCGAACACGCGCCGTTGCCCGGGTCGTTTCGCGGAACCTTGCTGCGCATGAAAGACGCGGGACTTTCCGCCGAGGCCGCGCTAGCCGCGCTCCAGCAGACTAGCGTCACTCCGGTGTTCACAGCCCATCCAACCGAAGTTGCCCGCCAGACCGTACTGCTGAAGCGGCAACGCGTTGCCCGGGAACTCGAGCGCCTCGACCGGTTGCCGCTGACCGCCGAGAAAGCCCGGGAGTGCGAAGACAACATCCGCGCCGAAGTCACGTCACTCTGGCAGACCGACGAAGTTCGGCTGCAGAAGCCCACCGTGGATGACGAAATCCGCATGGGCCTGCGCTACTTCCGGCTTTCTCTATTCGACGCTCTTCCGAAAATCTACACGGAAATCGCCGAGTCGTTTCACGAGGTGTACGGGCTCGAAATTGATCCATCCGTTCTTCCGGTCGTCGTGCAATTCGGCTCCTGGATTGGCGGAGACCGCGACGGCAACCCGCTGGTCAAACCGGAATGCATTCGAGCCGCGCTGGAGACCGCTCGCGCGCTGATCCTCCGCGAATACCTCAATGACGTGGAGCAACTCAGCGATCGCCTCAGTTCTTCGCGACGCCAGACCGAAGTGTCGAAAGACCTGCTCGATCGTCTCGCCCACTATGAGCGAACCATCCCCGGCGTTCATCTCGCCTGGGGGCCGCACAATACCTCGGAAAGCTATCGCCGATTTCTGTCTTACATTTTTCACAAGCTGCATCAGACGCGTGACCGAGCGAACAGCGAGGCAGCGTACCGCAACGCCGAACAGTTCGAGTCCGATCTGCTGTTGCTGCACGGGAGCCTCGAGGCAAACCGCGGCGAGCGGCTGAACCGCACCTATTTGCGCTCGCTGTTGCGGAAAGTGCGGACCTTTGGATTTCATCTGCACACGCTCGATATCCGCCAGCATGCCCGCGTGCATACGCAAGTGCTCGAAGAACTCGGCCCCGCGCTCTCGCACAAGCCCTCGTCGGCGCAGAGCGAGGAAGTGCTCGACACTTTCCACACGATTGCGGAGCTGAAGCGCACCTATCCCGCCCATTCGATCCGCCACTACATCATCAGCGGCGCTGAATCGGAAACCGACGTGCTCGCCGTGATTCGTCTGGCGAAAACCTGCGGCGTTCAGACGGCGGGCTCGGCCGACGATCCGGGACTCATGCCGGTCCCATTATTCGAATCGATCGACTCCTTGCGCGCTGCCGCCGACGTGATGCGTCGCTTGTGGAGCGATCCCGAGTATCAGTCTCTGCTCAATTCCTGGGGACGCTGGCAGGAGGTCATGCTCGGCTACTCCGACTCCAACAAGGACGGCGGCATGCTGACGAGCACGTGGGAGCTCTACAAAGCGCATCGGGAGTTGCATCGCGCGGCGCGGGAGTGCGGGGTCAAACTGCGCCTGTTTCACGGCCGCGGCGGCACCGTCGGTCGAGGTGGCGGTCCCACGCATTCGGCCATTCTTGCGCAGCCGCCTGGCTGTTTTTCCGGACAGATTCGCGTCACTGAGCAGGGCGAGGTTCTCAACTGGAAGTATTCCGATCCAGTGCTGGCGGAGTGGAACCTGGAATTGATGATTGCAGCGGGTCTGGAGGCGCTCACGCGAACGGAGGCTTCGCATCCGCCCGAATGGGAAGAAGCGATTGAGGAGATGTCGCAAGAAGCCTATCGCGTTTACCGCCGCGACATCGCCGGAAATCCCGAGGCGCTCGAATATTTCGAGCAGGCCACGCCTGTTAACGAACTCGAGTCGGCCCGCATTGGATCACGCCCCGCTCGCCGCTCCAAGAGCCGCCGCCTGGAAGACCTGCGCGCCATCCCGTGGGTCTTTGGCTGGATGCAAAGCCGTCACGCCGTGCCCGCGTGGTTCGGCGTGGGACACGCGCTTCAAAAGTTCGCCAAAGCGGGCACGGCGCAGGAGCAACTTCTGCGCCAGATCGCGCGCGGATTTCCTTTGTTCGCGGACTTGATTCGCAACGTCGAACTCGGCATGGCCAAAGCCGATCTCGGCATTGCCCGGATGTATTCCGGCCTGGTCAAGAACGAGGCGGTGCGCAAGCGCATCTTCTCCATGCTAGAAGACGAATTCCTGCGCACCCGCCGCATGATTCTTCGCGCTACGGGACAGCGTGAGTTGCTGGCTCGCAACCGCGTGCTGGCCCGTTCCATCCGGCTGCGCAATCCTTATGTCGATCCCATGAGCCTGATCCAGGTCGAACTGCTTCGCCGCAAGCAGCAGGGCGAACACAGCGCAGACCTGGAGTACCCGCTCGGCGCCACCATCAACGGCATCGCCGCCGGCCTGCACAACACAGGATA
>Ga0209698_10001492_pt1 | contig 26958 bp, 21 predicted proteins | sample LitLauG_LLR_2012_FD_187203 | JGI IMG/M metagenome (GOLD analysis project Ga0209698, IMG submission 187203) | Freshwater sediment microbial communities from Pennsylvania, USA - Little Laurel Run_MetaG_LLR_2012 (SPAdes) (version 2) | ecosystem: Environmental > Aquatic > Freshwater > Creek >... | reverse complement strand
ATTAATGCCGTCAGAGCACCTGTGTCCGCACAACCCGTGTCCGCACCCGTTGAAAGCGGGCCATGCTTCTGATAGCATCATGCCGCCGACTAAGCAATGACCAAGCTGATTGGATATTGGAACCTGGCTGCGCTCGCGGCGATTCTGTTGCTGACTCAGATTCCTGGCGGCGCGCAGAACCTGCACAGGCTGGCCGACGGCAAGCCCGATTTCAACGGCATCTGGGAGGCGCTGAACACAGCTGCGTGGGATATTCAGGACCATACGGGGCAGCTTGGCGTGCCGCCCGGGCTCGGCGTGGTTGAAGGCAACGAGATCCCCTACCAGGCCTCCGCACTGGCGAAGAAGAAGGAGAACTTCGCCAACCGGGCGAAGGCCGACCTGACGGAATCGAAGTGCTATTTGGCGGGCGTGCCGCGCATTACGTACATGCCGTATCCGTTTCAGATCGAGCAGTCCACGAAGGCCATCGCATTCACTTATGAGTTTGATCATGCGCTGCGCGTGATTCATATGGACGGGCAGCATCCCGATCCCGACAGTTTTCCCGATACGTGGATGGGCGATTCGCGGGGGCACTGGGAGGGCGACACACTGGTGGTTGATTCGCGGAATTTCAACGATCAGACGTGGTTCGATCATGCGGGCAATTTTCACAGCGAGGCACTGCACGTTGTGGAACGCTATTCATTGACCGACTCGGGCCATATCAATTACGAAGCGACCATCGAAGATCCCAAAGTATTTACGAAACCGTGGAAGATCAGCATGCCGCTTTACCGGCGGATGGAGAAGAGTGCGCGTTTACTCGAATACGAGTGTGGTTTTTATCTGCAGGAGGAGCAATACAGGGATGCTCCGTTTAAAAAGTAGTCAGCAGGAGTTGCCAATGAGTCGTAAACCCTCGAGCACGGTCCGGAGCCTGGTGGCAACGCTGGCGGGCGCGGGCTCGGTTTGGCTGTTGTTTCTGCCGTCGCCGGCTGCGGGCCAGGCTGCCAAAGCTTTAACACCCTCCTATGTCGCGCCCCGAACGCCGGACGGCCAGCCGGATATACAGGGCATTTACGCGAGAGTCGGCGTAGGCGGACTAGCTGTGGAGGCGCGGGAATCGAACGGACCGCACGGCGCGGAAAATCCGCTGGACGCAACGAAGGATAATCCGCTGTCGGTTTCCGAGCGGTCCGACGGGTTGCGCAATATCCCGAAAGGCTTCAACGTGGGCGGCGTTCCGCTGGCTGGCCCCGCGCCTGCGGAAAAGCGGCGCATCGGCATTGTGGATCCGGCCAATAAAGAGTTGCCGTGGAAGCCGGAAGAGGAAAAGAAGCGGCGCGAGTTTCTTGCAAAAACCAACCCGGCGGCCGGTTTGCGATACGTGGAGTTCGACGCCCGCTGCGCTCTGCCCGGCCTGTTTTTGAATCAGGGGCCGTTCGAGTTCATCCAGCCGGAAAAGGAAGTGGTGATGATCTCCGAATACAGCCACTTCACGCGCACGGTCCATCTGGACGGCCGTCCGCACCTGAACAGCGCCATCCGGCTCTTCATGGGCGATTCCGTGGGCCGCTGGGAAGGCAACACGCTGATTGTCGATACCACGAACTTCAACCAGTACGGTTCATTTTCCCGCGAGATCCCGTATCTCAGTGACGCCCTGCACACTACCGAGCGCTTCACGATTGCCGATCAGAACAACATCGATTACGAGGTCACGATCGACGATCCGAAGCTGTTCACTAAACCGTGGAAAACTGCCGGCCTCTTCAGACGGACGAAGAAGGGATACGAAATCATGGAGTACGCGTGCGCTGAGGGCAGCCTGACGCTGGAGAACATTTTTGGAAAGCCGCCCGAAAGGCAGTAAACCGGTAATTCAGCAGGAAAAGCGAGGTTCATTACATGTCCAGGAAGCTTGTTTTCGCAGCGACAGGGTGTACGCTGCTGTTCGCCGCCATGCCGCTGGCCGCGCATCACGCGTTTGCGGCGGAGTTCGACGTGTCGAAGCCGGTGAAGGTACATGGCACGGTGACGAAGGTCGACTGGGTGAATCCGCATTCGTGGATTTACGTAGATGTGAAGGGTGCGGACGGGAAGGTCACGAACTGGCACTTCGAACTGGGCGCGCCGAACGCCCTGTTCCGTCTGGGGTGGAAGAAAAACGCCATTCCGGCGGGCCTCGAAGTAGATGTAAGCGGCTATCGCGCCAAGAGCGGAGAACCGGTGGGCAATGCGCGGTCCCTCACGCTGCCGGACGGAAAAGAATTGTTTTCGGGCGGCTCGTCTCCCGATGGGGAAAGGTAAGGCCGCGCGTCGGCTCGTACCCCGTCGGTTGGCTGTCTCGCGCCACTCGTGCTTCTGGCGGCAGGCACGCCGACGTCCGCGCAGTGGCTGACGCTGAAAACGCCGGCCATTCCCTGCACCGCTACGGCACGGGGCTAGACAAATAGTCCAGCAGCCTCCCACATCCCTTATCGCCGGTCGAAGGTATTATTTGCCAACATCTTCCGGAGATTGCCTGCGCGCGTTCATGTCCACTTTCTTTCAGCGTCGCCATGTGCGGCGCTCCTGATTTACATTTCTTTTGACCCAACGGTATCGCTCATGGGTGACATTTAGGTGACCCACATGCCGCTCTCGTCAGGCGGGAACAGGCGCAGATTTGCGCGCCTCGTTGCTCAGCCCGGCGCCAGTCGTCGAAGCGCAGATCAGAAGATTTCCGGCCAGGAGAACGTGATGACGGTATTCATAATGCCGTTCTGCGGGCGAATAGTGGCGCTACGCCCGGCGGCGGCCATCATCATCTCCTTATGGCCGGGATCCAGGATGACTGAGTAGGGCACATAGCCCGTCAGTTGCTGAACCGGTATCTTCCAGTGCGGCGGAACATCGCCGTTATCGTTAATGCTCCACGCTCCCACGAACCCCTTCCCGTTGTTGATATCTCCGCCTCCGGCGATGATCCAGCCCTTCGGCGTGATCTGGAATTCGTGAACGTTCCCCATCTCACTCTTCGGTCCGCGAATCACGGCTTTGGGCTTGTCGTCTCCGCTGGCGAGGCGATCGAAAATAAACATCGCGCCGCGGCCGTTGACCAGCAACAGATTGTGAACCGGATCGACACCTACGCCGGTCTGGCCGCTGATATCGATAGCACCGCTCTTACCCGTCAGAATCCGTTTCGGGGCGACATCGCCGTTCGCGCTGCGGTCGAAGACGAGAAGTTGATCCGGCACTACGGGGACGTAAATCTCGTTATTGACAGGGTCGACGGTTACGATTGCATTGGCTCCGTATGGCGTCCCCTGAATCCTGGTATGTGGTCCCTGAATGACGCGTATCGGCGCTTCCTCGCCGTTCGCATCTCCTTTGAAGACGAGGATGGCCTGCGCCAGCGGGCTCATCACAACTATTTCGTCGTGAAGATTGTCAAAGTAAAAGCCATGCATCGTCCTGCTGATCAGCGTCTTCTGCCCTTCAATCGCTCTTACTGCCGGCGTATTTATCCCCGCCAACCTGGCGAAGCCCGCAATCTGCGGATGCATCACTCAGTTGGGAACAAGAAGCTGATCCCGTTTGCTGTCATAAGCCAGAGCCTCGGTCTTGCCGAACCGCAGGGATACCTTGTTTTCTTCCGCACCGCGGATCATTCGCAGCGGAGCAACATCGCCGTTTGCATTGATCGGATAGACCGTAGCCGACGCATTGCCCAGATTGGAAGCCCAGATCTCTTTGTTCTTTGTGTCGACGAACACACCAGCCGGGTAGCTCAGATGAGTTTTCGCCCCCTTGATCACTCGGTAGGGCTCGACGTCACCCTGATCGGTGCCGTGAAAGACCAGAATGGAATGGCCCATATCGTTGGCGACATAAAGGTCGCCTGTTTCGGCATCGACAGACATGCCGCCGGGCCAGTCGAGCTGGGTCTTCGGACCCTGAATGATTCGCTGCGGCGGTGCATCGCCTGATTGTTCCGTGGCAAACACTTCGATGGAAGGCAGCTCGAAACGTCCCGAGCCCGCGATCCTGTAATCGCTGACAGCACCCCAGCTGTTGACGAACAGGCGCTTATTCCGGCCATCGATCGCAAGGCCGTGCACGTCCGACAGATGCGTCTTATCGCCTGATATAACGCGCGACGGCTTATCGTTGCCCTTCGCCAGTTTGTCGTAGACATCGACCTCCGGCGGGTACTGAACCGAGAGAAACAGATCTCCCGTAGCGTCGTTAATTGCCATCGACTGGGCGCGGTGGATGACCTTCAGCTTACGCAGCGGTTCCGCGTCGCCGGTGGCTTTGTTGTTGAAAACGACGATGGAATCGCCCGTGTCGTTCTCCACCGTATAAATATCGCCGCTGCCCGGATCGACCCACACGCAGCTGTTGAACTGCACGTCGCTGGTTCGGCCCGAAATGATGCGCCGCGGCTCGGTGGGCGGCTCGCCTGGCTTCGCATTGTCCAGCCGCCCGAACACCCGGATGCTCCAGCGGTTGCTGTCCTGCAGATATACTTCGTTGCGAACCGTATCGACGCTGACCGAGCTGAAAACGGGGGCCGTGTCCCAGATGTTGCGCACAGGAGGGCGGTCGATATTGATGGTGTCGGCGTCGTCCGCGCGAACCGTGTCCTGGTTGAAGCTGGCAAACAGATTCTGTTCCGGCTGCGGCAGAGCCTCATCGCGGGACTCCCGGTAACAGCTCTCGCCCACGTCCTGAACAGACAGCAGCTGTGGCCCGCTGAACCACTGCACCCGCACGGTCCAGAATCCCGCAAGGCACAACAATGCCGTGCCGGTTCCCCACAGAAGCGTTCGTTGGGCGCTGAATCGGCCCGTTGTCATGAAGGTAAACATCACTTATTCCCTCTCGGCTGATCCACTCACAAAACTCAACAGCGCGCAATGTATCAGAGCACCAGGCCGGTACGGGCCTGACAGCGTTGCGTCGTTCAGAAAGTGAACTTCATCGCAACCTGCATCAGCCGCGGGTCCAGTGCCGACACGATTTTACCGAAGTTGGCATCTGTCAGCGTTACATCCACGCCGCCTGGAATCGTGCCTGAGTTGCTCGAGTCGCCCGGATTCACGTGGTTGGCGATGTTGAACGCCTCTCCTCTGAGTTCCAGAGACATCCGTTCTTTAACCCGGAAGATTCGTGCCAGCGCCATGTCGACAGTGAACAGTCCCGGACCGTGAATATTTCCCGGACCCAGGTTTCCGTACGTGCCCAGCGCGGGCTGCCCGAAGGCGGCCGGATTCAGCCAGGTTCTGCTCACCGTCCCCTTGTTGGCGGTAAACGGATTATTCAATACCAGATTGGGGAATTGATCCGTGGTTCCGGTCAACGCACTGTCAAGCCCGGAAAGCAATATCATTGAGGGGCCCGACTGAACGGTGACGATTCCCGAAACCTGCCAGTCGCTTGCGAGCAGCCGCAAGGCCCGGCTGGAAAACTGCGGTGTCCGATACACAGTCGACAGGTTAAACAGATGCCGCCGGTCCAGCTCGCAGTCTCCCCGATCGTGAGCGAGTTGGTTAAGGGACCATGCCTGAACTGTATTGGTGTTGGTCGTGTTCTGAAAATCGATGCAGTGCGACCAGGTGTAATTCGCCAGAACGGCCACGCCCCGGGAAGCCCGGCGCTGAATCGAAAGAATCATGCCGTTATAGCTGCGTGTAGCGTTACTGTCCACCGCTTCGATATTGGAAAAATATGTGCCCTGGCCTGGATTTTCCAGCGACAACAGGCGCCGGGCATTTTCATTGCCAACCGTGGAACACGGACCGGGTGCCGTCAGGCCGTACTGTCCCGCCACGCAGTTGCCGGGGATGTAGATTCCTGGATTCCCCTCATGACCCTGATTTTCATGTACCCCGAGATTGCCCAGGTAACTTGCCGAAGCGAGCCAAACCTGCCCGATCTGTCTCTGGATGCTGACATTCCACTGCTGGATATATGCGTGCTTGATGCCCGGGGGCACGGTCAGGTACGTGGACGCCGGTACAAATATCGCGTTCGGGCCAAAAGCCAGAGGGAACTGGCTTCCCGCCGTGCCCGCCCATGGGTTAGCAAAGCTAACGCCTGACAGCGCCGTACGGCCGCCCGTGGGGGGAGAATTCTGAAGGTCGCCATACGTATCGAGGTGCGCGTAATCGAAGAATTTTCCGGCCGCGGCGCGGATCACCATTCGCCCGTTGCCCTCCGGATCCCAGGATAAGCCAAGTCTTGGACCGAAATGTCCCCAACTGTTGGTGTCGAGGGACCTGCCAAGCGATACTCCCGGATCGCCGGCAAATAACACGCCAACCGGCGCGTTCTTAAACACAGTGCTGTGAATACCCTGCAGGTACCAGTCATTACCGAAAACACCGGACTGAATGTATTTTGTGTACGGTGACAGATACGGTTCCCACCGCACGCCGGCAATCACGGTCAGACGGGGCGTGAGCTTCCAGGTATCCTGCGCGTAGGCGGCAAGATAGTGTTGACGCGGATACCATCCCACCAGCTGGCTCTGACTCCATTTGGACGCCTGCCCCAGCATGAGATCCCCCAGGCCCGAGCCGGTGTTTGTTGCGTTGAACGTAAAAGCGCCAGGGGCCGTGGTTCCCGATAAGTAGTTCAGGCTCGCCTGGATAAAGTCGCCGCCAAACGAGATCTGGTGCGCGCCGTGCGTCATGTTCAGATCTTCGGAAAGCTGCCAGTCGGTGGAATTTGTGTTGCCTGGAGTCAGCGTTGCTTTGAACAGGACGAAATTGCCGGTATCGGTAAGTTCAGCGATCTTCGCGTAATTTGCCGGATAGTAGACGTTCTGCACTCCGAGATCCGAAAAATTGAAGAAATCCTGGACGTTCTTCGCATTCACGGTCCGGATTAGAGTTGCCCGGAAGGAACTCACCATGCTGGCGCTGATTAAATAAGTATCCCCGAGAACCAGCGAATGGGCGCGCCGCGTATAGTTGGGGAAGCTGGCGGAAAGCGGGTCCGTGCCGTTATAGTCGCTTGTCTGATCGAGGCGCGCAAGCATGTAACGTCCGAAAATCGTATTCTTTGAGCTCTGCTGGTAATCCACTCGTGAAACGATAAACTGCTCGTTCGAGTTGCTGACTCGGCCAAAAACGTCCTGGCCGCACGGATTGGTGATAGCAGGGAACTTCTTAACCAGATTGAGCGCCACCGGCGAAAACAGGGAAACGCCGATCTGGTTGTTAATAAACGGAGCCTTGAGCGTAATTTGCCGGCCGCCGTTGCATGCCGGGCTGCTGATTGTGGACCAGTCTCCGGCCAGCATCTGCTGAGTTGGTATGGTGTCGATCACCGTGTTCGGCACCGATCGTGTGCGGGTAAACTGATCGCCGAAGAAGAAAAACAATTTGTTTTTGCGGATCGGTCCGCCCACCACTCCGCCAAACTGATTGCGCTTCAGCCCGTCTCTCACCGCCGCAAAAGTATTGCGCGCATTCAGATCGCCGTTTCTCAGGAATTCAAAAGCGCTGCCGTGAAACGAGTTTGTTCCCGATTTGGTGACGGCCTCGACCGCGCCTGCCGAGTGCTGGCCGTATTGGGCGGGTACGGAACTGGTGTCCACCTTGAACTCCTGAAGGGCGTCCGGAAAAGGCAAAGGCAAATTGGCGTTGATATAGGGTTCGTTGTGCGTTCCGCCGTCCAGGACGTAAGTGAGCCCGTTGTTCAACCCTCCGCCGACGGAAATCAGGTTGACCGGGTAACCCCGGTTACTGGACTGCGTTCCTCCCGCTACAGCGGCGCCCGCGAGAACGATCAACTGCTGCGAGTTGCGCGCATTGAGCGGCAGTTCGAGCACGCGCTGGTTGTCGATCACCTGCCCTATGCCCGTAGCCTGCGTTTCCACCTGAATGGCATTCGCTTCCACCAGCACCTGATCCGACACCGCCCCGACTTTCAGGCTGACGTCGATGGTCGGGTTACTGGCCACTTCCAGAACGATGCCGGTTTGCGTGAAACGGGCGAAACCGGCCTTTGAAACATCCAGTTGATAGGGACCAACCGCAAGGTTCGGCAGGACGTAACCGCCGTCGGCTCCGCTGGTCACCGTGCGGACCGCGCCGGTGGCCGTCTGGACGACTTTCACCTCGGCGCCCGGAACGGCAAGGCCGGCCGGATCGCTGACGGTGCCACGCATTTGGGTTGTAGCCTGAGCCCAAAGAGATCCGGAAGCGAGCACCGCGATCAGGACAGTGACTCCTGCCCGACAGATGAGCATTGGATAACACCGTTTGTATTCCATTGTCCCTCCTGTGTAACTAAGGCTCTATTCATCTATCGCGTTCGGGAGTCCGTGTCAACGGGTGTCAACGGGATAAACGAAAACAATTGAAAATAAGTGACGAAAAATACATTTCGGGTAAGCCCTGACAAGGCGTGTGTTTTCTGCGTTATGTATTTAGCAGGGCTTTGCCCTGTATTACTGCGTCGCTGTGACCGGTCTGAATGTCAGCACCCTCAGCTCCATGGGATTTGTAAGATCGTTGAGGATACCTTCCACTTCGATCGGCACATCCGGGGGAATCGGCAACCCGGCAGGAGCACTTTGAATGTTGAGCCGGGTCTGGCCGGCGACAAGAGTGGCTCCGTCCCGCCGTCGCTCCAGATGGCCTCGCGCGCCGATTTGTATTTGCACGACACCGACATCTGTCTTCCTGAGCGCCTCACGAAGCTCTTTTGGCCGGAACGCCGCACCTGGTTTGTAAGTTATCAGCACTGCCTCCCGCGACAAGCTGATTTTAATCGTGTCAATGCCGGATAGTTGCCTGAGATAGATTTCCGAGAACACCGCGCACGAGCCACAGGATACTCCGGTGGTCCGTATCGCGACCTTGTCAACCTGGGCTTGCGCCGAAAAAGCACATGCCCACATGGCGGAAAACAGACTCCATAAATGCCTCTTCATCGACATGAACTCACCTGTATCGAACATCGATCACAACCCGGGAAGCTACCCCGCAACCAGCCCTCCGATATTGACCGGTACTCGCTGACTTCATCAGACCGCTTTCGCGGTTCACTAATCTGACACGATCAGGTAGAAGGTGTTCGACACGGCCCCCGCCGATCCGGTCTGCACTACCGCCACGGGATATGTTCCGGGCTTCTTCAGCAGCGCCGCGGGAATCGGCACTCGCAGTTCACCTTCGCCGCCGGATTTCGCCGGCACCAGCCTGTCGTTCAGCAGCACCAGCGCATCCTTCGGGAAGTTCTCGCCCGTGATAGTCAATTCGGTTGCGCTTTTTTGCTTCGTCGTCACCCACTCGGGCGAAATTTCCTGGATAAACGGCACGTGCAGCATCGGATTTGGATACCCCGGCAGCGGATCGATCATCGCTCCCGGCCTTGGCAGAATATCCCGCCAGTTCGCCAGGGCATCGCGATCCACCACCGCGCCTCCCTGAATGACCCGGAAGATGTCGGTTGTAGCCGAGAGATCGTCCAGCGGATTTCGGTTCAGAACCAGCAAATCGGCGCGTTTACCCGCCTCAACGGTGCCCACCTCTTTTGATCTCCCCCACGCCTCCGCTCCCCAACTGGTGGCCGACTGGATTACCTGCATCGGCGTCATCCCAACTTCCCCCAGCATCCGCATTTCAAGATGGATGGCGAGCCCGGGCGTCGCCGATCCGCCGCCCGCCCCTGTATCGTCTCCAGCTATCACTTTCCCGCCCGCGTCGACGAGTTGCTTGACGAACAGCCCTGCACGGCGGTACCCCTCCAGAGCTTCCGCGCTGGGTTGTCCCTGCTGGCGGAAGCCATTAATAAAACGCTCGCGCGTGATGGATTCCGGGTAGTTCGCAACGATCGGCCCGCGAAGAAAGCTCTCGTTCAGGCGATCGTACTCGGCCAGGTATTTGCTGGCACCGCGGAACTGCGACCCAAGTGTCGGGTTGAGAAACATTTTGGTAGCCACCATTTTTTGCACCAGAGGTGGGTATTTGCCTGTATCCAGCAGATGCCACGCCTGTACGTTCTCTCCCTTCGCGATGCGGTCGCGGATCTGCTGTGGCGCAGTCGCCTTCACCAAACCGAACAGATGCACATGAACGTCGATTCCCGTGTCCAGAATTTCATCCGTTCCGGTAAACAAGCCCTGCCTCGTCGAGGCCGATGTATAGTGCGCAAAGACCGGCAGCCCGTTCCGGTGCGCCGCCGCCGCCGTAATCTTCATGAGAGCCGGATCCATTCGCGTGTAGAGCTTGATCGCATCCACGCCCTGCTTTTTCACGGCCGCAACAGCCCTGTTGGCGGATTCCTCATCGGTCACATAAACCCGAGCGCTGTTGCCCAGCAGAAACGTCTGCAAGCCGTTCAGCTCACCTGTCACCATCGGGTCGCCGGGCTTGAGCGGCGGATCGAACTTGCCCCCCACGGTCATCAGGTAAGGGCCGGCTATCCGTCCTTTCGCGATCGCATCCCGGTACGCCAGCGTCCAGCCCGCGGGGTTCCCCATGTCACCCATCGTCGTGATACCCCAATAGAGGTACATCGGTGCGATGTAGTTGCGGAGATGCACGTGGGAATCGATCAGGCCCGGCATGACGGTCTTCCCGCCCGCATCGATCACCGTGGCGTTAGCCGGAACGGTTACCGATCCTTCCGGGCCCGCAGCCTGAATCTTGTCGCCGGATATCACCACGATGGAGTTCGCCACCGGTGCGCGTCCCGTGCCGTCGATCAATAATCCTCCGCGCAGTACCAAAGCGCGCGAGTTCTGCTCGCCACCGGTTGTCGACGGGGTCTGAGCCTGGGCAATCGTGCAGAGGGCGACGAGCATCGCACCAGCCATTGACAATACGTTTTTGGGTACCCGGCGTTCGATTTTCATCGATATCTCCTGTGTAGCGGCGCGGTCATCGCTGGCATGAACAGTCTCGGGCGCCTGGCCCGGACCTCCCGATTACTTCCGCTTCGTGTCGCCGGTTTCCCGCTCGTTCGGAGTAACGTTCCCAACAAGGTGCGCAACGTCGGCATTCGCTTCCTGGCAGATGTACTCAAGCGGAGTGATACCCGGAGTCCACTTAATGTTCCAGCTGGTAGTCCACGGCTTCGAGTATGCCCCGGGATCGTCAATCGTGGCTTCGTAGTGGAGCGTAGCCTCGTTGGGACGTGTGAAATGCTCGATGACGTGCAGCTTTTCCGTGTGCGGATGGCCAGCCGCGTCGAGCCACGTCTTGTCGTTGAAACCGATGTTATCCACCACCAGCGTGTCACCTTGCCAGTGGCCGATGGATTCGCCGAGGTAGGTAGGATATTCCATGGCGTCGGCCGAATGCTTCCGGCCATCCATGTAAACGATGTGCCACATGTGGGCGCCGCCCTCATAGACAAAAATCAGGCGGTTGGGCAGCTGATAAATCTGGAACGGAAAAGGAGTCGCCATCATTCTCGGAATACCCGGTGGAAGGCAGAGAGCTTCCGGATCGTCTTTTGAAAGCGTTCGCTCGCGATCGTCGTACACCTTTTTGGCCCACGGCAGGAACGGGACGTTGACTTCTTTATCCACAAGCCTCGGGCCGCCCAGTCCATACCCCTTCTTCCGATTTGCAATCTGAATATCGATATTGCCGGGATCTCCGCCACCGGTTCCGGCAATATCATCAATGATCGTGGGGTCCCACGATCCTTTATCGTTCCCCAGATCCGGATGGCCGTCGGGCAGACGCGGTGTTGGCCGGGCCGCGGATGGGGCTCCTTTCACCGCGGGCGCGGTTCCTTTCTTCTGCTGGCTCTGCGCCAGCGCAGGCATCAGGGACAACACAGCAACCAGAGCCCCCAGGGTCACAAACGAACCGGCTGATCGACTATTCATATCCCAACTCCGTTACGAAAATCACTTACCAATGCGCTGCGATCACGCAGTTGACTCGCAGATATACTTCATTAAGAACCTGTCCGGATCCCCGGCGAATCCGGTTATTACAGTATTCGTGATCCGGCCGAACAGAGGCGGTACAGAGCGGCTCCCCGGCTGGCACAGATTCATCAGATTCGTCAGATGGCAGGCCACGGCACAAACTTTAGAGCGTCCCGACAACGCTGGATTCACAACTGCTGTCTGCATGGAAAGCTACTGCCGTTACTGCTGCGGACTGCCATCGTTAGCGGAGCCCACGAATAACTGCTTGCCGTCAGCCGTCTTGACTGTGCTTGCCGCCCCGACGTGAGAGCCGTCCTTGGCTGCATAACCGGTGACGATCACTTCATCTCCGGGCTTCAGCGTGTTCCGCTTCCAGCCGTGCCGCTGCAACGATGTAACATTAGCGGTTTCCAACTCCCACGGAGTTGTTTTCCCGTTCGCCTCCTTGACGTCGATATAGAGACGGGAGTGCGGATTCACCCAGTCAAACTTAGTGACTGTTCCCTTCACCGTAAATGGCTTGTTCGCATCGTACTCGGCCGCGAACGAGTGATGGGCGAGTGCCGGCAAAGCTGCCAGAACGAACAATCCTGCCGTAATAACTGCGTTGTATGCTTTCATCGCGTCTTTCCTTTCTTTACCTGATTTCCGGTTCGCACGCCCGCGAATACGAACCGTGCTCATAACTAAAGTTTTGGCGCACATGGTCAGTTACTGCCACGCCCGACCCAAGTCCACTCATTGGTTCCTCCCTTCTTGGGACGCGCTGGTTATCGATCACCTGCCCTACTCCTGTCTCCTGGGTCTCCACCTGAGCGACATTGGCTTCCACCTGAACCTGATCGGATACGGCCCCGACCTTCAGCGCAATGTCCACAGCCGGGTTGCTGTTTACTTCGAGCGCGATCCCGAATTGCAAATATCGCGCAAATCCTTCTTTCGTCACTTCGAGCCGGTAGGGACCGATCGGGAGGCTCGGCAGGACAAATGATCCGTCCGGGCCGCTGGCTACGGTTCGTGCGACGCCGGTTGCCGTCTGCGTCGCCTTTACTTCCGCGCCCGGCACCGCGCCGCCGCTCTGGTCTCGGACGTGCCCCGTTAATCTGGGCCGTCGTTCCTTGCGCCATGGCCGCCACTGCGGACAAAAAGAAACCCGCGAAAATCGTAGCGATGGTCCTGGTCGGTTGGGACAGCATTGCTCCCCGCTCCCCTCAATTCGGTTCCCGAGCATCATGAGCTCTGGATCAAATGACCCGAGGGCGGTAGTTTTTCATGCCGATTCCCTGATGTCAAGCCCGCTCGGGCATAGAAATACTGAGGCCCCGGTGCCTCAGATTCTGCATGCATTCATGTCAGCCGGTTGTTACCGCAAACTTACCGCTCGGGATCCGTCCGGAACCTGTCTTTGCTGATATGCTTTTCCCTGATATCGGTAAAAGAGCGGCTGTCGCCGCACTGATTTGCTGAACTCGCGGAGAGAAAGAACCATGCAAACGTCTTTACGTACCGGCATCGCAGCCGGTCTCTTATGCGCTTCTGCTTTCGGCCAGACCAGCCTTTTTGACCGGTATGATGTCAAGCTTACCGGATGGGCGCAGGTGCCGCCCGACTGGCGCGGCGAGACGTCCTGGGTTGCCGCCGACGGAAAAGGGCAGGTTGTAGTGATGATGCGGAAACCCCCCATCATCCGTTTCTTTACCCGCGACGGTAAGTATGTGAGGGGATGGGGCAATGACAGCCTGTTTAAGGAAGCACACAGCGTTTACTTCGACGCAGATGGAAACCTCTGGGGCGTCGACGCCATGGACCACGTCGTGTACAAGTTCGATCCGAATGGCAAAATCCTCCTGACGATCGGCAAAAAAGGTGTTACCGGTGACGACCGTTCAGAGTATCTCTTCAATCGCCCGTCCACTCTGTTCATTGCGCCGAACGGGCATGTGTTCGTCGGCGATGGATACGAAAATTCGCGCGTCGTGGAATTCACCGGAGAGGGCAAATTCCTGAAGATTTACGGCGGCATCAAGGGCAGCGGTCCGGGACAAATGCAGTTGATACACGGCGTGGTGGTGGATTCCACGGGTCGCGTGATCGTCAGCGACAGTGACAACAAGCGCCTCAGCATCTTTGACAGGGACGGAAGATTCGTGGAGTCATGGTCCGTGCCCTGCCGCGGAGGAATCGCGATTCTTCCTGACGACACCATTTACGTCAGCGATGTAAATTCAGGCATGGTGGCGGTCATGAAGGAAGGCAGGATCTTCGACGTAATCAAGGTCGAAGGACGGCCGCTTGGGCTGGGTGTGGATCCGACGACGCTCGACGTGTACACGACCTCGTCCGTCATCGCCTTCCCCAACATCACGAAAGCTTCGCCCAAAGCGCGCCCCTAAACCCTGACCCGGCCGGGCGCCTTGCTGCACGCCTGCCCGGATTAATGTCTCGTGATCCTGAAGTTGCCCTTCTGACTTCCCTGAGTCCACGTGCCGGAAATTGTGCGCCGCAGTGACCCCAGGTTCTCAATCTGGCCGTCGATCACATAGCGGGCCCCCCTGGATTCCGCCTCCAGGTGTACCGTCCAGTTATCCGGATTCAGTTCCGCCTTCGTGAAGACAACCGCGTCCGGACCAGGGTTGATGCTGCCAGTGACGGCCTTTCCGTCCCAGTTCATCTCGATCGTGACCGGAGTCCGCTTTGCCTTGTCGACGCCCCAGTCCCCCAGCCAAACGCCCTTTAGCGGGTGTCCCTGTCCTTCATTCAGCGCCTGCGGCAGAGCGGGCACGGCGATCGCCAGGACTGTCAGCAGCCCGATCATGCGCATGATCTTCATTTTCATCTCTTGTCAAAACCTCCCGGCGGGTCAGGGCTTACTCTCCAGCTGTTTGAGCAAAGTATCTTCGTCGGGAAACAGATTCGGATACTGATTGTTCTCCGTGCAGACAACTTCGACGAGTTCCTGGCCGGGGCCCCAGTTAATGTTCCAGCCTACCCTGAAGGGCCGCGTGTAAGCACCCGGATCGTCAATCGTGGCTTCGTAGCGCAGCGTGTTGTAATTCGTGCGAGTGAAGCGTTCGATCAGGTGATGCAGGTTGGTTCGGGGTGCACCGAGGGTCGTCATCCAGTGGCCCTCATTGAAACCCACTGTGTCCACCACCAGCGTGTCTCCTTCCCAGTGGCCGACCGAATGCCCCATCCAGGTGGGAAGATCATACGCTTCCTGCGGGTGCGGCCGGCCATCCATATAAATGATCTGCCACATGTGGGACGCTCCTTCAAACACCCGGATGATCCGCTTTTGCTCCGGCATCTGCAGGAATTCCCAGGGTGACGCTGTCCTGTTGACCGTTGCCAGCGTGCCTCCCGGCGGCAGGCAGAGACCCTCGGGGTCGTCTTTTTGTTCCGTCTTAATCCGATACTGGTACAGTGCTTTGGCCCAGGGCTGGAACGGAAGGCCTTCCTCTTTCCTGTCGAGCAGCAACTCTGCGTAATCCCGCAGCCGGACCGGCTTCCACACGCCCTGGTAAGTCGGATCGACCCAGCCGAGGCTCGGTGATCCGTCTGAAAGTCGCGGCACCGGAGGCATGGGACGCGCCGGCGGAGCGGCTTTGGCGCTCGGGCCCGCGCCGCCCGGCGCTGCAGTCTGTGCGGTCAAAGATGGTGCACACGAGATTGCAGCAAGCACTGCCACCGATGCAGCCATCGCGCTTTTGGAAATCCATCGATCTCGCATGTCAGATAGTTTCATAAGTCTCACGAAGCATCCTGGCCTTACCGCGCTCCCGTTACTGGGCTGCGTTATTGGATGTGCCTGCCAGGATTTCCCGGCCATCGGCGAATTTAATCGTCTTGCCGTTAACGGTTTTCGACCCGTTCCGGGCAAGCCAGCCGTCAACGATGATGACGGTACCGGTCGCGAGCGACTTCTTCACATCCCCGCCCTGCCTGAGCAACGCTAAAGGAGCCCCGGTTTCCACGGCCCAGTTCTCCTCGTTGCCTTGGTCGTCCTTCACATTGAGGTAGAGCCATCCGTGAGGATTGGTCAGTTCCACCTTGGTGATCGTCCCCTTGATGGTGACTTTCTTTTTTTCGTCGAATTCCGCCGCAAAGGAATGATGAGCCGACAGCGGGACGGCATGTATCACCATGGCCGCAAAAACCAATAGTGGCGTTAATTTGCTTTTCATCCGATCAGCCTCCGGAGTGCTGCTTTGAATGGATCATGATATTACATTTCCAGGCGCGAAAACCGAATCCGTCCGTTGTGGTCACCCACATGGCCACAATCATCCTCGACAGTCCGGATGCTTTCGGAGGCAGAAAGAGCGCGGCGGCCGCTAGGAGACTCGGTTGCGGCGGCGAAAAATCGCTGTCGGACCATCGAATCAACCCGACCGCAACCTTAAGGCCCGGCTGAACTGAGGAAGCCGCAACGCCATGAGGGAAGCAGCGCGTGAAGCCATTCCGACAGCGCGATGTTCTTGAAGTCGGCTAAAATATGTACTTCAGCGCCATCTGCATGATTCGCGGATCGTTGGCCAAAAGGATTTGGCCGAAGTTGTTGCTGCTGAAATCCACAACCGGATTACCCGGATTCAAATGGTTCGGCAGGTTGAACGCCTCGGCCCGGAACATCACCGACGTCTTCTCCAGAATTTTGAACGTGCGAACAAGCGCCATGTCGATTTCAATTGAGCCGGGTCCTGTTACGTTCTGAGGGTTCGAGTTCCCATAGGTTCCCACAGCAGGCTGTGAGAACGCGGCTGTGTTCAGCCAGTGCAGGATGCCCCTGTTGGGTGCGTAAGGTGAAATACCCGTTGCGTTAGGGAATTGGTCGGTTGTCCCGGTGAGCGCGTTGTCGAGGCTCGATAACACCGTCAGCCACGGACCTGACAGTATACTGACGACGCCCGAGACCTGCCACCCGCTCACAAGAAGCCGCGCCACCCGGTTGGAAAACTCCGGCGCCTGATAGACGGTCGATAAATTGAAGTTGTGACGGCGGTCCAGTTCACAGTTTCCGCGGTCGTGAGCCAGGCGGTTTGGGTCCCACGCCTGAGTAACGTTCGTGTTGGTGCTTCCACCAAAATCGATGCAGTGAGACCACGTGTAATTCGCCAGTACCGTGAAGCCCCTGGTAGCCCGGCGCTGTGCGGAAAGGACCAATGCGTTATAGCTCCGCGTACCGCTGTCTCCCACGGTTTCGATGTTACTGAAATATGAGCCCTGGGTCGGATTCTCCAGCGCCAGCAGGCGCCGCGAATTTTCATTCGAAACAGTGGAACACGGACCGGCGGCGGTCAGGCCGTACTGTCCCGCGGCGCAGTTGCCGGAAATGTAGATCGCCGGATTGCCCTCATAACCCTGGTTTTCATGCACACCGAGGGAGCCCATGTAGGTTGCGGACAGAAGCCAGGACATTTGTAATTGCTTCTGGATGGCTAAGTTCCACTGGTTGATATAGGGGTGTTTCAGTCCTACTGGCACGGTCAGATAAGTACTTTGTGCCAGAAACTTCGGATTCGAGAAACTGAGCGGAAAAGGATTGCCTCCGGCATAGCCCCCATACGGATTCCCAAGATTTACGCCCGGAAGCGCAACGGTGCCGCCTGTCGGAGGTGAATTCTGGAGGTCACCATACGTGTCGATGTGGTTATAGTCATAGAATTTTCCCCACGCTGCACGAACCACCATTCGTCCGTCACCTTTTGGATCCCATGCCAGTCCCAAACGCGGCGCGATGTGCCCCCAGTTGTAGGAGTCGAGCGCGTTGCCACCGGGAACACCAGGGTCACCTGAAAACAGGAGGCCCGCCGGCGCGTTTGGGTATACCTTGCTATGAAGGCCCTGAATATACGCGGCATTGCCGAAGATACCTGACTGAGTGTAGAGGGTGGTGGGCGGAATGTAAGGTTCCCAGCGAATGCCGCTGATTACGGATAAGCGGGAACTGACCTTCCAGGTGTCCTGCAGGTAGAGCGCGCCATAATGCTGACGGGGATACCACGTCACCAATTGGCCCTGGGTGAAGTTCGATGCGTCACCGAGCATGAAATCCCCCATAGCCAATCCGGTGTTGGTGGCTTTGACGGTGTAAACGCCCATAGCGTTGGTGCCTGACAGATAATTGACATTGGCATGGACATAATTAGCCCCGAAGCCGATCTGGTGAGCGCCGTGAGTCATGCTCAGGTCTTCGGCAAGCTGGTAATCCATCCCGTTGGTCTTGCCCGGGCTGGCCTTCCCTCCCAGGGGCGAGCCGGTGTACAGAGTGAATGCTCCCGAAACGGTCAGCGTGCCAATCTTCGGTATCGTGGTGGGTGTATAAAGCCCCTGCACACCCAGATCGGACCAGGAATAAAAGTTCTGGAGACTCTTGACGCTGGATGTACGAAGGAACGTCGCGTGGAAAGAACTCACGATGCTGCTGCTGATCAGATAAGTGTCCCCCAGAGCAAACGACTGGCTTTGGCGAACATAATTCGGTTGTTGTACGGAAAGCAGATCCTTGCCGTCATAATCCGTGGGCGTAGCGAGATGCGCGATCATGTAGCGGCCGAAAAGCGAGTTTTTCACGCTTTGCAGGAAGTCCACCCTTCCATCGATTATGTGCTCAGTGGAGTTGTGGTTTTGCGAGAACTTGAAAGCGCCGCAGGGATCGGTGGACGGCGTCAGTTTCGACATGATATTCAGGGCTACGGGTGAAAACAGCGAAGGGCTGATGTGATTGCTGACGAACGGGGCCTTCAGGGTGATCTGCCCCTTTGCACTGCATAGAGGGGAGGTGATCGTCGTCCAGTCCCCGGCCAGCATCTGAGTGGTTGGAATGAACTCTGTTTCCTGCGTCGGCGCCGAATGTACCAGCGTCGACTGGTCTCCACCGAAGAAAAACAGTTTATTTTTGATGATCGGTCCGCCAACCACGCCGCCGAACTGGTTGCGCTTCAGCCCGTCTCTCACGGGCGCGAATGCATTCCGCGAATTGAACGCCGCGTTTCGAAGAAACTCAAAAGCGGTGCCGTGGAAGGAATTGGTTCCTGACTTGGTGATGGCCTCGACCGCGCCGGCCGCGTGCTGTCCATACTGGGCCGGCACCGAACTGGTTTCTACCTTGAATTCCTGGAGTGCGTCCGGAAAAGGCAGTGGCAGATTTACGTCTATGTAAGGATCCATGTGCGTTCCCCCATCCAGGACGTAAGTGAGGGCGTTGTTCAAACCTCCGCCGACGGAAATCAGTTGTACGGGGTAGCCTCTCGCGCTCGAGATACCGCCGCCGGCAACCGCGGCTCCCGCAAGGATGATCAACTGCTGGGAATTGCGCGCGTTGAGCGGCAGTTCCAGTACGCGCTGGTTATCGATTACCTGCCCGATGCCTGTGGCCTGCGTCTCTACCTGGGTGGCATTGGCTTCCACAAGAACCTGATCTGACACCGCCCCCACTTTGAGGCCGACGTCGATAGTAGGGTTGGCTGCCACTTGCAGGACAATGCCGGATTGAGTGAACCTGGCGAAGCCGGCCTTGGTGACGTCGAGCTGATAAGGACCGACGGGAAGGTTCGGAACGACGTAATTGCCATCCGCACCGCTGGTCACCGTGCGAGCCGCACCTGTGTCAGTTTCTGTTGCCTTCACTTCGGCTCCTGGCACTGCGAGGCCACTTGCATCTCTAACCGTGCCGTTGATCTGAGCCGTCGATGCCTGCGCCCAGATGACGCCTGGCGCCAGTGATGCGAAGGAAAATACAACTAAGGTACTCGCCCATGCGGGGAGCGCGTGAATAAGGGTGTGCGTGCTTTTGCAATCCATTGTTGCCCCCAGTCTTGTCCCCTGGCAACCTCGATGGTAGGAGTATATATATTTGAGTACGCGTGTCAAGGGATATCTGCGATTGTTGCTCCGAATCCAAATCACTTCGGATCAAGCCCGTTTCGGAACACAAACCTAAGCTGCAACGAGTCGCGACGAGGCGGGGAGAACCGGAACAGTCACAAGCTGACCGCCCGGCATGACGCGCGCCGCGAGAATCGGATTAGTTACGGTAGAACAGTCAAACCGGATCAAACAGTACGGTTATACCGGCTTTAGTGTATGCGGTCGAGTCCCTCGCGCGGAGCCGCCCCGGGGCAGACAAGCGGAGCTGTGTGCTCACTTAGAATATTTCTGGCCAGGAGAACGTCATGACGGTATTCATGATCCCGTTAGTTGGATGGGATCGTTCGCTTGCAGCAGAGCTGAATATGACTTCCTTATGTGCCGCATCGATGGCGATTCCCAGCGCATCGTAACCTGTGAGCTGTTTGACGGGGATTGTGAACCGCGGCGCCACGTCACCATAAACCTCTTCGCTCCACGCACCGACAGATCCCGACTGGTTGGCGACGAGAACGAAACCTTTCGGCGGATACACCTGGAACGTCTCCATGGTCCCCAGTGCTGCCTTTGGCCCCTCGATAATGGCTTTCGGCTTAACGTTTCCACTGGCCGTTCGATCGAAAAACAATAGCTTCCCCCTGCTGTTTACGATCAGGAGATTGCGAATCGGATCGATCTGGGACGCGGATCTGCCCCGAATCTGCGTTTCGGATCCACCGAGAATTCGCTTGGGCGGCACGTCTCCGTTTGCATTCTGATCGAATACCAGAATCTGATTGGGCGTGGAAAACAGGTAGTACTCGCCGTTTACCGAATCCACGCTGACGCGGTCATTTGCGCCTGTGCCAGGATAGTCGCCCTGTATCTGCGTATGCGGCCCCTGAATGATCCGGATCGGTGGTTCTTCTCCTTTAGCCCCTCCGCGGAAAACCAGAATCGCCTGCGCCAGAGGACTGGTGACTACGACCTCATCGTGAACCGGATCGTAGGAAAACCCGTGCATCGTCCTGCTGATCCGGGTCTTCTGTCCTTCGAGTACTCTTACCGGCGGCGTATTCGCCCCCGCCATTCGTGAGAACGCCGCAATCTGCGGATGAATCACACAATTCGGGATCAGGATCTCTTCTCTCTTGCTGTCGTAAACCAAAGCCGACGTCTTGCCGAATCTCAACGACTGTTTGTTTACTTCTGCGCTGCGGATAGTACGCAGAGGCGCCACGTCTCCATCCGCCATGAGTGGATAGACGGTGGCCGAAGAGTTGCCGATGTTGGTTGCCCAGACTTCTTTATTCACCGTGTCCACAAACAGTCCGACCGGATAGTTCAGCCGGGTGTTGGGGCCCCTGATGACCCGCGTCGGCTCCACGTCGCCCTGATCTCCGGAATGGAAAACGACGATGGACTGGTCCACATCGTTGGCGACGTACAAATCGCCGGTATTTTGGTCGATGGAAAGCACACCCGGCCAGTCAAGACGGGTCTTCGGACCCTGTATGACGCGCAGCGGAGGCGTGTCCCCGTCCGCGTTCAGATCGTAGACGCTGATCGAGGGCTGTTCAAATCGCCCGGTGCCGGCGACCTTCAGGTCTGCGATATTACCCCAGTTATCGACGAACAGCAGCTTCCTCTTTGGGTCGATGGCGATTCCATGGGAATCCGCCAAACGCGTGTGTGGTCCTTCAAGGACGCGCAGGGGCTTGTCGTTTCCGGAAGCGTCCTTGCTGTAAACAGCCACCTGGGGAGGAAACTGGACGGAAAGGAAAAGCTCCTTAGTATCCGGGTTGATCATCATCGCATAAGCGCGGTGCGTCACCTTCAGCGTGCGTTTCGGTGCCACGTTCCCGGTGGCTTCGCGGGGGTAAACGGCAATGATGTTGCCAGTGTCGTTTTCCACCGAATACACGTCCCCCGCAAGCGGGTCAACCCAGACGCAGCTATTGAACTGGAGCGCGGTCTTCTCGCCCATGATGACTCGCCTCGGCTCGGTGGGCGGATCGCCGGGCTTCGCATTGTCGAGCCGGTTGAACGCACGGATGCTCCAAAGATTACTGTCCTGAAGATACACTTCATTCCGCACCGTATCGACGCCTACAGAACTATAAATCGGCGCGGTATCCAGAATCTGACGGACCGGGGGACGATCGGATTCTCCGGGCTTTGGCTCCTGAGCATGAACGGACTCCGCCTGAAACGCCGCGAACAGGTTCGGGGAGTCTGCGAGGGCATCGTCATGATCGGCGCGATCGCACGCCTCCGGCTCGATCTGCTCGACTGACAACAACCGGGCCGAGCCGGAAACATGTAACCAAAGCTGCCGTATGCCGGACATGCCGAAAAGGGACACTGCGAAGATCGCCATTCCCGCCAGAATTCTTTTTCCGTGGCTACTGCTGAGGCGCATCGTCTTCTCACTTTCTTGCGCGATTAGAAACGGTTCCTGACCGTGCGTGCCGAACAAATAGTAATGACTCGGCGCGTCGTACGCAACCCCCTGCTTCCGGCCTGCCATTCGAGGCGCGTCATGTGGTTCCACGATTTCACGCTGCCGCCCCTGCGTGCGGGTCGCCCAGACCTGCCTTTGAAGTAATTTTTCAAGTCGGGCCCAGCATCAGCCCCTGAGCCTGATCATCGGGCGACCATCCCGACCCACATTCGCACCAAGCCGTGTCTGTACTGACTCATTCCTGCCGAGCAGCGCACGCCAGTGTGCGGTGCCCGTTGACGCCGAGTCCCGTCCGCTGCCCACCCACCGCGCTGCCTGTTTTGCTGTACCCGGGCGGAAGCCGTCGTCCGCGCCGGAAAGTGCGCTATAGTGCCCCCAGGATTATGAGCACAACTCATGCGGCGGCGGCCGCGACAACCAGCGGGTCAGAAGGCGCGAATCGGGATCTGACAGTGCGGGCCATCGCGGTGTCCATCCTGGTGGCCGCCCTCATCGGCGCATCGTATCCCTACGTGGTGCTGAAGATCGGCTACGGCCCCAACATCTCGGTAGTGAGCGCCTTCTTCGGTTACATCCTGATTACGGCCATTGGCTTCATGACCGGCGTCCGCGGCACGCGCGTGGAAAACAACCTCGTCCAGGCCGCGGGCACGTCAGCCGGGCAGTCGGGCTTCATGTGCGTCGTGCTGGCGGCGGTGGACATGCTGAACGCCAAGCCCGGGCTGGGGTTTGCGCTCCACATTTCGGTGCTGCAGACGTTTGCGTGGCTCACTGTGGCGGGGCTCATCGGGATCCTGATGGCCGTGCCGCTGCGCCGCTATTACATCGATGAAGAAAACCTCGCATTTGCCGATGGCATGGCGGCGGGCGAGGTGCTGCTGGTGCTGGACGAGGGTCCGAAAGAGGCCGGGCCGCGCGTGGCGGCGCTGGGTGTGGGGATGTTCTTATCCGGCCTGCTGGCGGTGGTGCGGGACAAGTTCCGCATGCTGCCGGATGCCTGGTACCTGGGTACAAACGGCGAGGGACTGCGGATGGGTACGGAGGTGAGCATCCTTTCGTTCGGGTCCGGGATGCTGGTGGGACCCCGCATCGCCGTCTCCATGGGCCTCGGCATGATCGCCAGTTGGGTGATTGCGCCGCAGATGCTGGTGACGCGCGGGATTATCGCGGATCAGCAGTTCGCCACCGTCCTGCGCTGGGTGATGTGGCCAGCCACCGGATTCATGGTGGCGGGCGGAATTACGGCCCTGGTCCTGAAGTGGAAGCTGGTGGCAAAAACGTTCCAGAGCTTTTCCGCGAAGAGCGTGGATTCCACCGATTTCCCCATCAAATACGTGCTGGCCGGCGTGGGCGTCCTCAGCGTGATGCTGTGCGTCCTCCAGGTTTATTCGCTGGGCTTTCCGGTGTGGCTGACTGTAGTCTCGCTGGTGCTGTCGTTCTTCCTGATGCTGGTGGGCACGCGGGTCCTCGGGGAAACCAACTGGGCGCCGGTGAGCGCCATGGCGAATCTGATGCAGGCGGTGTTTGCGGTGATTTCGCCGGGGAGCATGACCATAAATATGATCGGCTCGGGGATGTCGGGGACCGTGGCCGTCAACGGCGAGACTCTGATGCAGACGTATAAGTCGGGGAAAATCGTCGGGTCTAGTAACCGGAGTCTCACAATCTTGCAGCTGGTGGCGTGTCCGGTAGGGTCGCTGGCGGTAGCGCTGGTGTATCCGGCGCTGAAAGCGAGGTACGGAATCGGTGGGAACGGCCTCAGTTCGCCCATCAGCGTGAAGTGGGCGGGGTTTGCGGAGTTACTGAATCAGGGTTTCAGCGCGCTGCCCCAGGGGTGTTTCGCAGCGATGCTGATAGCGGTGGCGCTGGGGGTCGTGATCACCGTGCTGGAGCCGAAATACAGCAACTGGCTGCCGTCCCCGACAGCTGTAGGAATCGGCATGCTGGTTCCCGGGATCTCGGTGATGCCCATGGTGGTCGGCGGCATTTGCCAGTGGGTCTGGGCGAAAGTGGCCGCCGAGTCGGAAGGGAAGTTTTGTTTGCCCCTCGCCAGTGGGTTTATCTCGGGAGAGGCGCTGGTGGTGCTGGTGTTTGCCATACAGGCGATGCTGTGACGCGCCCCTGGCGTTGGTACCCATGCTTGGTACCCATGGCCCTTGACACATTTATCATTCCTGTACATAATCTACGCATCCTTCGTCGACCGTCGACTCAGAGCGAAGGACGTTCCGAGTGCCGCCACGTGTCGAGCGCGATTTTACAGCGGTGCCGTAAGCATTGGAGAAACCAAATGAGGTTGTTCGCCGCGTTGATCGTCCTGTCCGGACTTGCTTCCGCACAAACTGCTCCCACAGCCCCGCCGCCGGCGGCTCCTAAACCCGCAGCGCCGAAACCTGCGGCCCCGGCAGCGCCGAAACCCGCCGCAGCCCCGTCACAGGTGGATTCGGTAATTCAATCGGTCAAGGCGGGCCTTTCCGAGGGCCTGATCATCCGCACCCTGCAGCGAGAGAACAAGCCCGCGAATCTGACTGCCGCGGATCTGGTGAAGCTCAAGAACGCCGGCGTCTCGGAAAACCTGATCGGCGTCATGCTCGATCCCGCTGGCCCGGTGGCCCCCGCAGCGGCAGCGGCCCCTGCTCCAGCTCCCCCGGCGCCTGTGGCCGTCGCGCCTCCTCCTCCCCCGGAACCGCCTCCGGCTCCGGTAGCCGTTGCGCGCAGTCCCGCGGCTATCGCGGCTGCTGCTCAGGCGCAGAAGAAACGTGTCATCGTCGATGAATTCGATTACTCGGCGGTCAAATCGTCGGTGCAGGCCGTTTTCAATACCCAGCAGGACATCGGCAAGGGCATCCGTGCCATGCTCATCAAGCGCATTGCGGACGCCAATAACCTGGTCGTGGTGGAACGCGCGAAGATCAACACCATCATTAAAGAGCAGGACTTTAACACCAGCAACCGCGTGAAGCAGGGCTCTGGCGCGCGGGTCGGCCAGATTTCCGGAGCCGACGCCATGCTGTCCGGCGACATTGTCGTCTTCGGCCGCGACGACAAAAAAAGAAGCGTCAAAGGTGGCGGCATTATCGGTGGTGTGATCGGCGGAATCGCCGCTTCCAGCAACCAGGATAAGGCGGTTGTGGTCATCGATTACCGGCTGATCGACGCCGAAACTTCCGAAGTCATCGCCACCGGCGAGGCGAGGGGCGAATCCGTCCGCAAGGGGAACGCGCTGGGCGCCCTCGGTGGAGCCTTCGGCAAAGGCATCGCGGGCGTCCAGGTCGACATGACCAGTTCCAATTTCGCGGAAACCATCATCGGCGAAGCCACCCAGGATTGCGTCAATAAGCTGGCCGACATTCTGAAAGAACAGTCGGGCAACATGAAGAAAAACGTGCGGCCCGTGGAGACCTCTGTGGCCGACGTAGCGGGCAATTCGCTCGTGATCGCCGCCGGCGGCAACGATGGCGTCAGCGTCGGCGACGTCTTTGAGATCCACGAAGTGCTGCGCGAGGTGAAGGATCCCACCACTAAGGAAGTGCTGGACCGGATTACCAACAAGGTCGGGGAAATGACCATCACCACGGTGCGCGACAAGATCTCCACCGGTTCGTACTCCGGAGCGCCGGCTAAGGTGGGCTTCGTCGCCCGCAAGAAGCTCGAATAGCGTGGCAGTCATATGCGGACGGTAGTGCTGCTGCTGGCTTGCGCGGCGGGGAGTCTGACCGCGCAGGATACGGCTTCGGACTCGGAGGTACGGCACCGGCTCGGGCTGGTGGCCACACGGGCCATCGCGTATTTCCAGTCGGCAGATTCGATTGAAGCCGGTCTTCGCACCAGGGGCTTGATGCTGCGCGCGGACCTGACGGTGCTGCGGGCCCAGCTCGAAGGGGCGCTGGATGAGACGGATTCGGCGATAGCCCGGGGCGATCCCAGGGCCGCGAAGGCGGCGCTGGACAGGGCGCAGGCGCTGCTGGAGAGGTTTGCCGCAAAGCTGGGAGGTTAGAACGTGCGCTTCGTTTTCGTACTCCTGACGCTGGCCGCAACCTTGGCTCAGGGTCAAATCATCCCCGGCCCGCGATGGTACCGAAGCGCGAATGGCTTGCTGGGCCTGCCTCCGGCCAATGCGTCCGCCCAGGAGTTGGGACGGCTGGAGCAGTATCTGGTGTTCAGCCAGGCGAGTTGCGCGTCGTTAACGCAGCAGCAGTATGTCGCAAACCAGGCGGTCGCCCGCAGTATGGCCACGTATCTTGCCGCCGTGAACGCGAACGCGGCAGATCTTCAGGCGCGGGCTGTGGCCTCCCGGCTCACCTTGGCGTTCTCCGGTTTCCCCTGTGCGTTTCCGGGCAAGCAGGTTGCGCCGGAGAAGCCCGCTCCGCCTCCTCAGCCGGGCGAACCGCCGTTTGCGCTGAGGGCTCCGAATCTGGGCCCGATTCCGGATGAGCAGCAGGAAACTGCGGCGGATCTCGTGATCCGCTATGACACCGATGCGGCGCGGTCGGCCGGAATCTGGAAGAACGCCGAAAAGATGCGCATCAGCCTCGCCGGCCGCGGGATGTCTCTGAACGCCCAGACCGCGACCGCCGTGGGCAGATTCCAACTGCTGTACGAGGAGGCGGCGGCTGAACTGCGCGACCACAAGTGGGACGACGCGCTGGGGACCCTGCAGGCGGCAGAGGCCACCACGCAGAAGGTCGCAGCGGTGGTGGGGCAGTAGGCGGGAGACGGAGCGTCAGGCTAAGATCAAGCGACGGCCTTTGGGTTCCGGAATCGGGTC
>Ga0209698_10001491_pt1 | contig 26974 bp, 27 predicted proteins | sample LitLauG_LLR_2012_FD_187203 | JGI IMG/M metagenome (GOLD analysis project Ga0209698, IMG submission 187203) | Freshwater sediment microbial communities from Pennsylvania, USA - Little Laurel Run_MetaG_LLR_2012 (SPAdes) (version 2) | ecosystem: Environmental > Aquatic > Freshwater > Creek >... | reverse complement strand
GGGACCGGCGGAATCGATCACGCCCGATCGCGAGCAGGCGATCGGGAAGGCGCTCATGATGCACCCGGTGATCCGGCAGGCCCTACAGAAGATGGATTCGGACGATTTGGGAATCCAATCGGCTAAAAACGGCCTGTTGCCGAACCTGTCGCTTTCCGTGTTCTATCAAGCCAACGGCACGGGCGGCAATTACGACCCGAGCCATTCGACTCTGCTGGGCGGCGGCCCGGCAATCGTTATTCCTGGCGGTATTGGAGATGCGCTGGGCCAGATGTTCGGGTTCGGGTACCCGACTTACTTCGGTAGTTTGAACCTGACGCTTCCCATCCGGAACCGCGCGGCGGCGGCGACTATGGCCACGGCGGTGGTGCAGAAGAAAACCGATGCGCTCAATCTGCGCAATGCGCAGCAGGGCGTCCGGCTGAACATCCTGAACGCGGTGACCAGACTGGAAGGCGCCAAGGAACAGTTGAAGCTGGCCAAGATTCAATTGGATTTCGCCCAGAAGAACCTGGATGCGGAGAACACCAAATTCCAGCTTGGCACCGAGATCAACCAGAACGTGATCAACGCGCAGCAGGTGCTGGTGCAGGCGCAATCGGCGGTGGTCACCAACCAAATCGGCGTCCGCCTCAATCGGCTGAACCTCTTGACTCAGACCGGCGACCTGCTCGACGAGCGTGGGATCGTAGTCAAGTAGGGTCACGGATCCGCTTTCACGGATCGTGCGGCCAACCGGGGACTGCAATTACCCCTTGACAGCTCTGCCGGCTAGTGCTAATTTTATAGCATTATGCTAAAAAATCAGCAGGGGCCGGATCGCCCATGACGCTCGCGGGATTGAGCCGGCGGGAACGCCAGATCATGGACATCCTCTATCAGCGCGGGAAGGCTTCCGCTTCCGAAGTCCGCGAGTCCATGGACGATGCGCCCGGCTATTCTGCGGTGCGGGCCATGCTGCGCGTGCTCGAGGAGAAAGGGCATGTCAAGCATCAGGCGGAAGGTTTGCGATATGTCTACGTACCGATCGTGACCCGCGACAAAGCCAAGCGTTCCGCGGTGAAGCACCTGGTGGATACCTTTTTTAGCGAATCGCCCGAACAGGTGGTCGCCGCGTTGTTGGATGTGTCTTCCAAGCGTCTGACGCGCGAGGAATTGGATCGTATGGCGGAAATGATCGAACGGGCCAAGAAGGAGGACAAGTAAAATGTGGTATTCGCTTCTGGTTGGCGCCGCGCTCAAGAGCACGGCAATACTGTGCGTAACCTGGCTGGCGGCGGTTCTGCTGCGGCGGCGCTCAGCCGCTGCGCGCCATATCGTGTGGACCGCGGGGTTCGCGGCGGTGCTGGCCCTGCCATTGCTTTCCTTCTCTCTGCCCGCGCTGCATATGCCCGTGCCTGCTCCCGGCATCCTCTTTCAGGCCACGGCTCCGGCATCCGCCATCACGCCCGCCTCCCCTGCCCTGGCCGCGGGAAGCGCCGCCGCCGGATCCAAGGCTGCGCCGTGGCATCCGGATGGCCGGCTCGCGCTGCTGCTGGTGTGGGCCGCCGGCGCGTCCGTGGCTTTCGCCCACATGCTGCTGGGCTGGATCTCCATGGGTCGCGCGCGGCGCCGCGCCCAGCCCTTTGGCGGATCGGACCTCACTCCCTGGAAAACGGTCCTCGGGATTCGCCACCGCGTGGCGTTGCTCGAAGCGCCGCGCGGCAGCATGCCGATGACCTTCGGTCTGTTCCGGCCGGCCGTCTTCCTTCCCGCCGATGCCGCCGCGTGGACTGAAGAGCGCCGCCGCATTGTGCTGGCGCACGAATTGGCTCACGTACGCCGGGGCGATCTCGCAACCCACTTGCTGGCCCGCGTGGCTCTGAGCCTCTATTGGTGGAATCCGCTCGCCTGGACGGGGTGGCGCGCCTTTCTCAAGGAACGGGAGCGCGCTACCGACGACCTGGTGTTGAGCGGCGGGGCCCGCGCGTCGGATTACGCCGGCCACCTGGTCGAAATCGCCCGTGCCATGCAAGCGTCGCCCGCCCTCGAATGGGCCGCGGTAGCAATGGCGCGGCAGTCGCAACTGGAAAGCCGTCTAGTCGCCATTTTGGACTCCCGCGTGAATCGAAACGCTCCTGGCCCGATTACCAAATGGGCGGCCTGTTTTGCCGTGATCGCTCTCGCCGCTCCCTTCGCCGCCCTGCAGGCGCAGGACACCACTCAAACACTCCCGGCCGATGTCGACGCCACCATTCGCGCCGCCGCCGCGCAACGCAACCACGAGATGCTGGAGGGGGCCGCCAAGGCCGCCGAATCGTTGCGGCAGTACGATATGGCGCAGAAGCTTCTGGAGTCGTCGCTCGCCATCCGCGCTCAGGCCTCCGGGGAGCAGAGCGTGGATTACGGCGTCGGCCTGCTCAAGCTGGGAGACCTCGAGCGCAGCCGCCGCAATTTCCCCGAAGCCGAAGCCTTCTACACAAAGGCTGTGTCGGTGCTGGGCAGCCGGCCCGAAGCCGCCCCCGCGTTGATCGATCTGGGCACGGCGGCTATGCGCAAGAGAGATCTCGCGCTAGCGACTGGCTTCTTTCAAAAAGCGCAGCTTGCCGATCCGGCTCATGCGGGGCCCGCCCTCATGTGGCTGGCCATAGCGCAGGATCAGCAGGCCAACACCCAGGAAGCCGATTCCCTCTTTAGACAAGCGCTCTCGCTCGAAGACCCGCATTCGGCCGAGGCCGCCACGACCTCGGAGCTGTACGGCTTCTTTCTCGAGCGGCAAACCCGCGCAAACGAAGCCGCAACCCTTCGTGCGCAAGCTGCCGCAGCCCGAAAGGAGCAGGGCTCGCGCGCCGTCACGATCCGCCAGGCGGGCGGCTCGAGTGCATTTCGCGTAGGAGACGGGGTAATGCCGCCTGCGCTCCTTTCCAAGGTCGAGCCGGAATATACCGAAGAGGCGCGCCTCGCCAAATACCAGGGCACGGTCATCGTGTCGGTTGCCATTGGCACCGATGGCGCCGCTCAGAGCATGAAGGTCGTCCGCGGCCTGGGCTTGGGCTTGGATGAGCAGGCCATCAAGGCAATCAGCCAGTGGAAATTCAAGCCCGGCACGAAAGACGGACAATCAGTGCCCGTCATGGCCACGATCGAAGTGAACTTCCGTTTATTGTGACCGGTTGCTCCGCCGCGGTCAAAACTTCCGCGGCCCGCGGGAATTGCGCGCCAGGTACTCGGTCCACCAGCGTTCCTGGCCCGGAGCGTCAAACACCTCTGTCCAGCGTTTTCGAAATTCCGCGGTCTTGACCCCAGCCCGGTCGCGCAAAAACTTCGCCATGCGCGCGCTCTGGGGAGATTTCGCACCGAGGACGTCCCGCAGGACCCGATCGGCCGCCCCAGCGTCGTTAATCTCGCCCAGCACCTGCTGCAACTCGCGCAGATTCGCCAGGCGCACCGCTAACCCCGACCCGTAACACGGCCGGAAAAGCTCGAGCGTGTAACGCAGCCGCTTGGTGGCCAGGCGGAACGAGTGCAGCTCCGGCGCGCCGCCGTCCCCGTTGACCAGATCGCGGCCTTGCGCGAAGTAGTCCGCCACCAGTTTGGGCAGGTGCTGCCGGACGTTCTTCCAGACTTCGGCCTGTTCGTCCCAGACGATTCGGTCCCGTTTGCTCATGCGTCCAGTCCCAGGCTGTTGCGCCATTTTCGGGAGAACCCCCGTGCTTTCCAGTCGCGGACTGCTTGAGAAAGCTGGCGGTGGGCGTTGAGGCGCTCCTCGGCTAGCCGCTGGAACGGCGCCGTGTGTTTTCCGAAACCAGCCTCGGCCAGCAGTTCCAGCGCGATGTCCCGATCGCGTACTTCTCCGGCCGCCTGCATGAGGACTTCCAACTGGTGGCGCGCCTTCTTCCACGAATTGGCCGGATAGAACTGCGAAAACACCCGGAGGCAACGGCTAAAGCGGCGGAGCGCGACACGCAGATCGTGAACCGATTCGGCGTCGCTCGACCTGCCGGCCCGGCCTACCTCGAAGGCCAAGCGCCGCAAGAGGATGGCGGTCTGCACGCGAACGTATTCGTGCATGCTCAGTCTCGTGCCTTGGTAACCGCGATCGGCCGGTGATACACCTGCTCGAAGGCCGTGGCGGCGCGTTCGGCGGCCCATTGCTCCAGGTCAATGTCGCCGCGCGAATGAACCTCCAGCACCACATGCCCATCGCGCAGCCGGCAATCCACGCTGCGGATGCGCTGATCGTGGCTGCGGTCCAGGTTGTCCGCCAGCCGCAGAATGGGAATGAGGAGCATCAGGGTGCGTTTCTCGTCCGCGGTCAGCGATTGATAGGCGCTGTGTTCCGGAGCAGGGAAGGATCTGCGATGGTAGCGGCACAGGCCCGCGATCAGCATGCGCTCGCGCTCGGTGAAGCCGGCCAAATCCGAATTGGCTACCACGTACCAGGAATGCTTGTGATGGCTGGCGCCGCTCACATAATGGCCGACATCATGCAGGTAGGCGGCGGCTTCCAGCAGTTTGCCGTATGCCGGCGGAAGTTCGTGAATCGGTTCGAGGGCGGTAAACAGCAGGTTCGAGATGTCGGCGACTTTGCGCGCGTGATCCGCCGCCACGCCGTAGCGGCGGCCCATGGTTTCCACCTCGCGCCGCTGATCGCGGCTCAAACGCGAACGCTCGGCGCCTACGTTGCGCGCCACCAGGTCGGCGATGATACCGTCGCGAACGCCCGCCCGGGAGTAGTACACGGCGGCGACCTGGAACTCGCGCAGGAATTCCACCAGGACCGCGATTCCGGGCACGATGATTTCCGCGCGGCGCGGCCCGATGCCGGTGACTTTGCGGCGCGCTCCGAGGCTGGCAGTGGAAAGCCTGTCATAGAGCTGCCGGACCTGCGCCGTGGATATCCGCAGCCGGTCGATGTCATCGCGCTGTGAGCGCGGCAAGCGCGCCACCGCGCCCGCAATGGCTGCCGCCGTCGCCGAAGTCGCGATCACCCGGTCCCACTTCCGGTGTCCCAGACGCCGCACCGCGCCCTCCAGCTTCTGCCGGATGTATTCCGTCATCTGATGCAATTGCTGCGGCGCTGGCGGATCCTGCTTCAGGAAATGTTCGCGCAGGCGTACAGCCCCCAGCGGCTTGGAGAACGCTTCTTCCAACTGCCCATTGGCGGCGGCGATGATTTCGGCGCTACCGCCCCCGATATCGATCATCAGCACTGCCTTGCCGTTCTGCGGCCAATTGCTTTCCACGCCGAGGTGAATCAGCCGCGCCTCCTCCCGCCCCGAAATGATTTCCACGGGCGTTCCCGCGGCCAGCGAGGCGCGATCGAGGAAGGTCTTTTGGTTGCGCGTATCGCGGATGGCGCTGGTGGCCACCGCGCGCACACCCACGACGTCCAGCTTCCGGTACAACTCGGCCATCCGCGCCAGCACCACGCACGTAGACTGCATTGCCTCTTCGCTGACCGACCCGTTCTGGAACACGCTCTCGCCGAGCCGCGTGACCTCGCGATCCGAAGCTAGAATCCGCACCGGTTGCCCCGGAGTAACCTCCGCCGCTTCCATGCGGATGGAGTTGCTGCCGATATCGATCGCTGCGTAGCGCGGCATATTTCCATGTTAGCCGTATAGACGCGCAGGCTCGCGGCGTGCTCCGCGTGCTCCGGAGTAGAATGGGAAGATCTCCATTTATGGCTCTGCTCGTACCCAACCGGCACCGCGGAAAGCTCATTGTGGTAGAAGGGATCGATGGTTCCGGCAAATCTACTCAGATCTCGCTGTTAAGTCACTGGCTGCGGTCGCAGGGCTATGCCGTGGCCTTCAGCGAATGGAACTCCTCGCCCCTGGTGCGGCAAGCGACGCGGCGCGGCAAGAGGAAGGAGATGTTCACCCCCACCACCTTCAGCCTCATTCACGCCACGGATTTCGCAGACCGCATGGAAAGCTATATCCTGCCTCTGGTGAAATCGGGCGCGATTGTGTGCGCCGACCGCTACGCGTATACCGCATTCGCGCGGGACGTGGCGCGCGGCGTGGGCCGGCGGTGGGTGCGCAATCTGTACCGCTTCGCCATGCACCCCAACCTGAGTTTCTATTTCCGCGTTCCCCTGGATGTGGCGCTCGGACGGATTCTGGGAGGCCGCGACGCCCTGAAGTATTACGAAGCCGGCTTGGACCTTGGCCTGGCCCGCGATGTGGAAGAGAGCTTCCGCATTTTCCAGGGCCGCATCCTGGACGAATACGAGGCGATGGTCGGAGAGATGGGATTTCACGTGATCGACGCCACTCTCTCCATCGAGCAGCAGCAGCGCATCATGCGGGACATTGTGATGCGCGCACTGGGGGAAAGCTTACAAAACGGCGTCCTGCACCTGCCCGCCGGAGGGGAATTCAATGGCCACGCGACAGCCGCTCCAGTTCTACCGTGAAGCGTTGCCCGGAGTGGAGACAGCGGAACTACAGGGCAAGCTCATTGTGATTGAAGGGCCCGATGCGGTGGGGCGGAGCACGCAGATCGCCTTGCTGCGCCAATGGCTCGAGCAGGAGGGCCACGCCGTGCTGGATAGCGGTATGGCCCGTTCGGCGCTGGCCGGCAAAGGCATCAAAATGGCCAAGACCGGCAATACTCTGGGCCCCATCACCATGACCCTGTTCTACACCACCGATTTCGCCGACCGGCTTGAGAATGAGATCATTCCCGCGTTGCGCGCCGGATTCGTGGTGCTGATCGACCGTTACATTTTTTCCATCATGGCGCGCGCCATCGCCCGCGGGGAAGACCGGCGCTGGATCGAGCAGGTGGCCGGATTCGCCCTGGTGCCCCACGCCGTGTATTACCTGCGCACTGACGTGGAACATCTGGTTTCCCGGGTGGTGATGGGACGCGGGGCTTTCGATTACTGGGAAAGCGGCATGGACTTGCGTTTCGGTCCGGACATGTACGAGAGCTTCGTGAAATATCAGACCCGCCTGATTAAGGCACTGGACACCATGGTGGAGCCGTACGAGTTCACCGTGATCGATGCCGGCCAGCCGATCGAGCGCATCTTCCGGGAACTGCAGCGGCAAATCAAGCGCTTGCGCTTGGGACGTGTGGTCCAGCGCCAGGCCGTAGTCCACAGGGCGGTGAAGGCCTGATGGACATCTACCTTCTGCGGCACGGCATCGCCGAAGAGGGCAGGGCCGGAATGAGAGACGCCGACCGAGCCCTGACGCAGGAGGGCCGCGAGAAACTCCGGCGCGTGTTGAAGCGGGCCAAAGCCGCCGGTGTCACGCCGGCTTTGATCCTTTCCAGCCCCTATCGCCGCGCCCTGCAAACGGCGGAAATCGCCGCCGAGTCGCTCGCCTATCGCGGCCGAGTGGTGCAGACCGAAGCCTTGGTTCCCAACGCTTCGCCGCACGATGTGTGGGGGGAAATTCGCGCCCGCCGGGACGAGACGTCGCTCCTGCTGGCCAGCCATGAGCCGCTCATGAGTTCGACGCTGGCGCTTTTATTGAACAGCCCGGCGTTGCTTGTGGATATGAAGAAAGCCGCGCTGGCGTGCGTAGATTGCGGCCGCTTCGGACCGGAACCGCACGCGGTCTTGAAATGGTTGATCACGCCGGCGACCGCGGGAGAATAGATGAAGTTCGTCAAGGCCACCGCCAAATACGAAGCCTGGCTCGCCCAGCGGCTGAAGATTGTTGAGCCCGACCTGGCCTTCAAACACGAGCAGATGCGCTCCGCCCCATTTCCCTTCTTGCGCGCTACGTACTACCGTTGGGCGCAAACCTGGGCCGGTGTTTGCGGCGAAGCCGCCCACGCCCCTAAGGCGCTCGCAGTCGGCGACCTGCACGTGGAGAACTTCGGAACGTGGCGGGACATCGAAGGCCGGCTGATCTGGGGGATCAACGATTTCGACGAAGTCTGGCCGTTGCCGTACACCAACGACCTGATCCGGCTCGCGGTCAGCGCGCTGCTGGCCCAGATGGCATGCGAACCGAAGGCGGCCATGGCGGCGATTCTGAAGGGCTATCTGGACATGCTCGAAACGGGCGGCCGTCCGTTTGCCCTCGCCGAGCATCATCCGTATCTGCGCGCTATGGCCACCTCGCGCCTGCACGAGCCGGAAAAATATTGGGAGAAGCTGCACGCCCTGCCGGACGTGGAGAAGGCGCCGCCGGGCGGGGCGCTGAAAGCCATCGCGCGTCTCATGCCCGAGCCCGGACTGGATTGGCGGATCGCGAGCCGCCGCGCCGGGTTGGGGAGCCTGGGCCGCCAGCGCTATGTCGCCCTCTGCGAGTGGCGCGGCGGTTCGGTGGCGCGAGAAGCCAAAGCGCTGGCGCCCTCGGCCTGCCTTTGGGCTGAACAGGGAAAGGGCGCCGCGCCGATCCGTTACCAGGAAATTCTCGACCGCGCGGTGCGCTGCCGCGATCCATTCGTCCACATGCAACAGAATTGGATCGTCCGCCGCCTGGCGCCCGATTGCTCGCGCATCGAGCTTTCCGAGCTTCCCAAGGAGCGGGACGAACTGCGCCTGCTGCATGTCATGGGCGGGGAAACGGCCAACATCCACCTGGGCAGCCAGAAGGCCCGGACCCTGCAGGCGGACTTGAAGAAGAGACCGGCCGGGTGGCTGCTCCGCGCCGCGCGCAAGATGGAAAAGGCCGTGCTGGCGGACTGGGAGGCATGGCAGAATGAGAAGCGCCGGCGATCAATGATTCCGCATCCGTAGTTCGGACTCGTACGGATAGATCCTCGTAGCGCATCTTCGGCGCATCGCCGCGCGTTTGGAGGCAAATTCAATGCGTTGGAGAGCGTTTCCGCCGCCAGGTTCTGGACACGCTGGCTGGAAGGGGAGACGATCAGCGCCGACACGATGGGGCGGGTGCATGTGGCTTTGAATATCACCCGACTGCGGGACGGTCTGCATAACGTGTACAGTCGCCTGGCCGGCGATCGTTCCTGTCGCCAACCACCCTTTTTGCGGACTATAATTGATTACTTGACTGCCTCTACTGCTGCCTCTGTTCCCCGGTCCACCGTGCCGTGGTACGTGTGGTGTTCCGTCGCGGCCGTGACTTCGGCCATGATCGGCGTGCACTGGGATATCTCCTGGCACCGCTCCATCGGCCGCGATACCTTCTGGACCCCGGCGCATCTGGCGATTCACTTGTGCGGCGTGTTGGCGGGCGTGGCTTGCGGGTACCTGATCCTGGCCACCACGTTCGGCCACGACTCCTTCCTACGGAACGCCTCCGTCCGCATCTGGGGATTCCGCGGGCCCCTGGGCGCGTTCATTGCGGCTTGGGGTGGCATCGCCATGCTGACCTCGGCCCCATTCGACAATTGGTGGCATGACGCCTACGGGCTCGACGTCAAAATCCTCAGCCCGCCGCATATGGTGTTGGCGGCCGGCATCTTCGCGGTGAACCTCGGAGCCCTTATCCTGATCCTGGGATATATGAACCGCGCCAGCGCGGCCGAGCGCGGCCGGTACCTCGCCATGTTCCTGTACGTGGGCGGTATGGTTCTGGTGACTCTGCTGGTGCTGGAAATGGAGCTCACTTCGCGCGTGGTGATGCACAGCGTGTATTTTTACCGCGTGGTGGCGACGGTCACGCCGCTGGTGCTGGCGGGGGTCGCCCGGGCTTCGCGTTACAAATGGGCATCCACGGTGGTCGCCGGCGTCTACATGATTTTCGTTCTGCTCATGAGCTGGATTCTACCGTTGTTCCCCGCCGAGCCGAAACTCGGGCCGGTGCTCTATCCGACGATGCAGTTCACGCCTCCGGAGTTCCCGTTGTTGCTGATCGTGCCGGCCTTCGCGCTCGACCTGCTGTGGGAGCGGACGGCGCGCTGGGGGCTCTGGAAACAGTCCGTGATTTCGGCCGCCGTGTTCCTGCTCGTATTTGCGGCGGTGCAGTGGCCTTTCGCCGATTTCCTGATGTCTTCCGCGGCCCGCAACTGGTTTTTTGGAACCCGGTATTTTGGCTACAACACGAACCCGCTCGGAATCTACGCGCAGTACCGGTTCATGCCGCCGGCCGCGCCTGCGGACTCCCTGAGGGAAGCCGCCCTGGCCTTCACCATTTCCGCGCTGCTGATCCGCGTGGGACTAGGCTACGGCGAGCGGTTGGGACGCATACGGAGATAGGATGAGGCTGCTGACCGCGTTGCTCTGCTCGGTTCCGCTCTTCGCGCATGTCGGCAGCCCCGATGTTTTTTACGAAGCTGAGGCGGGCCCCTACCGCTTGCTGGTTACGATTCGTCCCCCGGAAGTGATCCCGGGAGTGGCGCAGATCGAGATTCGCAGCGCGGCGCCGGAACTCACCGAAGTGCGGATCGTGCCCCTCCGCATGACTGGGCCGGGAGCCAAACTAGCGCCTGTCCCCGACGTGGCGCAGCGTTCGAAAGACGATCCGCAGTTCTACACAGGCGCCCTCTGGCTGATGAATACCGGCTCCTGGCAGGTGCGCGTGCAGGTGGATGGCGCACGCGGGCCGGGAACGCTCTCGGTACCCGTGCCGGCGGCTTCCACGCGCATGCTGCCGATGCAGGGCGTCCTCGTTGCGACTCTGATCCCGCTGGGGCTGGTGCTGTTCGTCGGGCTGGTGAGCATCATCGGAGCGGCTACCCGGGAAGCGCAACTGGAACCGGGCGTCGAACCGGACCGGCCCCGCGTGCGGCGCGCTCGAATCACCATGGCGGTAACCGGCGTCCTGCTGGCGGGCGTCCTGTGGCTCGGTAACCAGTGGTGGACTTCGGAAGCCGGCGTTTACCAGGGCAGGATCTTTAAGCCGCTGACGCTGAAAACCGCCATCGACAACGGCAACCGCCTGGCATTGACCCTGGCGGATCCGGGGTGGCTGAACCGGCGCACCGACGACCTGATTCCCGACCACAACCATCTGATGCATCTCTACGTGATTCGCATCCCGGAGATGGACCGGGTATGGCACCTGCATCCCGAACGGAACGGCGATGCCAGTTTCGTGCAAGCGCTGCCTTCTATGCCGGCCGGCCGCTACGCGCTGTATGGCGACATCGTGCATGACAACGGCTTCCCGGAAACGGCGACGGCCGAAATGGAAATCCCGGAGATTGCGGGACAGCCTCTTGCGGGCGACGATGCCGGAGGCGCTGGCCCGCCACTGGCGAGAGCGGACTACAATTCCCTGGTGGCGCCACTGGCCGCAGGCTATCGAATGGTGTGGGACCGTGGCTCCGCGCCTTACCACGCACGGCAGCCGAATGAATTCCGCTTCCGCGTGGAAGACTCCGACGGCCGCCCGGCCGAGGGCATGGAACTTTACATGGGGATGCAAGGACACGCCGCGTTCATCGGCGCGGACCGGGCTGTCTTTGCCCACGTGCACCCTTCCGGATCGGTTTCCATGGCGGCTCTCAGTTTGATCGAGGGTGCTGGTCCGCATGCCGGGCACAAGATGATGCCGCCTGGATTGCCTGCCGAGGTTTCCTTCCCCTACGGCTTCCCCAAACCCGGCGCCTACCGCATCGTGGTGCAGGTGAAGCGGGCGGGGAAAGTGGAGACGGGGATTTTCGACGCGCGCGTGGAGAATTGACGCTTGGCTTCCATCAAAGACAAGAGCGTCCTGATCACTGGTGCGGGACGCGGCATTGGCAAACGCATGGCCATGGGTTTTGCGCAGGCGGGCGCGCGCGTGGGGCTGCTGGCGCGCAGCAAGGCCGAGCTGGACCTGGCCAAACTGGAAATTGAACAGGCGGGCGGAAATGCGCTTGCCATCCGCGCCGACGTGCGTGACCTCGAGCAAATGACGGCGGCGGTAGATCGCCTGCGCGTGGTGTTCGGCGGGCTCGACGTGTTGATCGGCGCGGCGGGAGTGCAGGGCCCCATTGGTCCTCTACTGACGACGACCCCGAAGGCGTGGAGCGAGACGATCGAGGTCAACCTGATCGGCGCCGTGAATGCCTGCCGCGCGGCCTTGCCGCCGATGACCGAGAAGCGGTCGGGGAAGATCATTTTGTTGGGCGGCGGCGGGTCGGCGTATACGCGGCCGAATTTCACGGCTTACGCGGCGGCCAAAACAGCGGTGGTGCGCCTGGTGGAATGCCTGGCCGATGAAGTGCGCGATCACAACGTGCAAGTAAACTGCCTGGCGCCGGGGGCTTCGTATACGCACATGACGGACGGAGTCCTGGCCGCGGGCGAAGCACTGGCCGGGCACAAAGAGATCGAAGAGGCGGAAAAGGTGCGGATCACGGGCGGCATCGCGCCGGAGAAGCAGGTGGCTCTTGCGCTCTTCCTGGCGTCGGATAAGTCGAACCACATCAGCGGCCGCCTGATCCATGTGAACGACGATTGGAAGCGCTTCGAGCAGGAGAACATCAAGCCGGAACTCTACACGCTGCGGCGGGTGCAGAAGATCTGAATTCGTGTAACCTTCTACCCCAGCATCCACACCCCGGCCGCGATGGTGACCACCGTCAGCGGGATGCCCGCCTTGGCATATTCCCGGAACGAAATGGGCGCCGCGTGACGGGCCCGTTGCACCACGATGAGGTTGGCGACCGAGCCGAGCACGGTGAGATTGCCCGCCAGCGTGGAAGACATCGCCAGCGTCAGCCAGGCGTGGGCGGCGTCCGGGAGGTGGGGGACGAAACCCTTGAAAACCAGCACGGCCGGGACGTTGCTCACCAGGTTGGAAAGGAGTGCCGTGAACACGCTCAGCGGCGCCGTGCGCTCCAGATGGTAGCGGGAAGCCACAGCCAACAGGTCCGCCTCCACCGTGGTCTTCTCGATTCCCGCGACCAGCACGAACAGGCCGACAAAAAGCACCAGCAGGCCCCAGTCAATCTCGCGATAGACTTTTTCCGGTTTGACACGGCGCGTCACCAGCAGGAGGGCTCCGGCGATCACCGCCACCTTCGGCACGGGCGAACCCGCGAAGAAGAAGACCATCATCGCCAGCGAGACGGCCAGCGACTTCCATAGCAAGACGCGGTTCACCCGGACCGCCTGATGTTGGAGGGGCAATGGCTGCTCCTCCCGAAATTCGCGGCGGTAGACCAGGGCGATGACGGCGAACGTCAGTACCAGACCTGCCGCGGCTATGGGTGCGAGAGTTGCCGTGAACGCGCGATACGGAATGTGCGAGAGGCTGCCGATCATCATGTTCTGCGGATTGCCCGTAATCGTGGCGACGCTGCCGACATTGGAGGCCATGGCAACTGCCAGCAGGTACGGTATGGGATTGCGTCGCAGGCGGCCGGTGATCTCGAGTACCAGGGGGGTCAATACCAAACACATCGTGTCATTGACGAAGAAGGCCGAGAAGACGCCCGAGACGGCTACGATGCCTGCCAGCAACAGTAGCGGCCGGCGCGCGTGCTCCACTACCCAGGCGGCCACCACCATGAAGAATCCCGAAAGCCGCAAATTCGCCACCACGATCATCATGCCGAACAGAAGCAGGATCGTGTCGTAGTCGATCGAGGTGTAGGCCTCTTCTACGGTCAAAACATTGGCCGCGAGCATCAGGCTGGCCCCAATGATGGCCGCACCCACGCGGTCGACACGAAAACCAGGCAGCCGGCCGAGGGCCAGAATCAGGTACGTGCCCGCGAAGATGAGAATGGGGATCAGCACGCGGCCGGTATAATAGAAGTCAAAATGGAGTGGGTTCCCCGCATTGTCCTCATTTTCGCATTAGCCGGCGCGTGCTTCGGGCAGAATCGCGACGCCGAATTCAGCAAACTGTCGGACGCCTATTTCGACGATCAATTGTTTCGCTTTGACCCGGTGCAGGCTACCGGCGCCGGCTTCCATCAATACGACGCTCTGCTGCCTTCTGGGGCGCGCGCCGAGGTGGAAGCGCAGATCGCCGGACTGAGGAGGTGGGAAGCGAACGTTCGCGGCTTCGATCCGAAAGGGCTATCCCCAAGTGCCGCGGCGGACCGCGAACTGGTGCTCGCACAGATCCAGGGCCAGCTTCTCGGTCTCGAATCCATACGCATGTGGGAGAAGAACCCGGATGTTTACTCTTCCGGAGTGACCAGCGCCATCTTCGTCATTATGAGCCGCAACTTCGCGCCGGCGGCCGAGAGGCTCAAATCGGTGATCGCGCGCGAGCGGCTCATTCCGCGCGTGTTTGCGTCGGCGCGCGATAACCTCAAGAACCCGCCGCCGATTTATACCCAAATCGCGCTGGAACAGGTGCCCGGCCTGGTGAGTTTTTTTGAAAAGGACGTCCCACTGGCATTCCGCCAGATCACCGACCAGCCGCTGATGACGGAATTTAAAAAGACGAACCAAGGCGTGATCGATCAGTTGCACTCTTACCAAGCCTGGCTCAAGAACGATTTATTGCCGCGCTCCCACGGCGATTTCCGTATCGGCGCCGACAACTACCGCAAGAAACTGCAGTACGACGAGATGGTGGAGATTCCGCTCGACAAGTTGCTGGAGATCGGATACCAGAATCTGCGCCGCAACCAGGCGGAATTCAAGCGCGTGGCGGCACAGGTAGACGCCCGGCGCACGCGGCAACAAATCCTGGACGAACTGGAACGCGATCACCCCACGGGGGACAAACTGCTGCAGGCGTTTCGCGACGTCCTGGAAGGGCTACGCGATTTTATCGCGAAGCGTCACATTGTGACCATCCCTTCGCCCGTGCTGCCGCGCCTGGAAGAGACGCCGCCGTTCATGCGCTCCCTCACCACGGCGTCGATGGATACCCCTGGGCCCTACGAGAAAGTCGCGAAGGAGGCGTTCTTCAATGTCACTCTGCCCGAACCGGGCTGGTCCGCGCAACAGAAGGAAGAATACTTGGAAGGTTTTAACCGCGGCACCATCATCAGCACGGCGACTCACGAGGCGTATCCCGGCCACTACACGCAATTCTTATGGCTGCAGAACATTCCCACTAAGGTACGCAAGCTGATCGGTTGCAGCAGCAATGCCGAGGGATGGGCCCATTATAGCGAGCAGATGATGCTCGATGAAGGGTACGGCAACGGCGATCTGAAGTTGCGGCTGGGGCAGTTGCAGGATGCGCTGCTGCGCAATGCGCGTTATATCGTGGGGCTCCGTATGCATACCGGCAACCTGACCTTCCAAGAAGCGGCAGACTTCTTCGTGAAGGAAGGCTACCAGACGCGGCCGATCGCCGAGAAGGAGGCCAAACGCGGTACGTCGGATCCGACGTACCTGGTGTATACGCTCGGCAAACTCGAGATTCTCAAGCTACGCGACGATTACAAGAGGCTGAAGGGTTCCCAGTTCACGCTAGCGGAGTTTCACGACTCGTTCATGAAGCAGGGGACCGCGCCGATCAAGATCGTGCGCCGGGCGTTGCTGGGGAACGACTCTCCGGTGCTATAGCAACACGCGGACCAAGTGCACCGATCCGAACGCCATGGTGGCGCCGATCGCCGCGCCCGCCAGCACATCGCTCAGGAAATGCATGCCGAGCAACACGCGTGACGCCGACACGCTCGCGGCGCAGAACAGAAGGCCGGGGGCCAGGCTGGGGTAGAACAGGCTCAGCGAAACAGCCACGCCGAAGGCGGTGATTGTATGGCCTGAGGGGAAAGAGAACCGATCGGGAGGCAGCAGAGTAGCCCAGGAATGCGGCTCGAACACGAGCGGCCGGCGGCGCCCGGTGATTTTCTTCAAGCCCAGGAATAGAGTGGCCCCGACAGCCACCGCCAGACCGGCCGCACTCATCGCGCGAAACCGTTGCGCACCGCCGAACAGCAGCACCATGAGCCCCAGGCCAACCCATAACCATCCGTCTCCACCCCAGGTAGCGCCCAGCATCCAAAGGCGGACCCACCGCGGCGCCGGCCAGCGATGGATCCGGCGCATCAGATCGTGGTCGCGATGAGCGATGAAGTTCCGCACAGCCTTTCCTTCCCATTTTCCCATGCATTGTGGAGGACTCCAGCACCAAGCTGATCCCTCATTTTCCGAACACACCAGTTCGCGGTGGTGCCGTGTGTTTGCTGATTTTGGCCATTCGATTCACCGGATAGCTGTCTAAAGTACTCCGTATTACCCCTGATTGTTTTACTGGAAAGGCAGTGATTACGGTACACTGCGGATGAGACAGGGTATACGCTCGAAGCATGGTATGAACCCTGTCGAAAGTCGACCCAAGAGCGGGTGACCAAAAAGGAGATCTGTTTACGATGCGACGATTTTTTGAGAATAAAATGGCATACACTGCCGTTGTTCTGCTGTTCGCCCTGGCGTTTGCATGGAATGTCTCCCATGGCGCTACAGCTCCGTTATCGAATCCGCTGTTGGTGAGTCCCGTCAGCGACGTACAAGGAAGCTCGGTCCCCTCCGCGACGGAACCAGCGCGGATTGCCAGCGGACCCACCATGCCGCCTCCGCCATGGGAAGAAGATCCCGACCAAAAGGTGCCGCCGCGCCATACCGGCTCCGCCATGTGAACCGGCGCGGAAGGCCGTCTGAGATTCGACAGCAACCGTCGCGCCGTAGAAACGCAGAACTTAAATGGGGATGCGGGAGGCGCTCCAATATGCCGGCTGGTTGATTGGGATCCCCCTGGAGCTTTTGATCGTTGGGGCTTTGATACGGGGTCCCTATCGTCGCTTTCCGTTCATTCTGCTTTACGCGGTCGCCCTGTTTTTGACGACGATTCTCGAAATCTCAGTTTACCAGGCCTACTCTTCGGGAAGGCACTTGGCGCACACTCGAGCCTTTTATTATTGGCTCGATGAAGGGGTTCGTCAGGCACTCGTTTTCGCCGTAGTAATCAGCTTGGTTTACCAGGCATCTACAACCGTCCGTTCTCGCGCCTTCGTCCGGTTCTCGCTGATCTGTGGCGCGGTGTTTTTCGCCAGCGCCTCGTTTCTCATTCATTACGACCGGACGGCGGTGGTTGGAGAATGGATGACATTGTGGACTCGAGACCTGAACTTCAGTTCGACCATATTGGACTTGGCCTTGTGGGCCATGTTGCTCGGCTCGCGGTACAAGGAAGCACGCCTGCTCTTGTTGAGTGGGGCTATCGGAATCCAGTTCACGGGCGAAGCGATCGGCCAATCCCTGCGTCACTTGTTTCCCTGGGCCCTGTCGCCCGGTGATGTCGTGGCGCTCCTAGCTAACCTGACGTGCCTATGGATTTGGTGGCAAGCCTTGCGGGCCGCTCCCGTCGGCCGCGGCTCGGTAACAAGCGCATAACGGAGCCGCGACCCAACGGATAGTCGACTTCTCGGGCGGCGCACGAACCCACCTTCGATTTACTGCCTCGGAGGGGTTGCAGCGGCATCGGGGCTGCTGAAGCGGCTGGCGGAACTATCCCCAGCGTTACCGTTCAACGAAGCCGTAACTTGATCGGCAGAGAACACCTTCACTTCAACCCGCCGGTTCTTGGCTCGGGCGGCGCGATTCCTGCCCTCCTCCACCGGTTTCTCCTCTCCGAGTCCGATCATGTGAATGCGGTAGATCGGGATGTCATGCTTGGCCACCAGGTATTGCACAACCGTGTCGGCGCGCCGCCGGCTCAAGGCTTCGTTATACTGCCTGGCGCCGCTATTATCGGTAAAACCTTCGACAGCAATAAAGAACCGCTTGTCGGGTCTCACGTCGTCCGCCAGTTTGTCTAACTGCAGCTTCGTGTCGGGCGTCAGGGTGTACTCGTCGAACTTAAACGGCACCGCCACTGAAGACTGAAGCTTATAGTCATCGATATTGGAAACGACTTGCCGAAGGCCATCCAGCCCGCGGTTCGCCTGATCTGCCGTTTGTGCCGCCTGCGTCGCCCGATTCATGGCTTCGCCGGCATGCTGATCGGCCGTGTTCGCGTGCTGATCGGCCGCGGTCGCGTGTTGATCGGCCGCGGTCGCGTGTTGATCGGCCGTGGCCGCACGCTCCTGAGCGGCGCTGATGCCGCTTTGGGCCTTCTCGTCAACCTGTTTTACTTGAGTACGGGTGTCTTCGATGGCCTGGCCATTTCGGTTCGTCTGCTCGCCGACCTGATCGACCTTGGCTTGGATCGGTGCGGTGGTGGTGCGGACGTACTTCTTGGTTGCGCATCCGCCGGCAAGCAAAGCCCCCGTTACGATACACGTAGTCGCAAGGAATGCTTTCATGTTCAAAAACCTCGCTTGCCATTAAGCAATCGATGAACCGTTCCGGTTAAGGGTCGGATTTCAAACGGATGCGAGGGCTGCTCCGCATTTTCGATACAAATCCGATACAAGAGTGTGATGTAAGGTTTACCGCCTCGACGTGGTTCTAGCGCAATTTCTCCCGCCGTTCGCCCACTCGGGCAGTCTCTCTGCGACGGGCGCAGTGTTTTTGACGGCGGAGCGTGTAGCCGGGCAGATCCCAAGCCACGTTCTCGTAGATTTCTCCCTCAGGATCGTAGTCGAGCGGCCAAAAGTTCTGTGTCTTCATATCGACCTACCAGGCAAAAAGCGGGGGGCCTTTACTCTTTTATTGTACCACCCGCCCCCATGCCCCTTAAACTATTGAAATATAATGGGTTAATTTTAGTCAGACGGCTTGGGGAGGGCTCCGAGGTGCGCGGCTCGAGATAAATCAGGTTCCGGCGAGTTTGCGGGCCTGCTACCACTACTCTCCGGCCTCTTCGGTTGGGCGAAAGAGCAAGTCCCAAACCTGTCGCGGTCCCAATGGCCACTCCGATTCCGGATTGCTTCTTGGTATGGCCAGCCCATCCGTCACCGCACTAACGTGCTCGAGCGTATAGGGTGAATTTCGGGTTCGCGAACGGCATAACCTGTTTATTTAGGGTATTGAGGTGATATTATCAAAAACAGGAAAATTCGCTACACCCTATTGACACTGCCGGTGGCCCATGTAAAATCCAGAATGGCGCGCAATTTCACAACGGAAGTGTCCCAGAATGTTTAAGCCGAGAAAGCTCCGTTCAGCCCCCCCCTCGGACTCGGACGGCTACAACAGCAGCGAGGTGGCCCGGATCTGCTCCGTGAGCCTCCGCCAATTGCAATGGTGGGACGAGCGTAACGTGGTTTCGCCGCGTCAGGATGGCCACAAGCGCATCTACATGCCAGAGGAAGTAGTGGAAATCTCGGTAATCGCCGAACTGCGCCGCAAAGGCTTCTCTTTGCAAAAAATTCGCCGGGTTCTGCGATTCCTGCAAAAAGATACCGGAAAGCGGTTGAGTGAAGCGCTCGCCGCGACTACCGACATTCATCTCCTCACCGACGGAAAATCCATTTTCTTGGAAGAGGCGCCCAACCGCATTATCGACTTGCTGAAGAATGCGCGCCAACCGATGTTTCTGGTCTGTGTAACCGATCAGGTGAAGCGGATGGCCGCTGCGACGGATCGCAAGCCCGCCAAATCCGAGGTGGGCGGCGTTTCGCGCAAAGCGCGCGCTGTGTAGCCGTTCAGTGGGAACTCTGACCGGAAAGCAAGGTGATTGTCATAGCCCCAAAAACCAGGATCGCCACCCCGGCATACGAATAGGGGCTGTGCTGCTGAGCGAAAAGCGCGACGGCATTTGCCCATTCCAGCACCGTCTGCCGCAGTGCCGGGGAAATCATCAAAAAGCCACCCGTGAAACCGAACATCCCCAAAAGTCGGAGCATATAATCGTACGAGATCCATCTTCTCAAGGCGGCATCTGACGCAACAGTAGGGCCTGTACCAGGAGAGTACTTAGAGTACTGTCTCATCTCGCGGGGAATCGGTTAAGTACTGCCATTGCAAGAGAGACTTACATACCCTACAATCTCTACTAGGACATGGGTGATTGCCTTGTCCAACCCAAAATGAACATCTCCGTCAAGGGCGAGTACGCCCTACAGGCCATTTTCGATCTCGCGTCTCAGCGGCCAGGCGAACCAGTGAAGATCGCCGATATCGCCCAGCGCCAGAAGATCCCGCAGAAGTTTCTGGAACTGATCCTGGCCAGTTTGAAACAAGCCGGCTTCGTGGAATCGCGCCGGGGGGCCGATGGCGGATACCTGCTGGCACGCTCCGCCGATTCGCTGAGTGTGGCCGAAGTGGTGCATTTCATCGAGGGCTCCCAGCCCGGAAACGGCCGATGGCGCCGCAAGCCGGACACGCCCTTCGCCGACATGTGGTTTCAGGTGGACCAGGCGGTGGCCGGAATTCTCGATCACACGACCTTCGGCGACATCCTCCGCGGATGGGCAGAAAAGCAGAACAAGTACGTGCTGAATTGGGAGATCTGATTTGCAAATTTACGACGACAACACCCTCAGTATAGGCCGCACTCCCCTGGTTCGCCTGAACCGCGTTTCCGAGGGTTGTCAAGCCACGATTCTCGGCAAAATCGAAGGGCGGAATCCCGCCTATTCAGTGAAATGCCGCATCGGGGCGTCGATGGTTTGGGACGCTGAAAAACGCGGCATCCTCAAGCCGGGGAGAGAGCTGATTGAGCCAACCAGCGGGAATACGGGGATTGCTTTAGCTTTTGTGGCGGCGGCGCGCGGCTACCCCATCACTCTGACGATGCCCGAGACGATGTCCGTCGAGCGCCGCAAGGTTTTGAAGGCGTTGGGCGCCAACCTGGTGCTCACCGGCGGCGCGCAGGGCATGGCGGGCTCCATTGCCAAGGCAGAGGAGATCGTGGCCTCCGATCCCGACCGGTACCTGATGCTACAGCAGTTCAAGAACCCGGCCAACCCGGAAATCCATTTCCGCACGACCGGGCCTGAGATTTGGGAGGACAGCGGCGGGGGTATTGATGTGCTGGTTTCGGGCATCGGCACCGGCGGCACCATTACGGGCGTTTCCCGCTTTATCAAAAACGAAAAGCGCAAGGAGATACTTTCCGTGGGCGTCGAGCCGGTCAATAGCCCGGTGATCACGCAACATCTGGCGGGCCAGCCCATGCGTCCCGGACCTCATAAGATTCAAGGCATTGGCGCCGGATTTGTTCCCGACACGCTGGATCTGGCCATGGTCGATCGGGTCGAACTGGTTTCTAATGAGGAGTCCATCGAAATGGCGCTACGCCTTTCCCGCGAGGAGGGGATTCTGGCTGGAATCTCCTGTGGCGCTGCCGTGGCTGTAGCGATACGCCTAGGGAAGAAACCTGAATTTACAGGTAAGATGATTGTGGCCGTGCTGCCCGACGCCGCCGAACGGTACTTGAGCTCCGTTCTCTTCGAAGGCCTTTTCGACGATTAAGACAAGAAAAAGCGGGCGCTGTTTGGGTGATAGGGGTGAGTGCGCCCGCTGTCGTAACGGGGATTTAAGTAGAGGACGACACCTCCAAGGGCAAAGGTTACAACGTGGGGTTATTCCACATGATGGCTCTTTAGGGCTAAGATTCTGGTATAGGAGTACGGTTGAAAGCGTCACTCGGCAGATTCGGATGGCTGGTCCTGGCGACGCTGGTGGTGTGGAGTCAGGAAACTCCACCGCCGGTACTCCTGGAGAACACTGGAAAACCCATATCGGTCCCCTTTCAGTGCACGGAAGACGACATGCAATGGGCCGGTATGAGCTGTACTGAAGAGGAACCCTGTCCGGTGTATTTCGAGCTCACCGCGGCTGAGCCAGTGGGTGATAAGATCTTCGCGGCGGGCAATCTCCACTCAAACACCGTGACGCTCTACTCAATCCTGCTGGGAAGCGACGATGCCGGCAAGAGCTGGCGCGAAGCTTACGCCCGGATCCGGGGAGCGGGTCTCGACCATATTCAGTTCACCGATTTGGCGAATGGCTGGACCAGCGGGGAGGCCCTCTCGCCGCTGCCGCAGGAACCGTTTCTGCTCATCACCGCCGATGGCGGAAAGACCTGGCGGCAACGACCGGTGTTCGCCGAAACGCAGTCCGGCTCGATCCAGCAATTCTTTTTCAGTTCGAAGAACAATGGCAGCCTGATCATCGATCGCGGCGAGGGGAGCGAGGAGGAGCGCTACGCGCTGTATGAAACGCCCGATGGCGGGGAGAACTGGCTGGTGAAGCAACTCGGCAACAAGCCGCTCCGGTTGCCTCGCGGACCGAACCCGCAAACCGAGTGGCGTATACAGGCGGACCGGGCGACCCAAGCATTTCGCATCGAACATCGGCAGGCGGAGCGCTGGGTTGCCGCCGCGTCCTTCGCGGTCAGCGCCGGGGTCTGCAAGCCGATGCCGCTCGAATCCAAGCCGCCGGAGGAACCTTCCCCGGTGGCGCCACCTCCGGCCGTCCGGCGTCCGAGGCGGTAAGGGGCTGGCAAGGGTACGTGCCGCACCGGCAACCAAACGTGACCTCACGCAGTTGGAAGAACGCATGTCCGAGCTATCCGAGCGTATCTCCGAGCTGTCCAAGCAGATGTCGGAAAGCCTGCGGCATTGGCAAGCCCAAATCCAGGAACAGATGCGCGACATGCAAACCGAGCTGCTGAAAGCGTTTCTGCCTTGGCAGGATCAGGTTCGGATTCAATTCCGCGAGTTGGAGGTCAACACCGGAAATAGCGTGCAGGCCGTATTACCGCCCCGTGGAACCGGGACCAACCGCGCCCTCTAACGCGCGGTTCTTCACCCACTATACTGGTACTTTTACCGGATGCGCCCGTAGGGAGCACGAACATGATCCTCAGCCGCGATCGAATCCTGGCCACCCACGTTGGCAGCCTGCCGCGCAACGAGACGCTCTCCGAACTCCTGATTCGCCGCGAAGAAGGGGCCGCCATCGATCCGGTGCAACTCGCCGAAGAAATGGACCGCGCCGTGCGTCACGTGGTCGACAAGCAGGCCGAGGCTGGGATCGATATCGGCAACGACGGAGAGCAACAGCGCGTCGGCTTCCAAACGTACGTGCCGCACCGCATCGCGGGCTTTGCCGGGGAGTCCAAGCGCCGCCGGGGGCGCGACTATGAGGAGTTCCCCGCCCTGGTCGAAGTACTGAAGAACCGCTTTCCCAAGCGCAGCCGGATGCAGAACGCTCCGGAAGCGCAAGACGAACTCCACTATCTCGGTGCGGCGCCGCTACAGGGCGAGATCGAGCGCCTGCAACGGACCGTACGTCAGGTGGACCTCTTTGCGGAAACCTTCATGACGGCGCCTTCGCCCGGTATCATCTCGACCACCATGCTCAACGCGCACTATGATTCGCACGGCGCCTACCTGAGTGCGCTGGCGCGCGAGATGCGCCATGAGTATTTGACGATTCACCGGGCCGGCCTTCTCCTGCAGATCGACGCGCCCGACCTGGCTATGGACCGGGCCATGTTCTACCGCGACCAGCCCGACACGGAGTTCGTGGCCGCCTGCGAGCGCCACGTGGCAGCCATCAACCAGGGGATCGAAGGCATCCCACGCGACCGCGTGCGGCTCCATTGCTGCTGGGGCAACTGGGATGGGCCGCATATCTTCGACGTGCCACTCGAGATCATCCTCCCGGTGCTTTACCAGGCGAACGTCGGCGCCCTCAGCATCGAATTGGCGAATCCACGGCACCAGCACGAATATGAAGCGTTGCGCCGCAATCCGCTGCCGCCCCACATGGCGCTGCTGCCGGGAGTGATCGATACCACCACCAATATCGTCGAACATCCCGAGGTGGTGGCGCGGCGGCTGCTGGAGGCGGTTTCCGTAGTGGGCGACCGCGAGCGGGTGATTGCCAGCGCGGATTGCGGCTTCGGCACTTTCACCAACCGGGAATGGGTGATCGAGGCGGCGGTCTGGCTCAAGCTCCAATCGTTGCGCCAGGGGGCCGGCCTGGCATCCGTCCGGCTGTGGGGCAAGGGAGCGGCCTGAGAACAGATGCTATGACTTTGGCGCAACAATGGGTGCGGCGGCCGCAGAGCCTCTGGCTGCGCAAGGCGCTTTTCCAGGTTCATCTATGGACGGGAATCACCATAGGGCTCTACGTTGTGGTCATCAGCGTTTCCGGCAGCGCCCTGGTCTTCCGCGACCGGATTTTCAAATCGCTCGGCGAGAAGCCCACGATCGTTGCCGTCACCCACCGTCGGCTGAGCACTCCGGAACTGCGTGCCGCAGCGGAGCGGGCCTATCCGGGATACAGCGTCAGCAATGTCTTTGGAGCGAGACGGCCGGAGCACGCCGTCATGGTCTGGCTGGAGCGCAACGGGAAGTACAAGCAGCGGCTTTTCGACCCATATTCCGGCAAGGACCTGGGTCCGTCCGAGCCGGTTGTCTTGAGCACCTTGACCTGGTTGGCCGATCTGCATTTCAATCTGCTCGCAGGGGAACCAGGCCGCCGTGTGAACGGCTATGCTTCGCTGCTGATCACCTTGCTCTGTCTGACGGGTGCGGTGATCTGGTGGCCCGGAGTCGAGAATTGGAGGCGCAGCCTCAGCGTTCGTTCGCAAGGCAACTGGAAACGGATCAATTGGGAACTCCACAGCATGATCGGTTTCTGGACTTACGCCTTTTCCTTGATGTGGGGGGTTACCGGCGTGTATGTCGTATTCCCGGCGCCGTTCCAACGCGTGGTAGCGCTCTTCCTGGTTCCGGACTTGCTCAACCCGCGCAGGAGCCCCGATGAACGGCTGCTCCGCTGGATGAACTATCTGCATTTCGGCGAATTCTTTGCAGGCGACTGGCCGCTGAAGGCGATCTGGGTCCTGGTTGGGCTCGCGCCGGCGTGCCTGTTTATCACCGGCGCGCTGATGTGGTGGAACCGGGTGGTGCGCCCGGGCGCGCGCCTGGCGCGACGCCAGACCGAACCCACGTCTTCCGCGTTAGTCGAGTAGCAGTCGTCCCTCGCTCTGCTGTCCCGCCCCGCCGGCGTCGCGCTTCACGGCCTTGCCGTAAACTTCGATCTTGGCGACGTCGGACCATCCGCCCTGACCGTGTCCGCTTCCCGGCATGAGGTCGGTGAAGCCGATTTCATCCACCTTGCTGAGGTCCGGCTTCTCCACGAACGTGCCCCGCGTCCATACTTTGTCGATATCCAACCGCAGCCAGTGGACATCGGCGATCGAGAATTCATTCTCGTGCCAGTCGGCCGTGGAGCCGTCTCCGTGGTCGCCCACCAGCCACGTCCCATCGGCCAGTTTCAGGATGGGGTGCACCTGGTGGAAGCCCGACACTTTGGTGACCCAGCGAAATGCGGGCCAGCCCGGTCAGATCCACGTAGTTATTCCTGTCGCGAAGGGCGAGGGCGCACGGGTTCTCGCAAAGGCCTGTCCACATATGGGTGGGATCGTTTTCATCGTCCGGGTTTCCCGTCTCCTGAATCTGCTTGCCGGAGAGTCCATACAGCTTCAACTCGAGATTGGGATTGGAAATGGCATCCCCGGCAACGGGATGTTCGCCGGCGCCCGGCGCGATCTTCCACTCCTCCCGAAAGAACAGAGGTGGGCGCAATACTTTCGCGTGGCATTCGAGTCCTCCAGGTGGCTGCCGGTATATCAAAACTGGGGCGAATCCCCTGGGCTATCTGGACGATCTGGACGATACGCTGTTCAGAGCAAGCCGTCCCACATCGCGGCCGCCCGGCGCAGTACTGCTGTCACGTCGTCGGCCAGCATTAGACGTTGCCGGACCAGATCCTGGATGGCTTGCTGGACACGATCGAGGTAGTCCTGGCGGGTGGCATATCGCTCCCGAATCGCCTGGCGTGCATCGGCGGTGCCTTCCCTGTGCTCGCGAGTCCGCGGGAATGGCGCGAACGATCCGACCAGCCCGGCCAGGAAATGCAGGCCGGCCATCTGCGGAAGCTGCACGTTCCACCCCGTGAAAGTGCCCAGCGGCACGGCAATCTCCGGCAGCCGCACGCCGCCGAGGTCGTTGCCGTCCGCATCCACCTGCGGCACTAACACAGTCAGCGTCTGACCCAGCACGGGTGGTTCATTGGCAATGATTCCCTTGGCCGGGAACTCAGGACCATAATCCATGCGCCAGACCTCGGGCATGTAATCCGGGAACGCGATCGCCTGGTTCTTGGGGAATCGCACGGACTCTCTCGCTACCAACTCCGCCTTTTTCACGGTCGGATAGCGCGAAACGGGTGGCTCCACACCGGATTTGATCCAGGCGTCCAGATCCAGCACGAGCGCACGCGTCACCCACGCCTGTTCGGCGAAGTTCAGTAACTGCTTGTGGCCGGCCCGGACCGGTGGAAAGGGTCCGGAAGCATGCGCCGTGCCCGCGAGAAAGTAGAGCCGCGACCGCGCCCCCAACGGCACGTCGGCCCGGCCATCCGGTGTGGTGTGTGTGAGCGATCCAGCCCGCGCCCAATACTCGGTCGAGGTGAAGGTATAAAAGATGCGCGGGGTCGCGTGCGCGGCTTCCGCCTTCGCCAACAGCCCATTGTCAGTGAAGGGCGGAAGGTCTACGGGCCGCAGTATGGAGAGCACGGAATTCCCGGCCTCTCCGGGCAGGGCGAAGCGGTGGTTGAAGCTGCCGCCGCCGGCGCCCGCCGATGAGATGAAGAGGCCATCGAAAACGGCCCGGCCTCGTTCATCCTGATTGAATCCGTCGCGCACAAACTGGCGCAGGAAGCGCCCGCTTTGCGAATACCCATACCCGATGAGCCGTTCGAGCGAGTGGGGGTCTTCCCGCAGCACCCCCGTCTTGCCGCCATATTTCAAATAGGATGCGAAATCGCGGATGGCGGCCATGCCGAGCCCGGCTACCACCGGATCTTTCGCCTGGTAAATCGCCTCGTAGAGACCGGCATCGAACCCGCCACGAAGCGTGACCGTGCAGCCATCCTTGCCGAAATGCCATTGTTGCCGATCGAGGACGCTTCCCGGTCCATCGATTCTCAAACGGAAAGTAAGCCGGGCCGTCTTCTCTTCCGGATCGGCCGCGCAATAGGACAGCCGGATGGTGTTGTGCCGGCCGCCACTTCCAAACTCGACATAACTCTGGCGCACCACTCCTTTCACCGGCGCCGCCGGAGCGCGGAAGCTCAGCCCGCTGCCTTCGGGGACGTCGAACTGCCACCCCAGGAAAGCCATCGTGAATCCCTGCTCCAGCAGAAAACGGTCGCCGAAATCCCAACGTTCCGGCGCGGGATCGCCGCCCCGGGCGCCGCTGAGGAGGAACAGAGACTGCGGTCCACCGCGGTTGACCACCTCCAGGA
>Ga0209698_10001489_pt1 | contig 26980 bp, 24 predicted proteins | sample LitLauG_LLR_2012_FD_187203 | JGI IMG/M metagenome (GOLD analysis project Ga0209698, IMG submission 187203) | Freshwater sediment microbial communities from Pennsylvania, USA - Little Laurel Run_MetaG_LLR_2012 (SPAdes) (version 2) | ecosystem: Environmental > Aquatic > Freshwater > Creek >... | reverse complement strand
GCACTGCGCGCCCGTCCATACTTGACCGGGTGCCGCGGCTCGTGCGGCCCGACGGGGAGGGTGGGATGCCAGGCGCCAGGTTCGAAGGGCAGGTCGCGGTCGTGACGGGCGCAGGGCGGGGCCTCGGTCGCACCTACGCCCGCCTCCTCGCCGCCGAGGGTGCCCGGGTGGTGGTGAACGATATGGGCGGTGACACCACCGGGGGCGGCTCCTCGGCCGACCCGGTCGCCGAGACGGTCGCCGAGATCGTCGCCGCGGGTGGCGAGGCCGTGGGGGACACGAGCGACGCGGTCCGTGCGGCGGCCTCGATCGTCGGCGGCGCCCTCGATCGCTGGGGCCGCCTCGACATCGTCATCAACAACGCCGGCATCGCCGGCGGGGGACCCATCGACAAGATCCCGCCGGAGGTGTTCGACCGCCAGATCGACGTGCACTACCGGGCCAGCGTCGCGGTGCTGCGGGCGGCGTGGCCGGCCCTGCGCGAGCGCAACTACGGGCGGGTGGTCAACACGTCGTCGGGCTCGGTGTTCGGCGTGCCCTGGACGAGCGCCTACATCTCGGCCAAGTCCGCCATCATCGGGCTCACCCGGGCGCTGGCGCTCGACGGGGCGGCCCACGACATCAAGGTCAACGCGGTCATGCCCATCGCGTGGACCCGCCTGACCGAGCAGATCCCCGACGCGGCGTTCCGGGAGTTCCTGGCCGCGAAGTTCGGCCCCGACGCCGTCGCCCCCTTCGTGGGTGCGCTGGTCTCGCCCGAGGTGCCCTGCACGGGGGAGGTCTTCACCGTGGGAGGCGGGGTGGCGGCCAAGGTGCTGCTCGGCATGACGCCCGGGTACCGGGCCGAGCACCCGAGCATCGACGACTACCTCGGCCACTTCGCGCAGGTGTGCGATCTGGAGGGAGCGTTCTACCCCATCGACTCGATGGCCGAGATCGCCTATCGCGCGGCGCAGGTAGGTGTCGACTTCGCCGCGCCGACCCTCGGCACCGTGGCCGACTGAGCTCCGCCACGGCGCGGGCGGGGGTGAGCCGGCCGGGGCACCGTCGTCTCAGCTGCAGAGCCCGGTTGCCGATCAGACGATGTGCCTTCCGCGCGTCCCCGCCGCCGATGTGCGCCCTTCGCGCTCGTCGGGGTGTTGGTCGCTGGGGCGGTGGGCGGGACGTGGCCGGGCCCGGCCGCCGCGGCGGCGGCGGCGGGGCCGGTGTCGGCGGGGCCGGTGGCGCTGATTGCTCCGGGCCGGGTCAGCGCGGCGACGCTGGCTGGCGCGGGGGTGCGTGCCAGCGTCACCTACCTCCCCGACCTCGACGTCTCGCGGCTCGTGGTCAACCCGGTCCAGGCCGCCCGAGCGCTGTCGGTCCTCGCCCGGCACTCACCTCCCGTGGCCCGCACCGCCTCGCTCGGACCGTCGGTGCCCGGCAAGCGCGGCGTGCCGTTGCCCGCGGCGGTCTCCTCGGTACCGGGCGTCGATGCCGCCGTGCACGCCGATGACGTGACGCCGAGCAACCGGCTGTGGCCCGACGAGTGGGGTTTCGACAAGGACGGCTTCGCGGGGGCGTGGTCGGTCACCACCGGCACGGCCGTCTCCCCGGTCGTGGTCGCGGTGATCGACACGGGCGTCAGCCCGAACGCCGATCTCGGAGGACGGCTGCTGGCGGGCTACAACGAGCTGGACGGCACGACCAACACCGCCGACGACAACGGGCACGGGACGGCGGTCGCCGACCTCATCGCATCCGCAGGCAACACCTCGGCCGGCATCGCCGGCGGGTGCTGGTCGTGCCGCATCCTGCCGGTCAAAGCGCTCGATTCGACCGGGTCGGGCACCGTCGGGCAGATCGCGGCGGGGATCACCTGGGCGACCGACCACGGCGCCTCGGTGATCAACCTGAGCCTCGGGGGCCCGGCGGATCCCCAGGGCGTCCTCGCTGCGGCGCTCCAGTACGCGGCCTCCCGCGGCGTGGTTGCCGTCGCGGCGGCGGGCAACGCCGGCTCGACCACCGTCTCGTACCCGGCGGCGTACAACGACGTGATCTCGGTGGCGGCGACGGACGCGGCCAACACGTTGTACTCGTGGTCCAACCGCGGCCCGTGGGTGGACGTGGCGGCCCCCGGCTGTGCGACGACCGACTTCGGTGACGGCGCGGGGCAGATCGACGGCTTCTGCGGGACGAGCGCCGCCACGCCCTTCGTGAGCGGCCTGGCCGGCTTGGTGCAGGCAGTGGCGCCGGGCGCCACGTGGGGCACCCACGTGGCCGACATCGAGCGGGGCATGGCCGCCGTGGTCCCCGCCGGTTCGATCGCGGGCGGGGAGATCAACGCAGCGTCGGCCGTCGGCGGGGTCGCCCCGAGCCCGGTGCCGTCCGGCGCCGGGGCGCCCACGACGTGCATGAGCCCGGGCGACGCGGTCGTCTCCGGGGTGCCGTGGGTCCTCGCCGCGACCTCCGACGCCCACGGCTGCCCCGGCTATTGGATCGCGACCGGCAGCGGCGAGGTCGTGCCGTTCGGCTCGGCCCGCTCGTACGGGTCCGCCGCCGACACCCGCTTGCGCGCGCCGATCGTCGGGATGGCGGCCACGCCCGATGGCGGGGGGTACTGGCTCCTCGGCGCCGATGGCGGGATCTTCGCGTTCGGCGACGCCGCCTTCCACGGGTCGACGGGGGGCATGGATCTCGGAGCGCCCGTGGTGGCAATGGCCTCGACGCCCGACGGGCAGGGCTACTGGCTGGTGGCGTCCGACGGGGGGATCTTCGCGTTCGGCGACGCCAGCTTCTACGGCTCGGTCGGGGGGCAGCACCTCAACCGCCCGGTGGTCGGCATGGCTTCGACCGCGGACGGCCGGGGCTATTGGCTGGTGGCGTCCGACGGGGGGATCTTCGCGTTCGGCGACGCGAGGTTCCACGGATCCACCGGGGCAGAGACGCTCAACCGCCCCGTGGCGGGCATGACCGCCGATCCGGACGGCGGGGCGTACCGGCTCGTCGCCGCGGACGGCGGGGTGTTCTCCTTCGGTGCGCCGTTCTACGGCTCCCTCGGCGCCCACCCGCCGACTGCTCCCGTGACCACGATCGCGTCGTCGCCCGATGGGCTCGGGTACTACATGGTGAGCTCCGACGGCGCGGTGTTCGCGTTCGGCGACGCCTCCTTCCTCGGCCGGGTCCGGCGCTGACCGCAGGCTCGCATCGGACTGACGCCCGGCTTGGCGCGGGTTGACGGGCGGCTTGGCGCGGCCTGCTCCCGGGAGCGCTCGCGCGGGCTGGTCCCGGGAGCGCTCGCTCGTTGACCGTGTCGCTACCTGAGCGTAAGGTCGCCCCGACCGGCGAGCGGTGCACGTCGATGACCACAGGGGGGTGGCATGAGCGGATCGATCGTCCCGACGGGTTCGGTCCCGGCCGGAGCCGTCCTCGAGGTGGCGGAGGACGACCCCGAGGCGCTCATGCAGCTCTACGCGGCGCGCGGCTGGGGCGATGGCCTTCCGCTGGTGGCGCCCACCGCGGCGCGCGTCGACGCCATGCTGGCCGAGGCGACCGGGGACCCCGACGAGGTCCTCGCGGTCCTGCCCCCTCGCTTCGGCGAGTTGACGCGGCGCATCGTCGCGGTGAACGCCGTGCTGGCAGGGTGCCCGACCGTGGTCTTTCCCGTGGTCCTCACCGCGCTGCGGGCGCTCGCCCGGGAGGAGGTCAACCTCCGTGGCGTCAACGCCACCACGCACCCGGTCGCACCGCTGGTGATCGTCTCGGGCGACATCGTCGAGCGCGGCGGGTTCAACGCCGGGCTCGGTGCGTTCGGCCCGGGCAACCGGGCCAACGCGACCGTCGGGCGAGCGGTCCGCCTGGCCTTGCTGCACGTCGCCGGCGCCCGCCCCGGGCAAGGCGACGCGTCGACCCAGGGAGGGCCGGCGAAGTACGCCTACTGCGTGGCCGAGAACCTCGCCGAGTGCCCTTGGGAGAGCTATCCGAAGAGTCGGGGGATCGACGCCGCCTCAGCGGTGACGGTGCACTGTGGCGAGCCGCCCCACAACTCCCATGACATGGAGAGCGACGCGCCCGGTCGGATCCTCGACAAGATGGCCAGCGCCATGGCGACGCTCGGCCAGAACAACGCGCCGATCTCCCAGGGGGAGTACTTCGTCGCCCTCTGCCCCGAGCATGCGTCCACCATCGCCTCGGCGGGGTGGGCCCGCTCCGACGTCGCGTCCTACCTGCACGAGCGGGCTCGCCTGCGGGCGGGGACCTTTCGTGGCGCCTTCGGCCAGCTGGCCTGGGCACCCTGGATGCACGCCGTGCCCGACGACCACCTGCTGCCGATGACCGCGCACCCCGACAACATACGGGTCTTCGTGTGCGGCGGGGCCGGCAAGCACTCGTCGTTCGTCCCGAGCTGGGGCATGACCAAGAGCGTCACGTCCCCGGTGGAGGGATGAGCGCGATGGTGCGCCCGGGTTGGCGCCGACTGGACCGCAGCCACCCTCCACGAACCGCCACACGACCGACACGACGAGGTGGTCATGACCAAGATCTACGCACCTGACGGCGCCCTCGGTAGGCCCCCCGTGGCGCTCGCCGCTTCGCCCCCCGTCCTCGGAGGCCTTCGCATCGGCGTGCTCGACAACGGCAAGCCCAACGCCCGGCTGCTCATGGCGCGTGTGGGCGAGCAACTGGCGGCGAGGACCGGCGCCACGCTCGCACTCGTGACCGACAAGGGCCCTGGCGGCAACGCCGCGACGCCGTGCACGCCTGCGGTGATCGAGCGGCTTGCAAAGGAGGTCGACCTGGTCCTGACCGGGTCGGCCGATTGAGGCTCGTGCACGTCGTGGAGTGTCCACGACTCCGTGCAGTTGGAGCAGTTGGGGCGACCGGCGGTCGTGTTCACCACGACCCGCTTCGAGGCGCTCACCCGCCAGGTGGCGGCCGGGTTCGGCCTGCCCTCGTTGCGCATGGTCGTCGTCGACCACCCGCTCGGGGGAACCGACGCCGACACCATCGTGCGGCGGGCCGATGCCGCGGTCGAAGAGGTGCTCCTCGCGTTCACCGGCGGCCGCTGAGCGGGTCGGTGCAGGGGCGACGCGTTTGTAGTACCACTGCGGCGTCCGTCTCGGAGGTGCCATGCCGTCCATCGTTCCGAAGGGATCAGTGATCTACGGCGTCCAGCTGCCCGTGCAGACCCTCACGAGGACGGTGCGCGAACCGTGGGAGGAAGACGCCTCCGTCGAGGACCTGGTGCTGGTCGCGCAGGCCGCCGAAGCGGCCGGGTGCGCATTCGTCGGCGCGTGCGACCACGTCGCCCTTCCCCTCAACGACTACACCCGCCACATGAGCCCGACGTGGTACGACCCGATCGCGACGTTGGGGTTCGTCGCGGCCAGGACCTCGACCCTGCGCCTGCTCTCGGCGGTCTACATCGCCGCCTACCGCCACCCGTTGCTTTCGGCCAAGGCGTTTTCCACCCTGGACCACCTCTCGGGAGGCCGGGTGATCGTCGGCATCGGGGCCGGGCACGTGGCGACGGAGTTCGAGGCGCTCGGGATCGACTTCGCGTCTCGAGGCGAGCGCACCAACGAGTCGATCGACGCCATGCGGGCCGCGTTCGACGCGGAGTACAGCTCGTACTCGGGCCGCGTCTACCGCTTCGAGCAGGTCGGGGTCAGCCCCCGCCCACGACAGCACCACCTGCCCATCTGGGTCGGGGGCTCCACCAAGCCGGCGTTGCGACGCGTCGCCGAGCGCGCCGACGGATGGATCCCCCAGGGCACGCCGCGGGCGCACATGCGCGACGCCCTCGCCTACATCCGCGCCCGGCGCGACGAGGTCCGTCCCGGCGCCGAGCTCGACCTCGGCTTCTACGCGGAGTGGATCTACGTCGGCACTCCGTCCTGGGATGTGGGCGAGGGACGGCTCACCGGGTCGGCCGAGCAGATCGCCGAGTCCCTACGGGAGGTGCACGACCTCGGCTGCAACGTGCTCCACCTCCACTTCCGCTCCCGGAGCCGTGACGAGCTGTGCGATCAGCTCGCCGCCTTCGGGCGCGACGTGGCGCCGCTCCTCGGGCCCTGAACGAGAACGTTGCTAGCCTCCGCCCGTGTGCCGGTGCGGGCGCCCTGATGGGGTGCGGGAGGACGAGGAGGCCGCGGCGCTCCTGGCGTCGCAGCCCGACATCGCCCGCCTGCTCACCGGCCGCCACATGCCGCTCGACGACGCGGCAGCGGCGTTCGCCCTCGCCGACGATCACACCGGCGGCATCGTCAAGATGGCGCTCCGCCCGTGACGATCGTCATCGACCACGGCGGATCGGTGGCGCTCGTCACCGGCGCGGGCGCGGGGATCGGCCGGGAGATCGCTCGCTGGTTCTCCCGGGCCGGTGCTGCCGTGGCGGTCAACGACGTGCGCGCCGACAAGGCGGCGGCGGTCGTCGCCGAGATCGAGGAGACGGGCGGTCGGGCCCTTGCCGTGGTGGCCGACTGCCGCGACGACACCCAGATCGAGGCGATGGTCGCACGGACGGTCGCCGAGCTCGGCGGACTCGACATCGCGGTCAACAACATCGGCATGCAGGCCGGCCGGGTGCCGAGCCCCTTCGTGGACATGGACGGGGCGTTCTGGCGCGACATCGTCGACCAGAACCTGGTCCTCACCGCGCTCTGCGGGCGAGCCGCGGCTCGGGCCATGATCGCGGCCGGCCACGGCGGGGTCATCATCAACGTGAGCTCGGGGGAGACGACCCGGCCGTCGCCGTACATGAGCTCCTACGGGGCCGCGAAGGCGGCGATCAACCACCTGACCCAGACCATGGCGGTCGAGCTCGGACCCGAGGGGATCCGGGTGGTCGCCATCGCGCCCGGGACGACCTTGACCGAGACGGTACGAGCCGCGTTCGACGACGACCACGTGAACAACATCGTCGCGTCCACCCCGCTGCGACGCATGGTCGACCACGACGAGCTGGGGCGCCTGGCGGTGTTCCTCGCGTCGGACCTGGCGCGCTGCATCACCGGCCAGCTCATCCTGGCCGATGCCGGCGCCCACCTGTCCCGGACACGGCCGGCCAACCGCCGTGGTGACCAGTTGGGGGACGATGTCTGAGACAATGGCGGAGCGGCCGGCGACGGGTCCGGCGGGGCGCACGAGCGCAGGAGGAACACGGTGATCGACGAGGCGACCATCAACCCCGCGCTCGACGAGGTGCGTGCCCTCGTCCAAGCCGACGGCGGCGACATGCGTCTGGTGGACCTGGATGGCGCGACGGGCAACGTCAGCCTGCAGCTGGTGCTGGAGGGGGCGTCGTGTGAGGAGTGCGTGATGCCGAGGGAGTTCCTCGAGCAGATCGCGCTCGACGTGCTGCGCCGCAAGGCGCCCGGTGTCGCCGCGGTGTCGATCGACGACCCTCGCGAGCACCCGGGGTACGTGCCCAAGGATCACTGAGCCACGGTCGGCTGCGGCCGCCGTCGCCGTCTGTGGTGGGTGTGGCGGCCGTCGCCGTCTGTGGTGGGTGTGGCGGCCGTCGCCGTCTGTGGTGGGTGTGGCGTGATCGGTGGTGGGCCGCGGCCCGGCTGGGGCGCGTACCGGTTGGCGTTGTCGTTTCTGGTGTGCGGTAGGTGGCGTCTGGCGGGTGTTTCGCATACGGGTTGCGTCAAGGCCAACAGGCTCGAGGGCCCCGGTGGGCGCAGCGGGGTGGACGGCCCGGGCGCCCCGGGCGCCCCCGGGTGCGGGTCGGAGCGTGCGTCGCCGCTCAGGTGGGCGTTGCGGGCACGGGCGAGGCGAGCAGCGCCCGGGCGTAGGCCTCGACGCGGGTGCCGTCGAAGAACGCGGGGTTCATGGCGCCGTGCAGGCGGATGGTGTTGTCGCAGGAGAACGCCCGGAACTGCGCCGGCGTCACCAGTCCGCGCTCGACCAGCTCGTGCGCCTCGGGGAGCACGTCGCGCATGTCGGTCACGTCCCAGTGGCCGAGGTCCGAGCCGAAGATGGGCTGCAACGTCGCGCCCAGGGGGTTGACCCGGTCGGCGAACGCCCAGGAGACGGTCCCGTCGTCGGCCTCACACCCGAAGAACCACCGGCCGAACTGGGCGACGATGTCGCTCGGCGACGCCACCCCGCTCTCGGCGAAGTCGTCGACCTGGGCCGGCGGGTTGTCGCTCTGCGCGATGGTCCGCTGCCGCACCTCGGCGTCGGCGAACACCGCTCCCCCGTAGCGCACGAGCAGCTCGTCCCAGGTGGCCCGGTCCACATTGGCCGGGTCGAGGTGGGCGATGTTGGGTCCGCCGCGCTTGTCCCAACGGCCGATGAGGTCGAACAGCAACTGCACCCCCCAGGCCACCCCGCACTCGAGGAACGCGACGTTGAGGGTCGGGAACCGGCGGCCGACCCCGCCGAAGAAGAGCGCCTTGGCGAACGCCTCGCTGCTCGCCGCGAAGTTGCCGATGTGGTTGAACATGTAGCGGCTGCTCGACTGGCGCAGGCCGACGCCCATCGACGCCGAATGCACCGTCACCGCGACCCCGAGGTCGACGCAGCGGGACCACACTGGGTCGTAGTCGTGCGCGCTGTCGAGGGCCAGCACGTCGTACCACTCGGCCCCCGCACCCCGCTCCGGCGCCGGGCGGGTCACGTAGCTGTTGAGCATCACCGCCTTGAAGCCGAGGGTCCGCACCGCGTGGTCGATCTCGGCGATGGCCTCCTCGGGCGTGTGCGTCGGGATGACCGCCGCGGCGGTCATGCGGTCCTCGTAGCCCGCCAGCATCTCGGCCAGGTAGGTGTTGATCCCCCGGCAGCTGCCCTGCCGGACCGCGGCGTCGGGGTGCCCGATGGTGGCGAGGCCGACGCTCGAGTACAGCACCGTGAAGTCGATGCCGAGCTCGTCGAGGCGCTCGTACATCAGCGCAGGGGCGAACCCGGTGACCCGGTCCCGCGCGTCGGTGGGCAGGGCCCACCACGGGGCGATCGCCCGTCCGGGTTGCGCGCGGCCGGGCCCGGCGGCGGCGGTCACCGCCGCGCTGCGGGAGCGGAAGGCGTCCGACGCACCGCTGAAGGTGTCGGCGACGTCGGAGCTGGCGACCCGCCGGATGTGCTCGACGAGCACCGGAAGGGACTCGACGACGTGCCCGTCGCCGTCGACGACGGGGTGATCGAGCGACGCCCGCAGCGCCGCCGGGTCACGGCCGGTCATGGCGCCAGGCCCCCGGGTCGGGCCCGCGGGCTCACCAGTGGTTCCAGCGGATCGAGGCCTCCGACGAGGAGCGGTCGGCCGCCTTGAAGTCGGTGCCGATGGTGTAGGCGACCGGGAACAACCCGGCCTGGGTGATTTGGTCGTAGGGGATGCCGAGCAGGTCAGCCATGTCCCGCTCGCGATGCAGGTGGATGGTGGTCCACGCGCTGCCCATGCCGCGCGCCCGAAGCGCCAGCATGAAGCTCCACACGCCGGGGAGGACCGATCCCCAGCGGCTGGCCTGGTCGAAGATCGACACGTGGTCGAGGCGGCCCTCCACCGTCGGCACGACCAGCACCGGCACCTCGTGGAGGTGCTCGCGCAGGTGCGCGACCGACGCGCTCATGCGCTGCTGCGCGGGGGAGGTGTCGACCGGCGGTGCGTCACCGGCGGCGCGGGCCGCGTCCATCATCGCGACGTGGTGGTCCATCCCGGCCCGGTAGATGTCGGCCATGGCGGCTCTGGTGCCCGGATCGTCGACGAGCACCCATCCCCACAGCTGTCGGTTGGAGCCGTTGGGCGCCTGGAAGGCGAGCCGCAGGCACGCCTCCACGTCGGCGCGCGACACCGCCCGCTGCAGATCGAGCCGCCGGCGGACCGAGCGGGTGGTGGTCAGCAGTTCCTGTGGGGTGAGCGCCTCTTGCACAGCCACACTCTCCGCACCTCCCGGCGGACTGTCAAATGGCGCGGCAGAGGGTGGCGACCAGCAGCGCCTTGATGGTGTGCATGCGGTTTTCCGCCTGGTCGAACACGATCGACGCCTCGGACTCGAACACCTCATCGGAGACCTCGAGGCTGTCGAGCCCGGTGCGGCGGTAGATCTCCTCGCCGATCTCGGTCTGGCGGTCGTGGTAGGCGGGGAGGCAGTGCATGAAGCGCGCCGCCGGGTTGCGCGTCGCCGCCATGAGTGCGGCGTCGACGCGGTAGGGGCGGAGGAGGGCGACGCGCTGGTCCCAGACCTCGTCGGCTTCGCCCATCGAGACCCACACGTCGGTGTAGACGAAGTCGACGCCGTCCACCCCGGCCTCCGGGTCCTCGGTGTGGCGCAGCCGGGCGCCGCTCGCCGCGGCGAGCGAGGCCGCGGCGGCGATCACGTGGTCCTCGTTCCACAAGGCACGGGGGGCCACCATCCGCACGTCCATGCCGAGCATCGCGCCGGTCACCAGCAGCGAGTTGGCGGTGTTGTTGCGGGCATCCCCGCAGTAGGCGAAGGACAACTCCTCCCAGGGCTTGCCCGCGTGCTCCGACATCGTCAGCATGTCGCAGAGCATCTGGGTGGGGTGCCAGGAGTCGGTCAGACCGTTCCACACGGGGACGCCGGCGAACCGGGCGAGCATCTCGACGGTCTCCTGCGCGAAGCCCCGGTACTCGATGCCGTCGTACATCTGGCCGAGCACGCGTGCGGTGTCCTTGACGGACTCCTTGCGTCCGAGTTGTGAGCTGCCCGGCTCGATCAAGGTGACGTGCGCGCCCTGGTCGTAGGCGGCGACCTCGAACGCGCAGCGGGTGCGGGTCGAGGTCTTCTCGAAGATCAACGCGATGTTGCGCCCGACGAGGCGGCGGCGCTCCGCCCCGCTCCTCTTTTCCTCCTTGAGCTGCCGGCCGAGCTCGATCAGGGCGCGAAGCTCATCGGGGGTGGCGTCGAGCTCCTTGACGAGGCTGCGGCCGAGGAGGGACTCGAGCGGCGTGGTCACCCGCTCACCGCGGCGACGGTGCCGCGCCGGCGCAGGAGGCGCTGGAGAGGCCTGACGCGGGAGATGGCGAACGCCACGGCGCCGGCGACGAGCGCGGTGAGCACCCCACCGACGACGTCGAGGAAGAAGTGGTTGGCCGTGCCGAGGACGGCCACGACGGTGAGCAGCGGGTAGGCCACCGCGAGCGCCTTGAGGGGCCAGCGGCGGGCGACGAACCACAGGGCCAGCCCGCACCACAGCGCCCAGGCCATGTGCAGCGACGGCATGGCGGCGAGCTCGTTGGCCTGCGACGCCAGCGCCCCGCTGTGCCACGCCCCCCATGTGTGGGTGAGCGCGACCACGTCGACGAAGCCCGACCCCGCCAGCATGCGGGGCGGCGCAACCGGGTACAGCCAGAACACGACGAAGCCGATCGCGTTGGTCAGCACGAGCATGTTGCGCAGGGGTCGGTAGTAGCGGGGGTGGCGCCACCACAGCCACACGACCAGGCCGAGGGTGACCGCGAAGTGGGCGTTGTCGTAGTAGTTGGAGAGGATCGCACCAAGGGTGGGGTGGGACCCGATCCAGCTGTTGATCGGCGACTCCGGGGCCAGCCACAGGACCCGCTCGAGGTGGTAGATCGAGGCCGCGTGCGAGAGTGCGACGTGCAGGCGCAGCGGGGCGTGGTCGTTGACCGTGTCGTACAGCCAGAGGAGCCAGCCGATGGCGAGCACCTCGGTCCACAGCCGCGGCCGAGCGCAACCCGACCGGGCGGGCCGGCTCGCCTCTGCGGCTGCGGGATCAGCGGGCGCGATGCCCTCTGCGACGGCCAAGGACATGACCCCTCAGGCTATACGGTGCCCCGGCGTTGCGTCGCGGGATCCGGGGTCTGCCGGCCCGTCGCAGCCGCCCCGGGGGCCTCGACACCGGCCGCCGCGGGCGCGCGCCGGGGGCCTCGACACCGGCCGCCGCGGGCGCGCGCCGGGGGCCCCGACACCGCTCGGGGCGGCGTGGGCGGCGCCGTCCGGGGGGCCGGTCGGCTAGCGTAGGACACCCCTGTGCACCGCAACGATGGGGGAGGAGGGCGAGGCGGCTGTGGGCTCGGGACCGGCGAGCAGCATCGAGCGAGAGGCGAAGTTGGAAGCCGGTCTGCACTTCAGCCTGCCGGACCTGCACGAGGTGCTCCCGGGGCTGTCGGCGCTCGCCCTGCCCGACAGCCGCCTGCAGGCGGTCTACATCGACACCGAGGATCTGCGCCTGATGCGGTGGGGGATCACCCTGCGGCACCGCCACGACGCGGTCGGCGGGGCCGGTGCCGAAGACGCCTGGACGGTCAAGCTGCCCGGCGATGCGGACGGCGTGGCGCTGGTGCGCCGGGAGCTGTCGTGGCCGGGTCGGATGGGGCCCGTCCCGTCCGAGGTGGCTGGGCTGGTGCGGGCCGCGGCCCGGCGACGCCCACTCGCGCCGGTCGCACGCCTCAACACCGAGCGGCGGCGGGTGGTGATCGTCGAGCCGGGGGGACGCCGGTTGGCCGAGGTCGACGACGACATCGTCTCGGTGCTCGACGGGCGTCGGCTGGCCGCCCGCTTCCGGGAGGTCGAGGTCGAGCTCGCCAACAGTGCGCCGCCGGCATTGCTCGAGCTCCTCGTGGCCCGCATCGTGGCCGCGGGCGCGGTGCCCGGCGACCAGCGCCCCAAGGTCGTGCGCGCCATCGGTCCCCGCGCCGCCCAGGGCCCCGATGTGGTGGTGCCCGCCCTCGACGCCTCGGCCACCGTCGCCGATGTCGTCCGGGCCGCGGTCGCCGCCGGGGTGACACGGATGATCCGCCACGACCCCGGCGTGCGCCTCGGAGACGATCCCGAGCACGTCCACCAGGCGCGGGTCGGGACCCGGCGGCTGCGAAGTGACCTGCGAACCTTTCGTCCGCTGCTCGACCGCCAGTGGGCCGAGCACATCCGCAACGAGCTCGGGTGGGTCGCCGCCGCGCTGGGTGAGGTGCGCGACGCCGACGTGCTGACCGAGCGCCTGCGGGGCCAGGTCGCGCTGCTGGCGCCGGTCGATGCCCGGCCCGCCGCCGGCCTGCTGCGCCGGCTCGCGCTCCAGCGCGATGAGGCCAGGGTCCGCCTGCTCGAGGTGCTGGACAGCGACCGCTACGTCACGATCCTCGACGAGCTCTGCCAGGCCGCGGCCGAGCCTCAGCTGGCCGCGCCCCCGGGGATGCCGGCGCCAGCCGCGCCCGCGGGTCCGACCACCTCGCCCAGCGCCTCCGTCGGTGCCGTCGCGGCTCGGTCGGTCCCGGAGGTCGCGCGGCGGCCGGTGGTGGCCGCCGTCGGCCCGAAAGGCCGCCACACCGGCAACGGCCTGGCCACCACCGGTGGCCTGGCCACCAACGGCTGGCAGCCGGCGGCCGCCGTGGCTGCGTCGTCGGCCGCACCGCCGCGGGACGCGACCGGCGTCGCGTTTGCCGGCCCGACAACGCCGGGAGACGAGGCGGGACCTGGCCCGGTCCCATCGGGCGCGGCCGACCGGGGTGCGGCCGGCGAGGGCACGGCCGGCGAGGGAACGGCCGACCGGGGTGCGGCCGGCGAGGGCGCGGCCGGCGAGGGCGCGGCCGATCGGGGTGCGGCCGAGCCGGGCGCGGCCGAGGGCGCGGTGCCGGGGGCCCCCGGGCCGGGAGACGCTGCGACGGGGACGGTGACACCGCGGCGGGCGCGCCCTGTCGGGGACCAGCCGGCGCGCGAGGTGCTCCCCGCGCTGGTCCGGCGGCCGTGGCGGCACTTACGCGCCGCCGTCGACGCGCTCGGCGACGACCCGCCCGACGAGCTGCTCCACGAGGTCCGCATCCGGGCCAAGCGCCTCCGCTACGCGGCGGAGGCGGTGACCCCGGTCCTCGGCCGGCCGGCACGTCGCATCGCCGCCGCCGCCGCGGACGTGCAGGGCGTGCTCGGCGACTTCAACGACGCCGTCGTCGCCGAGGCGTGGCTGCGGGCGGAGAGCGGCCCCGCGTCGCAGGCCCTGGTGGCTGGACAGCTGATCGCGATGGAGCGCGACAAGCAGGAGCTCGGCCGCCGATCCTGGCGCAAGCCTTGGCGGGTGCTTGCAGACCCCCGTCTGCGGGAGTGGCTTCGTCGCTGAGCGGCACCTGGCCGGCTCCGGATCGATGGCGGGGCAGGGTCGAGCGGCGAGCGCCGGCGGATGCTCTACAGTCGGACATCGTGCGGATTGCGGCCCTCGACCTGGGGAGCAACTCCTTCCATCTCCTCGTGGCCGATGCCCATCCGGATGGGACCTTCGAACCGCTGGTGCGGGAAAAGGAGATCCTGCGGCTGGCCGACGTGGTGGCGCGCGACGGCCGCATCGGTGACGCCGCCGAGCGGGCGGTCGAGGTGGTGGCCCGCTTCAAGGCGCTGGCCGAGTCGGTCGATGCACAAGAGATCGTGGCCTGCGGGACCAGCGCCCTGCGGGAGGCCGACGACTCGGCCGAGGTCGTCGACCACATCGAGTCCGGCACCGGCGTGCGGGTCAACGTCATCAGCGGCAAGGAGGAGGCGCGCCTGATCTTCGCCGCGGTGCGCGCCAGCGTGGCGATCGATCCCGGTCCGGCGCTGGCCTTGGATCTCGGGGGCGGCAGCCTGGAGCTGATGGTTGGCGACCAGGGAGGCCTCGCCTGGTCGCGCAGCGTGAAGCTGGGCGCGGCCCGCCTGAGCGCCGAGCTGGTGCGCGACGACCCGCCGAGCGCCGGCGACCAGCGGCGCCTATCGCGGCGCCTCCAATCGGTGTTGACCCCGGTGGCGGTCGAGATCGACTCCCTGCACCCCGAGCAGCTCGTCGGAAGCTCCGGGACGTTGTGCGCCCTCGTGCGCATGGCCGCGGCCCGTCGCACGGGCGTTGTCCCGCCCTCGGTCAACCAGCTCCAGGTGCGGCGCAAGGACCTCCTGGCCGTGCACGATCAGGTCCTGTCCCTGACCTCGGCCGAGCGCCAGCGCCTCCCCGGTGTCGACGCCCGCCGAGCCGATCTCCTGCCGGCCGGGTCGATGCTGCTGGTGACGGTCATGGAGCTGACCGGCCTCGACGAGGTGACAGGGTGCGAGTGGGCGCTGCGGGAGGGCATCGTCCTCGACGCCATCGGGCACCACACGCTCGCGGAGTGGAGCGGCGAGGCCCGCACGTTGCGCCGCGAGTCGGTGCTCAACCTGTGCCGCCGCTGCAACTTCGGCGACACCCACGCCCGCGTGGTGGCGCGCCTGGCGCTGCAGCTCTTCGACGGGACGGCCGCGCTGCACCGCCTGGGCGCCCATGACCGCGAGATGCTCGAGCTCGGCGCCCTGCTCCACGACATCGGCGAGCACGTGAGCGTCGAGGGCCACGACAAGCACACCGCATACCTCATCCAGCACGGCCGGCTGCGGGGCTTCTCCCCCGACGAGGTCGCGGCCCTCGCGTCGCTCGGTCGCTTCCACCGCCGGGGCAACCCGAAGCTGTCCTTCGAGCCCTTCGCCAGCCTGCCGGCGGCCAAGCGCGAGCGGGTGCTCAAGCTGATCGCCCTCCTGCGCATCGCCGACGGCCTCGACCGCAGCCACTCCGCAGCGGTCGAGGGCGTGGAGGTCAACGTCGGTGAGCGGGGCGTCGACCTGCTGGTCCTCGCCAGTGGGGACATCGACCTGGAGCTGTGGGGCCTGCGCCGCAAGCGGGAGCTGTTCGAGCGGGTGTTCGGGGTCCCGTTGCACGTGGAGGTGGCTGGGCAGCAGCAGGGGTGAGGCAGTTCTGACGTTTGGGGCCGCGGTGCTGCGATCAGCTCCGCGTCGCCAGCCAGCCGGTGAGCCCACCACCGGTCCACACGAGGAACCCGTCCCGTAGATCGGCGTCGGACTGGATGGCGGGCACCCAGCTGTCGGTGCGCTCTGCGATGAGCTGGAACCACACCGGCTGGTGGTGGTTGACCGGCGTCGGCGGCGGGAACACGACCAGCACGCGCGACCCCGAGGGGAGCTGGCGGACCACGCGGAGCACGGCGTCGAGGTCGGGGCCGTGCTGCACGCGGCTGGTCACGTCGCGCCAGTCGACGATGCCGGGATCGGCGACAGGGCCCGCGGGCGTGAAGTAGGACAGACCGTGCGGGAGGTAGAAGTCGAGTGGGGGCACCTGCTCGACCTGGGTCGAGATCACCAGGTCCCCGGGGTGCACGTACCCCCGGACGTGCTGGGCGATGTCGGCCGCCGGGCTCTTCGCGCTGGCGCGCTCGGCGGGGTGCCAGCGGAACGCCCGCCCGACCGGGTCGACCCACAGCATGGCGACGAGGAGGAGCGCGACCGTCCCCGAACCGCGGGCCCGCGCCAGCGCGGCCCCCGCCAGCAGCAGCACGGTGCCGACGAGGATGCTCAGGTAGCGCAACGTCCATGCCGGGCTGATGCGGTTGGCGGCCCAGGCGACGAACAACGCCACGACCACGATGACCACGAGCACCGTGATGCTGCGGTCCCCGAAGGTGGCCCGGCGCCGCACGGCCACCATGACCGCGGCCAGACCGCCGGCGACCAGGATCAGCGCGGCGCGCGGGTCGCCGAAGACGCCGGGAACCGTGCGCAGGGCGTCTCGGAGGTCGGGGACCTTGGACCACGGGGCGCCCGTGTGGCGGGCCTGGTAGAGCAGTTCGGGGATCCACGGCAGCCAGCACACCAGGGCGGCGCCGTAGGCGAGGAGCCCGTCGGTCACCAGGGCCCGCCGGTCGGTGGACCACACGATGCAGATCCCCCAGGCGACGAGCGTGCCGGCGACGTAGAACACGCTCCAGGTGTGGGTGTAGAGGAGGAGCACCAGTGAGGCGGAGAACGCGACGAGCCACCGCCGCAGGCGCCGGACGAACGCGAGGGCGAAGCTCCCGCTGGCGGTGAGGCACAGCAGCGTGACGAGCGAGTACATCCGGAACTCGCGGCCGTAGGCGACGATGAACGGGTTGGCCGCGACCAGCAGCCCGGCCATCCACGCGGTGCGGCGCCCGAAGAGCCGATCGCCGAAGGCGAACGCCACCGGGGTGCACGCGAAGGCGAACGCCATGCTCAGCGCGTGCAGCGCGGCTTCGGAACGGCCGGCGACGGGCAGCCAGAAGTGGACGAGCACATACCACAGGGGCGGGTTGCCATCGAGGCGCAGGGCGCTCGGGATGTGCCGCAACGGCACCCGCCCGATGCCGACCGAGAGCGCCTCGTCGATCCAGAAGTGGGTGCCCGGGTGGGGGACCATGAGCAGGGCCTGCACGCCGAGGAGCATCCCGATGGAGGCGACCGCGCGGGTCCTGCGGCTCCCGATCTCCGCCGCCGAACGCCGCCACCGCTGGGCGCGCGGCAGCTGCGGCTCGGCGGCGCCGGCTTCGAACTCATCGGCCGGCGCATCGACCCCGACGATCAGATCCGTCATCGAAGCAAGGACCCTAGGCGCCGCGCCGGCATGGTCGGCAAGCCGGCGCCGGCCGCTGGTCTCACCGGTGGTGGGCTCCTGTGACCAACGGTCGTCTCAGTTGCGGGGGATCTGCGACCACGGACGGTCCTTGTCGGCCCGCACGTCGCCAGGCAGGCCGAGCACCCGCTCGCCCAGGATGTTGCGCATGATCTCCGACGTGCCGCCCTCGATCGAGTTGGCCCGCGCCCGCAGGAACGCCTTTTGGACCGTGTCGGCACGGCTCACCATCTCGGGGCGGATCATCTCGTAGGACCCGTACAGCATCCCGGCCGGGCCGAGCAGGTCGACACACAGCTCGAAGATGCGCTTGTTGAGCTCGGCGTAGACGAGCTTGGAGATCGACCCCTCGGGGCCCGGCGTGCCGAGTTGGCGGTTCTGGGAGGCCCGGATGTTGGTGAGCCGGCTGACCTCGGCCTCGACCCAGAGCTGCACCAGGCGGTCGCGCTGCGCCGGGTCCTTGTCGGCCCGCTGCTCCCAGATGCGCAGCGCCTCGCCGATCGGTCCGGTGCCGCGGGGCACGATCGTGCCGCCGATGGAGACCCGCTCGTTCATCAGGGTGGTGATGGCGACGCGCCATCCCTCGCCGATGCCGCCGAGACGCTCGGCGTCGGGGACGCGGGCGTCGGTGAAGTACACCTCGTTGAACTCGGCCTCGCCGGTCGCCTGACGTAGGGGCCGGACCTCCACGCCGGGGCCGTGCATGTCGATCGCGAAGTACGTGAGGCCCTTGTGCTTCTCCTGGTCGGGATCGGTGCGAGCCACCAGCAGCCCCCACCGGGCCAGGTGGGCCAGGGTGGTCCACACCTTCTGCCCGTTGACGACCCACTCATCGCCGTCGCGCACCGCCCGGGTGGCGAGGCTGGCGACGTCGGAACCGGCGCCCGGCTCGCTGAAGAGCTGGCACCAGACCTCGGCACCGGTGAACAGCGGCCGGAGGTAGCGCGCCTTTTGCGCAAGCGACCCGTGGGCGACGATCGTCGGGGCGGCCATGCCGTGGCCGATCGGGTTGCGGCTGTTGGGGCTCGGGGCACCCGCGGCCGCGAGGCGCTCGTTGACGAGCTTCTGGAGCCCGGGCGAGCGCCCGAGCCCACCCTCGCCGAGCGGGAAGTGGATCCAGGCCAGGCCGGCGTCGAACTGGTGGCCGAGAAAGTCGACCGCCTTGGTCGTGCGCGGATCGTGCGCGGCGAGCAGGTCTTCCACCCGGCGGAGGACGTCGGCCTCCTCGCCCCCGGGCGCGGCCTCAGGCGAGGTGTCGAGCGTCGTGGTCATCGGGGTGCGACCTCCTGCGGCGAGCGGGCGGGCACCAGCCTAGCGACGCCCCCTCGTCATGGCCCGCCTGCCCCCGGTGCAAGGGGTCGCGTCCACTACCCTGGCCGGATCGTGCGCAAGTTGCTCCGATTGGTGGTCATCGCGATCGTGGCGGGTGCCGGCCTCGCCGCTGGGGTGGCCGCGTTGGCCGCCACCGCCAACGCCATCGTGAGCCAGGGTTCGAGCAGCACGGAAAACCCGGTGCCCGACATCCTCACCACCCAGTCGGCCCGCTCGATCGTCTACGCGTCCGACGGCAGCGTGCTCGCCACCCTGCACGCCGCGGAAAACCGCCAACCGGTGCCGATCAGCCAGGTGCCACCGGTGGTGCTCGACGCGGTCCTCGACACCGAGGACGCCCGCTTCTGGACCCATGGCGGCGTCGACCTCAAGTCGACGGTGCGGGCGGTCGCGTCCAACGTGAAGTCCGGTGCGCTGGCCCAGGGCGGCTCCACGATCACCCAGCAGCTGGTGAAGAACGCCTTTCTCACCCCGCAGAAGAGCCTCGACCGCAAGGTCAAGGAGGCGATCATCGCGACCCGCCTGGAAAAGAAGTACACCAAGTCCCAGATCCTCGAGGCGTACCTCAACACGGTGTACTTCGGCAACGGCGCCTACGGCGTGGAGGCTGCCTCGGAGGCGTACTTCAACGAGCCGATCGGCCAGGTCAACGCAGCGCAGGCCGCGCTGCTGGCGGGCATCATCCGCGACCCGCAGGGCTACGACCCGCTGCAGAACCCGCATGACTCCAAGACCCGGCGGGACTTCGTCCTCGACCGCATGGTGACCCTCGGCCACCTGAGCGCAGCGGCGGCGACCGCGCTCAAGACGACGCCGGTGCCGACGAAGATCACCGCGCCGGCGCAGTCGAGCGACACCAAGGACGACTACTTCGTGGAGCAGGTCAAGCAGGTCCTGCTCAACCAGAGCACGACGCTCGGCAACTCCTACACCGAGCGCTACAACGCGCTGTTCCGCGGGGGTCTCAAGATCTACACCACCCTCGATCCCCGCCTGCAGAAGCTGGCGGAGCAGAAGGTCGCCGCCGGTGTGCCCCCCAACAAGCAGGGATTCACCGCGGCGCTGGCTTCGATCGAGCCCTCGACCGGCAAGGTCCGGGCGATCGTGGGCGGTCCGGGCTTCGACCAGGTCAAGTTCGACCTCGCCACCCAGGCGCTGCGCCAGCCCGGGTCCGGCTTCAAGCTCTTCACCCTGCTGGCCGCCTACGAGGCGGGCTATGGACCGTACGACAGCGTGGACGGGTCCTCGCCGTGCGCCGTCGCCTTCCCCGGTGACCGGGACCTCCTCAAGCACCCGGCCAACAACAGCGAGGGCAACTCCAGCGGGAACCTCTCGGTGATCTCGGCGACGGCTGGCTCGGTCAACTGCGCGTTCATCCGCATGGGCCACGAGGTCGGCTTGCCGAAGGTGATCGAGATGGCGCACCGGCTCGGGCTCAAAGAGGACTTCAAGGAGTACCCGACCCTGGTCATCGGGGCCCAGGAGACGACGGTGCTCGAGATGGCCAACGCCTATGCCACGCTGGCCGACGACGGCGTCTACCACCAGCCGACGTTCATCGACCACATCGACGACCGCACGGGCAAGAGCCTCTACAAGGTCAACCCGGTGGGCAAGCGGGTCCTCGACCCCCAGATCTCCCGGATGGCGGTCCAGACGCTGCGCGCGGTCGTGCAGTACGGCACCGGGACCGCCGCCAACCTCTACGACCGCCAGGTCGCCGGCAAGACGGGCACCACGGAAAACAACTCCGACGCCTGGTTCAACGGGTTCACCCCACAGTTGGCCACGACGGTCTGGATGGGCGACCCCAAGGCCCGCACCCCGATGTACTCGGTCGGGGGGCTCACCGTCTTCGGCGGCACCTATCCGGCCCGCATGTGGCACGACTTCACCCAGGCGGCGCTGCAGGGCCAGCCGGCGGTCGACTTCCCGGTCCCGGACCCCAACAAGATCCCCGGCGGGCGCGCGATCGACTCGCCGAGCCTCCAGCACGACGAGATCCACTTCGACACCACGACGACCTCCTCCACGCTGAAGCCGACCTCGACCACCAACCCCAAGTCGCCGAGCACCACCACGCCGCCGTCGCCCCCGTCGTCGGGACCGCCCAAGACGACGCCGCCGGCGACCACCTCGCCCCCGACGTCGAAACCTTGAGCGCGCCCGCGCAGGAGGCCCTCCTGGCCGTCCAGGACCTCGACACCGCCCTCGACCAGCACCGGCACCGGCGGGGGCAGCTCCCGCAGCGCCAGGAGCTCGTGGCGCTCGACGCCGAGCTGCGCGAGCTGGCCTCGGGCATCGCCGCGGCAGCCGAACGCCGCGACGTCGTCGCCGCCCGCCAGAGCCAGGTCGAAGCCGAGCTCGACGCCACCCAGGCTCGCGTCGCGGAGATCAGCGGACGCCTCTACGGCGGCACGGTGAGCGCGTCGCGCGACCTCCAGGCGATGGCCACCGAGATCGAGCACCTCCAGGCCCGCGCCGCGACGCTGGAGGACGCGGTGCTCGCGGAGATGGAAGCGAGCGAACCGCTCGACGCCGAGGTGGACGCCCTCGAGGCGTCCCGCGCCGCCCGGGTCGCGGCGCGCACCCTCCTGGCCGAGCGGCTCGCGGTGGCGGAGGCCGAGGTCGACGCCGAGATCGCGGCGCTCGTCGAGCGGCGCGGCGCGGCTGCGGTCGCGGTCGCGCCCGAGCTCCTCGGCACCTACGAACAGCTGCGTGGCCGCCTCGACGGGGTCGGGGCGGCGCGCCTGGTGGGCGCCATGTGCTCGGGGTGCCACCTGGCGCTGCCGGCGACGGAGATCGACCGCATCAAGCGGGCGGCACCCGACGAGATCGTCCTGTGCGACCAGTGCGGGCGGATCCTGGTCCGGGCCTAGGACGGAGGCGGGTCCGCGGTGCTCATCGTCGTGCGGCACGGCCAGACGGCATCCAACGCGGCTCGCCTGCTGCTCGGTCGGATGGACCCCCCGCTGACCGAGCTCGGGCTGCGGCAGGCCGAGGGTCTCTCGCAGGCCGAGGGCGTGGCGTCCTCGGCCCGGGTCGTGACGAGCCCCCTGCGGCGCTGCCGGGACACCGCCGCCCTGCTCGGGCCACCGGTCGACGTCGACGAGCGGTGGGTCGAGATGGACTACGGGCCCTACGACGGCATGCCCCTCGACGAGGTCCCCGCCGAGATCTGGGCCGCGTGGCGTCACGATCCGTCCTGGGCGCCGCCCGGTGGCGAGTCGCTGCGCGCCGTCGGCGAGCGGGTGCGCGCCGCGTGCGGCGAGCTGGCGGCCGAGGCCGCACGGCACGACATCGTGGTCGTGAGCCACGTCTCGCCGATCAAGGCCGCCGTCGCCTGGGCGCTCGGGGTGGGCGACGACGTCGTGTGGCGGATGTTCGTGGACGTCGCATCGTTGTGCCGGATGAGCACGGGCCCCGCAACGCCCTCGTTGCGGAGCTTCAACGAGATCCACCACCGCCCCTCGCACTGAGCGCCCGCCTGGGTCCCGGGACCGCCGGCGGTAGAGTCGACGCGACACCGACGACGGGGGACGCGTGCAACACGACCTGGTGATCAAGGGCGCGACAGTGGTCGACGGGACCGGGGCGCCGGGCGTGATCTGCGACGTCGCGGTGCGCGACGGCATCATCACGGAGGTGGGGCGGGTCGATGGACGCGGGGCGCGTGAGCTGGCCGGCGACGGTCTGGTCCTGACGCCCGGCTTCGTCGACATCCACACCCACTACGACGGCCAGGTGACCTGGGACCCGCTGCTCAGCCCGTCGTGCTGGCACGGCGTGACGACGCTCGTCATGGGCAACTGCGGCGTCGGGTTCGCACCGGTGCGGCCGGACCGCCGTGACTGGCTGGTGGAGCTCATGGAGGGTGTCGAGGACATCCCCGGCACCGCGCTGTACGAGGGGATCGAATGGGAGTGGGAGAGCTTTCCCGAGTACCTCGACGCGCTGGCGCGCCGGCCGCGCGCCTTGGACGTGGCGGCCCAGATCCCGCATGGTGCGGTCCGCACCTACGTGATGGGGGAGCGGGGCGCGACCGGTGAGGCCCCCACCGACGACGACCTCGCGGCGATGGCGGCCATCGTCCGGGAGGCCATGGTGGCCGGCGCCATCGGGTTCTCCTCCAACCGGCTGCCGCTGCACACCGCGCTCGATGGGACGCCGGTGCCCGGCACGTTCGCATCGGAGGCCGAGCTGTCGGCCCTCACCGGCGTGCTCGGTGTGCTCGGCACCGGCACCGTCGAGATCGTGCCCGGCGGTGCGATGGGTGAGGACCTCGACGCTCCTGCCCGCGAGCTGGAGCTGTTCGGCCGGCTCGCCCGCGCCAACGGCCGGCCGCTGACCTACGCGCTGACCCAGATCCAAAACGCCCCGGCGCTGTGGCGCGACCTGCTGCGACGCAGTGGCGAGCTCATCGCCACCGGCGCTGCGGTGGTGCCCCAGGTCCAGGCCCGTCCCCTCGGCATCCTGATCGGCCTCGCCGCAAAGCACCCGCTGACGGGTCGCCCCAGCTTCGACGCCATCGCCGGCCTGCCCCGCCCCGAGCTGCTCGCCCGCCTCCGGGTGCCGGAGGTGCGAGCCGCGATCCTCGCCGAGCGCGCCGAGGGCAACGGTTTGGCGCACCTCGTGGAGCGAGGGGTGGCGCGGGTGTTCCCGCTCGGTGACCCACCGGACTACGAGCCCGACCCCGAGCGCAGCGTCGCGGCGATCGCCGGGCGCGAGGGCCGCGATCCCCGAGAGGTCCTCTACGACCTCCTGCTCGACCACGACGGCCGGGCCCTCCTGCTCTTCGCCCTGGGCGGCTACGCCTTCGGCAACCTCGACGACATCGGCGAGATGCTGACCGATGCCCACTCGGTCCTCGGCCTCGGCGACGGCGGCGCGCACTGCGGCGTCCTGTGCGACGCCAGCACGACGACCTACCTGCTCAGCCATTGGGTCCGGGGCCGCCGCCGGGGCCTGCGCCTCGAGCTCGGCGCCGCCGTGGCCAAGATGACGTCCGCGACGGCGGCGCTCTACGGCCTCGACGACCGAGGCGTGATCCGGCCGGGCTACAAGGCCGACTTCAACCTGATCGACCTCGAGCGGCTCCAGCTGCGGCTGCCCGAGCTGGCCACGGACCTCCCCGGAGGGGCGCGGCGGCTCATCCAGCGCGCCGACGGCTACGTCGCCACGATCGTGTCCGGCTCGGTGATCCAGGAGGAGGGCGAGGACACCGGGGCGCGCCCGGGCCGGCTGGTCCGGGGGGCGCAGGCGGCCCCCACCGGCTGACCGGGACCGCTCCCAGCAGCCGGTCTCGCCTTGGGGGAACCTTTACCGGATCCGAACCTCCGATCGTCCTGGAACGCCCGTCGGCCGCGGTGGCGTGAGCGATCATGGCAGGCCGTCGGCCGACTGCCGGGACCGCGAGGAGCGGGCGCATGGACATCAAGACGATCTTCGGGTTGCCGGCCCATCCGTTGTTCGTCCACGTCCCCGTGGTGCTGATCCCGCTGGTCGCGCTCGGGGCGATCGCGATGGTGCTGTCCGCCCGGGTGCGCGAGCGCCTCGGTTGGACGGTGCTCGGGCTGGCGATCGTGGCCGGCCTGTCGACCCAGCTGGCGGTGAGCAGCGGCAAGGGTCTGCAGCACAGCGTGGCCAACTCCGCTTCCCTCCGCCACCACATCCGGATCGCAGAGAGCATCCGCCCGCTCGCCCTGTTGCTGTTCGTCGTGGCCCTCGTGGTCATGCTCGCCGATCGCCGCGGCCGGGGTGCGTGGCCCTACGCGGGACGCCCCCGGGCCACCACCGGCACCCCGGTGCGGGCGTTGCTGGTCGTCGCGACCGTCGTGGTCGCGGTCGGCACCAACATCAGGCTGTTCCAGATCGGCGACAGCGGGGCGAAAGCGACGTGGGAACGCACCCGGATCGGCGCCGCGTCCCCCGGGCCGTCGCCCGGCGATCAGCGGCGCTGATCCACGCGGCGGGGCCGGGTCCTGAGCCGGCCGGTCCCAGTGGTGGGGCCCTCCGGCCCTTGCCCGCCCGCCGCTCCGGCGGCATGGTGGACCGGTGGGCAACCTCGAAGGCGGCTCGTCGGCGGTGGTCGAGACGCACGTTTCGACGCTTTTCTTCGCGGGCGACCGCGTGTTCAAGCGCAAGAAGGCGGTCGACCTCGGCTTCCTCGACTTCACCACCCGCGAGGCGCGGGAGGAGGCCTGCCACCGGGAGGTCGAGCTGAACCGACGGCTGGCACCCGACGTCTACCTCGGCGTGGCCGACGTGTCCCTCGACGGCGTGGTGTGCGACCACCTCGTCGTCATGCGCCGCCTCCCCGAGGCGCGCCGCCTCGCCGCCCTGGTCCGCCGGGGCGACGACGTGGACCTCGAACTGCAGCGTCTGGCGCACCTGATCGCGGTCTTCCACGCCCGAGCGGCCCGCTCGCCGGCGATCGACGAGACCGCCTCGCCCGCGGCGCTGGTTCGCAACTGGGACGACAACGCCACCCAGATGGCGCGCTTCGTCGGAGACGTGCTGCCCGCGGACCGCGCCGCCCGGGTGCGTGCGCTGGCGCACGGCTACCTGGCGGGCCGCGAGGTCCTCCTCGGGCGGCGCATCGCGGGGGGCCACATCTGTGACGGGCACGGTGACCTGCTGGCGGAGGACATCTTCTGCCTGGAGGACGGTCCCCGGGTCCTCGACTGCATCGACTTCGACGAGCGGCTCCGCGCCGGTGACGTGCTCGCCGACGTCGCCTTCTTGGCCATGGACCTCGAACGGCTGGGCCGGCCCGACGCGGCAGCGGCGTGGCTCGCCGCGTACCGCGACGACGCCGGCGAGACGTGGCCCGCCTCCCTCGCGCACCACTACGTCGCCTACCGGGCCCAGGTGCGATCCAAGGTCGCCTGCCTGCGCCACGCCCAAGGTGACGATCGGGCAGCCGCAGAGGCGGTCGCGCTGCTCGACCTGGCCGGCCGGCACCTCGAGGCGGGGCAGGTCTGCCTCGTGCTCCTCGGTGGTCTCCCCGGCACGGGCAAGTCCACCGCCGCGCGGGGTCTCGCCGAGGCACGAGGTTGGACGCTCCTGCGCAGCGACGAGGTGCGCAAGCAGCTCGCCGGACTCGACCCCGCGACCCCCGCGGTGGCCGGCCCCGGTGAGGGTCTCTACCGCCCAGAGGGGACCGAGGCCACCTACGACGAGTTGCTCCGCCGGGCGCGCGTGGCCCTCGAGCTCGGTGAACCGGTCGTCATCGACGCCTCCTGGACCTCGCAACGGCGTCGGGCCGAGGCTCGTCGCGTGGCGGCGGCGACGTCGAGCCGGATCGTTGAGCTGTGCTGCACGGCCCCGGTGGCGCTGGCCGCGGCGCGCGTCGATGCCCGCCGCCGCGGCGGCGACCTGGTCTCCGACGCCACACCCGCGGTCGCGGCAGCCATGGCGGCCGGTGCCGACCCCTGGCCGGTGGCGGCCACCATCGACACCACCGGGTCGATTGCCGCCACGTCGGCGCACGTGGCCGCCGCGGTCTCCTCGGCCCTGGAGGCGTGAGGGCGCGACGGGCCCCCTTTCCGGGCCCGGTGCGGGCGAGGCGCGCGATCAGGACGCGGCGGCGCGCAGCAGGACCAACCCCCGCTCCGCCGCTTCGGCGCCTCGCCGGAGGAGGTCCGCCACGACCCGACACGCGATGCCGGTGCGGCGCAGGGTGTCGGCGGCCAGCACGTAGCGTCCCACATCGGCCCGCACCCGGGTGGCCGACGGCCCGGCGGCGGGCGCGCCGGGCGAGGTCAGGGCCCCGAGGCGGTCCTCGACCCGGGCCAGGAGCTGCGTGGCGCGGATGCTCGCCCGTTCGGCATCGGCGTCGGCAGCGGTGTCGGCATCGACGAGCGCGGCCCGGGCGTCGCGCAGGTCGCGCGTGGCGGCGAGCAGCACGTCGAGGGTGTCGTCGGCCCGGCGCCCCGGCAGGAGAGCCACGAACCGGACACCAGGGGAGCCGCCTGCGGGCATCCAGTGGACGATGTTGTGGATCTCACCGTGTTCCCGCCTGGGCGTGTCGGCCCGCGCGGCACGGTGGCGGACCGACCCCCAGACGCGTCGAAGGGGCCAGCGGGGGGGTGCTGGCCCCTTCGGGAGCGGGGCCCAGTGGGGGGGTTACCGGGCGTCCCGTACTGCTACGCCCATGCTCGCAGTGCCGGCCCCGGGTGTCCAACGATCAAGAGCGATGGCACGCATCGCTCAGGCAGATACCGCAGGTCAGCGGCCCAAAGCGAGCACGCAAGGTGACCGTAGTTCTACTGAAAGTGTCCGTTCGTATGGTGGTGAAATCACCGCTGTGGGTGCTGAAGGG
>Ga0209698_10001488_pt1 | contig 26981 bp, 14 predicted proteins | sample LitLauG_LLR_2012_FD_187203 | JGI IMG/M metagenome (GOLD analysis project Ga0209698, IMG submission 187203) | Freshwater sediment microbial communities from Pennsylvania, USA - Little Laurel Run_MetaG_LLR_2012 (SPAdes) (version 2) | ecosystem: Environmental > Aquatic > Freshwater > Creek >... | reverse complement strand
CATTGTGCTCGGCACCGGAGCCTGGCCAGGGGTTTTTCTCGGCGCATTCGCGGTGAATTTGACGACCGCGGGCTCGATCCTCACCTCGATCGGAATCGCGACCGGCAACACGCTCGAGGCGGTGGCCGGCGCGTACCTCCTCAAGCGCTTCTCGAGCGGCCGGCGGCCCTTCGAGCGCGGAATCGACACCCTGCGATTGGCGCTGCTGGCCGGCATGGTGAGCACGACGATCAGCGCGACGCTCGGGGTCGGGAGCCTCACGCTCAGCGGATTCGCCGATCCGGCGAGCTTCGGCCGCATCTGGCTGACGTGGTGGCTGGGCGACATGGGTGGCGATCTCGTGACCGCGCCGCTCCTCTTGTTCTGGATCTTCGGGGGGCGACTGCGGTGGACGAGACCGCAGGCGCTGGAGGCCCTGCTCCTCATGACGTCGCTGGTCGCGGTGGCGACCACGGTCTTCGGTGATGTCTTCCCCTTGACCGGCGGGCAATACTCGCTCGCGTTCGTGTGCACGCCGTTCCTGATCTGGGCCGCGTACCGGTTCGATCAGCGCGTCGCGGCCACCGCGGTCGCGGTGCTCGCGGCCATCGCGGTGTGGGGAACGATGCGCGGTGCGGGGCCGCTGCAGCTCTGGGAGCGGAACGAATCGCTGCTCCTCCTGCAGGTGTATCTCAGCGTGTGGGCCGTCACCACCATGGCGCTGGCGGCCGAGGTGGCGGATCGCAAGCGGGCCGAACAGGCGCTGCGCATGCGCTCCGCCGAGCTGCGCGCGGCGATGACCGATCTCGAGACCTTCAGCCATGCGATTTCCCATGATCTGCGCTCGCCCATCGGGGCGGTCATGAACTACGCCGCCACGCTGCGCGAAACGGGTGATGGCGAGTGGTCGGCCGAGCATCTGCGGCTGATCGACCACATTCGCGCGAGCTCCGCTTCGGCGTCCGGGCTGCTCGAGCAGTTGATGCAGTTCGGATCGGTCGCGCTGGAGTATCGCCGTCGTGAGACGGTGGACATGACGGAGCTGGCGCGCCACGCGTTCGCCGAGGTGGCGGCCGGCTACGAACAGGCGCAGGGCGTCGCGCTCGAGGTTCGGAGCCTCCCGACGGTCACGGGCAGCTCACTGCTCCTCTCCCGCGTGTTCCGCAACCTCTTCAGCAACGCCGTCAAATACTCGCGCGGTCGCCCACGGCGGTCCATTCGCGTGACCGGCGAGGCGCGCGAGGCCGAGAACGTGTACTGCGTCGAGGACAACGGCATCGGATTCGATCCCGCCTTCGGCCGCGAGGTGTTCATGCCGTTCCGCCGGCTCGCCGAAGCCCGCAGCTTCGAGGGCGCGGGCCTCGGTCTCGCAATCACTGCGCGCATCGTTCGAAAGCACGGCGGCCGCATCTGGGCCGAGAGCGACGGACGCCTCGGCGCGCGATTCTTCTTCACGCTTCCCCGCAGTGGGGAGTCCGTATGACCACGTCGTCGCGCCGCGCACGGCGCGATCCTCACGGGAGTGCTCGATGAGCACGTACACGGCGGTGCTGGTGGACGACGATCGGGAGTTCCGCGAGAGCCTGGGCGCGGTGCTCACGGCCGAGGGCTTCGAGGTGCGCGAGGCATCGAGCCTCGCGGAGGCGCGTGCCGCGTTGAGCGCGAGCACTCCCGATATCGTGCTGCTCGATCTCGGGCTCCCGGATGGAAGCGGCTCCGAGCTGCTCGAGGACATGGCCGCGACGAGCAGCGCGGAGTTCATCGTGCTGACGGGCAACGCCAGCATCGAGTCCGCGGTTCAGGCGATTCGGAGCGGGGCGCGCGACTATCTGACCAAGCCGCTCGATCCGGATCGCCTGCGCGCGGTGCTCGCGGGCGTGGCGCGAACGCTGGGGTTCAAGCTCGAGGTCAGCCGGCTCAGCCGCGAGCTGCGGGATCTGGGGCGGTTCGGCCGGATGGTCGGCCGCTCGAGCGCCATGCAGAGTGTGTACGACCTGATCGCGCGCGTGGCGCCGACCCAGGCGACCGTGATGCTCACCGGCGCGAGCGGAACCGGGAAGGAGCTCGCGGCCGAGACCATTCATCTCATGAGCCTCCGCAAGCGCCAGCCGTTCCTGGCCGTCAACTGCGGCGCCATCGCGCCGTCCCTGATCGAGAGCGAGCTGTTCGGACACGAGCGCGGCAGCTTTACCGGCGCCGAAAGCCGCCGCCGCGGTTACTTCGAGCAGGCGCATCGCGGCACGCTGCTCCTCGACGAGATCACCTCGATGCCGCTCGAGGCTCAATCCAAGCTGCTGCGCGTGCTCGAGACCGGCGCCCTGCTGAGGGTCGGCGGATCCGAGCCGGTGCAGGTGGACGTGCGCGTGATCGCCGCCACCAACGCGGATCCGCGGCAGGCCGTGGCCCATGGCCAGCTGCGCGAGGACCTCTATTATCGCCTCAACGTGTTCCCGATCGGCATGCCGCCGCTCGGAGAGCGTGACGGCGACATCGACCTGCTCGCCGATCACTTCCTCGAGCTCATCAACACTCGCGAGGGCACGCGTCGCACGCTGACGGCGGAATCACGGGCGGAGCTGCGCCTGCGGGCGTGGCCGGGCAACGTGCGCGAGCTGAAGAACGTCGTCGAGCGCGCCGCGATCCTGAGCGACCAGGAGATCCCGGCCGGACTCGTGCGCGGCGGCGACGCGGCCCCGGCGCCGGGCGGGCGCGCCGGCGGAACGATCCGCCTCGCCCCCGAGACGTCGCTCGCGGACGCGGAGCGCGCGCTCATTCTCGCCGCGCTCGAGCACCACGGCGGCGACAAGGCGCGCGCGGCCGGAACGCTCGGCATCAGTTTGAAGACGCTCTACACGCGGCTTCAGACCTACGGGCTCGGCCGCCAGAGCGCCACGGCGCCGGCGCGGCCCCCACAGCGCGCGACCGGGGACGGCGAGCCTTCCGGGGCCCCGGGTCTCCACGGACGATTGTAGAAACGTCGCTGATTCTTCGGGCCCGCACCGCCCCGCGCGGCGACGAGTGCAGGAAATCCGCTGAATTGCGCGGTCATCGGGACGAGCTCTCCCGGCACGCCGGTTGCGAGAGGGACTGGTTGTCGACCGGGAACAGGGCGACTACGACGAGTGACTCCCGCACTCATGCTCCGCAACTCCCGATCGTCACCGCCGGAGCCGCCGTTCCCGGTTCGGCGTCATGCGATCGGACTCCCGGCCGAACGCGTGGGCGCCGCATTCCGCGGGCGGCGGAACTGGACGGAAGTCGTAACGGGCGAGCTCGAGACCGGATTCCAGGTGCGGCCCTTGGATCCGGCCGGGCCGGTGGCGCGGGGGGTCAGGATGATCTCCGCGCCATCCTCGTCTTCGCACGCGCCGCCCGCCGGAGCGATGCGAAGCGGAGCGGAGCGATGCGCGCCGGTCGCGGCCCGCGCTCAGGGCCTGCGCGTCGCGAGGTGGAGCTCGGTGGTGTAGCGCAGCGTGACGAGCCCGTGATCGTCCTTGTGGCGCTCGAACAACTCGGCGAGCAGGCGCACCAGCGCGGCGTACGGCTTGCCCTCGCGGGGCACGTAGGAGGCGCTGGTGGCGCGGCCGATCAGCCCGTCGCGATCGAGCTGCTGCGAGTTCTTGAACGTGAGCTTCACCGGCGCCGAGAAACGTCCGCCCTCGGCGAGCGCCGCGGGATCGAACTCGCGCTGCTCGGCGGGGTGCTCTCCATTCACGGTGTGAATCGCGGCGATGTACGCGGACGTGACCGGATCGTCGTGGTCGCGCGCGTTCCACATCAGCGCGAGACGCCCTCCCGGTTTGAAGATCCGATGGAATTCCGCGAGCGACGCGGGCACGCGAAACCAGTGGAACGCTTGCGCGGCGAGCACGAGGTCCACGACCGCGTCCGAGAGCCCGGTGGCCTCCGCGGTTCCCTCCTTCCAGCTCACGCGGATGTGGGGCTCCGCAGCCTCGCGCATCGCGCGGTTGGGCTCGATCGCGAACACGCCGACGCCGCGAGCGGCGAGCGCGCGCGCCGAGATTCCGGTGCCGGCGCCGATGTCGGCGGCGGTGAGCATCGAGGGCGGCGCGAGTCCATCGAGCAGCGCATCGATCGCGGCCGTGGGATAGCCGGGCCGATACTTCACGTACTCGGCGGCACGATCGCTGAAACGGCCGGTTGGATCCAGCTCGGAGAGCGCCGGGTCGCTGCCGGGCGCGGGGCGGGGCTCTTTCACGAGGCTAATCTAATCCAAAGCCGCAAACAGGCAAGCCCCGGGGGAGCGTGGGTCCTCAACGACCCACGATCACCCCCGGGGCCCCTGCCGCCGCCTTCGCGACTCGTGCCGCGTCACGGAAGCTCGTGCGGCGGGGTTCAATCTCGTGCGGCTTCGCGCACGAGTCGCCCGTTTACGGCTGCTGCAGATTGAGGAACACCCACACCCGCCGCCAGTGTCCGCTCTCGTTGGTGGCCGTGATGGCGAGGCCGAGGCGATCCTTCGGGCTGCGGACCGGCACCCGATAGAGCGCCTTCCACACCTTGGTCGTGGAGTCGTATGCGAACGGCTGCTCGCGTCCGATTCCATCCGAGAGCCCCATGTCCACGACGTCCGGCGAGCCAATCGCCTGGATCTCGACCACCGCGCCGAGAACGGCCAGCGAGTCGGTGGCGCTCGCGCTCACGTCGGGCGGAAGCGAGTCGCTTTTCTTGCCCTCGTCCTCCGTCTTCGCGATGCGAACCGTGTCGGTGACGCTCGGGACCGAGGCCAGCACGGCCGTTTCGCTCGGCGCCGACGTGCTCGTCACGGGCGCCGATGCCGCCGGCGTCTCGTGTCGTCCGCAGCCCGCGAGCGCGATGGCGGCAAGGACGGCGGGAAGGAACACCGCGGGGAGGATGACGCGCGCTTGCTGATCCCCGCGGGCGGCCTCGTGATCGTAGACGGTGCGAGCGGCGGGCTTCGGGCTCGCGGCGGAATCGAGATCGTGGCTCTTCATGGCTTATCTCCTCCGGCTTCGGGATTCGGGCGCGCGGATCGCCGGGGTTCCGCGCGTCCCCCGGCGCTTCACGATGGCCGGGCTTTGGGGCGCCCGGATGGGCGCTCCCGAGAGCCCACTCATCAAGTCGTGTGCCTGACGTCTTCTCTGCTGTGCGGCAACGAGTTGAATTGAAGATCAAGTCGCCGCGGGGCGCCGTTTGTGTCAAAATAGACACACGGCGGGCGAATGGGACTTACAGCCGCGAGGGGAAAGTCCAAGTGAGAAGAGGAGTCGCGAGGCTGTGTCCAAAACGACACGCAGTCTCGCGTGCCGCGCCGCTCGTGCTCGCGATCCTCTTCGCGGCGCGTGCGCTCGCAACGCCCGCGGCCCCGGGCCATCCGCTCGCGGCTCGCATCGTTTGGGTCGGTGCGGGTCGTGTCTATCTGGCGTCGAGCGATTCGATCGCGCTTGATCCGCTCTTCCGCTTGACGTTCTTCAAGGGCGGCAAGCCGGTTGCCTCCGCGAGCGTCGAGCGCGTGCTCGATGGACACCTGATCGCGGCGCGCATCACCTCCGGCGAGACGGACGCGTTCCGCAAACCCGATCGACTCGAGGTCACGGGGTCCGCGCCGGCGCTGACCCCGCCGGGCGTGATGCGCGTTGGGATTCCGGCGCGATCCAACGAGCTGCTGAATTGCGGCGCATCGCTCCGCCCGCCAAGCGCGTATCCCGCCGCGTCGCGCAGCGGCTCCGCGCAGCGACTGGTGCGCGCCGCGCCGATGGATTCCCTCGCGCCCTGGCCCGACACGCTGGTCGTGGTTCCGTTCGCGTCCGCCGACGACGAGGAGATCGCGATCGAGCGCGGCGAGATCGACGCCGGCGTGTTCTGGCCCGGCGAGCTGAGCGACGCGCTGCGACGCGCCCCGATCGCGAACGGGCTCTACTTCGAGGGGAAGATCCCCCGGGGCTCGGCATCGCCGGACACGGCGCGAGTGCGCTGCCCAGTGATCTGCTCGGCCACGATCAGGCCCTACGTGATCGCGCTCGGGGCTGACGCGTTTGGCGCGCTGCCGGGGTGCGCGCCGGGAGCGCCATGAACTCGCTGCGCTCGCGGCTCACGTTGGGCGTCGCGCTCGCCGCGATCGTGCCGCTCGCGCTCGCGATGCTCGTGTTCGCGCGCCAGATCCGCGCGACGCTGGACGCCGACGCGGACCGGCTCCTCAGCCGCGAGATCTCCGAGCTGACCGCCTCACTGGCGGCGGATGACCAACGCACGAGCGCGAAGCTTCGAATCGTGGCGGCCGACCCCACGCTCAAGCGCTCGTTTCTGGTGCGCACCACGTCGGCGCGCGAGCTCGCAGAGGATCTCGCGTCGCGCCGATTCCTGCTGGGACTCGACGCTCTCGAGATCAGCGACACCAGCGGCGCGGTGGTGGCGGCCGACTCGATCGCGAGCCGGGCGCCCATGATGCGCGCGAGCGCGCCCATTCTCTATCAGGGTCGCGCGGTCGGGCGCCTCGCGGGCGGAACGCGGATCGACGGCGCCTTCCTCTCGCGCATCAGCCGGGGCGGCGCGCTCGAGCTGGCGCTGGCGAACCGGGACGGAACGATCGCCGCAGCGACGATCGACAGCGCTCAGGCGGCGCAGGCGCTCGCCCCCCGCGCGCTCTCCGACCACCCCGCGCGCATCCAGCTCGCACGCGGCTCGTACCTCGCGCGCGAGGCGGCGGTCGATCTCGGCGAGGCGCCGAGCCTGCGGCTCATCGCGCTGACGTCCACGGCCTCCGCCGACGCCATGATCTCGGCGCTCCAGCTCACCGCGCTGCTGCTCGGCCTGCTGGCGCTCGCCGCCGCGGTCGCGCTGGCGGCGCTGTGGTCGTCTCAAGTGTCGCGGCCGGTCGAAGCGATCGCGGCGTTCTCGAGTCGCCTCGCCGGCGGCGAGTGGGACGAGCCGCTCCAGGTGCGCGGCGTGCGCGAGCTCGAGACCCTCGCGGCGGCGCTGGATCGGATGCGCGACGATCTCATCCGCTACCGCCGCCGGCTCGTGACCAGCGAGCGGCAGGCGGCATGGGGATTGATGGCGCGCCAGGTCGCGCACGAGATCAAGAATCCGCTCACCCCGATCGCGATCTCGGTGGCGGACCTGAAGCGCAGCTACGAGCAGCAGCGCGCGGATTTTCCCGCCGTGCTCGATCAGGCGGCCCGTACCGTCGCCGCCGAGATCGAATCGCTGAAGCGGCTGCTGCAGGAGTTCTCCGAATTCGGCCGCATGGCGCCGCCGCGCCTCGCACCGGTTGCGGTGCGCGCGCTCTTCGCTAGCCTGGCCGCGCTCTACGGGCGCGAGGTCGCGTCCGGCCGGCTGGCGATCCTTCCGCCCGCCGCCGAGCTCTCCCTGACCGGCGACGCCGATCAGCTGAGGCAGGCGCTCGTCAACCTGGCCAAGAACGGGCTCGAAGCCATCGGCCCGGGCGGCGTCGTCGAGGTCGCCGCGGCTGACATCCCCCACGCGATCGAGATCACGGTGACCGACAACGGCCCCGGCCTCACCGACGAGCAGCGCGCGGGTCTCTTCACACCCGGCTTCTCGACCAAGGCGGAGGGGGCCGGGCTGGGGCTCACGATCGTCGAGCGCATCGTCGTGGATCATGGCGGAACGATCGAGGCGCTCGAGGTGCCGGGCGGCGGCACGCGATTCCGTCTGCGCATTCCCCATCGGCCGCGGAGCTGACCATGCCTTCCGTCCTGATCGTGGATGACGAGCCCAACATCCTGAGCAGCCTGGCGGGCGCGCTGGGCCGGGACGGCTACACCACCGAGGTCGCGGCCGATCTCGCCGCGGCGCGCGAGCGTCTGCGCGAGTCCTTCGACTTCGTGCTGCTCGACGTGCGGCTGCCCGATGGCGATGGCATCGACCTGCTGCGCGAAATCGTGGACGCCACCCCCGACACGCTCGTCGTCATGATGTCGGGCCACGCCACGATCGAGGACGCGGTGCGCGCGACACGCCTGGGGGCGTTCGATTTCCTCGAAAAACCGCTCTCGCTCGAGCGGCTCCTGGTGGTGCTGCGCAACGCGGCCGAGTCGCGCGCGCTGCGCCGCGAGGTCCGCGATCTCAGGCAGACGTGGGCGCTGCCGATCGTGGGCCGATCGCCCGCGGTCGCCACGCTGATCGCGGAGGTCGCGCGCGCGGGCGCGAGCGCGGCGCGCGTGCTCATCCAGGGCGAGAACGGGACCGGCAAGGAGCTGGTGGCGCGCGCGCTCCACGACGCCGGCGCGCGGCGCGCGATGCCGTTCGTCGCCGTCAACTGCGCCGCGATCCCGGAAGAACTGGTGGAATCGGAGCTGTTCGGCCACGAACGGGGCGCCTTCACGGGCGCGAGTCAGGCGCGGCGCGGGCGCTTCGAGGAGGCGCACGGCGGCACCCTGTTCCTCGACGAGATCGCCGATCTGAGCGCGCGCGCGCAAACCAAGCTGCTGCGCGTTCTGCAGGAGGGCGAGCTCACGCACGTGGGCGGCAATCGCCCGATCCGCGTGGACGCGCGTGTGATTTCGGCCACCAATCGCGATCTCGCGGCGCGGGTGCGTGCGGGCACGTTTCGTGAGGATCTCTACTTCCGCCTCGCAGTCATCCCGATCGGCGTGCCGCCGCTGCGCGAGCGCCGCGAGGACATCCCCGAGCTGATCGGGCACTTCGCGCGGATCGTCAGGCGCGAGGCCGGCTTGCCGCCGCAGCGCTTCTCGAGCGCCGCGATCCGCCGCCTGGCGGCTTCCTACGATTACCCGGGCAACATCCGCGAGCTGCGCAATCTCGTGGAGCGCCTGATGATCATGTCGCCGGGCCCGGTGATCGGACCCGACCAGGTGAGCGCGGTTCTGCCGGCGCACGAGGCCGCGGCGGGCGGCACGCTGACCGAAACGATGCGCGACTTCGAGCGGCGCGTGATCGAGGATGCGCTGCAACGAAGCGGCGGAAGCATGAGCGATGCGGCCGGGCGGCTGGGCCTCGAGCGCAGCCACCTCTACAAGAAGATGCGAAAGCTGGGGCTGCGCCCGGGGCCCTAGGGCCGGCCCTGCCGGGGCGGTTCAACGCTCTCGAGCGCGGCCTAGCCCTTGGGCCAGAGCCATCCCAGCGTGCCCGCGGTGAGGCAGCCGTAAAGCAGCCCATCGATGGTGTTGCGGAAGGTGGTCCCCCAGCTCCGCTTGTACCAGATCGAGTCCTGCCACAGCGCCACCGCGTAACCGACGAACGCCGTGCACCCGGCGAAGCGGAAGACCTGGAGGTAGTGAGCGCCGGGGCCGAGCGCCCGCGTCGCTACGTAGGCCGCGATCATGTTGACCACCAGGCAGTAGATGAACCACTGGAGCAGGTTCGAGCCCATGTTGATCGAGCCGTGCTTCATCACCGTCATGGTGAGCATCGGGCCCTTCTTGATCTTCTCGGCGTACTCGGGGCTGCGCATGCCCTCCGGGCTTCCCGCGTGCGGGATCATGTAGTCGCCGGGCGGGATGTTGAGCTTGCGCAGGGCGTCCATCAGATCATCTTCGGCGGGCACCTTCTTGAAGTCGTGGCGGTGAAACGGCAGCAGCATGTGGACGAGCCAGCTGGCCAGAAAGACCAGCACCGCGGAGATCAGGATCGGAAGCGCAAGTGAAGTGACCGAGACCATCTTCACCTCCTGCTGGAGCCTCAACCCATTCCATGTGCCGCGCTTCGGCCGCCCGGCCGCCGCGCGAACTGCGCGCGAGTCTAGGCGAACGGCAGGCAGGCGCGAAAGTGCGAATTGCGGGGTGCCTCCGTTCCGATAACCGGGGGAGGGCGGACCGAACCCCACTCGGTCGCATCACGAGGGGAAGGGCTCGAGGCGGCCGAGGGCACGATGACCATCCTGAGATTTCCGGCGCTCTATCGGCGCCACTTTCGCGATCATCGCCGCGAGCGCATGTTCCTCGCCTCGCTCAGCTTCTTCATAACGTTCGGCGTGACGCGGCTCGTCACCTACTCGCAGCGAGGCCGCCTGGACCCGCTCCAGATCTCGATCGGCGACGTCCACATCCATCATCTGGTGTGGGGCATCCTGCTGCTCCTGATCGTGGGGTACGCGTGGCTCATCCAGATCGGCACCGGCAGCGACGGACGCTCGGCGCGCTTCGGGCGCGTCACCGCCCTGCTCTTCGGCGTGGGCGCCGCCCTCACGCTCGATGAGTTCGCGCTGTGGCTCAATCTCGAGGACGTCTACTGGCAACGCGAGGGCCGGATCAGCGTGGATGCGGCGCTGCTGTTCGGCGGACTGGTTTCGGTGGGGCTGTGGGGCGGCCCATTCCTGCGCGGGGCCACGCGCCAGCTCGGGCGGCTCGTCCGCCGTCTCAACCGGCGCGCTTCTCGCTCAGGCGCTCGCGCGGGCCATGGGTCCGGACCGCCGGCATTCGGCGGCGAGCCGTCCCGTCCACGAGTCCGAGGAGCAGCTGCACCACGAAGCGGTCGGCCAGCTCGGCGGGGCGCAGCTCCCCCTCGGCGCGAAACCAGTTCGCGATCCAGTTGAGCGCGCCGAGCACCACGAACGCCGCCGTCTTGGCGTCGCCGGCCCGGAACTCGCCCTCGCGCATCCCCTGCTCGATGATCTCGCGCACCTCGCGCTCGTAGCGATCGCGCGCGGCAATCAGCACCTCGCGGTGCTCGCCGGTGAAAACCGCGACCTCGAGCGTGAGCGGCGATCCGCCGAGCCGGCCCGCCATCACCATCACGTGCTCGCGGATCAGATAGCTCAGCCGCTCGGTCGCGCTCTTGAGCCGGCGGCCCTTCCGCATGATCCGGGCCAGGTTCGTGAGCGTTTCCCGGTGGCAGCCGTAGAGGATCGTCTCCTTGTCGCGAAAGTAATGATAGAGCGCGGTCTTTCGCATCCCCACACGCTCGGCGATGTCGTCGAGGGTGGTCGCCTGATAGCCCTTCTCGCGCAGCGCGTGCATGGCCGCGCGCATGATCTGGGCCCGCCTGCGACGGCGGCGGCGCTCGATGCGCGGCCGGTGCGCGGCCGGCCGGGCGGTGCGGGGAGCGTCGTTTTCGGGCACGGAATTCTCCAGCCGGAGCGGATGGCCTCGATATCGAAGTGATATTCAGAAATCTGAGCTTGGCCGCCTCGGCTGTCGAGGTATCCAATGGGAGCAGCACGCGATCGCCAGGCCGGCGGCGCGGGGCGCGGGTCGGCCGGCCCTCGAGATCGAGCCACGAGGCCCGGCGGCGAGCTCGCCCGGCCGCCATGATCGCCCCGCGGTATCGGGGCTGGGCCCTTTTACCCTTGACGGCCACCCGGGACGGCGGGATGGTTTCGCAGTACAAACGCCCGCGCGGTCGCCAAATTTCCCCTCATCCTCCTTCGATTTGGGCGCACGGTCGGACCGGGCCGCGTCGCCATCGGACGCGCTCCTCATGACACGGCGTTCCGCGCACCCCATCCGAGGGGAGCAGTCGTGGCACACGATCGGCCACATCGTGGATTGCGACATGCCGAAGGGATCGCGACCACCGCCGCGGCGATTGCGCTGCTGCTGGCTGGGAGCTGGACGAGCATCGCGCCCGCCGCCGCGCTCTGGGCGCTCAATGTCACCGTGGTGGGATCCGGAACGGTGTCGAAGAGCCCGGATCTTCCCTCCTACGGCGCCGGAGTGGTGGTGACGCTGACCGCGAGCCCCGCACCCGGTTACTACTTCACCGGCTGGAGCGGCGACGCGACGGGAAGCGTCGATCCCACCTCCGTGACCATGAGCTCGGACCTCAATGTCACGGCCACCTTCGCGCCCATCACGGATGTCGTCCTCGCGGCATCTCCGGGCGGGTGGATCGCTCCGTCCACTCCGTCGGCCTCGATTCCGATCCAGATCTCACGCACCGACAGCGACCCGGTGATGAGCTTCAGCGTCACGTTCCAGCTCGACCACCTGGTGCTGGGCGGCTCGCCGAATGTCGTGCTCGGTGACTTTCTCGCGGCCTCGGGCGGCACGGTCAGCTCGCCGATCGTGACCGACAACGGCGGCGGCTCCTATACGGTGACGGCTTCCACGGTCGGCTCGCCCTGCGGCAGCGGCGCATCCTCGGGCGAGTTGTTCCATGTGCTGGTGGGCTCCAACGACGTCGCGGGCGCGGGGACGCTCACGATCACGAGCGTGACCCTGAGCGATTGCTCGAGCGCGACCATTCCCTCGAACATCGGCGCCGCTGCCATGGTGGGCATCGACGCCACGGCGCCCACGGTGGCCGTTACGGCACCCAACGGCGGCGAGACCTGGCTCGTGGGCGCCTCGCAGAACATCACCTGGAACGCCACGGACGCGGCGGGAATCGCCGGGGACGGAATCGATCTGGCCTACTCGAGCGACGGCGGGACCACCTGGACCCCGATCGCCTCGGGGCTGGCGAACACCGGCTCTTACGCCTGGACGGTGGCGGGGCCGATCAGCGCGGTCGCGCTGGTGCGCGCGACCGCCCGCGACGTGAACGGAAATTCCGCGACCGACGTGAGCGACGCGCCATTCACGATCGACGCCCCCACCGCGGTCGCGCTGACCGCATCTCCGAACCCGGCGGTTTTCGGTCAGCCGATCACGCTCACCGCCACGGTGTCCACCGTGCCGCCGGGTCTCGGCGCCCCCTCGGGCACGGTGACGTTCAAGGACGGCGCGACGGTTCTCGCCGGCGTCGCCATCGCCAATGGCGCCGCGAGCACCTCGATCTCGAGCCTCGCGGTCGGAAGCCACACGCTGCGTGCCAGCCTGCCCGCCGGGGGCCTGTTCGCCGCCGGCTACTCGAGCCCGCTGACGGTGGCGGTGCAGGCGCAGGTCACCGCCACCAGCGGCACCCACGGGCAGATCAGCCCGACCGGCGCGCAGCTCTTCAATCTCAACGACACGCCCTCGTTCACGTTCACACCCGATGTCGGGTATCACATCGCCGCGGTGACCGTGGACGGAACGCCGGCACCCGCGACCTCGCCTTACGTGTTCGCGCCGCTCGCCGGGAACCACACCATCGACGTCCAGTTCGCGATCAATCGCTACACGCTCGCCACCTCGGGCGTGGGGGGCGGCTCGGTCGCGGCGGCCCCGGTGCAGTCCGACTACGCGTACGGAAGCCTGGTCACGCTGCAGGCCAATCCCGACGTGGGCCACGTGTTCGTCGGCTGGAGCGGGGACTTGAGCGGCAACGTCAATCCGATCGGCGTGATCATGGATGCGAACAAGTCCATCACGGCGACCTTCACCGTGAGCCAGTACTCGCTGAACGTCGCGGTGGTGGGCTCGGGCACGGTGAGCGCGAGTCCGGACCTCCCGAGCTACTCGCACGGCACGACCGTGACCCTGACCGCGAATCCAGCGGCCGGATATCACTTCGTGGGATGGAGCGGCGACACCAGCGGCAGCTCGAACCCCGTGACGCTCACCATGGATGGGAACAAGTCGGTGACGGCCACGTTCGCCATCAATCAGTACACGCTGGACGTCTCGGTGGTCGGCACCGGCTCGGTCTCGAAATCTCCCGACTTGCCCACCTATGCGCACGGCTCGCTCGTGAGCCTGCAGGCGCTCCCGGGGGCCGCGCAGCACTTCGTGGGCTGGAGCGGCGACGTCACCGGGAGTACGAATCCAACCACGCTCTACATGGACGCCGCCAAGCAGGTGACCGCCACGTTCGCCATCAACCAGTTCCCGGTGGCGGTCACGGTGGTGGGCAATGGCACGGTGGCGAGATCGCCCGATCAGCCGCTCTACGATCAAGGCTCCAGCGTGACGCTGACCGCGACGCCGGCGGTCGGATATCACTTCGTGGGCTGGAGCGGGGACGCGAGCGGCAGCTCGCCGATCACGAGCGTGACCGTGGATGCGGCGAAGAGCGTGACCGCCACGTTCGCGATCAACCAGTATCCGATCGCCGTGAACATCACCGGCAGCGGCACGGTGGATCAGTCGCCGAATCAGGCCAGCTATGACTACGGCACGGTCGTGACTCTGACCGCGACGCCGGCCACCGGATACCATTTCGTGGGCTGGAGCGGGGACGCCAGCGGCAGCTCGCCCACCACCAGCGTGACGGTGGACGCGGCGAAAAACGTGACCGCCACCTTCGCGATCAACCAGTACGCGATCGCCGTGACGATCTCCGGCAACGGCACCGTGACGCCATCGCCGAACCAACCCCTCTACGATTACGGCACCGTGGTGACGCTGACGGCGGCGCCCGCGACCGGCTATCACTTCGTGGGCTGGGGCGGGGACGCCAGCGGCAGCTCGCCCACCACGAACGTGACCGTGGACGGGGCGAAGAACGTGACCGCCACCTTCGCGATCAATCAGGAGCCGCTCACCATCACGATCGCGGGGAGCGGCTCGGTCGCGCAGGCCCCCAATCAGGCCGCCTACGACTACGGAACGGTCGTCACGCTCACGGCCACGCCGGCGACCGGATCTCACTTCGTAGGCTGGAGCGGGGACACGACCGCGAGCACCGCAGCGATCGCGCTCGCGATGACCGCGCCGAAATCGCTGACGGCGACCTTCGCTCCCAATCAGTACGCGGTCACGATCAGCGTGGTTGGCAACGGCACCGCGGCCAAGTCGCCGAATCAATCGACCTACGCGTACGGCACCTCGGTGACGCTGACGGCGACGCCGAACTTCGGAAACCAGTTCGTGGGCTGGACCGGCAGCATCGTCAGCAGCTCCAACCCCGTGACGATCACGGTGGACACGGTAAAGGCCGTCACCTGCACGTTCTTGGTGAACCAGTACACGCTCAGCACCAGCGTGGTGGGCAGCGGCTCGATCACGCGCTCGCCGGACCTGGCCAGTTACGCCCATGGCACGGTGGTCGCGCTCACGGCGGTCCCGGCCGTCGGCTATCACTTCGTGAGCTGGAGCGGCGCGCTTTCCGGGACCACGAATCCCTCCAATCTGACCATGAATTCGAACAAGAGCGTGACGGCGACGTTCGCCATCAATACCTACACGCTCACGGTCGCGGCGGTGGGCAACGGCACGGTGGCCGCCTCACCGGTGCAGGCGACCTACAACTACGGAACCTCGGTGACGCTGACCGCGACGCCGGCGACCGGAAATTACCTGAGCGCCTGGAGCGGTGATCTTGCGGGCAACGCGAATCCGGCCACGCTGATCATGAATGGCAACAAGTCGGTGACCGGCACGTTCGCGATCAACACCTACACGCTGGCGGTGACCACGGTGGGGAGTGGCACGGTCTCGAGTTCGCCGAATCAGGCCACCTACAACTACGGCACCAGTGTCACGCTCACGGCCACGCCCTCGACCGGCTACCACTTCGTGAGTTGGAGCGGGGACGCCAGCGGCAGCTTGCCCTCCGCGTCGGTGACGTTCGATGCCAACAAGGCGGTGACGGCGACGTTCGCGATCAATCAGTACACGTTGAGCGTGGCGGTCTCGGGGCCGGGCTCGGTGTCCAAGTCCCCGGACCAGAGCACGTACGCCCACCGCACGGCGGTCACGCTGGCCGCCTCTCCGGCCGCCGGCAACCACCTCGACAGCTGGAGCGGCGACGCCACCGGCAGCGCGAACCCCACCCTACTGACCATGGATTCCAACAAGAGCGTCACCGCGAACTTCACTCCCAACCAGCTGATCCTGACGGTGAACATCGCCGGCCACGGCTCGGTGGTCACGAATCCCAGCCAGTCGGCCTACGCGCCCGGCTCCCAAGTGCAGCTCACGGCGACCCCCGCGCTCGGGAATGCGTTCACCGGCTGGAGCGGCGATCTCAGCGGGACGCAGAATCCGGGCATGATCAACATGGATGCGAGCCACGTGGTCACGGCGAACTTCACGCCGAACGCGAATCCGATCGCCGCCGAGAATCAGCTGCCCGGCGTGCCGGAATCGCAGTGGGACGTGGGTGTGAACGCCGATCCCTCGATCCTGGGCTTCACGACCGACATGAGCGTCAACCGTGGCCAGACCGTTTATTTCAAGGTCAGCACCAATGCGCCCTCCTTTCACTTCGACATCTACCGGGTCGGCTACTACCAGGGCAACGGCGCCCGTCTCGTGGCGACGGTGCCCGGCATTCCCGCGATCCAGCCCTTGCCGCTCGTGGATTACACGACCGGGCTCGTCGACTGCGGAAACTGGGGGGTTTCAGGATCGTGGAACGTCCCTGCCACCGCGGTGTCCGGCGTCTACATCGCGAAGGTCACGCGCGACGATACGCACGGAGCGAGCCACATCCCATTCATCGTGCGAGACGACTCGGGCACCAGCGACCTGTTGTTCCAGACCTCGGATGCCACATGGCAGGCGTACAACAGCTATGGAGGCAACAGCCTCTACGGCGGCAGCGCGCCCTTCCCGAGCGGCCACGCCGCCAAGGTCAGCTACAACCGCCCGTTCACGAATCGCGCATCGGGAAGCGGCGACAACTTCTTCCGCGCCGAGTACCTCATGGTGCGCTGGCTCGAAGCCAACGGATACAACGTCAGCTATTTCTCGGACATCGATTCGGATCGCTACGGCAGCCTGATCCCTCGGCACCGGGTGTTCATGTCGGTCGGGCACGACGAGTACTGGTCCGCCGGTCAGCGCGCGAACGTCTCGGCCGCGCGCGACGGGGGAACGAATCTCGCGTTCTTCAGCGGCAACGAGATCTACTGGAAGACCCGCTGGGAGCCCTCGATCGACGGAACCAGCACGCCCTACCGGACGCTCGTCTGCTACAAGGAGGGCACGCTCGGCGAGCGTGCCTGCGGAGGCAAGTGCGACCCGGCCCCCGGAATCTGGACTGGTCTGTGGCGCGATGGCTGCGGGTCCGCGTATCCGGTCAACGACGGATGCCGGCCGGAAAACGAGCTGTCGGGCAGCCTGAGTTGGACCGGCAGCAGCGGGCCGATCTACGTTCCCTACGAGGATCGGCAGCTTCGCCTGTGGCGCAACTCCGACGTGGCAAACCTGCTGCCCGGGCAGTCCACACAGCTCGCGCGCTACGCGCTCGGTTTCGAATGGGACCCCGAGCAGGTCTCGACCGCGTATCCCGCTTCGCGCATCACGCTCTCGAGCACGAGCCTGGGCGGCCTGACGCATCACATGGAGCTCTACCGCAAAGGCTCCTCGCTCGTATTCAGCGCCGGCTCGATCCAGTGGAGTTGGGCCCTCGACAACGACAATGGGACCATCGACAACGTCGCTCCTGCGGCGCGCCAGGCGACCGCGAACCTACTCGCTGAAATGGGGGCGGTTCCCGGCACCCCGGACCCCGCGCTCATCGTCCCAACGCCGTCGGGAGATCTCACGCCGCCGGTCTCGACCCTGATCGCCCCAGTGCCGGGGTCCTTGGTTCCCGCCGGCCAGCGTGTCGCGATCAGCGGCACCTCGGTCGATGACGCGGGGACCGTGGCGCGCGTGCAGGTCTCGACCGACGGCGGGATCACATGGGGCGACGCGATTGGAACCACCTCATGGACCTACAGCTGGACGCCCACGACGAGCGGCCCGGCGCAGATCCAGGTGCGGGCGACGGACGACTGGGGGAATCTCGAGGCCACGAGCCCACAGGCCGCCGTCTCGGTCACGGGCGCGGTCAGCTACAGCTGCCCCTGTGAGGTGTGGACGCCGGCCTCCTCACCGGCCAACCCCGACGGCGGTGATCTCGCCCCGGCCGAAGTTGGCCTCAAGTTCCGGGCCGCCGCGGCCGGGCAGATCCGCGGCATCCGGTATTTCAAGAGCGCGGCGAACGGAGGAATCCACCTCGGCAACCTGTGGAACGCGGGCGGAGCACGGCTGGGCCAGGCCAGCTTCTCGGGCGAGACCGCGAGCGGGTGGCAGGAGGCGACCTTCCCGAGTCCGATCCCGATCGCTGCGGACTCGATGTATATCGCGTCCGTTTTCATGCCGGCCGGGCACTTCGCGAACGACGCCGGCGTATTCGGCGCGGCGGGTGTGGACGCCGGCCCGCTGCACGTCTTGGGCAACGGAGAGAGCGGGCCGAACGGCGTCCTCACGTATTCCTCGAGCAGCACGTTTCCGGCGGACGGGCTGGGTGGCGCGAACTACTGGGTCGACGTCGACTACAACAACGCCGCCGCGGCCGACACCACGCCGCCAGCCGTCGTGAGCTTCTCTCCCGATTCGGGCAGCACCGGCATCTCGAATACCGGGAGCGTCACCGCCACGTTCAGCGAGGCGCTGGATCCGGCGAGCGTGTCGAACGCCACGTTCCAGTTGACCGGTCCGGGCGGGGCAGCGGTGCAAACGGCGGTCAGTTGGCAGGCGACGCCGCGGCTCGCGGTCCTCACGCCCAGCGTGCCCCTCTCCTTCTCGACGGTGTACACCGCGACGCTCAAGGGCGGCACGACCGGCGCCCGCATCCTCGATCTCACCGGCAACGCGCTCGCCAGCGACAAGAGCTGGTCGTTCACGACGTCCGATCCACCGGCCGCTCCCGCGGATGGCGGCCCCGGCGGTCCGATTCTCGTGGTGGCCGCGGATGTGAATCCATTCGGCCGGTACTGCTCACAGTTGCTGCGAGCGGAAGGGTTCAACGAGTTCACGCTCAAGGATCTCTCGCTCATCACTCCCGCGGTGCTGGCCGGCTACGACGTGGTGCTGCTGGGTCAGACCGCCCTTTCGAGCGCACAGGCCACGATGTTCGCGAACTTCGCGACCGGTGGGGGGACGCTGATCGCCATGCGGCCCGACGCCAAGCTCGACAGCACGATGGGGATCGCAACGCCCACGGACACCACCTCGAATGGCTACATCAAGGTTGACGGCACGACCACCGCGGGCGCGGGCATCACGAGCCTGACCCTGCAGTACCACGGCGGCGCCGATTTGTACACGCTCGCCGGCGCCACATCGATGGCGACGCTGTACTCGGATCGCGCGACGCCCACCTCGCACCCGGCCGTGACCCAGCGCAGCGTTGGCTCCGCAGGGGGTCTGGCGATCGCCTTCGCCTACGATCTCGCCCGCTCCGTGATCTACACCCGCCAGGGGAATCCGCAGTGGACGGGACAGGAGCGCGACGGTATCGCTCCCATCACCCCCAGCGATCTATTTTATGGCGCCGCGAGCGCCGATCCCGAGCCGGATTGGGTGGACTTCCAGCGCATCGCGGTTCCGCAGGCGGACGAGCAGATCCGGCTGCTCGCGAATCTCCTCCTGCTCGGCGACATGCATCGCATGCCGTTGCCGCGATTCTGGTACCTGCCGTCCGGAAAGAAGGCCGCGATCGTGATGACGGGCGAAAACCATGGTGGCCCGGGGATCGCATCGCGCTTCGATCAGTACCAGCAGCAGAGCCCCGCGGGCTGCTCGGCCAACGACTGGCAGTGCATCTGTGCCACGGCGTACCAGCCGCTGGGCTCGGTCCTGACCCCCGCCCAGGCCGCCCTCTACCAGAGCGAAGGCTTCGACGTCACGCTGGGCGTCGACGTTGCGTGCTCCAATCCGTCGTCCGCGAACCTCGACAGCGCTTATGTGTACCAGCTCACCCAGTTCGAAGGCGCCTACCCCAACATTCCGCACCCGGAGACCGCCCGCACCTATTGCTCACCATGGGGCGACTGGAGCGGCGAGGCCGAGACCGAGGCCGCCAACAACACGCGGATGGATACGCACTACCAATTCAAGCCGCTCGCGTGGGTGGGAGACCGGCCCGGGCTCTTCACCGGCTCGGCCCTGCCGATGCGTTTCGCGCGCTCGGACGGATCGTCCATCGACTGCTATCAACTGGCCGTGGAATTGACCGAGGAGTCGGGCCAGACCTACCCAACGACGGTGGACTCGCTGCTCACGCGCGCCCTGGATTCGCGCGGCTACTACGGCGTCTACGGCGCGAGCCTGCAGCTCGACGGCCAGGCCTCACCGGCCTCCGATGCGATCGTGGCCTCCGCCACGGCGTTCAACGTGCCCATCATCTCCGCGAGTCAGCTGCTCACATGGACCGACGCGCGCCGGGCGAGCGCATTCGGAAGCCTGACCTGGGATGGGAGCCATCTCGGCTTCACGGTGGTGGCGCCCGCAACCGCCGCGCACATGAAGGGCATGCTGCCACTTCGGGTGGGCAACGCGGCGCTGTCGGTTCTCACGGTGGGCGGCGCCCCCGCCACCTTCTCGATCGACGTGATCAAGGGCATTGCGTACGCCTTTTTCGACGCCATCCCGGGCAGCTATGTCGCCACCTACGTCAGCGATACCACGCCGCCCTCGATCTCGAATGTCCTGGTCTCGCCCAGTGCGGCCGGCAACTCGGTGGTGATCACGTGGCAAACCAATGAGCTGGCGGATTCCCGCGTGGACTACGGCATTGCCGACACCACGCTCACCGTCACGAATTCTGAGCTCTCGTTCTCGCACGCGCTATCGGTTGCGGGACTCATTGCCGGCACGACCTACAGTTATCGCGTCACATCGTTGGATCCGGCTGGCCATCCCTCGACCACGCCGCCCTACAGCCAGTCAGCCGCCACGTTCACCACGCCCCCGGCGCCGTGCGTGGAGGACGAGACCGAGGCCGACTTCGAAGCGGGCTCGCTCCAGTCGTCCTATGTCTCCGCGACCGGGAATGGCGAGGTCATCCTCGCACCGACGCTCGGAACGGAATTCGATGTGCTGCCGCCGATCGCCGCGTGGCAGAGCTTCCCGGTCGCTTCCTCGGGGACGGCCACGGTCGCGAACGGCGTGCTCAGCGTGAACGGCACCCGATTCACGGCGGAGCCCACGGACGGATACGGACCTGGGCACTCGCTCGAATTCAACGCCACGTTCAGCACTTCACGCGCGCAAAGCATCGGGTTCGGCGGGGGCGGCGATCTGCCGCCCACCGACGTGTTCGATATCGCGCCCTGGGCCATGCTCAGCACGGAAGCAGGGGAAGCCTCGCTTCTCAGCCGCACCTGGACAGGGGGATCGTTCCTCGATCAACTCCTCTCCCAGCCGGTGCTCGGCTCTCCACACGAGTATCGCATTCACTGGACGGCGACGACCGTGGAGTTCTACATCGACGGCGTGCTCATCCAGTCGCAACCGGTCGTGATTTCGGGCCCCATGCGTCCGGCAATTCTGGATGAGGGCGGCGCTGGGACCCCGCTGCCGGTGAACTGGATTCGCATGACGCCGTATGCTACGTCCGGCGCGTTCGTCTCGCGGGTCTTCGATGGCGGCGGCCCCACGCACTGGACGAATGTGCGCTGGGCGGCCACGGTGCCCGCCACCGCCAGCCTCGCGATCGATGTCCGCAGCGGAGACACGCCCGTACCGGATGGCACGTGGACCGCCTTCACGACCCTGAGCTCGTCGGGGGTCGCGGCGAATTTGACCGGGAGGTACGTCCAATATCGGGCGCGGCTCGCCACGACGGATCCGGAGACAACGCCGATTCTGGACAACGTGGGGCTGGCATGCACGAGCGCGTCGAACACCACGGGGGCCGATCGGGGTCTTCCCTCGATCACCATGGCGCGCCCGCCGATGCCGAACCCGGCCTCGCGCGAGGCGGCGTTCGAGTACGCGGTCGGCACCGATCTCGCGGGTGGCGGCCCAGTTCCCGTGGCCCTGACCATTTACGACGTGCAGGGCCGCGTGGTTCGCTCGGTGATCCGCGAGCCGCAGCGGGCCGGACGCTATCGCGCGATGTGGAACGTCTCCGACAACGAGGGGCGTCGTACGCGCGCGGGAGTCTTCTACTACCGCTTCACCATCGGGCGCTTCAGCCGCACGGGCAAGGTCGTCGTCCTGCAGTAGCGCCTGGCGCATCCCGCGGCGCGCGCGGCACCGCGGCCGCCCCACCGCGCGGTGCGCACGGCACCGCGCTCGTGCTAACGTGCGCGCCACTCATGCACGTTTTCCCGGTGGTCGGGCTGGCGCTGCTGGGCGTCGCGATCGGCACGCTCGGGACGCTGATTGGAGCGGGCGGCGGATTCCTGCTGCTGCCAATCCTGATCTTCCTCTACCCCCACGACCGCCCCGCGGTGCTCACCGCCACATCGCTCTCCGTCGTGTTCTTCAACGCCAGCTCGGGAACGGTGGCGTACCTGCGCATGCGCCGCGTGGATCTCAAGGCGGGACTGCTGTTCGCGGCCGCCGGCCTGCCGGGCTCGATCCTGGGCGTGCTCGCGACGCAGCACCTCGAGCGGCGGCAGTTCGAGGTGATCCTGAGCGTGCTCCTGATCCTCGCCGGCGTGCGCATCTTCTGGGTGCCCGAGGTGAAATCATCGAGGCCCGAGAGCGAGGCCGGAACGCGGCGGATCGTCGAAAGCGACGGGACCGTGCACGTCTACACGCCGCGGCTCTGGCCCGGCGCCGTCGCGAGCGCGGGCGTGGGATTCCTCTCGAGCATGCTGGGGATCGGCGGCGGGATCATCCACGTCCCGCTGATGGTGTACGGGCTGGGATTCCCCACCCACATCGCGACCGCGACGTCGCATTTCGTGCTCGCGATCTTGTCGGGCACGGGCGTGCTGGTTCACCTCGGCGCCGGCACGCTGCGGCCGGCGCTCGCACGCATCGTGCCGCTCGGCGCGGGAGCGCTCGTCGGCGCTCAAATCGGCGCGCGACTCTCCTCGCGCGTCCATGGCCGCTGGATCATGCGCAGTCTCGCGGTGGCGCTGATCTCGGTCGGCGTGCGGCTCCTCTTCGCGCCCTGAGCTGCCGGGCGCCCAGCCCACCTCACGCCGCGGGCGGCGTGCCCTTGACCACGAGAACACTGCAGGGCGCGTGCGTCACCACGTGACTCGCCACGCTGCCAAGCAGCAGCTTCGTGATTCCCGTGCGCCCGTGCGAGCCCACCACCACGAGGTCGGCGTGCTCGCGCTTCGCGGCCTCGACGATCTCGGTGCGCGCGTCGCCGGTCACGACGATCGCTTCACTCTTGAAGCCGCGATCGCGCATTCCGCGCTCGAGACGAGCCGTGGCTTCCTTGCGCAGCTTGTAGATCTCGCGCGAAACGTCCTCGAGCATGGCGGGCGCCGGCGTCTCCACCATGGCGTAGGAGCTGACCACGGGCTCGACCGCCGAGAGCAGTTTGAACTGCGTGCCCTCGGGCCACTTCATCTTCTTCGCGAACTCCAGCGCCGCCTCCGAATAAGGCGACTCGTCGATACCGACCAGGATCTTCATGCTCTCCCCCTTGCGCCATTGACGGCGCGACGCGGCCGTGTGTCCGCACGCCGGGATGATGCCACAGCGACGCGGCCGCGCGAGTGGTCCAAGAGGATAGGCGATCCCCTCGAGTGCGCGCGCGGAATCGGGCGTATTCTCCGGTCGAACCCGCGCGGACGCGGGATCGAGCGGCCGGGCCGAACGTGGCGCCCGTGCCGTCGATCGTTCGCGGGCGTGGGAAGGAGGATGCCATGGACTCGTCCGTCGCCGTCACGAAGAGCTCGCCCGCCGAGCTGGCTCGGAGACCCCGAACCATGAAGGCCGCGGTTTTCATTCGCCCCGGCCGCATCGCGCTCGAGGAGCGCCCGGTCCCCGCCGTGGGGCCGCGCGACGCGCTGCTCAAGGTCACCACCACGACGATCTGCGGCACGGACGTACACATCCTGAAGGGCGAGTACCCGGTCGCGCCCGGTCGGATCGTCGGGCACGAGCCGGTGGGCGTGATCGCCGAGCTCGGTTCCGCGGTCACCGGCTACCGGATCGGCCAGCGCGTGATCTCGGGCGCCATCACGCCGTGCGGGCAGTGCCACTCATGCCTCGATGGGCACGCGGCCCAGTGCGGCGGACGCCCGATGGGCGGCTGGCGCCTCGGCAACACGATCGACGGCTGCCAGGCCGAGTACGTGCTCATCCCCGATGCGATCGCGAACCTCGCGCCCATTCCGGACGGCCTCACCGACGAGCAGGTGCTGATGTGCCCCGACATCATGAGCACCGGCTTCGCCGGCGCCGAGAGCGGGCACGTCCGCATCGGCGATGCCGTCGCCGTCTTCGCGCAGGGACCCATCGGGCTGTCGGCCACCGCGGGCGCGAGGCTGCGCGGCGCGGCGCTCGTCATCGGCGTGGACGGCGTGCCCGAGCGGCTGGCGCTCGCGAAGCGCGTCGGCGCGGATGTCGTGATCGACGTGCGCAACGAAGAGCCGGTCGAGGCGATCCGCCGCCTCACCGGCGGGCGCGGCGTGGACGTCGCGATCGAGGCGCTCGGCACGCCGGGAACGTTCGAGAGCTGCCTGCGGGTCTTGAAGCCGGGCGGCGTGCTCTCGAGCCTCGGCGTTTACTCGGGGAAGCTCGCGATCCCGGTGGATGCCCTGGCTGCCGGCCTCGGCGACCACACGATCGTGACCAGCCTTTGCCCGGGCGGCAAGGAGCGCATGCGCCGGCTCATGAACGTGGTGGCGTCGCGGCGCATCGATCTCGGGCCGTTCGTGACGCACCGCTTCGAGCTGGACCGCATCGAGGAGGCTTACGCGCTATTCGCGGCTCAGAAGGACGGTGTGATCAAGGTCGCCATCACGGCGTGACGCCCCATGCGCGACGCAAGAGCACGAGGGTGATGTCGTCGGTGTGCGGAGCGCCATCCAGAAACGCCTCGACCCTCGCGAGCACGTTGCGGCGGGCCGCTTCGAGATCGGCGACGTCGCCCTGCTCGCGCAGAACGGCGGTCAGCCGGTCGAAGTCGAAGAATTCCTCGCCGTTCTGGGCCTCCGGGATCCCGTCGCTGAAGATCGCGAGCAGATCGCCGGGCTCCATGGTCACGCGCGCGCACTCGTAGGTGAAGTCCGCCAGCACGCCGAAGGGAATGCCGGTGCTCTCGAGCAGCGTCAGCTTGCCCTCGCGCACCAGGCAGGCCGGCGGGTGGCCCGCGTTCACGTAGACGAGCTCGCCCGTCGCCAGCTTGAGCGAGCCCAGGAATCCGGTGATGAAGCGCCCGGAGTCGGTCGTGGCGTGAAGCGTGCGACCCAGCCGCGACGCGAGCTCACCGGGCTCGTGGCGATCCTCGTACAGCACACGCGCCGAGCCCAGGAAGGCGGACATCAGGAGCGAGGCTCCCATCCCCTTGCCCGACACGTCGCCGAGCAGGAACACCAGGTGGCCGTCGCGTGTGAGATGGAAATCGTAGAGATCGCCGCCCACCTCGTTGCAGCTCTTGAGGAAGGCGTCGAACTTCCAGCCCGCCACCGCGGCCGGGGCCACCGGAAGCAGCTGACGCTGGATCTTCGCGGCCTGGTCGAGCTCGATCTGCTGGCGCTTGCGGACATCTTCGTCCTCGAGCAGCAGCGCGTTCTTGATCTTGACCGCCGCCATGTTGGCGATGATCGTCAGCAGCTCGAGCTGGCTGTCGGTGAACGCGACCGTCGGGTCCTGGCTGTCCACGTAGAGCACGCCCAGAACGGTTTCGTTGTCGAACAGCGGCACCGCCATCGCCGAGCGCACCGATTGGAGCACCACGCTTTGATGCCCGACGAACCGCTCGTCCGCGGCGGCGTCGGCCGTCAACACCGAGGTGCACTCGTCGATCACCGTGCGCATGATCGAATTCGAGAGCGCGAGCGGCTGATTGGCGCGCCCGCCGCGCGTGCGGGCCGCGATCTGCACCGGCTCGGTGCCGGGGTCCTTCTGGAGCAGCAGAATGTAGCGCGAGGCGCGCACCGCCTTCTCGACGAATGCCAGCAGCTCGTCGCACGTCTCGGCCAGCGGTTTGGGAAGCACCAGCAGCTTCCCGGCCTCCGCGAGGATGTGAACCACCCGCGACGAGCTGCCGGAGGATCGCGCCTGGCGCTCGAGAATCTGCTCCGCGCGCAGCTTGAGCGATGAGCCCATCACGGTGGCATCGCTGAAGCGCACCGGCGTGCTGGTGTCCTCGCGCGACACGCGCATCACCGCCTGTCCGATCTCGACGCGGTCGCCCGAGTGGAGTACGATCGGCTCGCGCGCCTCCTGCCCATTGACGCGCGTGCCATTGCGACTGCCGAGGTCGCAAATGAAGAGCTCGTCGCCGCGGCGCGTGATCTCGGCGTGCTCCTTCGAGACGGTGGGATCCGAAATGTGGATCACGCACCGGGAAGAGCGGCCGATCAGCAGCTTATCGGCGTCCAGCGGCCAGCTGCGCGGCTGGTCGCCCACCATGGCATTCAGATAGAGCAGCATGGCGTCCTCGTCCGAATGGAGTTCGCTGTCCGTCCCGGCCCCGGCGGAACCGGCGCCTCGAGCGCCATCGCGCCCGGCGAAGAATGGGTTCGGCTCCGCAATTCGAGCGGCAGAAGAAATCAACATAGCATGCGAAACGGACAGGTGCACCCGAGGCCCAGGGCACACCACAGGCCCAGGGTTCAAACCCCGAAACCTGGGCTACTCGTACCTCAGCGACTCGATGGGATCGAGCGAGGCGGCCCGGCGCGCGGGCCAGACGCCAAATCCAATGCCGACCATCGCGGCGAAGCCAAACGCGATCAGCACCGAATCGGCGCCGACCACGGTGCTCCAGTTGAAGAGCTTGCGCAGCGCGATCGCTCCGCCCGCTCCCAGTCCGACCCCGATCAGGCCACCGAACATGCACAGCGTCACCGCCTCGATCAGGAACTGGAGCAGGATGTTCATCTGCGTGGCGCCAATCGCCTTGCGAACCCCGATCTCGCGGGTGCGCTCGGTGACCGAAACCAGCATGATGTTCATGATGCCGATGCCGCCGACCAGCAGGCTCACCGCGGCAATCCCGGCCAGCAGCAGCGTAAAGACCTGCGTGGTCTGCCCGAGCGTCGCCAGGAAGTCGGACTGATTGCGGATGTCGAAATCGTCCGCCTGCCCCGGCCGTAGCCGGTGCTGGCGGCGCAGGATCTTCTCGATCTCGGCCATCGTGGCGGGAATGGCGTCTTCGCTGGGCGCCAGCACATTGATGGTTCGCAGGCGGTCGCCGCCCACCACGCGATAGCGCGCGGTCTGCAGCGGGATCAGAACCTGATCGTCGGGATTCGCGAACCCGGCGCCCTGTCCCTTGGATTCCAGGACGCCGATGACATCGAACTGAACGCCCGCGATGCGGAGCTCGGCGCCCACCAGACTCTGTGGGTTGGTGAGTCCCAGATCGGCCAGCAC
>Ga0209698_10001486_pt1 | contig 26990 bp, 19 predicted proteins | sample LitLauG_LLR_2012_FD_187203 | JGI IMG/M metagenome (GOLD analysis project Ga0209698, IMG submission 187203) | Freshwater sediment microbial communities from Pennsylvania, USA - Little Laurel Run_MetaG_LLR_2012 (SPAdes) (version 2) | ecosystem: Environmental > Aquatic > Freshwater > Creek >... | reverse complement strand
CAGTGGAGCAACACGCGGCCTTCGAGCAAGCCATCCGCTCGCACCCGCAGTTCCAACGCGTCTGATCGGCGCGCAGGCGCATCTCCGCGCCCGGGTGGCGGACGCACCGGAGGCACCCGCCTGCGCACGGTTCCGCCTGTGCTCCGGGCAGAACGCCTTAGGCACGCAGCAATGCCACCCACAGGATCAGGAAGATCAGGGGAACGCCGAGCACTCCGGCCTGGCCGAGCCAGCGCACGGCCCTGGAGCTGTGAACGGGGGGATCGTCGGGCGTTGCGAGCCGGTCGGCCAGCTTGCGCAGGCCATGCAGGGCGACGACCGCACCCAGCATGGTGAGCAGCAGCACGATCACGCTTGCGATGCCGGCGAAGGGCAGCATGCGGGTCAGCACAAGGTGCGCCGTTTCGTAACGGGGCGAATAGAATTCCTTCGGTGCATTCAGGCTGATGGCGAAGGCCGTGAGCAGGAAGGATTGCGAACCCACCAGCGCCGAGAGCCGCTGGTTGATGAGGTTGTCCTCATGCTCGATGCGCTGGCGGAGGAAATGGAGTTTTTCGTTCATTGGGGTCGGCAGTCGTGTCCGGACCGGTATGGAATGATGCGCGACAGTCTCCGGTGGTTCTCCCGGCAACTACCCGCCTGCCTCGAAGCCGGGGTAGAGCGTCATGCCGCCGTCTATGAAAAGCGAAATGCCGTGGATGTAGTCCGAGTCATCGCTGGCCAGCCACACCGCGGCACGGCCAATCTCCGGGGCTTCGCCGATGCGCTTGTAGGGGATGAGTTTCATCAGCGCCGCGTAGTGCTCGGGCGTGTCCCACGCGCCGGTGTTGATCGGCGTGCGGATTGCGCCGGGGCAGATCGAGTTCACGCGGATGCGCCACGGCGCGACTTCCTGCGCGATGCTTTTCATCATGAGCATTACGCCGCCCTTCGATGCCGCATAGTTCACATGCCCGCCCCACGGGATGACTTCATGCACGCTGCTCATGCAGATGATTTTTCCCGCCGCGCAGGAAACCTCCGGGCGCACGCCGCGCCGCTTGAATTCCCGCACGGCCTCGCGCGCGCAGAGGAACTGGCCGGTGAGATTCACATCAATGACCTTCTGCCACTGCGCGAGCGTCATGTCCTCGAACTTCGAGTCCTGCTGGAGCCCCGCGTTGTTCACGAGGATGTCCACGGTGCCGAACGCCGTGCGCGTGTCGTCGAACATCGCGATGACCTGATCCTCCTTCGAGACATCCGCCTGATGCACGATGGCCTTGCTCCCGTGGCTCCCGATCTCTGCGACGACTTCCGCGGCGGCCTCGGGATTGCCGACGAAGTTCACGCACACATTCGCGCCCGCCGCGCCGAGCGAAATGGCGACGGCCTTGCCGATGCCGGAGTTGGCACCGGTGACGACGGCCACCTGGCCTTCCAGCAGCCGGCGGTGCGGGACATCGGGCAGGTGGACTTGCGGGTAGTCCTCGGGATCTTCAGGCATAATTTTGAGGTGGCGGGAAATTGTCCATCCATGCCCGCAGTGCGGCCGGGCACGCGCAGGAATGTGCCGGATTGGCAGGCGACACAAGCCGGAACACGTGACGGTTTCGCGCAGGACATTCCGCATTGCCGCGCGCCGCCGCATCCCGTAGGAAGCCGACATGGTCCCCACGGACACACTCGCCGCCTTCACCGCATGGGCAAGGGCGCACATCACCGGCGATGAGAAAGGCCAGGCGCAGATCTTCCTGGATCGCCTTTTCATCGCCTTCGGCCACGCGGGCTCGCTCGATGTCGGCGGCGAGCCTGAGTTCCGCATCCGCAAAGCCGCGGAGGACGGCGGCGGCACCAGCTTCGCCGACTACGTCTGGAAGCCCGTCGTCCTTATCGAAATGAAAAAGCGCGGCACGCTGCTCCCGAGGCACTACCGCCAGGCCTTCGACTACTGGACGCGCCTTGTCCCCGGCCGCCCGCGCTACGTTGTCAGAAAGTCCCTCGTTTAGAACGGCGCGCTTCATAGCATTTGAGCCGTGACGACGTAGAGCATTGAGGTAGGTTGCTCGCGTGCCTGCGCCCAAGCCGAAAACGCCGAAGACCTTCGCCGACTACAAACCCGATGGGCGCAATTGGATCACACTTGCCACGGGCGAATTCTACCCAGACATCCTGAAGGACGCCTGCAAGCTTTACGAACCGGTGCTTGTGCTTTTCGGACAATTGCTGCGCGCGTCAGAATCCTCGACGCGCCTTTTCATGCAGATCTCCGAACAGACTGATGGCTGGATGCGCGTCCAACTCGCTCGCGTCTTTCGCAAATACGTCAGCCCGCAGACGCCGGTGGAAATGTTGAAGCAAAAATCAAAGGCCGCGAAGATTTGCGAGGAGTTCGGCAAAGGTTTCCGCCCCGTTCACGAGGTGCAGGCCGCTTTCTCCACGCGCCCTGCGTCGGATGAAGCGCTGTGTGCGGTACTTTGGGAATACAAAGATCGGGGCAAGAAAGGCTACGACCTCACCGAGCGTTTGTTCGCGCTATTTCGCGAGCACTTTCCCGATCTGCCTATGACCGGCCCAGAGCGTGCGGGCAAAGACATCTTGCTTGGCGAAATCTTTTCCGATTACCCAAAACCTGACCGTCCGGTGGATTTCGTCATCCGCGATCCAGAAAAAGGTGACGTGCTTGTCGTTGGCCTTGCGCGCTACGATTCCGACCGTGGCGGTGCTCAGGAAGACGACCGCACTGGCGGCTATCGTCACTGCGCCGATGAGGTGCTTGGGTATGCGCGCAAGTGCGGACTGCGTACAAAAGTCGTCTTTATCAACGACGGCCCCGGCCTGCTCCTCGGCTCCATGTGGAACGATTACGCCATGCTGGAGCGCAGTCACAAAGGGCGTATCCTCGTAGCCACGCTCCGAATGGTGCCTGACCGCCTCACGCGCGATTGGCTACTTTCCTGACTATGGCGACCGGCATTCCAAATCCAAACCGAGGGGCCAGAGCGCCGAGCACGACGACAGGCGGAGAAATCACCCTGGCCTACGCAAGAAAACGTCCCGCCGCCGACATTCTCAACACCGAACCGGCTGTGCTCGAAACAGTCTGGACACCAGCCGACGGCATTGCACCAAACCGGCTGTGCTATGGCGAAAATCTCTCCGTGCTCGCTGCGCTGCTCCGCGACGCGCAGGTATGCGGGAAAGTGCGCCTCATCTACATAGACCCACCTTACGCCACGCGCAGCGTCTTCCAGTCGCGTAAACAAGCCGACGCCTACAGCGACCTGCTCGAAGGCCCAGCCTACTTGGAGTTCCTGCGCGAGCGGCTGATCTTCCTGCGCGAGTTGCTGGCTGAGGACGGCTCCATGTATCTCCACCTCGATGAAAACATGGCCTTCCACGCAAAGGCGCTCATGGACGAAATATTTGGCCGCGCAAATTTCCGAAACTGGATTACGCGCAAGAAGTGCAACCCGAAAAACTATACGCGCAAAACCTACGGCAACGTCGCCGACTACATTCTGTTTTACAGCAAGACAGATAACTTCGTGTGGCATCGGCCCGTCGAAGCGTGGACCGACAAGAGCGCCGAGCGCGAGTATAGCTATGTGGAACCGGGCACGGGGCGACGCTACAAAAAGGTGCCCATCCACGCCCCCGGCGTCCGAAATGGCGAAACCGGCAAACCGTGGCGCGGCATTAACCCGCCGCCCGGCAAACATTGGCAATACCTCCCGAGCACTCTTGATGAGATGGATGCGCGTGGTGAAATCTACTGGTCGCCCACCGGCAATCCACGCCGCAAAATCTACCTGGATGACAGCCACGGAATCCCTGTGCAGGACATCTGGATGAATTTCCGCGACGCGCATAATCAAAACATCCGCGTCACCGGCTATCCGACCGAGAAAAATCCCGCGCTTATGCAGCGCCTCATCGCCGCCTCATCGAACCCCGGCGATCTTGTGCTCGATTGCTTCGCCGGTTCCGGCACCACCCTTGAAGCCGCATATCGGTTGGGCCGTCGCTGGCTCGGGGTGGATAATAGCGCCGAAGCCATCCGCACCATTCTCCAGCGCTTTGCCAAAGGCGCGGAACCGATGGGAGATTTCGTCCAGCGGATGGAACACGAAGAAACGTTCGACAAGGAAGAACCCACGTTGCCGATGTTCGATCTCCTACCCGCGCCAGCTAAACCGGCCATCGAGCAGGTAACGCACGAACCGATTACGAACTTCGTTTTGCAAACCTCTACAGGCTTTGATTTCCCGCTCCATGCTGCGCATTGGCCTCCAACCGAGCATCGCTTGGTCTCCTAATCACCATCTTGCCGCCGGGCGGGAGGTGCGGCGCATCCGTGCGGAGGCGTTGCCGAAGCTCAAGGGCGGGCTGAGGGCACTCTACCGCACGCTCGAACTCCCCGGCGCCAATCCGCTTGCGGACGCCCACGCCGCCCTTGATGCCGCCGTGCTCGCCGCCTACGGCTTCACCGCCAAGGCCGACCTCCTCGCCCAACTCCTCGCCCTGAACCAACAGGTCGCCGCGAAGCTCGAACGCACCGAACCCGTCACTGCCCCCGGCATCCCCGCCGGTTTTCCGAAGCCCGAAACACTCCTCACCGAAGACTGCATCCGCCTGCAGGGTTCATGAATCGGAAGCGGCCAGTTCGGAAACCAAATCTCTCCGTCGAAGAGGCCGGAAACCTCGTCCATTCCCTGCTGGAGGCGCTCGGCGACTCCGCATGTTGCAGGCCGCTTCTGGCCAAGGAACTGGGAGTTCCATACGCCGGCGACGACAAGGCGGCGCTGGCCGTTGTGAGGGCCTTCAGAAAATTGGTCTTGGATTACACGCACCTCGCGCGGAACGGGAACGAAGCCGCAATCGAGGAACTCCCGTATTTGACGCGCTTGCTTGTGCAAACCCTCGGCGATTTGGCGCGGGAGCAACCGGAAAAACTCACCGAGGCCGCGCAACAGCAGCTCGACTGGCCCATCATGGCGGCCCGCCATTTTCCAAAGGAATCGGATTTCAAGGAACTGGCGGATGCAATCGGGCTTGGCACGAAAACCGTGGTGAACCTCTCACCGCGCGCGCGTTACAAGCTCACGACGCCGATCAACCGTTTCCTTCTGCAATTGCTGAGCGGGAGCATCGCGACGGCCAGGGAATTCTACTTTGTGGAGCTGCCGGACAATCCGCCGAAGCTCACGGCCAAGACGCTTTCCTACTATCTGGACGAGATCATCATGCCCCTGCTCGATGAGGTTCGGGAGAAGGAAAATTCGTGGAATGGAATCCCTGCGATCGCCGATATCGTCAAAAACATCGTTTACGAATCGGAGCATCGCAGTGCGGTGAGAAACAGAATCAAACGGGCATTGAAGGCGATGGCCGGCGCGATCCGGTGACTGAACCCACCTTGCGTCACCCCTGATTGGTTCCCCAGCGGAAGGATTGGAGTCCGCGAAAAGGCTGGTTTTCAGTCTGCCAATGTTCAGCACATTGATTCCCGTAAGATCGAGGTCCTTCTACAGCCGCCGCGTCCGGGGGAGGTTCGTGCCATGAAAAAAAGCACGACGGAGAAGCAGGTCGCCGCGAACCGGCGGAACGCGCAGAAGTCCACCGGCCCGCGGACGCCCAATGGCCGCGCGGTTTTCAGAATGAATGCACTCAAGCACGGCATCCTTTCGAGGCAGGTGCTGGTAAAAGGCCTGATCCTTCAGGAAAGCAGCAAGGAACTGGAGGCACTGTACCGACGGTTTTGGGATGATTTGCATCCGGTCGGCGTGGTGGAGGAAATGCTCACGGACCAGATCGTGACGGCGCACTGGCGGCTGCGCCGGGCGCTGACGGCGGAGTCCGGCGAGATCGCGCTAAGCGTGGACACCGGCCAGCGTAGGCGGAGTCGGGGACCGGACCCGGTGCTTGAAGGGCTGAAATGGCGTGCGTTGGGCGATCCCATCCATCACATGGAGGGTTCCGCCTCCGGAAATTCCTTCCTCGAAGGATGGATGCGCGATCTGCGGACGGCTGTGGATACGGAGGGCGCGCTGACCAGGGCGCTCGTTCAAAAGTTCAGCATATTCTCGGATACCGAACCGAACATCATGGTGTTTGAATTGAGGGTCTTGCTCCAGGAACTGGAAGCGAACTCCAACGGGCTGAATGCAGCGGCGCTGCGGGAGCGGAACAAGGCCGGTGCACTGGCATTTCTGGATCAGAAGATTGCCGACTTCAAAATGTGGAAGGAATGGGCCTATGAGCGGGATGGGCACGAGGAGGATGCGCGGCAGGCGGCCGCGGTGCTGCCATCCGCGGAGACGCTGGAGAAAATCCTGCGCTATGAGGTGAAGCTGGAGCGGCAGATGTACCGGGCGATGGCGCAGCTTGAACGGGTGCAGCGGATGCGGCGGGGCGAGGCGATCCCCGCGCCGCTCTCCGTGGACATCTCGGACCGGGGGTGAGCAAAAATGCACTTTTTGCCAAACGAACCCATTTAACAAATCGTGCCGCCGGGCATTCTCTGCCATCAACAGGCTCCAACCCCAACAGATCATGATCACCTTCCGCCACCTCCTCACCGCTATCGCCATGCTGTCCGTGGCGCGGGCGCAAAACATCGAGCGCAACATTCCCTACGTCGAGAACGGGCATGCGCGGCACGTGCTCGACATCTACGCGCCCGCGGGCGCAAAAAATCTGCCGGTCGTGTTCTGGATTCACGGCGGCGGCTGGCAGCAGGGCGACAAGACGGACGTGAAGCTCAAGCCGCAGTGGTTCATGGACCACGGGTTCGTCTTCGTCTCGACGAATTACCGGCTGCTGCCGGAGGTGGACATGGGCACGCTCATCCGCGACGTGGCGAAGGCGGCGGGTTGGGTGAGCAAGCACATCGCCGAGCACGGCGGTGATCCGAAGCGCGTGCTCGTCGGCGGGCATTCCGCGGGCGCGCAGCTCGCGGCGATCCTCTGCACGGATGATCGCTACCTCAAGGCGGAGGGCGTCGCGTTTGATTCACTCATCGGCAGCGTGCCGGTGGACGGCGACACGTATGATGTTCCCGCGATCATCGAGACGGCGGAGACGCGCCTGCGCGTGCATCACCTGCCGCCCCGGCAGAACGGGCACCGCGAAAAGTTCGGCAACACGCACGAGAAGCACGTGGCCTTCTCCGCCGTCACGCACGTGGCGAAGGGCAAGGGCATCCCGCCTTTCCTGATCCTCCACGTCGCCGCACATCCCGACACGAGCGCGCAGGCGCAGCGGCTCGGCGACGTGCTCAGGGATGCAGACGTTCCTGTGAAAGTTTTCGGCGCAAAGGACACGTGGCACGTGAAGCTCAACGACGATCTTGGCCTGCCGGATGATCCGGCGACGAAGGTGCTGGCCGAGTTTGTCGTCTCCGTGCTGAGGAAGTGAGCGGGCATACGGCATCATCCGCGCATCCCATGAAACAACCGTTCCGGGCAGTGCTTAACCGCCATCGCGCAGTGCATTATTCAGCGAAGCTGCCGCCGCCCGCACCGGTGAGGTGATGCGCCATTCTCCATGAACTCCTCCACCGCCCACACGCGCCGCCATGTTCTCAAACAGGCAGGCATGGCCGCACTCGCCATTGGCACATCGCCGCTCGTCGCAAATACGGAGCCGAAAAAACCGAAGCGCGTCATCATTGTCGGCGGCGGCATCGGCGGGCTGAGCTGCGCGTATGAGCTGATGGATCGCGGGCACGACGTGACCTTGCTCGAAGCCTCGCGGCGCACCGGCGGGCATGTGAAGACGATCCGCGATCCGCTGCCCGACGGCCTCTACGCGGATGTCGGCGCGGAGCATTTCACCAATCCCGGTTACGATGAATACCGGCGCTACGTGGAAAAATTCAATCTGCCCGTGCTACCGTGGGCGCGCCGGCAGCACATGTACCGGAAGATTGACGGAAAGTGGTTCACCGAGGAGCAGCTTGCGGACAGGACCGTGCTCGCGGGCTTCGGCTTCAATGCGCGCGAGATTGATTACATTCGCGCGCACGGCTTCCGCGAGCTGCCGGCGCTCTATCTCGCGCCGTACGCTGCAAAATTTAAGGACGAGTACCAACCCTTCGGCATCGGCCTTGACGACTTCGATCACATGCTGCTCGGCGACGTGCTTGCGGATGCCGGAATGTCCGAGGCTGGTGCGCGTTTCATCGGAGCCGCGCGCAGCAAGCCCGGTGAAAGGCAGACGGGCGCGTCCGCACTTTTCCAAATCTGGCAGGCGGCGATCCCGAAAATGCGCGGCCTGCCGGTGTTCAAGCGCGAGGTGTTTCATCTGAAGGGCGGCAACCAGCTTCTGCCAGACACCTTTGCCGCAAAGCTCGGCGCGCGCGTGCAGCGCAACAGCGAAGTCACCGCCATTTCGCACGGCGACACTTCCGTCACCGTGCATTTCAAGCAGCAGGACGCGGAGCGCACGCTCACCGCCGATTACCTTGTGCTGTGCTGTTCGCCGCTCGTCATCCAGCGCATCACCGTCACGCCCGCGTGGCCCGCGGAGAAACTGTTCGCCCTGCAAAACACGCCGATGGGAATGCAGTCGCGCGTGCTGCTCGTCACGCGCGATGCGTTTTGGAAGGACGATGTGCCCAGCATCAATCTCGAGACCGGCGACGGAAAGATGAGTCTCGTGTACGAGACCGCCGCCGATGTGCCCGGCCCCCGCCGCGTGCTCATGGGCAGCGGCCAGCCCGTGCAGACACCGGAGGAAACCATCGCAGCGTTCCGCAAATTCTATCCGGGAAAAAACAAGGACACCATCGAGCAGTGCATCGTGCACCAATGGTGGAAGGAGGAGCCGCTCGCCGTCGGCTGCGAGCGCCACGCGTTCCCCTTCGGCCTGCTCGCAAAAATCTGGCCGCGCCTCATCGAGCCCGTGGGCCGCATCCATTTCGCCGGGGCCGCCTTCGACAGTCTCCCATGGGGCCAGGACGCCGCCACGCGCTCTGCGAACCGGGTCGCGCGTCAGATTGATGCCGCGTGATGATGCTCCGCCCTGAACCCATGAAATTCGCCGCTGCACTCGCCCTCAGCATGCTCGCCGCTGGCATTTCTCCGTTGCGTGCGGAGGAACGCGTGGTGTTTGCATTCGACGACCACAGCATCCCCTGGCAGCACAATTTGAAAGTCACCCTCGTACCCGCGGTGAAGCATCCGGAAAATCCCGTGCTGCGCCGCGGACCGGAGGGCGCGCCGGATCATGGGCACGCGGTGCTGTACGGGACGGTAATCAAGGACGGCGCGAAGTTTCGCATGTGGTATCTTGGCATGTTCGAGACGAAAACCGTGAAGGGCCAGGCACCGGGCCTGTGGCGGCCCATGTGCTGCGCGGAGAGCGCGGATGGCGTGCATTGGGTGAAGCCGGAACTGGGCCTTGTGGATTTCAATGGCAGCACGAAGAACAACATCTGTCTCATCGAGGGCGAGCCGTTTGCACTGACGCGGGTGGATGATTTTCTCTCCGTGCTGCACGACCCGGAGGATCCGGATCCCGCGCGCCGGTACAAGGCGGCCTACATCGCGCACGTGCCGTACGATCAAATCCCCGGCGGGATGAGCATGGTGGGCACCAGGGAGCGGCTCGTGTGCTCGACGATCTGCGCGACGAGCGCGGACGGGCTGCGGTGGAAAGTGGTCGGAGATCGTCCCGCGAATGCCGGTGGCGAGCGCTTCGAGGCGAGCGGTCTGTACCGTTTCGGCGATTTCTACTATGTGACGGGGCAGCTCATTTCCCCGTGGTCGTGGCGCGCGGATGGCAGCGACGCGGGCCGCATGATGCTCGCGTACCGTTCGCCGGATTTCGTACATTGGTCGCAGGCAAAGGCGTTCGCATTTGCGCGACCGGGCCAGCTTGCGAATCCGCCGATCCAGGGCCAGCAGACGCACATGGGTGCGGGCCTGTGGAACCGTGGCAATGTGCTCGTGGGACTCTACGGCCAGTGGCAGGATGCGGAAACCCCGCCGCCGAAGGGCGCAGCGCACCTGCTCGGCGTGCATGTGGATATCGGCCTCATCGTGAGCAACGACGGCATCCATTTCCGCGAGCCCGTGCCGGGCTTCAAGGTGATCGCGCGCGGTGAACCGGGCGCGTGGGATGATACGGCACTGCTGCAGGGCCACGCATTCGTGAACGAGGGCGACCGGACGATGATCTGGTATTCGCACTGGGATACGGGCGGCGGGATGAAGACGATGGACATCGGTCTCGCCACGCTGCGGCGCGACGGTTTCGGCCATCTCTCGCGCATGAAGGACACGAGCGACGCGCACTTCATCACGGATGCTTTCACCACGGGAAAATATGCGGCACTGGGCATCAACGCGGACGGCATCACGCCCGATGCGCCGCTCACGGTTGAACTGCTCGATCACCGCGACCAGCCCGTCGCGGGCTTTGCGGCGACGCTCGCGACGAACGGCACGCGGCGGCAAATCGAGTGGCCCAACGGCGCGACGTTGCCGGCGGGCGGGAAGTTTGCCATCAGGGTGAAGTATCCCGTAAACAGCAACGCCCGCGTTTATGCGCTCTATGTCACCGAGTAGATCTGCAAGCCCGCACTGCTTTCCCCCCATGAAACTTCCCCGGACATTGCTGCTTCTTGCGCTCGGCACCTTCGCGTCTGCCGCGCCGCTCACGGTGTTCACAAACGGAAAAATCGTCACCGTGGACAACGCTTTCTCGATCACCGACGCGATGGCGGTGGATGGTGAACGCATCGTCGCGCTTGGCGAGAAGGCCAGGGCACTGGTGGCGGAGCACGCGGATGCAAGGCGCGTGGATCTCGGCGGGCGCATGGTGCTGCCGGGTCTGATGGATTCGCACGCGCATCCGGTTGGTGCGGCGACAATGGAATTTGATCATCCCATCCCGGACATCGGCGACATTCCGCAACTGCTCGACTATGTCGCAAGCCGCGCGAAGGCGCTGCCGGAGGGGGCGCTCATCAGCGTGTCGCAGATCTTCATCACCCGGCTGAAGGAGCAGCGCTACCCAACTCGCGAGGAGCTGGATCGCGTGGCGCCAAAGCATCCCGTGCAGTTCAGCACCGGGCCGGATTCGATGCTGAATTCGCTCGCGCTGAAACTCGCGGGGATTGACCGGAATTTCAAAGTGCCCGCGGGTTCGGCGGGCGTCGTCGTCTTCGATGCAAACGGGGAGCCGACCGGGCTGATGCATGCGTTCAGCCCGAAGATTGACGCGAAGGCGATTAGCAGGAAACCGGACGCGGCGCAGACGCGCGAACTCGTGAAAAAGCTCTTCGCCGACTACAACAGCGTAGGTTTCACCACCGTCGCGGATCGCGGCGCTGGCAAGGGTGACATCGAGGTGTATCAGGCGTTGCGGGATTCGCAGTCGCTCACGGTGCGTCTGCGGCTCTCGCACACCTTTTCCACCGGCAGCGTGTGGCGCACGACGGAACTCGTGCTCGATGAAATCCTCCACCACCCGCTGACGAAGCCGGACCCGATGCTGCAGATCATCGGCACGAAAATCTGGCTCGACGGCGGAATGCTCACCGGCAGCGCGCTGATGCTGGAGCCGTGGGGCGTGAGCAGCATCTACGGCATCACGGACAAAAATTACCGCGGCGTGCAGCGGACGCCGAGCGAGAATCTCGCGAAGATGGTGCGCAAGGTCGCGGGCGCGGGCTTGCAGTTCACCGCGCACAGCGTGGGCGACGGCGCGGTGAAGCTCCTGCTCGACACCTATGAGGAGGTCGCCAAGGACATGCCGAGCCTGCGCGATTCACGCCCGTGCATCACGCACTGCAATTTCATCACGCCCGACAGCATCGCGAAGGCTGCGCGGCTCGGCGCAGTGATCGACATGCAGCCAATCTGGTTTCACCTCGACGGCGCGACGCTGCTGAAGCAGTTCGGCAACGGGCGCATGAGCCGCTTCCAGCCGCTGCGCGCGCTGTTCGATGCAAAAGTGACCGTCGGCGGAGGCAGCGATCACATGCAGAAGATCGGCAGCCTGCGTTCCATCAATCCCTACAACCCGTGGCTCGCGATGTGGATCGCCGTCGCGAGAAAGTGCCGTTACCTCGACGAGCCGCTGCACCCCGAGGGCGGCCTTACGCGCGAGGAGGCGATCCGGCTCTACACGATCAACAACGCGAAGCTCCTCTTCATGGAAAAGGACACCGGCTCGCTCGAGCCCGGCAAGCGCGCCGACTTTATCATCCTCGACCGCGACGTGCTCACCTGCCCGCTCGACGACATCAAGACCACGCAAGTGCGCGAGACCTGGCTGGACGGAAAACAAATCTGGGCAGCCGCAGCGGGCAAATGATCGGACCGATGAACGGGATTTCCCGCGCAGGGGCTGCCGAAATACGCGTGTGCGCCACGGTTTCAGCAGCCTCTGACAATCCCCCTCCCAAACGAACATGACCCCATGATCCCGCGTGCATTCCTCCACCTCACCGCCGCCTTCGTCCTCTCCGTGCTCCCGCTCGTGCATGCGGCGGAGGCTCCCGGTGCGAAATTCCGCGCGGGCGCTGCGACGAGCAACATCACGCCGAATCTCGGCTCGCCGATTGTCGGTGGCTTCCTGCCGTTTCCCGCGTTGCATGTGCACGACGAACTGCACGCGCGCTGCCTCGTGCTTGATGACGGCAAGACCATGCTCGCGTTCGTCGTGTGCGATTTGCTCGGCATGCACCGCAGCGTCAGCATCGAGGCGCGGAAGCTGATTCAGGAGGCGACGGGCATCCCACCGGAGCGCGTGATGATTTCATGCACCCATACGCATTCCGCCGCGAGCGCGCTCGGGGAAATGCGCTACACCTCCGAGCAGCCGCTCGATGACTATCAGCGCTTCGTCGCGCGCCGCATCGCGGACGGTGTCCGCTGTGCGATCGGCGTCCTGCGTCCTGCGGAAATTGCATTCGGCACCGCTGAGGCGCCAGAGCATGTCTTCAACCGCCGCTGGTTCATGCGCGAGGGCACCGTACCGCCGAATCCTTTCGGCAAAGTGGACAGGGTGAAGATGAATCCGCCCGCGGGCAGCGCGAACCTCCTGGAGCCGGCCGGCCCGACGGATCCCACGATTTCCTTCGTCGCGCTGCGGGAGCCCGGCGGACGAATGATCTCCATTTTCTCCGCGTACTCGCTGCATTATGTTGGCGGCGTCGGCAACGGGCACATTTCCGCCGACTACTACGGCATGTATTGCGAGGAGTTGAAAAAGCTGCAGCATGCCGGGGACAACGATCCGCCGTTTGTCGCGCTGATGGCGAATGGCACAAGCGGCGACATCAACAATATCAACTTCCGTCAGCCGCGCCCCAATCAGCCGCCCTACGGGCAGATGCACCATGTCGCGGAGGATGTGGCGAAGAAAGTGAACGCCGCGCTTGTCAGCGTAGCATGGAAGGACCACGCGGATCTCGCCGCGAGCTACCGCGAGTTGCATCTCTTATGGCGGAAGATCGGGCCGGAACTGCTGTCCTGGGCTAAGGAGAAGCAGGCCGGTGCGACTGGCAGCCCGATGAAAGCCGACCTGCCCGTCATTTACGCGGGCCGCGTCGAACGTCTCTCACGGGCAACCAATCCCGCGCTCGTACCGCTCCAGATGTTTCGCATCGGTGACATCGGCATCGGCACTTCGCCATGCGAGACATTCGCGGAGATGGGCTTGGAGTTCAAAAAGCGCAGCCCGTTCGCGCATTCGTTCATGGTCGAGCTGAACCACGCCTACATGGGCTACCTGCCCACGCCGCGTCACTTCGAACTCGGCGGCTACGAGACATGGGCCGGTACGAACTATCTCGAGCCGCAGGCCGCTGTAAAAATGCTCGGCACTTTGCTGGAGATGGCGGCCGGGCTTGCGCCGGAGGCGAAGTAAAAGTCCAAGACCCCTGCCATTATTTTGAAACACCTCTCACTCGCCTTCTGCCTCCTTTTGATCACTTCGGCGCTGCGGCCCGCCGTGGTCGGTGCGGCGTCCCATCCGCTGCCGGAGGAAGTTTTCAACCGCCGCTGTCCTTCATAGACAATCCCAAAGCTCCCGTCGCGCAGCAGGTCTCACCTTCCATGCGAATCCCACTTTCCCTCCTCGCGTCGCTCGGCATCCTCGCCGGCATCGTCTTTGCCGCCGACGCCCCGGCCACGAAACTCGCCGACACGACTGCTCCGAAGCCTGCTGCGCCGAAGCGCCCTGATCCCATTTTGCCGACGCCGACTGCCGCCAATGTCGCCTACGGCAAGCACCCGAAGCAGGTGCTGCATTTTTGGAAAGCCGAGTCGGACAAGCCGACGCCTCTGCTTTTTTACATCCACGGCGGCGGCTGGACGGGTGGCAACCGAACGAGTGTCGCCGGGCTGCTGCCCACGATGCTGAAGGCGGGAATCTCCGTGGTTTCCATCGAGTATCGCTTCATCCCCGAAGCCACCGCCGACGGCGAAAAGCCGCCGGTGAGCGGCCCGCTGCACGATGCGGCCCGGGCGTTGCAATTCGTGCGCAGCAAGGCGGAGGAGTGGAACATTGACAAGGCGCGCATCGGCGCGAGCGGCAGCAGCGCAGGCGCATGTTCATCGCTGTGGCTCGCATTCCACAATGACCTCGCCGATCCGAAGAGCAGCGATCCCGTCGCCCGTGAATCCACGCGGCTGTGGTGCGCCGCAGTGACTGGCGCGCAGACGACTCTTGATCCCAAACAGATGAAGGAATGGACGCCGAACAGCCGGTACGGCGGACACGCGTTCGGTTTCGCGGGCGACAAGGAGGAGAAGCTCTCGCAGTTCGACGAGTTCCTCGCAAAACGCGACACCATCCTGCCGTGGATCGCCGAGTATTCGCCCTACGCGCTTGTTACGCCGGATGACCCCCCAATTTACCTCATCTACAAAGCGCAGCCCGCGCTCGGTCAGGATCAAAAGGATCCGACCCACACGTCGAACTTCGGCGTGAAGCTGCAGGAGCACTGCAAGGCGAATGGCGTCGAATGTGAACTTGTCTATCCCGGCGCGCCCGGCGTGAAGCATGCGACGGTGCAGGATTACCTGATCGAAAAACTGAAGGCTGGCCGCTGACACCGCCGCGTGCCGGGTTCCGCGCAGTGCTCAACCCCGGCGTCGGCCTTCGGAAAACGTGAACTTGCGGCGAGTCATCCGCTCACGAGACTGATGCCAGGCCGTTGCTTAATGATGATCGTTCTACAGTCCTCTGCTTTGCTTGCGACCGCGTGCATCCTCGCCGCCGCGCCGGTGGACTTCGTGCGCGACGTGCGGCCGATTTTTGAAAGGCACTGCACCGAGTGCCACGGTGAGAAGAAGCAAAAGTCGGGGCTGCGGCTCGATGTGAGGGCGGCGGCGCTCAAGGGCGGTGACGACCACGCGCCGGACATCATCCCAGGCAAGGCGAAGGAGAGCCCGCTGATCCGGATGCTGACGAGCGAGGACAGGGACGAACGGATGCCGCCACCGGGGAAGGATGAGGGACGAAGGATGAAGGACGAGGAGATTGCGACGCTCACGCGCTGGATTGATGAAGGTGCGGTATGGCCGGATGGTGCGGACCGCGCGCAGGTCGCGGACAAGCGCGATCACTGGTCGTTCAAGCCGTTGACGAATCCCGCGGTGCCAGGGACGAAGGACAAGACGTGGCCCCGGAACGACGTGGATCGCTTCATCCTCGCGCGGCTGGAGGAGGAAGGACTGCGGCCCTCGGCGGAAGCGGATCGCGTGAGTTGGCTGCGACGCGTGTCGTTTGACCTCACGGGTCTGCCGCCGACGCCGGAGCAGACCGGGGCGTTCATTCAGTCCGCAATCCGCGATCCGCAATCGGCAATGGAGAACGTCGTGGATGAGCTGCTGGCGTCTCCGCGCTACGGCGAGCGTTGGGCGCAGCATTGGCTTGATGTGGTGCGCTATGCGGACACGCATGGCTTCGAGGTGAACACGGAACGGCCAAATGCGTGGCCGTATCGCGACTACGTAATCCGCGCGTTCAACAGCGACACACCGTATGACCGCTTCGTCCGCGAGCAGATCGCCGGCGACGCGATGGGTGAGGACGCGGCGACGGGATTTCTCATCACGGCGTCGGTGCTCTTGCCGGGGCAGATCGGGAAGGATGAGCCGTCGAAGCGTCTCGCGCGGCAGGATTCGCTCGACGAAATCGTGATGAACATCGGGCAGACTTTCCTCGGCCTCAGCGTCGGCTGCGCGCGCTGCCACGATCACAAATTCGATCCCATCTCGCAGCGCGACTACTACGCGATGCAGGCGTTCGTTGCGGGTGTGGAGTATGAGGATCGCGACGTGCATACGCCGGAGGCCGACGCGATGCGGAGCGAGGCGAGGCGACTGCAGGCGCAGATTGCGGGGATCGATCAGCAGCTTTCGCGTTTGGTTCCGCTCGCAAAATCCGGCGCGGAACGTGCGCCGGTGAACGCGCGCATGAACACGGATCGCTTTGCGCCGGTGAAGGCGAAGCGCGTGCGCTTCACGATTCGCGCGACGAACAACCTGGAGCCGTGCATTGATGAACTGGAGGTCTTCGACACGTCGGGCCGCAACGTCGCGCTCGCGAGCGAGGGCACCGTGGCCACATCATCCGGTGACATCATCGTCGCCGACCGGCATGACCTGAAGCACATCAACGACGGGCGCTACGGCAATTCGCGAAGCTGGATGTCGAACGAGAAAGGCAAAGGGTGGGTCGCGCTGGAATTTCCAACGGAGCACACGGTTGACCGCGTCGTGTGGGGCCGGGACCGCGAGGGGAAATTCAAGGACCGGCTCGCGACTGATTACCTCATCGAAGTCGCCGATGGCTCGGGCGAATGGCACGCGGTGGCGGATGCAACCGACCGCGCGACGGACTTGGTTGCCGGCAAGAAGATCAAGAAAGTGAAAGCGGAAAAGTCCCCGGCTTTCTCCACGAGGGGACTGAGCGCTGACGAAGCAAAGGTAGCGGCGGCGCTGATGCGGGAGAGGAGCGCGCTGGAGGGAAAGGTGAACTCTGCTGAGAATGGCGCGAAGGCATTCGCCGGCACCTTCCGTACGCCCGATGAGATCCACCTGCTGAATCGTGGCGACCCCGAACAGCCGAAGGACGAGGTCGTCCCCGCCGTAATCAGCACGCTCGGCAACATGAGGCTCGCGAAGGAAACCGCGGAACAGGAACGGCGCAAGGCGCTCGCCGGCTGGATCGCCGGCCCGCAGAATCCGCTCACCGCGCGCGTGATGGTGAACCGCATCTGGCAGGGCCACTTCGGCACAGGCCTCGTCGAGACGCCGAGCGACTTCGGCCGCAACGGCGCGAAGCCCTCACATCCCGAACTGCTCGACTGGCTCGCGCAGGAGTTCATCCGCTCCGGTTGGTCGGTGAAACACATGCACCGGCTCATCGTGCTCTCGGCGACGTACCGGCAGAGCAGCGCGATAGCGAATGGCGGAAACCGGAAACCGGAAGGCGGTACGGCTGTGACCGGCTTGAAATTTCCTCAATTGATTGACGCCGACGACCGTCTGCTCTGGCGCTTCCCCTCGCGCCGCCTCGAAGCCGAAACCATCCGTGATTCAATGCTCGCCGTGAGCGGACGCTTGAACACGAAAATGTATGGCCGCGGGTTCAATCTCTTTGATCAGCGCGGAGGCCTCAGCGGTTTCACGCCGGTCGAGTCCTTCAGCGGCGACGGCCTGCGCCGGATGATCTACGCACACAAAGTCCGCCGCGAACGCGAGGCTGTCTTCGGTTCCTTCGATTGTCCCGACGCCGGACAAAGCACCGCGCGACGCCGCGAATCCACGACTCCCATCCAGGCACTGAACCTTTTCAACAGCCGCTTCACGCTCGACGAATCGGACGCACTCGCCACGCGCGTGAAAAAGGAATCCGGCGAAGACATCGCGAAGCAAATCGGTCGTGTGTATCAGCTCGCCCTCAGCCGTGATCCCGGCACCGACGAACTCCGCGACACCGAACTCACCGTCCGCGCCCACGGCCTCGCCACGCTCTGCCGCGCGCTTTTCAACAGCAACGAATTTCTGTTCGTGCCCTGACTTGCACCTCCACGTCATGCCTTTGCCCTACGCACCGCTTGCCTGCACACGCATTGCTGCCCTGTTGCTGGTGATGTTGGCCTTCGACAGGCCGGTGTCCGCGGCGACACCGACGACTGGCGAGAACGCAGCCGCGAAGGAATGGATGCAGAACACTCTGCTCGGAGACAAACCGGGTCAGCCGTTCAGCTTCTCATATGGCGGGAAGCCATCGGGTAGCCTGCTCGGCGGATGGAAGTTCAGCAGCATAGCCCGCGAACTGGACATGCAGCGGGGCGAGCACACGCTCGTTTGGACGGATGACGCAACCGGATTGCAGGTGCGCTGCGTCGCGGTGGACTACGCCGATTTCCCCGTCGTGGAATGGACACTTTGGCTGAAGAACACCGGCAAGAAGAACTCTCCCATGCTGGAGAGCATCCAGGGGCTGGATGCACGGTTTGACCGCAACGCGGACGGCGGGTTCGTTCTTCACGGCATCCGCGGTGATTCGTGTGTCGCCGAGAGTTTCCGACCTTTTGATCGGACCCTCGATCCCGATGCGGTAGCACGGTTTTCGCCGCCGGTCACAGGCGAGTTGGTGTCGGGCAAATCATCCGATGGTCCCGATGGCTGGCCTTACTTCAATCTGCAGAAGCCGGGCGGCGGAGTCATCGTCGCCGTGGGCTGGCCGGGACAGTGGGAAGCTTCGTTCACTTGCGACCATGACTGCGGGGTGCAGATCAGGGCCGGGCAGCAGGTCACGCATCTGTATTTGAAGCCCGGCGAAGAAATTCGCACGCCGTTGATCGCGCTGTTGTTCTGGCAGGGCAGCGATGTGGTCCGGGCACAGAACCTCTGGCGCTCTTGGTATCTGGCGCACAATTTGCCACGCATCGCTGGAAAACCGCAGCCGCCCACCACTCAAATCCAAGTCGAAGGTTCGCTTGCGTCATTGCCGAAAGTCGAAGCGTACCTTGAGGCGGGCATCAAACCGGATGTTTGCTGGCGGGATGCCGGCGGCGGGAACACATGGTACCCGAGCAGCGGCGGACCCTACACCGATAAGAAAATCTGGCTTAATACCGGCACATGGGAGCCCGACCCCGCGAAGTATCCGCAGGGGTTCAAGCCCTTCAGCGACAAAGTGCGCGCGCTCGGCATGCAGTTCCTGCTGTGGTTTGAACCTGAGCGGGTCGGCGATCCGAACTCATGGCTCGGCAAAAATCACCCCGAGTGGCTGATGCCGGGCAACAGTGCCGGTTTGGTGCTCAATGAAGGCAACCCGGAAGCCTTAAAGTGGCTGATCGATCACATGGACGGCATGATCAAATCTCAGGGACTCGACTGGTATCGCGAAGACATGAACGGCGGTCATCACGGGACAGCATGGCGGAAGAACGACGCTGCCGATCGCCAGGGCATCACCGAGAATCTTTATGTGCAGGGACATCTCGCCTTTTGGGATGAACTCCGCCGCCGGAATCCAAACTTGCACGTTGATTCCTGTGCCTCTGGCGGCCGACGCAACGATTTGGAAACCATGAGGCGCGCGGTGCCGCTGCTGCGCAGTGACTGGTCGGTGACTGCCTTTGCCGACGCTCCGCTGCAGAGGGAAGGCAACCAAGCGCAAACTTACGGCCTGTCATCATGGTTGCCTTGGCAGGGTGCCGGAGTGCCCTTCTTCCTCGATAGCTATTCCGTTCGCAGCTATTACCTGCCCGGCTTCGGGATGGTGCAAAACGATGTCTGGAGCAAGTCGGAGAGCAAGCGGGCCGACGTGAAACGAGGCTACCTCGAATGCCGCCAGGTCGCACCGCTCATGCTCGGCGACTACTTTCCGCTGACGCCTTACAGCCTCGAAACGGACCAATGGATCGCGTGGCAATTTCATCGTTCCGACCTCGGCGAGAGCCTTGTGCAGGCGTTTCGGCGACCTGACGCCGCGAACGACACTCTCACCGTAAAACTTCGCGAACTCGACCCGGAACAGCGTTACGAAATCAAGAACCTGGACGGAGGCAAAGCGGTCCATACCGGCAGTGAATTGATGAATGGCTTCCCCATCACATTGCGGCAGAAACCCGCTGCAGCGCTGTTCCGATTGAAAGCCATCCAATGAACGATCCATTCGGGATCAGAATCCGCAGAAAATGAATTTCGCTCCGAGCCATGAAACAAAACGCTGAACAGCTTTCCGTGACCGGCCGCTCGCTCCTTGACCGACGCCAGTTCCTATCGGACACCACGACTGCGCTCGGCTCCATCGCGCTGACGAATCTGCTCGGGCTGGACGGCCTGCTCGCCGCGTCAGCGCCGGTAATCGATCCCGCGCATCCGTTTGCACCGCGCGCACCGCACTTTGCGCCGAAGGCGAAGAATGTGGTGATGATTTTCTGCGCGGGCGCGGTGAGCCAGCTTGAGACGTGGGATTACAAACCGGAGCTGATCCAGCGCGACGGCAAGCCGCTCGAAGGAGGGCCGGCGGTGACGTTCCAGGGGCCGGCAGGGAACCTCGCGCGGCCGCAATATGAGTTCCGCCCGCGCGGTCAGACAGGGAAGTGGGTCAGTGACATGCTCCCGCACCTCGCGGCGCTGACGGACGACATCGCCTTCATCCACTCGCTTACGAGCAAGTCGAACACGCACGGGCCGGCGGAAAATTTTCTTTCCACCGGCTTCACGCTCGATGGCTTCCCGAGCATCGGCTCGTGGGTGAGCTACGCGCTCGGGAGCGAAAATCAGGATCTGCCCGCGTATGTCGCGATTCCCGATCCGCGCGGCGTGCCGCAGGCGGGGTCGAACAACTGGGGGCCCGGTTTTCTCCCCGCGGTTTTTCAAGGCACGCCGATGAGCGCGAAGGAACCGGTGCGCCATCTTGCGCCGCCGCCAAACATTTCCAAGGCGAGTGATGACGCGGCGCGTTCGCTTCTGCAGCGGATGAATGCGCGGCATCTCACGGAACATCCCGGCGACGGCAAGCTCGCCGCGCGCATCGCCAGCTACGAACTCGCCGCGCGAATGCAGCTCTCCGTGCCGGAGATCAGCGACCTGCGCACCGAGCCCGCGCACATTTTGAAAATGTACGGCGCGGATGACACGGCGAATCCGAACAAGGCGGGCTTTGCGAAGAATTGCATCCTCGCGCGGCGGATGATCGAGCGAGGCGTGCGCTTTGTGCAGCTTTTCAACGGCGCGTATGCGAGCGGCGGCGAGCTGAATTGGGACGGGCACAACAAACTCAGGGAGCAATACGACAGGCATGCCGCCATCCTCGACCAGCCTGCCGCTGCGCTCATCCGCGATCTGAAGCAGCGCGGTCTGCTTGCGGACACGCTCGTCGTGTGGTGCACTGAGTTTGGGCGGATGCCATTTTTCCAAAAGGGTGCGCAGGGTCGCGATCATAATCCTGACGGCTTCACGTGCTGGCTCGCGGGCGCGGGCGTGAAGGCCGGCGTGAGCCACGGTGTAACGGACGAACTCGGGCGGAAGGCCGTGCATGACGTCCACCCGCTTTACGATTTCAGTGCGACGATTCTCCACTTGCTCGGCCTCGATCACGAGCAACTCACCTTCGAGCACAACGGGGTGCGGCGCCGGCTCACGAATGTGGAAGGCCACGTGATTCGCGAAGTGCTTGCGTCATAATGCGGCCAGCGCACCCGTGCCACGGGTTGTTTGCGCTCGCACGGCGGCAAATAAACCGCTGAGTGAGGGGTCGGCTTCCTGCCAACTATGACCCGCCATCGCACTCTGTTTTTCCTGGCTTTTGTGATTGCGCCGGCACTGCTGCCAGTGGCAGTTGCGCCCGCGCAGACACCGCCGGACTTCCAGCGCGAGATACGGCCCATTCTCTCGAACAACTGCTTCCACTGCCACGGGCCGGACGAGAAGGAGCGCAAGGGTGGCAAGCATGGCTACCGGCTCGACACGGCGGAGGGTGCGTTCGAGGATCTCGACGGCGCGAAGGCCATCGCGCCTGGCAAGCCGGGGGAGAGCGAGCTGTTCAAGCGCATCACGACGAACGACGAGGATGACGCAATGCCGCCGCGCAAGAGCGGCAAGAAGCTCACCGGACGCGAGGTGGCTCTGCTGCGCGATTGGATCCAGTCCGGCGCGAAATACACGAAGCACTGGTCCTACGAGAAGCCGGTGCGGCCGCAGGTGCCGGTGGTTCAAAATTCAAAATTCAAAATTCAAAATCCGATTGATGCCTTCATTCTGGCGCGGCTCGAAAAGGAGAGGCTTTCGCCGCAGCCGGAGACGGATCGCTACTCGCTAATCCGCCGAGTATCGCTCGATCTCACCGGGCTGCCGCCGACGCCGGAAGAGGCGGATGCCTTTGCCAACGACAAGTCGCCCGATGCGTACGAGAAGATCGTGGACCGTCTGCTCGCATCGAGCGCATACGGCGAGCACTGGGGCCGCGCTTGGCTGGACCTTGCGCGCTATGCGGACTCGGCGGGCTATGCGGACGATCCGCCGCGCACCATCTGGGCATACCGGGACTGGGTGATTCGCGCTTTCAACCGCAATCTGCGCTTCGACCAGTTTACCATCGAGCAGCTCGCGGGCGACCTGCTTCCGAACGCCACCGAGGATCAGCTTATCGCGACCGCCTTTCACCGGAACACGATGACGAACAACGAGGGCGGCACGGACGACGAGGAGTTTCGCAACGCCGCGATCATTGACCGCGCAAACACGACAATGGCGGTGTGGATGGGTACGTCGTTTACCTGCGCGCAGTGCCATTCCCACAAGTACGATCCGATCACGAACGCCGAGTATTTCCGCCTCTTCGCGTTTTTGAACAACACCGAGGACTCGGACAAAAAAGACGAGCGCCCGACGATCAGCTTCTTCACCGACGATCAAAAAAGGCAGCGCGCCGAGTGGGAGTCGCAGCTCGCGGTGCTGGACGGGAAGTTCAGGAGCCCGCCCGCGCCGGTGATCGCGGGTGCGGAAAAATGGGCGCGCGATTTTCCCGCAAAGCTTGACTGGAAATCACCACAGGCGCTTTCTGCAAAGGCAAAATCCGGCGCGGAGACCGAGACGCAAGCCGACGGCGCGATCTCCGCGCCAAAGAACGACGCGAAAACGGACAGCTACATGATCGAGCTGCCACTTGCGGAGGCGCAGAAAGTTTCCGCGCTGCGCATCGAGTCGCTGCCCGCGGACACGCTTCCGGGCAAGGGCGCGGGGCATGGCGGCGGAAATTTTGTTGTCACGCGCGTGCGTGCATCCGTTGTGCCGCCCGCTGAAACGAAGGGGCCGGTCGCGCGTTTCGTGCGCATCGAGTTGCCTGGAAAAAATAAGATCCTCCAGCTTGCCGAAGTGCAGGTTTTCAGCAGCGGGAAGAATGTCGCGCTGAACGGTGACGCGACGCAGTCAGGCACTTATACGGATGCGGAAGCGCGTCGCGCGATTGATGGCAACACTGCGGGCGAATACGCGAAGGGTTCCGTTGCGCACTCCACCGAGGGCGACGACCGCTGGTGGGAGGTGGATTTGAAGGCCGCCTTTCCGATTGACCGTATCGCAGTGTGGAATCGCGCGGAGTTGCCGGAACGGCTGAAAGGTTTTCGCGTCATCGCGCTCGATGCGCAGCGCAAGCCGGTGTGGGAGCGCGCGGACAACGATGCGCCGAGGACGAGCGTGGAGTTTTCCATGAGCGGCGCACGTGAGATTGCCTTCAACAGCGTCGTCGCAGATTTCACGCAGGCTGGCTTCGACGAACAGGCAGTGCTGAAGGACATTCCGAAGGACGCGAAACCGAAAGCCGGGCAGAAGCAGTCCGGCTGGGCCATCGGCGGCGCGGTGACGAAGCCGCACACGCTCACGCTGCTTGCCGCGAAGCCTGTCGAGGTACCCGCGGGATCGCGTATTGCGATCACCATCGAGCACGACTCAAAATCGGAAAGGGCGACACTCGGCCGCTTCCGGGTTTCGGCGACTTCCGATCCGCGCGTCGCCGTGCATGTGCGCACGCCTGCGGACGTGCTCGGCATTCTCTCTATCGCGGAAGCCCAGCGCACGCCCGCGCAGCGCGAGCGGCTGATGGATTACTACGCCCGGCAGATCGCGCCGGAGCTGAAGGCCGAGCGCGAGCTTTCCGCGTCCTTGCGCAGGCAGATTGACGGCATGGCGCAGGTGACCGTGCCCGTGATGCGCGAACTCGCGGGTGACCAGAGGCGCAGGACGCGCATTCAGATTCGCGGCAATTTTCTCGTGCTCGCCGACGAGGTGACCGAGGGCGTGCCCGCCGCATTCAATCCGCTGCCGAAGGACGCGCCGATGAACCGCCTCACGCTCGCGCGCTGGCTCGTGGACGGGGCCAATCCGCTCACCGCGCGTGTAATTGCAAACCGCTTTTGGGAATCCATCTTCGGCACCGGCATCGTGCGCACGAGCGAGGAATTCGGTGCGCAGGGCGAGCCGCCGTCACATCCCGAACTGCTCGACTGGCTCGCGACGGAACTCGTCCGCGAAGCGTGGGACGTGAAAAAATTCCTGAAACTGCTTGTCACATCCGCGACCTACCGCCAGTCGTCGAAGGTCACGCCCGAGGTCGCCGAGCGCGATCCGGATAACCGGTTGCTCGCACACGGCCCGCGTTTCCGCATGGGGGCGGAGGTTGTGCGCGACCAGGCGCTTGCTGTGAGCGGGCTTCTCTCGCGGAAAATGTTCGGTCCGCCGGTGCGTCCGCCGCGTCCGAACATGGGCCTGAGCGCGGCATTCGGCGGCGGTCTCGACTGGCAGACCAGCGCCGGCGAGGACATGCACCGCCGCGCACTTTACACCGAGTGGCGCCGCACCTCGCCGTATCCCTCGATGGTCACGTTCGACGCGCCAAACCGCGAGGTTTGCACGCTGCGCCGCAACCGTACAAACACGCCGCTGCAGGCGCTCGTGACGATGAACGATCCCGTTTACATTGAGGCCGCGCAGGCGCTCGCGCGGCGCATGATCGCGAGTGGCGCGACGCCGCGGGAAAAAGTGCGCGCAGGTTTTCGTCTCACGCTGATCCGCCCGCCCGCTGACAGGGAAGTGCAGCGGCTCGTCGCGCTGCACGACGCCGTGCTGCCCTCGTATCTGCAGGATGAAAAGAAAGCCGTCGCGATGGCTGCAGACCCCATCGGCCCCGTGCCGGAAGGAGCGGACGTTGCAGACCTCGCCGCGTGGACGACAGTCGCCAACACTTTGCTAAACCTCGACGAGACAGTGATGAAACGATGAATTCCATAAACCCGCACCTCGATCTCCTCCAGGCGCAGACGCGCCGCCATTTCCTCCGCAGCGCGGGGCAGTTCAGCCTCGGCGCGATCGCGATGAATTCGCTCCTCGGCACCAGCGCATCCGGCATCACCGCCGGGGTGAATCCGCTCGCGCCGCGCAAGCCGCATTATCCGGCGAAAGTGAAGCGTGTCGTGTATCTCCACATGTCCGGCGGGCCGCCGCACCTCGACATTTTCGACCACAAGCCCGAACTCGTGAAGCACGACGGCGAGGACGCACCCGATCAGTTCATCAAGGGCAAGAAGTTCGCGTTCACCACCGGCGTGCCGAAACTCATGGGCACTCCCCACACCTTTGCACAATACGGCAATGGCGGCACGTGGATGTCCGACGCGGTGCCGAACTTCCACGGGATTGCCGACGAGATGTGCGTGGTGAAATCCATGTTCACCGATCAGTTCAACCACGCGCCCGCGGAACTGTTGCTCTTCACCGGCTCCGCGCGGCAGGGCCGGCCCTCGATGGGCTCGTGGGTCACCTACGGACTCGGCTCGGAGAATGAAAACCTGCCGGGCTTTGTCGTGCTCATCAGCAGCGGCGTGCAGCCGAGCGGCGGACAGGGACTGTGGGGCACGGGCTTCATCCCGTCGGTGTTCCAGGGCGTGCAGTGCCGATCGAAGGGCGACCCGGTTTTGTATGTGGGCGATCCTCCGGGGATGGATCACGAACTGCGCCGCAAGACACTCGATGCACTGCGGGATCTCAACGAGGAGCAGGCGCGCGAACTCGGACATCCCGAGACCGCCACGCGCATTGCGCAATACGAACTCGCATTCCGGATGCAGACGAGCGTGCCCGATGTGATGGACATCTCGCGCGAACCGCAGACGGTGCTCGACGCCTACGGCGCGAAGCCCGGCGAGGCGAGCTTTGCGAACAACTGCCTGCTCGCGCGCCGCCTGCTCGAACAGGGCGTGCGCTTTGTGCAGCTCTTCGACTGGGGCTGGGACTTCCACGGCACGAACATGAACGAGGAAATCAAGGACGGCCTTACACGCAAGATGACGCGCACCGACAAACCTGTTGCCGCGCTCATCCGCGATCTGAAACAGAGCGGCCTGCTCGACGACACGCTCGTCGTGTGGGGCGGTGAATTCGGCCGAACACCGTTCCGCGAGGGGCGCACGAGCAAGGGCACCTTCCTTGGCCGTGATCATTTCCCCGACGCGTTCTCGATCTTCCTCGCCGGCGGTGGAATCAAACACGGCATTAGCTACGGCGAGACGGACGAGCTTGGCTTTTCCGTCATTGAGAACAAGGTCCACGTCCACGACCTGCAGGCGACGATCATGCACCTGCTCGGGTTCAACCACGAGAAACTTACCTACCGCTTCCAAGGCCGCGACTACCGGCTCACGGACGTGCATGGCACGATCGTGAAGGGCATCCTCGCGTAGCTGCAGAACCCAGTAGTCTTACTCACTTGCGCAGACGGTGTTTCTCCGTCGTCATGCACTGCGCATGAGGATCGATTCCCACCATCACTTTTGGAAATACAGCGTCGAGGAGTATCCCTGGATCGGTGACTCGATGCGTGCGCTTCGCCGCGATTTTTTGCCGGAGCATTTGAAAGCGGAAATCACAGACGCCGGGATCGATGGTGTCGTTTCGGTGCAGGCGCGGCAGACGGTCGGCGAGACGGAGTGGCTGCTGTCGCTTGCAGACGGGAATGATTTCATCAGGGGT
>Ga0209698_10001485_pt1 | contig 27004 bp, 19 predicted proteins | sample LitLauG_LLR_2012_FD_187203 | JGI IMG/M metagenome (GOLD analysis project Ga0209698, IMG submission 187203) | Freshwater sediment microbial communities from Pennsylvania, USA - Little Laurel Run_MetaG_LLR_2012 (SPAdes) (version 2) | ecosystem: Environmental > Aquatic > Freshwater > Creek >... | reverse complement strand
ACTGGTCTCAGTTCGCAGTATTTCGAGCTCCGTGAACTAACGTCTTGCTCCAAGGCCCGCACCAGTATTGTCAAGTCAGCGGCGTTATCGACTAGCGGTTGACAATGGTCCGAGAACGGTAAAGACACGGTTCTTGACCCTGTCAGCCAGCTCTTAACCCGGCAGAACACCAAGCCATTCTTCAATGCCTGCCCCGGTTTCGTCGTGGTCAGGGCGCGTACTTCGTAACCATAGGTCGCCGATAGTGCCTCCAGCCATGCGCGTGTATGGAACACGGAAGACATCGGTTGCACACGCAGAAGTTCGCTCCAGCGCGTTTCGTCTTTTAGAGGCTCGACTTCGTAGACCGCCATTTTCTTCCTTCAGGTAACCCGGAGAACTCTCCGGAGTGTTTTAGAACGCCGTATCATGCCAGTGGAAGCTGGTAGGCAGGGTCAGTAGTGTCCGCTTCAAGGCTTGGGCAGAGCGCACTACCGAAGAGGCTGGCCATGGCCGATTCGACCTCGACCATCTTTCCCTCCAGCTCTCGGCGAACCGTCGCTCTCTGGTCGTAAACTTGCCGCGCCATGTCCAGCATCTGGTCTTCCGTGAGAAGACGTGCATCCGCGACGGCGCTTTGGACACCGACGGTCTCCATCACACCGACGAACTTGTCACTGTAGGCGATGCTCACGGCGGGAACGCATTGCGAAACTGCTCCGATACAGGAGTGCATGCGTGACCCCAGGAAGAAATCGCACTTGCCGATCACATATTTCATCTCGGCGGGGTCGTAGAGACGACGGACCAGTCCCAGTTTGTCTCCATACTTTGGCTTTAATTCTTCGTACACCCGTTCGCATACAGCCAGATCGCTCTCCGCACTGTCCTTGCTTGCCAGAACATGCGGCACGAGTAGAACGGTTGCTCCTTTTTCTCGGATGAATAGATCAATGAGCCGACGACTGAATTGCCGGTAGTCAGCCCGGAGTCCGAACATGTTTTTATGCGTGTATCCTCCCATGTAAAGCAATCCGCTGAGGTTGATGCCAACCAGCGGGACTCGCTTCTCTCCTTCTGCGGCGATACCTTCAAGTTCAAGCGGGACCGGCCGTATCGGATCCATCACAAAACCGACGTCATAGCAAAAGGACGCGTGCCGGACCGTGCGCTCGCTCCCCATCAGCCGCTCGAGTACTCGGAGGCCTTGCCGGTCGCGTGAGAAAATATGTTCCGCGCGGCGCACGATGTACTTAGCAATCGTGGTTGACAACCATCCGCGGAACGGCCCTATGGTCTGTGGCAACAGGACCAGCTTGACGCCCAGCAAGAGCGCCAGGATCTGCGGCAAGGTAACGTACAGCAACCGCTCCAGGCCATAGATATCGCAGAAGCTGTCGCCGCCGGCAATCGAGGCCACCAGGTCGGCCTCATGAATTTGCTGAAGGCAGTTGTTTCGCTCGGTTACCCACTGCCGCGGCCTTTTGGACGGGATGAACTTCAGCAGACCCGCGATGACCAGGAGCACGGCAATGTTGTTTGCCAGATACAGTCTCCAGGAGAATCGCATATTCAGCGTCGGCACCTGAACTGTCGCTGTTCCGAGCCGCACGGAATGGACGGCACTTGTGCACCCGTATTCCAACAGCGATATCTGACTCTGCGGATACTGGGAAAGCAGACACTTGATCGCGCCTACGGTGAGAGCTCCGACCCCCAAATTGGAGTTGTCGAACCCGCCACCGAAAAGGAGGATTTTATGAGGCTTCTTGCTGGGCATGTGCGTCTCCGCCAACCGGTTCTGCCACCGTGGAAAGATGTGATTTGACTGGGAAGTTAACAATTCTGCCGCGTCCGGAGGTTCATGGCCTTTCACTGCAACCTCACTGCACTACTGCGTATTGACACCACCGCGTCCACAAGAGACCATCGACTTAAAGACAACGTTTTCACAAGGTTCGAAGCAAGCGAGATCGCCCCAAATCAGGACACTCGAGGCCCAATGCGCAGACCTTCCCCCGCACATCTGATTGCGTTCTTCCTTTTCCTGACTGTGAGTTCTCATGCAAGCACCTATTTTGTCCGTGCCGGCGCATCCGGAAACGGCTCAAGCTGGGCGAACGCTTGGGGAGATGTAAGCAGCATCTCATGGTCAAGCCTTAAGGCAGGAGACACGGTGTGCGTCGCTGGCGGGACGTACTCTGGCGCCATCACAATCGCCAATAGTGGAGCATCAGGCAACCCGATCACCGTCAAGCGCGCCTATGGACCCGACGCTGTGTGCGGATCGACCACAACAGGATGGAACTCTGCTTACGATTCACAGGCGGTAATCAGCCAACTCTTGCTGAACAACAGCCACGTCACGATTGACGGCTCCGTATGGCATGGCTTCAAGATCAACATAGGGTCTTCAGGAGGTACTTATTATGGGGTCAACGTCGGCGGCCCGACTAGCAACATCACGGTCAGAAACGTAGAGGTGTCTGGTCCGTGCAATGGAACTGGCGATGCGACATGTAATTCGCCTGGAACAGATGGCGATCCAAGGGGTTTTGCCACGATCCACTGGAATGGATCGAATTACGACGCGTCCGCGAACATGCTCATCCAGTACGTCGACTTGCACGGGCAATGCGACGCATTCTACCCCGTGGCCACTACAAACCTGATCTTTGAGCATTCCAGGATCGCCGACAGTATCATGAACCCAAATGGTAGTTATACCTGCCATGACAACGTACTAATTTCATCAGACAGCACGAATGCTACCTTTCGTTACAACGAGATCACGAACTGGCACGTTGAAGGACTGCTGTTCTGCCCGAATGGAAATTGTTCGTCCAGTTGGGACATTTACGGTAACATCTTTCACGACCCTAACACGACCAGCTACAACCGCATCATCGAAATCCAAGGCGGCACGAATGGGCCTTATCACTTCTACAACAACACCATCGTCGGTGTGACCTACATGTGCTCAAACGCCACAAATGGCGGTGCATGGGCATCCGGGACAGCTTTCTTCAACAATCTTTATTGGGGAAACAACTTCGCTGACTGTGGCATGTCTGGTGAAGACTACGCTTATTCTGACAAATCACTGAGTGAGTCTCATGGCCAAGGCAACGCTGCAAACATCTTCGTTAGTTCTAGCGCCCACACTGTAGCAGGCTACAACATCACGAAGCATACCAATGCGGGCGACAATCTGGGCTCTTCCTACAACACCGATTATAACGGCAACACGCGAACTAACTGGGATCGGGGAGCGTTTGAGTATGCAACGGGCGGGAGCAAACCGGCTCCTCCCACCGGCCTTGCTGCCTTAGTTCACTAAGGCAGTGTTGCGGCCAAAGGTACAGGTGTCAGTTCTCTTGAGCCGTCGATCCGCTCCCGAGCGAGTTCGGAACGCCTCAGCCTCCCATAAGCCATTGATGCTGCTATCAAGATCCAAAGCATGTAGCTGTTCTGTCCCCACGCATACATCGCGACGCTCAACATCATGAAATAATACGACACCATCGTGACAAGCAGCGTGAGACTGAGATAACGATCCGGCCGCGGCAAGCGCTTGAAGTCTTTCCATGCTTTCCAAGCTGGCGTTATCAAAAGGGTCGAAATAATTAGCAATCCCACATAGCCGGTCTCCACCAGCAACTCCAGCCAGGAACTGTCACAGCTAATGAAGGGATAAGGCTTTCCGTTCAGATCTCCTTCCAGATGCAGCTCATAAAACGACTCCATGCCGTATCCCCACATGGCACGCTCTGGGCTTTGGGAGACTGCCTTGGCTACTACACGTTTCAATGCATACCTATATTCATAAGAGCTGCCAAGGGGCGAGGTAGGATCTACGGTTCCAATATATATGTTTGCGAGTGTATCCCAGACGCCAGGCCGCGCCACCATCACGAGGACAGAGAGCACGGCAAGCACCGCCAGATACCTGCGGAGGCGGTTATGACCCAAAAGCAAGAAAAAGACAAATGACAGAATAACCGCTAGCCATGGGCCTCGGCTGCTGGTTTTGTAAATGTTGAGAAACATCAGAAGCAGACCAACCCATAGGAATGCCCTCTTGCCGCCCTGCTTTGTAGTGGTCACAAGGTAGAGCGCGAGTGTAATCCCCATGACCAGGCCAGCACCGAACAAAATGGGATGGGCGAACGAGGTCTGGATTCGAGTGCCCCGCTCATTTGCATCGTTAAGATTCCAGCTCGAGAAACGGTACCGGACCGAGGGAAACCAGTCCAGCAGCCTCCAATCTGTGTAGGCTTCAACTGCCCCAAAGACGGAGCAGACGATGACGGCTGCCGCAATTGCGAAGAGAATGCGCCGCACGGTCCGGACATCAGAGATCGTTCGGACGAACACAAAATAGAGGAAGTAATACTCCACGACCTCGCCAATCATCTTCTTTACGCTCAGTATCGGCACAACAGAATTGGCGGTGGAAACAATGCACCAGCAAATATGGATCCCGATCAACCACTTCAGTGGCGTCGCGAACCCCCCGCCGGTTGTCCTCTTCCGAGGCAGAACGGCATAGAGCACGATGAGCACAACTAACAAGAGCCTTTGACAGGTCAAGTCAAACAGGCCCGGAAGCGTGATGACTGCCTCGCGCGGAATCACCGTGAAGACAAACGCGACGAACGGCAACGCCCGCTCAAGTCCTCGCGACTTGGCAAGGTAAATAAGAATCCCAACAGCAATGAGATCGATGGCTACTATGAGAATCACGCCGGGAATCTCACGGTAACAAACTGGTTGGCAGGCGGATTCGAAATCGTCGTCGCGATAACCTGCTCCGCGTCCGCGATGCCCACCTTCATGGCCATGAACCAGATTTCCATCCGGCAGTGACAAAGCGCACGTAGAGCTCTGGCGGAGAGCACACTTATTGTGAGGATGAGAAACATTGGAAGGTACAGGCCAGCCACGGGAGGGATACGTCAGTCTGGCAGCGAGGGGTTTCTGTGCGGACCGATTCTTAGGCCTGCCGCTATCCTTTCCCATTGCTGGGAGTGTCGTATCTTCACGAAACCCGGATCCTGCAGCCGAGTCTCCCTGTTAACGTAGCAGGAAGCGAATCCAGCCAGAAAGCTGAGCGGTTTTAAGACAGAGAAGTTCTCAGCACCCAACTTGAGGGTTTTGGCCAAGACGAACAGTGGGTGACTCCACGTGTAGTATTCAGCTTTTCCTCGTTCCCAGTAGACGCGAGCGCACCGCAGACCTTTGCCGGTAGGTCGGCAATGCCTCACACGATTCTGGAAGAAGCTCCTGGTCTTCCAGCCCCTCGTCCAGGCGCTAACTTCGTCGATGGTGTCCCAGCCGATTCGCGAGGTTAGACCGCCGATCTGGTCGTAGCATTCGCGGCGGTACATCTTGAGGGCGCCCCGAACATGGTAGTCCGGAACCCGTTCCAGTTCCAGGCCGCGCCCGGTGTCGACATACAGGCCCCCGCCCGCGATGCCTAACGTCGGATCCGCGCTGAATTCCGAAAAGATCTGTGCCATGTAGTCGGGTTCGAAGATCAAGTCGGCGTCAAAGCGGGCAAAAAAATCATATTCTGCGAGGTTCAGTCGCCGGAGTGCCTGAGCCAAGGCGCCCTCGCCGCCCGGCATCCTCTCCGCGCGCACTGGCAACCGGACAAGCTCGATGAACGCGTGCTGGCGAGCATAATCCGTAATGATGTCGGCTGTTTTGTCCGTCGATCCATCGTCTACGATGACCCATTTTGCAGGCAGAGTTTGTTGCGCCAGGACCGAGTCGATCATTGCCCCGATGTAAAGCTCCTCATCGCGCACAGGTGTTACTAGAGCGTAACGCACTTCTTTCGTGCTTCTGCCTTCGTTGATCTCATTCATAACCATCACGCGATGCGTACGCCAACTCACGCCGCCCGAGGCCCGGCGTTTAATCCCAATGCCCAGGACAGGATCTTGGCCCACTTGCGCAAAACGGAACCCGGCATCTGCCCCTGCAATCCGCTGCCTCCAAACGGAATCAGGCAAAACACAACCGCCAGCCGGAGCGCAGCAATGGCTGCCAGGGAACAGCGGTATAGGTTCGAGTAGAAGGCCCCTTTGCTCTTGCGGAAAAACTGCAAGAGCGCTTTCCGTTGGGCTAAGTCAGCGAAGTGATCTTCTTGCTTCGCGGAACTCTTCCCGCCGTGGTGGACCACTTCGCACCCGTTCAGATAGAACAGGCCAAATCCGGCATTTCTGATCTTCCAGCTCAGGTCGAGATCGTCGGCGTACATGAAGTATTCTTCACTGAAGCAGCCAATCTGTTCAAACACGCTTCTCTTGACCATGAAGCATGCTCCCGAAATAGCCTCGACCTCTCTCGGAGACCCGTTGCCATCGAACAGGGCGCTCATTCCCCACAAACTCCAGGTGGGAAATGCCCGCCTCAGCACCTCGAAATCCAGCAATTGGTTGGAGATGGTCGGCAACGCCTGCACGCAACTGGTCTGCAAAGACCCATCCGTATTCAACAAGCGTGCTCCCACTGCTCCAGCGGACGGATGCGACAGCAAATAGGCCAGCATTCCGTCGAGGGCGTCACCCATCACTTCCGTGTCCGGGTTCAGGAACAGAAGGATCCGTCCAGTTGAATGCGAGAACCCCAGATTGTTGGCCCGCGTGAACCCCAAGTTCTGTCCACTTTGCACGAAGACAACGCTCGAAAACTCGCCTCGAATGAGCGTCTCGCAATCGTCACTCGATGCGTTGTCAACGACGATCGTTTCGAAGGTAAACCCTCGTGCCCGTTGGTAGAGTGAGGAAAGGCAGCTCCGAAGGTAGTCTGTGGAGTTCCAGTTGACGATGATAATGGACAGATCCATGGAAAGCTCAATTGCGACCGAGCAGATCCGCTTCCAATGTGGCCGAAGGCGGGTAAGTGTTTATGCTCTTCAGACCTCTCTTGTAGAGCAGCTGCGCCAGATGGAGCCAGTCGTAGCCTCTTTCCAGCTTCGCCCGGTATAGAGTCAAGTCGTCGTAGGAATTTGCCGGCAGCCTGGGCAGGAAGAAGCAGTCGTCTTTGCACGTTGCAGTGCCGATTACCGTGGAAACTCCATTTTTGTAGCCGTAGGACTCGAGGAGAGACCTTAACAGTCTGACGAATGCTTTGTCCTGTTCAGGGAAGGCATAGGGATACGAGAATGAGCTGACCGATTCACCCAATCGATCTTCGATCATCTCCTTTGACTGCCGGATCTCGCAGTCCACTTGTTCTACGCCCATCGAGTGCAATTGAGGGTGACTGACCGTGTGCGACCCAATCTCGATACCGTTCCGGCGTATCTCCCGCACTTCTGACCACGTCATCCACTCGTTGCCATCCTGGTAAACAGGTGCATCCCCTGTGCGACCTGTCACAATGAACATAGTCGCCTTGAATTGATGCTCCGCGAGTATGGGAAATGCGTGTGTGTAGAAATCCCGATACCCGTCATCGAAGGTGATCACCACATTGCGCGACCCGTCACCGTGCGAGTGCATTTCCTCGATCGCCTGGTGCAGGTGAATCGGTACAAACCCGTAGTCTCGGAGGTGCTGCATGTGAGCTGCAAATTGCTCTGCAGATGTGGCCGTTTCGAAGTAAGGATGCTTCTGCGACAGGCCACCGCGGATTCCGTGATACATCAGGATCGGCACCCGCCCCTTCCGTCTTCGGTCGAGCCAGCGCATCAGAGGGTGCATGAGTCCCACGCTGACCGCTCGATCCAGCCGGAAGCGGTTTGTTTGTTCGGATGGCTTCACCGGTTCTCCTGACGATTCGTCATTCCTGAGGTCCAAACCGGATCGGACAGCTCTGGCCCGTGGGCCTCACCGACCTCGGTACCATCAACCAGGCGTAAGTAATCGAATTTCTTTTCACTCCAATCGTTCTTGCGGATGTATTCGTGGGCATTGGCTGCTAACTGAGCACGCAGCGTCGGCTCCCGCCATAACTGGAGCATGCTTGCCGCCAGATCGGAAACATTCTCCGACTCGAAAAAGCGCACCGTGGAATCATCGTGGTAGTACGAATCAATCGCCGTGCGAGAAACGATGACCGGCACACCGAGTAACATGAATTCCATGATCTTGGTGCTGGCCGCTTCATTACCGAAAGTTGAGCTCGCACGCTTTGGAACGACGGCCAAGTCGGACGCAGCCATGATTTTCGCAACTTCGCTCGTTGGCAGAAACTCGTGGAAACAAATGCGCTCCTGGAGCCCGAGCTGCAGCGTCAATTGAATGAGCGAGTCCTTCGCTGGCCCCTCTCCGTAAAGATGGAATTCCGCCCCCGGCATTTTGTCCACAACCCCAGCGAAGGCCTTCACGGCTATGTCGAGTCCTTGATGCGTGTTGAGCGACCCCGGGTACGTAATCCGAAATCCCGCTTCCTTGTTGGCTTTCGGTTGTGGGCGGAAGATCTGTGAATCGGGATAGTTGATGATTGCCGAGCATTTCTCCGGGGCCAACGAGCGAGCGATCAACCTTTCGCGCCAAAGATGATTTGCAACGATGACGTGGTCGGCAAAACGACCTGAGACTCTTTCGATCAGCAGCAACAGCCGCACCAGAGGCGAATCCAGCGGCACATTGAACTTGCTTGCGTAGAACTCCGGCAGGATATCGTGGATATCCAGGATCACTCGCGAACCTAGCAGCTTTGGCACGATTGCCGCAAACACAAGAAAATCGGGAACAGAATGGACGTGCACGACATCATAGGCTTTCCCGAGGTGTTTCTTGGTAACCCAAACTGCAGCGACGACGAGGAAACGCAGGATACGGACCAAGTGGGCGAGTCGTCCCCGCTCGTCTACCTTTCTCGACTGGATGCGAAAGACGTTAACTCCATCGATGATCTCGAACAATGGCCTTTCATCTCTGCGAAGCGCGAGCACATCCACCACGTCCCCGCGCTCGACTAGCGCTTTCGCATACTGCATGACCCGCGTGTCGCTCTCGTAAAAGGCGTACACGATCATGCAGACTCTTTTTTGCATCCCCTTCATGATTCCCATCCCGAAGGCCGCGTACCTAGCACCAATATTGGCCTGCGCCGCCACAATCCACGCTTTATCGCGCGCTTGATGGTGCCCAGGACGGTTCGCGCTTTGCGCGAGGACGGCAGGCGCATCCACGCATTGAGGAGGGAAAAACCTCGGAACTGCGGTACCGGCACCAGCAGCATTCGCAGACCCGCCAGTCTTCCGAACAGGTCTCTGCGCTTCTGCAGCAGGTTCGGCTGCGCTGCCAGAACGTTCCCCGGCTTTGCGGGAGTCAGATGCACGTAATTCGCGGCCATAGCACGGCGCACGATCTCTTGTCCCCTCGGCGTTCTCACCAGCACGATCGACCGTCCCGCATCTCCATTTTTGCCAAACTGCTCCCACGCGTCTCCGCACGAGATGTCGGCCACGCGCCCCAGTCCGTCTGGGCAGAGATGGCAACGCAGAGGCCGGTAACCGCTCAGCTTTCCCCACGATTCCTCGTAGGAAAGCGAGTGCTCCTGCAAGCCATTCTCCTGGACGACCTTGAACTTCCCGGGCCACCCTTCGCCCCGGTACCGCACGCTGGTCACGGTTTCTGGAGCGACACTCATCGCTCGCATCAGGTCCAGGGTCCCGCGCGTACTGGGGGTTCCCGCACAAAAGAAACTCAGGACTAAGCCGAGGTTCTGGTCCAGAAGTGGCCGCTCCTGCCGCAGCATCCCGACGGCTGCGGTATCGCACGGCTTGCCGATGAAAACGCACGGACGGCCGCTGTTTTCAACCCTGGCCAGACCGTCGCACGGAGAAGATGGCGCATAGCGCGACCCGGTCCGTGCCAGGATGTCGCCGCGGGTTCGGCTTTGCACCGTGGCATTGAGCCATGGCCGGCTCTCGTCCATCGCCGAGTGCAACACGAAGGCCATGTCCTCCCGCTCCAGGCAGTAGACCGCCAGCGCGGAAAGCACTCCGCCGGACGATCCGCGATGGCGGACCTCCGGATCCGTCGCATGCCCCTCCCAGATTTCAAGAGCTGGCCCGAATTCAAGACATGGATCGGCATCTTTCGGAAGTCCCCGGGACGCCAGGTCGCCATCCACCGAGTATCCCGGGCAAATGGAGAGGCACTTCGTACAGCCTGCGCACAGTTCGGAATCAAAGCGCGGACGAATGCCCACCGCCTCGATGTTCACGAGTGTGACCTTGCCGGCAGTACAGGCGTAATGACATGCGCCACATCCGGTGCAGAGGCCCCAGTCAACAAGGTCCTTCAGGGTTTTGATGGTTCGAGCCAGAAATCACTCTCCAGGCACCAGCGACAATTGGAACTGCCCGCCAACTTTGCATGCCTCTTCGGCGAGCGACGTAGCATATTCCTCTTTGCAGTCACGGTTGCAGAGTTGTGCCTTTGCATGGCTGCGCTGGATGACCTTCCGGTGACAACATTTTCTGTAACTCAGGCAACTGGGACGTTGGCAAGTTGGGGCGTGCTGCCGAATGCTTCAAGAACACTCCCATGCGGAGGATGCCGGTCGCGGCGCGCTGCACAATACACCAGGCCTCGTAACCCATAGCGCGTCTATAGGTAAGCTTCAACCATGACGGAGACCTCTTAACACGTGGGCAAATGTCGAGTGCGAAGTCGCTGAGATGCTCCGAAACGTCAGTCTTGCCCTCATCAAAAGCCAAGCTGGCGAGACCAACTGCAGTACGGCTTAGCGACCAACAGAACTTTCTTTCGAGAGCTTGTGCGTTCGGCAGCAGGTGCCCGCAACTCTGGAAAAAGCTGTCCAGGGCAGCCTTGCGCTGTTGAATCTCAGGCAGGAAGCCATCCGCCATGTAGGCCAACGACATATTCCCTGCGTGGCGGCGGTAGACCGCCTGATAGGCTTTCACCATTCCCACGGAACCGTGTGCGGCTAGCCGCAACCACATTTCCATGTCTCCGGTATGCGTTAGTTCTTTCCGATATCCACCCAGTTTTCGCTGGACCTGCGTCCGCGCCACCGCGGTTGGTGTGGGCACAATATTGGTTGAACCGCTGAGCTCAATAAACTTGAGTCCTTCTATGACGCGCCAGTCAGCCTTGCCGATAACACTATTGATTGGTGTTGCAATACCACATTCATCCAGGCGAATAGCATTACCAAACGTAAGACTCACTGCCGGATTTGCGTCCATAAGACTGACTGTACGGTTGAGGGCTCCAGGCAACAAATAATCGTCCGCAGAAAGAATCAACATGTAGTCGGCCGAGGCCCACTCCATGCCCTCGTTGAACGTAGCGATGTGCCCCCTGTTCGTTGTATGTCTTAAGAAGGTTATTCTCGAATCTTCTCTCGCGAGATCATCTGCCACCTCGCTGGTATCATCGGGGGAGGCGTCGTCGATAATCAGGACACGAACGCTCGGACCGGACTGCCCAAGAATGCTTCTCACGCATTCTCTTAGAAAGTGCGCATACCGATAGCAGGGGACAATCACATCCACAGAGTTCACTGTGACACTCCTTGCGCGATATGCCCTGCGAGCGCTCTGCGCGATGTCGAATCTGCAAGGTGGAGCCTAACCAACACTACCTGAAGGAGACGAGGGAGTTGCTCGAACGGTATCAGATTGAGCAAAGCCCGAGCTGAGTACGCAACACTCAGAATTGTCGCCAAAACTCCGAGGGAACTCGCCACGAACAATGGGACGGTGTAAAAGCCACAGAACACTACTGTAATCGAAGAAAGGAAGAGCAGGCCGGTCTGTTTGTTCAGAGCTGACCAGCGAAAGCCGCTCAGTCTACGCACGATCGCGTACATTAGAAATCCGTGGAATACGTAGGATCCAAAGAACGCAATTCCAGCACCATCCAAACCGAACAACCTGATACAACTCCACGCAAGACCGATAGCGACGATAGTCCAAGCGAGCTCAGCACAGAAAAAGACTACCGACTTGCCCTTCGCCACGATGATGAACCCCATCGGCCAGGTAATCACCTGCAGCATGGCGCCCAGGCATATCCAGCGCAGGAGCCCTACCGCCGCGCCGAACTTGGCTGAATAAAGGAGTGCGATGACGAGCGGCGCAAAGGTCAACGTGGCGAGCACGCCCGGTCCCGCTAGCAGCACGCCTACCAGCGTCTGCTCGTTCACCAGGCGATTGGCTTCATCCTTGTTGTGTATGCTGGCGGTCAAACGCGGATAAAAGTCGGCGCCCATGGCCTGCAGAATGAACGCTACATAAAGCCCGCCCAGAGTCCACGCAGACTGATAGAGTCCCGTCGCTTCCAGGCCGATCTTGTGGAGTACGGTGATTCGGACCGCATAGGCAACTCCCAAAGTCAGCAGGCCGCTCGCCATGAAAGCGGAGCCGAGTTTCAGAAGGGCGGAGGCTTCCTGCCTTACCTGGGAGAGAGTAACCGAGGGAACCTCGATCTCGATCTTGCGGCTGAACCACCAGGAGGTAAGAATCGACATCGCGGCCACGCCGATCAACGATGGCACAACGCCCTTTTGACGGAAGAAATACACCAGCGGAATACTGATGCACACTCCGAAGAACGCTCCCAGGACATTCATTTTGGCAAGATCGGCGATGCGCCTCATGCCCTGGATCAGCGCGATTTGACCTCCTGACACAAGAGTAAAGAAGACCGCTATCGACAGGAGCGCCACGGCTGCAGCCCGATCCGTGCCGCCGAATGTCAGCCTGGACACCTGCCGGGAAAACACCAGCAGCAAGCCGGCGCCCAGCAGTCCTAGAACAATCGCCGTCCGGCGGAGCACGGCCGCGGTTTGCGCAATTCGCTCCTTGTTTCCTGAACCAGCCGCCTCGGCAATCTGGCGAACACCGCTGCTGTTGATGCCCATGCCGGCAACGCTCTGCGTGAGGGCTGCGATGGATGAGTAGAGTCCAAACAACCCGAATCCGGCGGGCCCCAACAACATGGCCATCGCCTTGGTGCGGACGATGCCAATCCCGATATTCACTACCGAAGAGCCCCCGACCAACGCGGAGGACTTCAGGATCTCGTGGTAACTTCCCTTCCCCCTGGCCGCGATCTGGGCGGCGGGAGGCGCTGGCGCTGCTGGAGGCGGCAGAGTTTGGGCGCTGCTCGAGACACCGATTCCGCAGGTGCAGCGAGACACTGCCAGTTCGCCGTTTTGTTGGATCGTGACCGGAATCATTTGAGAAGAAAGAAGGGGGGAGGTGCCGGGTAAAACTACGTCGTCACCAGGGCAGGCCGGCAGCTCTTGCTGGCGGCTTCCTCGGAAAGGATCTGCCTGACTTTGTCGCAGACCCGGCGCTGTTGTGCCTCGGTAAGAGTGGGATACATGGGCAACGAGACAATCTCTCGTGCCAGACGCTCCGTCACCGGGAAGTCTCCTTCTTTGTGTCCCAGGTAGTCATAAGCCTTCTGAAGATGAAGCGGAATCGGGTAGTGGATGCCGGTGGCGATATTCTCGGCAGCCAGCTTCGCCATGAAGCCGTCGCGGTCTTCCACCCGAATCACATACAGGTGATAAACCGCTTTCGCCCACGGCGCCGCGACCGGGAACAGCACGCCCTCTCGAATCTGGGAGAGAGTGTTTCCGTAAAACTCGGCCCGCCCCCGGCGCTGATCATTCCACTTCTGCAGGTGTTTGAGTTTGATCCTCAGGAATGCGGCCTGAATTGCATCCAGCCGGCCGTTGTAACCTTCGACGTCGTGGTAGTACTTCTTGGCCTGCCCGTGGTCGCGGATCATGCGGCACTTGCGCGCGATTTCCTCGTCGTTGGTGGTAATCGCTCCCGCCTCGCCGCATGCGCCGAGATTCTTGCCGGGATAGAAACTGAACGCGGCAGCCTGGCCGATGGAGCCGGCTTTCATCCAGTGATTGTGCCGTACCGAAAAATACTCAGCACCATGCGCCTGGCATGCGTCTTCAACGACGATCAGGTGGTACCGCTCCGCCAGTTCCATGATCGGATCCATGTCGGCAGGATGGCCGTACAGGTGAACGGGGACGATGGCCGTGACCGTGCGTCCGGTGCGCTTCGACAGCAAACGCCCCGTAGCAGGATCCTGTTCACACTGGGTTTTGAGGAAGGTGCGCAGCTTTTCCACGTCCATCGTGGAGGTGGTCTCCTCCACATCCACAAACTCCGGATGAGCGCCTACCTGGGAAATCGCCTCCGTGGTCGCAATGAAGGTGTTGGGCACGGTGACGACCGAGTCGCCCGGACGAACGCCGGCGGCGGACAATGCGAACCGAAGCGCGTCGGTGCCGCTGCCCACGCCCACACAGAAGCGGGCATCGCAGAATGCCGCGAACTCGGTTTCCAGGCCCTGGACCATCGGTCCGCCAATGAACCCTGCAGTTTTCAGCGCCTCACGAAAAGCGGCAACCAGTTCTGCTTCCAATTCCGCGTGCGGAGCGGCCAGATCTAAGAAAGGTATTTTTGCGTCATTCGTCATTTGTGGTGTCCTTGAATAAGTATTTGTTTGATGGATTGGGTTACATTCAGCAGGTGAGACAAACTTAATAGGCGTCTCCGCCTAGAATTACAGCCCGCGGCGTCCGGAGCAAAATCTTCAGGTCGAGCCAAAACGATCGTTGCGTGGCGTAACGGACATCGAGCCGGACCATGTCATTGAATCCGATACGGCTCCGGCCGCTGACCTGCCAGAGCCCGGTGATGCCTGGCTTTGCCTCCAACACGCGGCGTCGATGCCAGGTCTGATAGGCCTGCACCTCGTAGGGGATCGCCGGTCGCGGACCAACCAGGGACATTTCTCCGCGAAGGACGTTATAGAGCTGGGGAAGCTCATCCAGACTGGTCTTCCGGAGGAATACGCCCAATCGAGTCACTCTCGGATCTTTGGTCAGTTTGTAGACGCCGTGGCCGTTGCCATTGCTTCCGCTGGGCTGCACTTCTGCGTCGCCCGAGATCAGGTGCATGATGTATTCCCTGTGAATGGTGGGGTCATTGTCGAGATACATCGTGCGGAACTTCACAAATACAAAAGGCGTCCCGAATTGCCCGATGCGCTGCTGGCAATAGAACACCGGGCCTTTGGACGTCAGCTTGATCGCCAAGGCAGTCACCAGAAAGATGGGTGCCAACAGCAAGAGCCCGAGAGCGCTTCCCACCACGTCCGTCGCCCGCTTCACTGCCAGGCACAGTTTGCTTCGGTTGCTGCCTTTTTCCAGGTCGGGGTAGAGCGTGGGATCGCTCGGCCGCTGCTGAACGTAGCAGTCCCATTCCTCGGGGAAAACATAGTACGAAATTGCAATCCGGTTGAATTGGTCAAAGGTCACGCTGTTATAGAGAAGTCCGCTTACTCGCGAGAGGATAGCGCCCATGATCGCGGCGCGCCCCTCGGTCTGGATCTCCGTAAACATGATGCCAAGGACGGTACTGTTCTTATGCCATCCTGTGACGTCGGTCTCCCGGATCAGCGGCGACAGCGATGAAAGGATCTTCGGGAGCGCCTTTCCATTCCCGTTGTCTGCCAGGAATCCGCTGAGATCGAGCAGCACCAGAAGGAAGGATCTTTGCGAGCGCTCGGCCCTTTTTCTCTCCAGACATATGGTCCGACTAAAAGACTTTTCATCGAGAATGCGCCGATCGATGCCATCTGTGGTGGAACGATCCCTGCGCGCTGCGATACTTTCAGAAAGATGCTTCACGGCCGTATTCTCCGGTCCCCCTAAGTGTGGCTCTGGGGGCTGATAAAAAAAGTGCGTGGATTTCCGCTGCACGTCGAAACTTAAACAAACGGGGAGGATTCACAGACGCAAAGTCGGGGGCATCCTTGCGGCAGCTACGTCTACTGCTCGTTCAGGCCTGCTAGGAGCGTTGGACCAATCATCTCTGCTGGCCAATTTGCATCATGCACTCGATAACGTAATCCTGTTCGTCGTCCGTCATTTCGTAGAACAGAGGCAGCACCAGCGCGGTATCGGTCACCAGATTTGTGACCGGAAGTTGAGCATCCCATTTGGCATCACGGTATGGCGGTTCACGGTGGATAGCCATGATTCCTCTGCGCGACGACACGCCCCGATCCAACAGTTCCTGCATCAACTGGTCGCGAGTGACCGGCGCATCGCTCTGCAACCGGACCATGTAGGACTGGAAGTTATGGCGGCAATTCTCTGGCTCCGTGGGGACAACGAGCCAGGGGATTGCCGATAGCCGCTCAGAGTACCGCAACGCCTGCGACCGTCTCCTGTCCAGCATCTCCGGAAGCCGATCCAACTGCACGAGGCCGATCCCAGCCTGCAAATCGGTCATCCGGTAGTTGTAGCCGACCTCGTCGTAGCTTTCGACCACGACCTTGGATGCGCTGTGCCGGGCGAGGTCCGATACGTTCATTGCATGCTGTCGCATCCTGCGCATGCGCGCCGCTGCTTCGCTGTCGGCGGTCGTGATCATGCCACCTTCCCCGGTGGTCAAAATCTTCCGCGGATGGAAGCTAAAGCACGCCATGGAAGAGTGCGGAGACCCGATCCGCTTGCCCTCGTACTCCGACCCAATGGCGCATGCTGCATCTTCGACGAGAGCCAGGCCGTTGCGAAGGGCTATTTCAGAGACTTCCCGCAGAGCACAGGGCAAGCCAATCTGGTGGACTGCCAGGATTGCCTTCGTCCGCGGTGTGATGGCACTCTCGATGCGACCCGGGTCGATATCAAAAGTGATGGGATCGATGTCAACGAAGATCGGCTTTGCCCTCGCATAGACAATCGCGTTCGCCGTAGCCACAAAAGACAAACTCGGACAAAGTACCTCGTCTCCGTAGCGGACACCCGCGGCTACCAGCGCCAGATGCAAAGCGGTCGTGCACGAGGAAACGGCAATTGCTTCCCGCGCGCCCACATACTTGGCAAAACGTCGCTCGAACTCGGCTACACGCGGTCCCTGACTTACCCAGCCGCTCCTGAGTACTTCGACAACAGCCTTTTCCTCCGCTGGCCCAAACGATGGCCGCGCAACAGGAACGGTCTTCGATACCACGCTGCTCATACCGCCTCCACCCCTTCCGGCACGACCCTCACGCTCTGGCGCCAGCGGATCAGTTCCTGCAGCCCTTCCCGCACAGAAACATTCGCTCGAAAATCCAGAAGTCTCGCCGCTTTCTCAACCCCTGCACGTCGCGTTTGCACATTCGCCACCTTGCGCATTTCGCGGTGCTCCGGGCGCAGAGCGGAACCAGACAATTCGAGGAGCAGGTCACACAACTCCTTCAGGCTGGTCTGTACGCCGGTGCCCACGTTGAAAACCTCGTCCGTCACGTCGCTCTGCGCGGCGAGCACGTTCGCACGGGCAACGTCGCCCACAAAGACGAAGTCCAGGGACTGCGTGCCATCGCCAAAAATTAGGGGCGGTTGATTGGCTTCGATTGCATCCATCCAGCGAATCAAAACTTCCGTGTAGACGCCCACGATGTCCATACGCGGTCCGTACACGTTGAAATAGCGGAACGCTACGTAAGGAAGCCCGTACGTCGTGTCGTAGGCGCGCAGCATCTGTTCACCGGCAATTTTTCCTGCGCCATACATGGTCCGATTATTAAAAGGATGGCCTTCGTCCATCGGCAGATACGAGGGCTCCCCATAGACCGAAGCCGACGAAGCGGCCACGACCTTCTTGACTTTGTGGTGGACCGCTGACTCCAGGACGTTGAGCGTGCCGTTGATCAGAACCTCCACAGCCTCACGTGGCGCTTCAGCGCAGCGCGTGATCCGGAGGGCCGCCTTGTGAAACACGAAGTCGATGCCTGCCATCAAGTCGTCGACCAATGCAGCATCGCAAATGTCGCCCTTGATCACCTTAACGCCGCCCCGGTCTTGGGCAGATGCAAGATTGCTCCAGTTGCCGCGGACGAAGTTATCCAGAACGATTACTTCAGCTGCTCCAGCGTCCAACAACTGGTCGACGATTGTGCTTCCGATAAATCCGGCACCACCGGTCACCAAACAACGTGTTCCTTCGATTCGGTTCATTTTCCCTCCGGGAGGAGTACTGCCAGTGGTATACCCACGAGTCTTGATACGGGAATGTTTATCCTACGCAACAGCCATGATGTTGGACTCCACATCCTCACGCGGGCCGATTGCATTGGGCAGTTCGATGGGCTGCCCGTTCAATTCCATGGACTGCTGCGCAGCTTCGAGCAGACGAACGACACGGTAGCCGGCATAGCCGTCACTGATCGGCAGGCGCTTTTGTGCGATCGAGTCGACGAATTCCCGCGCCATCAGCCGCAAGGCTTCCGTTGTATCGAGGTTGGGAGCAACCATGTCGCCATTCCGATAGTTCGCGAGCAGTCGCTCGCGACTGCGTGGATCGTGGTTCACCGTGATCCCCTTGTCATAGATCCGCACTTTTTCTGCGGTTTCCATGTCGTCGTACACAATCATCTTCTTCGTGCCTCCGACCAGCGTGCTGCGCACTTTGACCGGCGCCAGCCAGTTCACGTGAAAATGAGCGATCATCTTGCTTTGAAAGTGAGCGGTCACATAAGCAATGTTTTCAAACGGACAATCGAGATGCTTCGCTCCCGTCGCCGAAACCGCAACTGGCTCCTCCGCACACAGGCGATCCATGATGGAAAAATCGTGCGGCGCCAGGTCCCAAATCACATTGATGTCTTTCTGTACGAGTCCGAGACTGATTCTGACCGAGTCGAAGTAGAGGAGGTCGCCGATCTCCCCCGCATCGATGATCGATCGCATGTGGCGGACTGCCGATGTGTAGATAAAGGTGTGGTCGACCATGAGGGTGCGATTGTGTTTGTCAGCAAGTTCCATCAGATCGAGAACTTGCCGCGTGCTGGTCGCCAGCGGTTTTTCCACCAGCACGTGCTTGCCAGCCAGAAGCGCCTGCTTGGCGAATGGGTAGTGCGTCGAAACCGGCGTCGCGATCACAACCGCGTGAATGCGCGGGTCGGCCAGGACCTGCTGGAAGTCCCGCTTCAACTCAACCGCCGGATAGCGCCGCTTCGTGCGCGCCAGAGCACTCAGGTTGAAGTCGCAGACGGCAGCCACTTCAATGTCCGCTAGCTCCGCGAAGTTGCGGATCAGGTTTTGACCCCAGTAACCGCAACCGACAATTGCGACTCTGATCTTACTCATGGTTGCCAACCTCCGCATCGCTCTTTGTCATAGTGCGGTCCCGCTCGGATGGTTTTTCCGAGCTACCCTTGCGCCGCGAACGGCGCACGCGGGCCGGCACTCCGGTCGCGATCGCGTAGGTAGGAACATCCTTGGTCACCACGGCACCCGCGCCCACGATCGCGTGCGCACCGATTCGTACCCCGGGAAGGATCGAAGCATTCATTCCGATGTCCGCGCCTGTCTCCACGACCACTGGCTTGATCACTAGATCGGTCGTGATGATCGGCTCGTCAATCTGCTCCCCGGTATGGACTGAACCAAGTGCCTTCGCCCCGGGTCCCCAGCCCACGTAGTCTTCAAGAGTCAACTCCCTGGCATCGAAGTACGCCTGCGGCCCGATCCAGACGTGATTGCCAATCCGGCAAGTCCCGTCGAAGCGGCCCTGGATCATCACCTGGGACCCGATGAAAACACAGTCGCCGAACTCCATCGTTTCCGGATGCTTCAGCACGACACCGACTCCTACTTGCAGGTCGTGGCCGGCGGAACGGCACAGTGAACGCACGAGCACGCGGCGCATGAAGGCATCGAAGGCGCTTTCTCCCATCCGGAAACGACTGAACAATGCATGCAGTTCGTCCCGGTTAGTCGTTTCACGAAGCCAATCGGCAAAGTCGCGCTCCCACGACGGATCTTTACCGACCTCACGCCGGCCAAAAGTCGCCGTGACTTTGCGAATCAGCAAATCGCTGCTTGTTTCAGTATTAGACATGAAAAATAGACTCCGATCGGGTACCAGATGGCACCAAGAAACGGGGGAGTTGGGAAAAGGAAAGGGGGACTTTCTGCATCAATGCGGACGCTCTGTCCGTCGTTTACACCAGAACCGCTTTTCTCATAAGCCGCGCCGGGTTCCCTGCGACGATGGCGTTGTCGGGAACGTCGTGCGTGACCACGCTGCCGGCGCCGATCACCGCGTTCTCTCCGATCGTAATGCCGCAGAGAATCGTCGTGCTGGTGCCGATCGATGCTCCCCGCTTTACCAGCGTCTTGACCACGCGCCAGTCTGCTTCCGACTGAGGCGCCCCGCCTTCGTTCGTGGCGCGCGGGTACTTGTCATTGATGAACGAAACGTTGTGTCCGACAAAAACGTCATCTTCGATGGTCACGCCTTCACAGATAAACGTGTGGCTGGAGACCTTGACGTTCTTTCCGATCAACGCATTCTTCTGAATCTCCACAAATGCTCCTACCCGGCTGTTGTCTCCGATGGAACATCCGTACAGATTCACGAAGCCATAGATGCCGACGTTCTCACCCAGCTTGACGTCGGGAGCGATTCGACAGAACTCACGCATGCACACCTCCTGCATGGTGAGCTTCCAGTTCGTCGAGAGCAGATTCCACGGACCGGCGCGACGGTTCGTCCTTCAGGTAGATGACCCGGCCGTTCTGATCCATCGACTCCTGAGCGGCTTCAAGAAGACGCACAACCCGCAACCCGGCGTGCCCGTCACTCAGTGGCGCCCGTTTTTCTGCGATCGACTTCACAAACTCGCGGGCCATAAGCCGGAGCGCCTCGGTGGCATCGAGATTCGGCGCCAGCATGTCGCCGTTGCGATACCCGGTAAGCATGCGTTCGCGGCGTTCCGGATCGTGGTTCTGTGTAATCCCCTTGTCGTACACCTTGACCTTTTCACTGGTCTCCATGTCGTCGTAAACAATCATCCGTTTACTGCCGCCGACCAGCGTACGGCGAACCTTCACGGGAGCGAGCCAGTTCAGGTGGAAATGCGCGATCAAATGGTCGTCGAACTGCACCGTCACATAAGCGATGTCCTGGTACGGAGTCTCCAGGTGCTTAACGCCGATGGCTGAAATCGAAACTGGTTCACGGTTGCACAGGTAATCCATGATCGAAAGATCATGTGGCCCAAGGTCCCAGAGGACGTTAATGTCACTCTGTACCAGGCCCAGGCTAATGCGCACCGAATCGAAATACAGCAAATCGCCAATCTCACCCGAGTCGACTAGCTGTTTCATACGGCGAACTGCCGCGGTGTAAAGGAAGGTATGGTCCACCATCAACGTTTTACCCATGTGCTCCGCCAGTTGAATCAGGTCCTTTACCTGATGTGAACTCTGCGCCAGCGGTTTCTCAACCAGCACATGTTTCCCAGCCTGCAGTGCCTGATATGCGAGCGGGTAGTGCATCGACACCGGCGTGGCAAGCACGACCGCGTCCACGCGCGGGTTGGCAAGAACGTCCTTATAGTCCTGGGTGACTTCCAGGGTCGGGTGACGCCGCTTTGCGCCAGCCAGGGTGCGGGTATCGAAGTCGCATGCGATCACGACCTCGGTGTCCTCTAACTCGCAAAAATTGCGTAATAAATTCTTTCCCCAGTAACCACAACCCACCACAGCTACTCTCAGATTTGACATGATCTCCCTCTTAGTTTCCGGTTTTTACCGGATGATGGAATTAATTTGTGGATCTATTACGAAATGAACAAGTGGCTTACCTACTGGGGGAGGAGGTCGAGCTTATTGCACAGTCAGCGTGCTCCGCCGAGTTGTCCCGCGGTACGTCCCAGAAATCATCGCGGACGTGCCATGGACCGAACTGGTTGTCACCGTAAACGTAATACTGTTACTGCCGCCGGGCACCGTGGCGGTTGCTGGTACCTGCGCAGCCGACGTTTTGCTGCTCGTCAGCCGTATGACCGCTCCAGAAGGAGGCGCAGCGCCGTTCAGTGTCAACGTGGCGGTCGATGTGGAACCTCCCGTCACGGCGCTCGGATTCAAAGTGAGCGAGATCAGGGATGCAGCGGTCACGCTAAGCGATGTTGTTTTCGTGTTGCCATAAACCGCTGAAATCGTCGCTGACGTCGTGGATGCCACCCCACTCGTCGTAATCGTAAAGGTGGCGCCCGCAGAGCCTTCTGGAATAGTGACACTTGCGGGCACTTGCGCCGCAGACGGGTTGCTGCTCTGCAAAGTCACCACCGCACCGCCTGAGGGCGAGGGGCCACTCAAGGTCAGTGTCCCACTCGAGTTGCTGCCGCCCACAACCGCGCTGGGACTCCTGGTTAGCGAAGACAAGGTTGGAGCATTGACGGTGAGAGTAGTAGTTCTGGTCAGTCCGTAGACTCCCGAGATGACCGCTGAAGTGTTCGCGGACACCGGAATCGTTGTAATGGTGAACGTAGCGCTCCGGGCTCCCCCGGCAATCGTGACGCTGGGAGGCACTTGCGCTGCGGACGCATTACTGCTCTGCAACGTCACCAGGGCTCCGCCCGCGGGCGCTGCCCCGTTCAAGGTGACCGTCCCCGTCGAGTTGGTCCCGCCCACAACCGAGGTGGGATTTCTGGTCAGCGAGGATAGGGTGGCGGCGGTGACTGTGACATTAGCAGTCTTGGTTGTCCCGTAGACGCCCGAAATGACAACGGAAGTGTTCGTGGACACCGGGGTTGTAGTAATTGCGAACGTAGCACTTCGGACCCCCTCGGCAATCGTGACGCTAGGAGGCACCTGCACCGCAGATGCGTTACTGCTCTGCAGCGTCACGATGGCTCCCCCGGTCGGCGCTGTACCAGTCAAGGTCACAGTTCCTGTGGATCTGCTGCCCCCCACGACGGAGCCAGGGCTTGACGTCATCGACGACAGGGATACAGACACTGGTGCGGTCACCGTGAGTGTGGCGCCCTGGCTCCCTCCCAGTATGCCCGTGATCAATGACGACGTGTTACTCGCCACCGTGCTGGTCGTAACCACAAAGGTGGCAGAAGTGCTGCCTGCCGGAACCGTCACAGAGGTTGGTGCTTGTGCGGCAGCCGTATTGCTGCTTTGCAGGGTCACAACTGCTCCACTCGTGGGCGCGGGTCCATTGAGCGTCACCGTCCCCGTGGAGGTGCTCCCGCCCACGACCGAGGTCGGATTCAGTGAGAGAGCCGACAGAGTTGCAGCGTTGATCGTCAGCGTCGCGCCCTGGCTCCCTCCAAGTGTGCCCGTAATCAATGACGAAGTATTGCTTGCCACCGCACTAGTCGTAACCACAAAGGTTGTGGATGTGTTCCCTGCGGGGACCGTCACAGAGGTTGGTACCTGCGCGGCAGCTGTGTTGCTGCTTTGCAGGGTCACGACAGATCCACCCGTGGGCGCGGCACTATTCAGCGTCACAGTTCCAATTGAGCTGTTCCCTCCTACTACCAACGTAGGATTCACTGAAAGGGCCGACAGAGTCACAGCAGTGACCGTCAGCGTCGCGCTCTGGCTCTGTCCGAGTGTGCCCGTAATCAATGACGACGTATTGCTTGCCACTGCACTAGTCGTAACCACGAACGTTGCAGATGTGCTCCCTGCGGGGACCGTCACAGACGGTGGTACCTGTGCAGCAGCCGTGCTGCTGCTTTGCAGGGTCACTATCGCTCCGCCCGTGGGCGCCGCGCCATTGAGCGTCACTGTCCCCGTCGACGTGTTCCCACCTGCAACTGAGGTAGGATTCACTGACAGAGTCGACAGGCTTGCAGCATTAACCGTAAGTGTCGTCGCCTGGGCGACTCCGTATGTACCCAAGATGCTGACCGTAGTATTCGCCCCAACCGGGCTGGTCGCCACGTTGAATGTGGTAGTCGTAGCTCCGGCCGCGACCGTCACGCTCCCTGGTACTTGCGCCGCCGTCGTCTTGTCGCTCGCAAGCGTAACCACCGCTCCGCCCGCCGGTGCATTGCCAGTCAGCGTCACCGTTCCCGCTGAACTGGTCCCGCCCAGAACGCTCGTCGGATTCAGGGTCACCGAAGCAAGCGTTGGCGGAGTCACCATCAGAGCTGCCGACTGGGTCGCGCCGAAGATCCCCGAAATAGTAGCTACCGTGGAGGACGAGACCGCGCCCGTGGTCACGTTGAAGTCAGCCGTCGTAGCTCCACGAGCGACTGTCACGCTCGCCGGTACTTGTGCCGCATTGCTGTTGCTGGCCAACGTCACCACCGCTCCGCCCGCGGGTGCGACGCCATTTAGCGTTACCGTCCCCGCCGCGCTCGTTCCTCCCACAACCGAGGTGGGATTCAACGACACCGTCGACAGAGTCGGGGCGTTGACTGTAAGTACGGCTGTCAGCTGGTCGGCTCCGTAGGTTCCCGAGATGCCGACTGGAGTATTGGCACCAACTGGGTTGGTCGTCACCGTGAAAGTGGCAGTCGTGCTTCCCGCCACAACCGTCACGCTCCCAGGCACTTGCGCCACCGTGATCTTGTCGCTGGTGAGTGCAACCACCGTCCCGCCCGCTGGCGCCGCGCTGCTCAACACCACTGTGCCAGTTGACGAATTCCCACCGAGAACACTCGTCGGATTCAGCGTCACTGAACCAAGCGTTGTCGGAGTCACCGTCAAACCTGCCGACTGGGTTGCGCCGTACGTTCCCGAAATGTTGGCCAGCGTGGAGGACGACACCGGTATGGTCGTCACGTTAAAGTCAGCCGTCATAGCGCCGCCAGCAACCGTTACGTTCGCCGGCACCTGCGCGGCGTTGTTGTTACTGGCCAACGTCACAACTGCTCCGCCCGTGGGCGCGGCACCATTCAGGGTCACCGTCCCGGTTGAGTTTGTTCCTCCTACAACCGAAGTGGGATTCAACGACAGACCTGACAGACTCGCAGCGGTGACCATAAGGGTCGCTGCCTGACCAACTCCGTAGGTTCCCGAGATGCTCGCTGAAGTGTTCGTCGCGACTGGGTTGGTCGTCACGTTGAAGTTGGCGGTCGTAGCTCCGGCTGCGACCGTCACGCTCGCCGGCACCTGCGCCACCGTCGTCTTGTCACTGGCGAGTGCAACCACCGCTCCGCCTGCCGGCGCATTACCGTTCAGCGTCACTGTCGCGGTCGAACTGGTCCCGCCCAGCACGCTCGTCGGGCTCAGCGTCACTGACGCAAGCGTTGGAGGATTCACCGTCAACCCTGCCGACACGGTTCCGCCGTACGTCCCAGAAATGTTCGCTAACGTAGAGGTCGTGACTGGACTCGTCGTCACCGTGAAGGTGGCAGTCGTAGACCCGGCCGCAACCGTTACACTCGCCGAAACCTGCGCCGCGGACGTCTTGTCGCTGGCCAGCGTAACCACCGCTCCGCCCGCCGGCGCATCACCATTCAGCGTCACCGTTCCTGTCGAACTGTTCCCGCCTAGAACGCCCGCTGGATTGAGCGTCACTGAAGCAATCGTTGGAGGAGTCACCGTCAATGCGGCCGACTGGGTCGTGCCGTAGGTCGCGGAGATATTCGCCAAGGTGGAGGTCGACACCGGGCTCGTCGCCACCGTGAACGTCCCCGTCGTGCTTCCCGCTGCCACCGTCACATTCGCCGGCACCTGCGCTGCCGAAGCCTTGTCACTCGCGAGCGCGACGACTGCACCGCCCGCCGGTGCATTACCATTCAACGTCACCGTCCCCGTTGAACTGTCCCCACCCTGAACGCTTGTCGGATTCAGCGTCACCGTCGACACCGTTGCCGGAGTCACCGTCAATGCAGCCGACTGGGTCGTGCCGTAGGTCGCCGCGATATTGGCCTGCGTCGAGGTCGAGACTGGACTGGTCGTCACCGTGAACGTGCCCGTCGTGCTTCCCACCGCTACCGTCACACTCGCCGGCACCTGTGCCGCCGTTGTCTTGTCGCTGGCAAGCGCAACCACCGCTCCGCCCGCCGGGGCATTGCCGCTCAACGTCACCGTGCCCGTTGAACTGTTCCCACCCTGAACGCTCGTCGGATTGAGCGTCAGCGTCGACACCGTTGCCGGAGTCACCGTCAATGCGGCCGACTGGGTCGTGCCGTAGTTCGCCGAGATATTGGCCTGCGTCGAGGTCGAGACTGGACTGGTCGTCACCGTGAAAGTGGCCGAAGTGTTTCCCGCAGCAACCGTCACGCTCGTCGGCACTTGCGCCGCCGTCGTCTTGTCGCTGGCCAGTGTAACCACCGCTCCACCCGCGGGCGCATTCCCATTCAGGGTCACCGTTCCCGTCGAACTGGTCCCGCCCAGAACACTCGTCGGATTCAGCGTCACCGACAACACCGTTGCCGGAGTCACCGTCAATGCAGCCGACTGGGTCGTGCCGTAGTTCGCCGAGATATTGGCCAGCGTGGAGGATGACACCGCACTGGTCGTCACCGTGAACGTCCCCGTCGTGCTTTCCGCTGCCACCGTCACATTCGCCGGCACCTGCGCCGCGGAACTATCGCTAGCCAGGGTGACAACTGCTCCGCCAGTGGCTGCAGGCGCGCTTAGGGTTACCGTGCCTGTCGATGAAGTGCCTCCCAGCACGCTGCTGGGGTTCAGTGTCAAGAAAGTCAGAGTCGTTGCTGGTGCAGTGACCGTCAACGTTGTCGTTTGAGTCGTACCAAGCGATCCCGTGATCGCCACGTTTGTATCAACGGTGACCGAGCTGGTTGTAATGCTGAAAGTGGCGCTTGTCTGGTTACTTGAGACGGCAACCGTTGGCGGTGTCTGCGCGGCTGCGGTGTTGCTGCTGGACAGCGTGATAGTGGCGCCGCCTGTGGGCGCCGGGCCACTGAGTGTAACGGTCCCGGTTGAAGCGGTCCCGCCCAGTACGCTGCCCGGGTTCACACTGATCGCAGAGAGGGTCGCTGTCCCGCTACCACTTCCATACACAGCCTGATAAGGACCCGCCGCGCCGGGAAAGACCGCGTAGGCGATACCCTTGATTGTCTGCGTGCTGAAAGCAACTGCGTTTCCGTTCAACTTAATACTAGTGAGCGTTCCGCTAATCGAGGAAAGGGGAAGCATGGCCTGCAGGTTCCTGGCTCCCGTACCCGACGTGATGGTGAAGCTCAGTGTGTTGCCGGTCCAGGAGATCGACCCGAACGACGACGAGTTGCGTCCGTCGAGCCAGGTCAGCATCTGGAGCGATGAGACAACCGGCACTCCACGG
>Ga0209698_10001484_pt1 | contig 27015 bp, 18 predicted proteins | sample LitLauG_LLR_2012_FD_187203 | JGI IMG/M metagenome (GOLD analysis project Ga0209698, IMG submission 187203) | Freshwater sediment microbial communities from Pennsylvania, USA - Little Laurel Run_MetaG_LLR_2012 (SPAdes) (version 2) | ecosystem: Environmental > Aquatic > Freshwater > Creek >... | reverse complement strand
TGGCGGGTGTGGCGGCTTTGGCGGGTGTGGCGGCTTTGGCGGGTGTGGCGGCTTTGGCGGGTGTGGCGGCAAAAAGCAGCAGCGGCAGGATGAAGGACAGCAGGAGTTTCGATTTCATATTCGTGTTTTTTTGGAAGTTCAGTTTTCAGATGATGTACGGAGCCCGCATCGCCCGGGAGCGCAAGCGATTGGCCTCGGCGTCGCCAACGAACTCCTCCTTTACCGGGTCGTATTTCATGTCGCGCTTGAGCCACATGCAGATGTTCGCCGCGTGCACGGTGCTCATGGACCGATGCATCACTTCGGCGTTGGCCACGGTTTGTTGCCGCGACTTGATGCAGTCGAAGAAATTTCGGGTATGGCTGATGGCGCGTTGTGTGCGGGCTTTGTATTCATTGATCACCTTGTTGAAATCCGCCAGCAGCGCCGGGGAAGACACGTCGGGTTTCCGGTAACCGTCCCCGACGGCAATCCAGCCCTCGTCGCCTTCAAAGCGCATGCCGCAGGAACCATGAAAATGTTTCTCGCCGCGCGAAAGGATCATTTTTGTTCCGTTCTTGAAACGCGTTACCATCCCGTCGCCGCTGATGTTGTTGACGTAGCCGTATTCAACGGGACAGGTATCGAGCGTGTCGAGTCCGGCCTGCGCCTGGGCGAAGGTGTGGGCGCCCCATTCGCCAATGCAACTGGTGTGGAAATCGTAATACCCCCGCCAGCCGCCCCGTGCATATTCGGGATTGTACGGCCGCCACGGACACGGGCCGAGCCATAGATCCCAATCACACTCGCTCTTCGGCAGTTCCGGCTGTCCGGCCAGCCAATCGTGCCTCATCTCCGCCGCGTCCCACGGTGCAATGTGCGCGTAAGCCTTGTGGACTTTGCCCAGGCGGCCGCTCTTGGCGAGTTCAATGGCAAAGACGAAATTGGCTTCGCTCAATCGCTGGGTGCCAGTTTGGTACACGCGGCCGTAGCGCTTGGCGGTATCGACCACGGCGCGGCCTTCAGCGATGGTCATGGAGGAAGGTTTCTCCGAATAAATGTCCTTGCCTGCGCGCATGGCCAGAATGGCGGCCAGGGCGTGCCAGCGATCACCGGTGGCGCTCAGGACGGCGTCAATGTCCGTGCGTTCGGCCAGAAATTCACGGATGTCCGAATAGAGCTTGCAGTCCTGGTTGCCGTAATATTCATCGGCGACCCGCTTCGCGGCCTCGCGGCGCGCCCTTTGCGGATCACAGACGGCGACGAACTGCACATCGCGTTCGGGCAGCATGGCCATGAGGTCGGAGGTTCCTCGACCGCCAATGCCGATTCCACCCAGCACGATGCGTTCGCTGGGCGGCACCGCGCCGCCGCGACCCAGCACCGAGGCCCGCACAATCATCGGTGATACCGCGAGTGCACCGGCGGTGGTCAGGCTCTGTTTCAAGAAGGTTCTGCGGGTCAGTGGAGTTGTCATATTTCAGATCCTTTCCGATCAGGAAACCCCGGGTAACCTGTGAAAGGGAAATATATTGAGGCAAAGGCATCTGATAGCCCAGCCAGCGACATGATTCCGACGAGGGGAAAAAGATAGATTTTCGGCTTCATAGGTTGTGCCCCTCATTTGATGCGTTCCCGCCAGAATTTTCCGGCACTAACTTGCCATTTTCGACACTTCAGTTGCTTATTTATTTTATCACAACTTGGTCCCGAGATTTCGGCGCGGCCTTCAGGAGTTCAAGTTTTCCGTATGGAAATTCGGCTTCGATCGTGTTTTTCCGGGGTGCGCGCAGCTTGGACGAAAGGTTCCAGCACTTTAGCCAGGGCGGCAGGAGGCAATCGTGCCGTTAACGGATTGGAGCGACATGAACTGCAGCGTGGCGAGGATTTTGTCGCCGTGGTCCTGACCGGGAGAGGCTTGGTTGAAATGGCGCACGCGGGCGGCAACCAATGCTCCGGCATCCTGCCTCAAGCCCAACACGGGCCAGAATGCTTCCTGTCACCATCGGTCGTTGTGACGATTGCTGCGGCGTTCATAAGTTGCGCGGCCAGAGCCAGATCAGGCCGGCCAACAGAGCAGCGGTCGTCGGGAAAACCTCAGACAATTCCGAATTTCGGAGTCAGACTGTTCAATCCAGAACAACCCTGGTCTTATGTAGTATGGGCTTGGTGGCATCCATGCCGGAGTAGGCCAACGCCGCCAAAAAAAACGCCCCAGCGCAGGCGATGAAAACCAGGTGTTGGCCGCCTTCACCGCTGGCGCCCGCATGCATCAAGTGGGGCACCATCATCGCACTGATCGCGGCGCCAAAATTCCCCCACATATTACTCCAACCGGCGGCGGCGGCGGTGACGCGTCCGCCGACATCCTGCGTGAACGCCCAGCCCCCTGGATTGGCAACGTCGGTGGCGAATGATACCAGGGCGCAGAAACCCACAATGGCCCACACAGACCCTGCCGACAAACAGCCCACATACGCCAACCCGGCAACGACCGACGCGCCACACATCGGCAGCACCCGTCCCCAACGCAGGCCGAGCCGCCGGGTGGTCCAATCGCACAACCAGCCGCCGGCGAGCTGGCCGAACATGCCCACACCCAAAATCAGCGTGACCATCTTCGCGCCTCTAATCGCTTCGATATGTTTCTCGTCGGCCAGATAAGTCGGGAGCCAGGTAATCAGAAAAGCCCAGCCAACATTGGTGAAGAACTGTCCGACGGACAAGAGCCAGAGACTTCGGCTGCGACTGAACGCCCCGAGCGCGACGGCGAGTTCGCGTAACGATGGTCCCGGTTCGTGCGACGGAGGACCGATCAACGCGCGCTCAACGGGGTTGCAGGCGGGATGCTCTTCCGGACGATTTCGAACCACGAACCAATAGGTCCCCGCGATCAATAGACCAGCCGCACAGTCCACCCACAAAGCCGCGCGCCAACTGCCCAGTTGCAGAATCAGCAAGGCGGTTAGATACGGAGCCAGCGTGCCGCCAATTCGTCCGCCAAAAGTCACGAGCGAACTTGCCCGGGCCCGGCCGGTAAGCGGAATCCAGCGACGGATCAGCGCGCCGCTGGTGGGATAAGCCCCGGCTTCCGACATGCCGCAACCCAGTCGCGCGAGCAGCAATCCCCAAAAGCCGTGCATTAATCCGGTGATCCCCGTGAACAGCGACCAGATCATGATGTAACCCGTGAGCATCCGTCGTCCGCCAAAACGATCGCTGGCCCAACCGGCGGGAACTTGCACCAGAGCATAGGTAAAAAAAAATGCGCCCAGGATGCGGCCGATTTGTTCCTTGGTCAGCGCGATGTCGGACTTGAAGGAAACGGATTTTACCACCTCGCCCAGGCAAATGCGGTCTAGATAAAGAATAAACGCCATCAACATGCTCACGCCGACGATGCGGAAGCGGATATGCGTGGCGCGGTCAGTCATCGCGCCTTACTTCCAGGCTTTGCGAAGGAAGTTGAGAAAATTGCCGGAAAAAATTCCTTCGATGTCGGCGGGCTGGTAGCCGCGCGCGGTTAGCAAAGTGCCGAGCTTTTGCAGGTGGGCGATGCTGTCCAGATCCATCGGCGTCTGCTCTGTGCCGAAGCCACCATCCAGGTCCGAGCCAAGCCCGATGTGTCGGGCATTTCCGGCGAGCTGGCAAATGTGGTCAACGTGCTCGACGAGTTTCTCCAACTTCAGGTCGAAATCTTCCGGGCGCGACCGCAGATGCGCCCAACCGCTGACCAGCATGATTGCGTCCAAGGCCACACCGAGCACCGCTCCGCGTTCGATCAGGGCCGTGATTTGTTCGTCGGTGAACTGGCGGTTCCAATCCGCAAGCACGCGACAGTTCGTGTGGCTCGACCAGATGGAGCCCTTGAACCGTTTGAGTGCGTCCCAAAAACTTTCTGCGCAAAGATGCGTCACGTCGAGAATGAGGTCGAGGCGTTCCATTTCCTTGATCAATTCCCGGCCCTTCGGCGGCAATGCACCGGCATCGTCCGTCCCATGCGCATAAGTCCCCGGGCCATAGTGCGCGGGACCGACCGCGCGCAAACCGGATTCGCAAGCGCGCTCAAGATGCGCGAGCGTGACGAGCGAATCCGCGCCTTCAAGACTCAGGATGTAACCGATGGGATTTTGCGCGAGGGTTTTTGATTTTGGGCTGGCCGTCCAGAGTTTGAAATGTCTTTCCAAACCCGCCCGGTCACGAATTTGCACCAGTTCGCCCGCAGCCTCCATTTCGCGATACCAGGCCAGCTGGCCCTGCGTTTGGGCCCACGCCTGCTCGGCGCTTTTCCAACCGGGCAACTGGTTGAACCGCTTTACATGCCGGGCGATCTGGGTGGCGACGCAGATTCCGACCCGACCGCGACGCATCTCCGGGAAACAAACCACCCCACGGGTGCGGTCGGGCTGGTCGTTCAATCCGATTTCTCGCCGCCGAATTTCCACCAGCGGCAGCCGCAAATCGCGATTCCATTCCATCGCATTCATGGCGAGGTCGAGATGGGCGTCGAAGATGAGGGGCAGGTTCATGCTTGAAGGAATGACGCCGTGAACATTAACAAAAGGCAAATCACTCGGGGCGCCAAAAATTTTGTCGGACGTTTCATGCGCCCGCTTTCAAATCGAAATCCGCCGACGCCGCGCAATGACCTGCCAGCATTCGCGGGCTGTCGCGTTAAGCACCACATGGACTTCCTCATGCAGCGCGACGGTCGGGCACACATGCCGCGGGATCCCGTAGCAAACTGCGCCGATGGCAAACTGGTCGGCACGCGGAGTTTCTAAAACAAGATGTTCCTCGCTGTGGGTCACAAATTTTGCATCCTCCAATCCGAACAAGCGGACGCGCGGCGGTGGCATTTCCGATGCCACGGCCTTGTGGCCCAAATCGAGGCAGAGGCGATTCGAAGTGGGCTTGCTGACCACCCGGGTGAGCAGTACCGCCGCGTTGAGAAAATTCAGATCCGGGCATTTCTCGGTTTCGCCACCATCCCAAAGCACCGTCGTGCCGCAGCCGACCTCCACATTCGCGTGCCGTGCCAGCACCGGAAACGTCGGCGTGCCGCTGGCGATGATTTTCGACACGGGTAGTCCTTCCATTTCCAATCGTTTGACGAGCGCCAGCACCGGTTGAAAGGCCTGCTCCGCAGCCCGCTCGAGGGCGGCGGTATCCTTGTTGTGCAGATGCCCGTCGTAGGCGTGCAGCCCGCCGGCGCGCAATCCCGGCGACTGGCACAACGCCCGGTAAACCTCCACGGCTTCGTCACCCGGGACCACGCCCGTGCGATCCATGCCGACATTGAGGTCGAGATAAATTTCGAGCGTAACATCCGCACTCTCCGCCGCGCGGCTGAGTTCGCAGACGGTAAACAAATTGTCCGCCAGCGCAGCGAAACGCGTTTGCGGAAAGGTTTTCACCAGCTCGATCAACCGCCTCACTCCGGGCCCGACGGGTTGGTAGGCCAGCAAAATGTCCGCCCCCCCCGCCGCCGCCGTCATCTCCGCCTCGGCAATCGTGGCCGTTTTGAACTTGGTGATGCCCGCGCGGAGCTTGAGTTGGATGATCTGCGGCAGTTTGTGCGTCTTCACATGCGGCCGCAATCGATCCGCCCCGCCGGCGCGCGCGATCATGCGGCGCAAATTTTCCTCCACGCGATCAGGATAGATCAACAAACCCGGCGAAGCAATTGCGTCCTCGTTCGTGATGCGAAACCAGTCAGACATGTCGAAGCGGATTTTGGTTTGTGCGCAGCCGTAAAATCATGGCTTCCGCTTCACTGCGACGCACTCACCTTCGTAACGCAGGTTGGTGCCGAGGCATTTCACGATCGTCGTGCGCGACGGATACGGCTCGGTGAAATAGTCGCGATAAAGCTGGTTGTAGAGCGGCAGGTCGGCTTCGTCGCGGACGTAGTTGCGTGTCTGGATGACGTGAGCAAAATCGCTGCCCGCCGCCTCGAGAATTTTCCGCATGTTTTCCATGGAGCGCCGAAACTCGTTCTCAAAGGTGTCAGAAATGATTTTTCCGGTGGCGTCCACCGAAGCCTGGCCGGACACGAAAATCAAATCACCGAACGTCACGCTCGGGCTGAACGGCAGATGCGACGTGGGGGTGTCCGCATTTTTGGGATAACTGACATCGGGGTGGGTCATGCGGGAATTTCTTTTATGTTCGTGATTGTTTGGAAACGGGTGAGGGAAAGCCGGCGGCCAGCGCCCACCCGCATTCCGACCACCACATATCGATCAGCGAACTTATTACCCGCACGTCCTGCGCGGTGCAACCAGAAAGTCGGCTTTGCTCCATGACTCATTTAGCCTACACGAGAATGCTCTGCATTTAAGGTACATATTGACGCGTGTCTGGATCCGTCCTCAGCCAGTTTTTGGGTTCATGAAATTTTGGATGCTGCCCGCCAGCATTGCCATCGCGCAACTGGTCTTCGCCACCTCGCTGCTCGCGGCAGAAGCATCGGGCCTTGCGACCAATCTCCCGCCGGCTGAACTGTTCACCCGCATTGAACGCGGCCGCGACCTCTACGTTCGCAATTGTTTCGTTTGCCATCAATTCAACGGCCAGGGAATCCCCGGCGTTTTCCCCCCGCTGGCCAAATCAGACTTGATCGCAACCAATCTCGAGCGGGCCATCAAAGCGCCGGCGGAGGGATTGTCGGGCGAAATTGCTGTGCTGGGAAAAAAATACAACGGCGCGATGCCGCCGATCGCTTTGAATGACGCGGAGGTCGCGGACGTGTTCACTTACGTGTTGAACAGTTGGGAAAACCCCGGCGGCGCGGTTTCATCCGCAATGGTCAAGGACGTTCGCTCCCGCAGCGCCTTTCGGACATTTGAGAAATTATTGCTGGCCAGCACTTACTCGCCGTTGCCGCCGCCACCCGCCGGCTTCACGCTCCGCGAAGTGGTGCGCCTGCCCGCACGCGGCGTCCGCCTTGCCAGCGACGGCCAAGGCAAAGTGCTCTACGTCCTGACGGAGGACGGCGACGTGTACCGGGTCGAAATCGCCACAGGTCTGACCAAACAAATGCTCTGGGCAAAATCCTACTTGATCACCCACGGCGTGAACGTGAGCGGACTGACTTTCACCACCGTGGGCATGACGATGGACAAGCAAAAGCGGCTCTACATCGCCGGCAACCAGCAGGACATCTCCAACCCGCCCGTGCAGAATCACGTCACGATTTACCGCACCACGGCCTTCACCGACGGCGATCCGGTGGATCCCAAGCCGTGGTTTTGGACGAATTATCCCGGCAGCCCGGCTTACATTCATGCCGCCGAAAACATCGCTTTTGGACCGGACGGTTTTCTCTACGTCGGCAATGGCGCGCGTACCGATGCCGGCCAGACCGGCACGGATCCGACATGGTACGGCGGTGGAGAAACTCCCATCACTGCCTGCATCTGGCGGCTCGATCCCAAGCTGGAAAATCCCCCCGTCGAGATTTTCGCGCGGGGCATTCGCAACGCCTATGGATTTTGCTGGAATGACAAAGGTGAGATGCTCGCGACGGAGAACGGCCCGGACGCCGATCCGCCGGACGAACTGGATTTGATCGAACGCGGCAAGCATTACGGATTTCCGTACCAGTTTGCCGATTGGAAAAAGAAGGCCTATCCGCACACGCCCGACCCGCCGTCGGGCTTGGAGATGACCCTGCCTATTCCTAACATCGGCCCCGACGGCGGCTTTAACGGCACGCCCATTTACTCGTTTGATCCGCACTCGTGCCCCGCCGGCATCGCCTTTCTCGGTGACGATTTTCCGGAAGGTTATCGCGGCACCTTCCTGCTGGCGCGCTTTGGAAATTTCATCCGTTCGTTGAAAGACACGGTTGGCTTCGACGTCCTTCAGGCCAGACTGCGGCGCAACGCGGAAGGAAATTACAAAGCGGAAATGCACACGGTTCTGGCGCCGCTGGGCCGTCCGCTCGACGTCCACGTCAGCGGCATCGGCAAGGTTTACATTTGCGAATATTCCCGTCCCACCAACACCGCCGGCTCGTACGCCCTGCCCGGCCGGATTCTGGAACTCGCCGTCAAACCAAAGTGATCGTCAGCGTTGGTTGCCGCCTTCGGCTCCGATGGCGCGGGCGCCAAAACCCGCACCGTGAAGCACGCGGCTCGCGGTTTTGTCGGTCACGGAATACGGAAAACCTTGGTCGGAACTGGCCGCGCCGTAACGCCCCAGTTTGTCCAACGCCACGAAACTAATACGCAAGGCACGGCCTGCCGGCTCTTGTTTGGCGATGCGCCGGATAGTTTCCAAACACGCCTCCTGCGGAGCCAAACCTTGCCGCATCAATTCCACCACCAGAAACGAGCCGCAATAACGCATCACGTTTTCACCCATGCCGGTCGCGCCCGCCGCGCCGACTTCGTTGTCCACATAAAGACCGCTGCCGATGATCGGCGAATCGCCAACGCGGCCGGGAAGCTTATTTGCCAAACCGCTGGTGGAACATCCGCCGGCAAGATTGCCGTCCGCGCCGAGCACGAGCAGCGCGATGGTGTCATGGTTTTCCGGTTTCTTGGCGGAATTCGGAGCGGAAAGTTTTTCGTTCGCCCGCTGTTTGCGCCAGGCCTCGTAGCGTTCAGCGGAATTAACTTCAACCGATTCCAAGCCTTGCTCCAACGCAAACATCCGCGCGCCTTCGCCCACCAGCATGACGTGCGGCGTTTTTTCCATGACGCGTCGCGCGGCGGAAATCGGATGCCGGATGCCTTCCAGCGCCGCCACGCTCCCGGCGGTGTGGCCCGGCCCGGACATGATGCACGCGTCCAATTGCACCACTCCTGCTGCATTGGGCGTGCCGCCCAGGCCGACCGATTTGTTGTGGGAATCGGATTCCACGACCCAGATCCCCTGCTCCACCGCGTCAAGAATGGTTCCGCCGCCGAGCAGGACTTTGAGCGCGGCTTCGTTGGCGGGTTTGCCAAAACCCCACGTGGAAACAACCAGCGGCCGTTCCGCATTCGCGGGACTGACGGTGTCAGCGCCGAGCGCTGATTGGATGGCGGCTCCACCAGCTAGCACGAAGGCCGTGCGGGCGAGAAACTCTCGCCGCGGCAGGCCGGAATTTGCGTTGTCGTTTCTGATGCTCTGCATCGTTGCGAATAAAAAACCGCGACACAAATGGAAAGTTGCGGCGTTTGTCATTTTCGATTAAGCCCTTCGCCGATGAATCAAATTTTGAATTTCCAACCGAACCTTCATTGCATTTTGCGGCGTTCGCTCGTCTCCATGGTTGCGCTCGTCGTCACATTCCATCGACTCATGGCGGCCGCAGAAATTGCCTACTCCGTTGGCGAACAATCCAAATTTCCCTGTCCTGAAAGTGAGATCGCGCATTACACGGCGTACCATGTAACCCAACCAATGACCATTGACGGCCATCTCGACGAAGCCGCCTGGACCAACGCACCGTGGTCGCCGCGCTTTCACGACATCCTGACCGGCGGCCACACGATCCACGACACCCGCGCCTGCGTGCTGTGGGACGATGAGAATCTCTACGTCGCCTATCGCGTCGAAGAACCGTTCGTTCGCGCGCACTTTACCAAGCACAACAATCCCGTCTGGCAGGAGAACGACGTGGAATTTTTCCTCGCCGGCCGCGATTCCTATTACGAATTCGAGATCAACGCCCTGAACACCACCTACGAAGTTTTCTTCATCTGGGAGGAGGCTTACGCACCCGGCGGATTTGCCAACAATCCCACATTCGAACGCAGCAAGCTTCGCCCGTTCAATGGTGTGGGTTTCGGCAACCATCCTCGTGGCAAGCGGCTCGCTAATTTCCATTGGGATTTTCCCGGCAAACAAACCGCTGTGGCGATCGACGGCACGCTCAACAAGGATGATGACCGCGACCGCGGCTGGACCGTCGAACTGGCGTTCCCGTGGAAAGGCCTGGAAGCGCTTGCGAAGGCCGATCACCGCGCACTCCCGCCCCGGGAAGGCGACGTGTGGCGGATGGATTTTTCGCGCTTCAACTCCTACAAGGAAGCCTCGCCCGCAAAAGATTCCGGCGGCTGGGTCTGGAGCAGACACGGTGTCTGGGATTCCCATATCCCGGAATGCTTTCCTTACATCCGTTTTTCCACCAACAACGTTTCCGCCCGCGGCACCGCAGTCCCTGCCGCGAAATAACCAGCTTGCGGCAGCAGTCGGCGCAGCGGCGATGGTTTCAAAAAAAGATGCGACCGGCTCTCTGCTCGACGGCCCTACCAGGTTGGGTTGAAACAAATTCACCCACTCTCCACCACCCACAGCAGTCAACGATTCCAGATTCGGAATTAATCCGAATCTTTAGCTGGAAACGAGCACGCATCACCGGAAGGACAAACCGCGGAGCGATTGGAGTTAACCCATTTGAACTATGACGCGACGGAGATATTTCCGGCAATACTGGCACATCTGGTTCAAGGCGCTGGGCGCGGGGCGCCAAAAATGCGACGAGCGGATTTTTTTGAACATTTTTTTGCCGACCGCGTCTGATCTCACATAAGCGCGTTTGCCGGCAGGTCAGCGCCACCGGTTTCAGACCGGAATGCTCTTTGAAGGTCTTTTAGAATTTCGGCGCTGGGTATGGTTCAGGTCAGCGCCGGAGACACCACCTAATCCTGCAATTGAACTAATCGAAACTCCCCGGGTCTCTCGGCCATCCTCTGGCTGATTGACCCGGTTTTTTGCACCCAAGAAACGCAGCTCTTTCTTGTCAGAACGCGGCCCGCCGCCGGATTTTTGCGCTGGCAACAGTCTTATGCCTTAAGTTGACTCATTTGAGCTATGGTCAAAGGGAATCACCGCTGTAGTATCCAAGCAAGTCCTGCGAACCCAGCCGGTTGTCGCGACCGCTCCCACCGTTCGGGAAGCATTTAATTACACGCGCCGGCCGGCTTCCCATGGACCAAGCCTTTGAAAACGATTGCATCCATCGTCGCCACGCTGCTGCTCGCCGCTTCGGCATTTGGCGCCGATAAGCGTCCCAACATTCTCTTCTTGTTCGCGGATGACCAACGCGCCGACACCATCGCAGCGCTGGGCAATCCACACATCCAAACACCCAATCTCGACCGGTTGGTCCACTCAGGCCTCGCTTTCAACCGCGCTTACATGCAGGGCGGGATGAACGCCGCCACCTGCGTGCCCTCCCGCGCGATGCTGCTTTCCGGCCGTTCCCTATTCCGCATTGACGAAAAGCTGATGCGCGACGAGACGTGGCCGGCCGCCTTCGGTCGCGCCGGTTACAGCACGTTTATGACCGGCAAGTGGCACAACGGTCCCAGCTCATTGCCGAAAAGTTTTCAAATCGCCAAGTCCGTCTTCGCGGGCGGCATGGGCAACCCGCTGAAAATGAAGCTTAGTGACATGATCGACGGCAAGCTCGCGGCGCCGGAAGCCAAGGGCAAACATGCCTGCGCCGCCTTTGCCGACGCGGTGATTCATTTTCTCCAGGAACCGCAGGGCGCGCCTTTTTTCTGCTATGTGCCGTTCGACGCCCCGCATGATCCGCACATCGTGCCGGATGATTTTCCAATCCACTACGATCCGGCCAAAATTCCGTTGCCCGCAAACTATCTGCCGCAACATCCGTGGAACAATGGCGAGATGATGATCCGCGACGAAAAACTCCTGCCCTGGCCGCGCACTCCGGAACAAGTGCAAACCTACCTCGCTGAATACTATCGCTACATTTCCTATCTCGATTCGCAAATTGGCCGGATACTTGACGCGCTGGCCGCTTCGCCTTACGCCACCAATACCATCGTGGTCTTCAGCGCGGACTCCGGCGTCGCCTGCGGCAGTCATGGTCTGGTTGGAAAGCAAAACTTGTATGAGTTCGATTCCGTTCGCGTGCCACTTCTCATCAGCGGACCCCGAATTCCGCCCGGAAAACAGACCGATGCGATGTGTTACCTATTCGACCTGCTGCCAACTCTGGGAAAAATCTGCGACGTCACAGAACCGCAAACCAGCGAAGGTCTCGATTTCAGATCCACGCTCTACGATCCGACGAAGCCCGCCCGGAAGGAGATGTTCTTTGCCTACAAAAAAGTCCAGCGGGCCGTGCGCGCTGGCCGATGGAAACTGATCCGCTATCCGCTCGTAAACCAGACGCAACTCTTCGATCTCCAAGCCGACCCACAGGAAATCAACAACCTCGCGGAGAAACCAGGTCACGCAGCCAAGATAACGGAATTGATGGCCTTGCTGGCGCGCGAACAAAAGCAGTTCGGCGACAGCGCGCCGCTTACCGTGGCAAATCCAAAACCCGCGGTTTGGACGCCGCAGATGGCGACTAATAATCCGGCGCTGGACGGCAACGATCCGTGAAATTTATCTTAAAAATTCTGGCCATCCTGCTACTCGCCAAGCTGGTGGTGGAGGCGGCCACGCTCAACCTTACTCAACCAACGGAGTACGAAGTCCTCCAGCAGAATGCCTCGCACGAGGGCAATCTGTCCATTACCGGAAACCTCATTGACGCAGGGCCCGCGGCAGTTTCCATCGAGGCGCGTATTGTCGAGGACGGAAAATCCGGAAACTGGCAGAGGCTGAAGCCTTCGTGGGATGGCGGAAAATTCTCCACTGCGTTCCAAGTCCCTGCGGGCGGTTGGTATCGTCTGGAATTGCGGGCGTCGAACGGCGAAAATTTTCTCACGGAAGCGGCCGTCGAGCATGTCGGTGTGGGGGAGGTTTTCGTGGTCGCCGGGCAATCCAACTCCTCCAATCACGGCGAGGAAATGCAGACCACAAAGACCGGCAGGGTCGCCACGTTCGATGGCAAGCGCTGGCAGTTGTCCAACGATCCCCAGCCCGGCGCCAGTGGTCGTGGCGGCAGTTTCCTTCCGCCGTTTGGTGATGCGATTGCACAGCAGTTCAATGTGCCCGTCGGTTTCATCGCTTGCGGCATCGGCGCGACCAGCGTACGGGAATGGCTGCCCAAGGGCGCAACATTTCCCAACCCGCCGACGATCACCGGTCGCGTGCAGCAGCTTCCTTCCGGTGAATGGGAAAGCAAGGGCGCGGCATACGAAATGTTCGTCACGCGCATGCAACAGCTCGGACCGCACGGCTTCCGCGCGGTCTTGTGGCATCAGGGCGAAAGCGATGCAAATCAGTCCGACGCCACCCGCACTCTGCCGGGCAAGCTGTATCGCGAATATCTGGAGCAACTCATTCGCGAGTCGCGGCGCGCGATCGGGTGGGACGCACCGTGGTTCGTGGCCCAAGCCAGTTATCACGTGCCCGGCGACGAAGCCTCGCCCGACATCCGCGCGGCACAGGCTTCGGTGTGGAAGGACGGCATCGCACTTGAAGGTCCAGACACCGACGCGCTCAAGAGCGAATGGCGGGAGAACGGCGGGAAAGGCGTTCACTTCAACGGGCCCGGCCTGCGCGAACACGCCTCGCGTTGGGGCGAAAAAGTCGCACCCTGGCTCGAACAACAGACTAGCACAACCGCCCGCGGTTTGATTCTCGATCTGGATGCCGAGCGCGGCGTGACACTCGAGAATGGCTACCGCGTTGCGGTGTGGAAAAACCAAGTCGCTGACTTCGCCGCCGGGGATTTTGTGAAACGTGATGAAGGGCGCAAGTTGGCGGGTTCGGGTCGGCCCACCTTGCGCAAAGCCATCAAGGAACTTAACGGCCACAGCGCCCTGGTCTTTCAGGAGCAGGAACTCGTTTGCATGGATGAGGACGCGTTTGATTCGCTGACGCTGGGCGGCGGCTGCACCTGGCTCGCCGTGATCGCACCGCACGAGCAGCACGTGGGGTTGAAGGACGTGAACTCTTTTTTTGGCAACCTCAAGAATGGCGGAAACTTCGAGGGTCTCTGGGGAAATTTCACGGAGGACAACACCGTGTATTGGGGCGTGCGCAACGGCATCACCTTCGGCCGGTTCGACACGAACAATCCGCAACTCCTCGGCCCGAAGTTGGAGACTGGCCGCTTCTACATTTTAGCCGGACGCATGGCGGCCGGCACAGGCAGGGTGAAGCTGGAACTTTTTGTCAACGCCCCCGCGCAGTTGGCAAGCACCGAAATCGCCGTGAACCCAAAATCCAACGCTTCAAAACTTGCCATCGGCCAGGAACGCGACGCCACCAACCATCCCGGCCACGAGTCGTTCGACGGCGAGATCGCCCGCTTCCAAATCTTTGCACGGCCGCTGGGGGACCAGGAGTTGCAAGCACAGATAACTGCCCTGCGCAACCGCTACGGTATCCAATAACCTCAACGTTAGAACTCAGTTCAAATCGAAAGACGCGAAAGATCTTTTGTGATCGGGATAGCGTTGCACCGACCGCCAGCCGGCGGAAATCGGCGACCTTGCGCTGCCCTTGCCGATTCAGGCGGTAGCTCGCACCGTTGACTTCCAGGATGTGAACCTGATGAGTCAGGCGGGCCAGCAGTACGCCCGTCGCCGTTCGCTGCCCATCACTTCGTTCCATTGTTCAAAGGCCGGATTGGTGCTGACGATCAGGCCCGCACGCGACACCATAGCAGCAACCTTCTTTGAAACCCTCAATACCTCCAACGGGGTATGTGATCGTTCTCAATGAACAGCCATCATTCCTCCTCGTTTGAGACGACAGAACAACGCAAGAATGAACATCAAACAACCAGCGATATACTTGGCACGCCTGCTCCTCGGAATCTCAGCCCATCTCGTTCTGGCTTCTTCTCCCGCCACAGCCAAACCCAACATCGTTTACATCCTCGCCGATGATCTCGGCTACGGGGATGTGCAATGTTACAACCCGCAAAGCGGAAAAATCCCGACACCGAATATTGACCGGCTCGCCCGTGAAGGAATGCGTTTCACCGACGCGCATGCCGCGTCGAGTGTCTGCACGCCAACGCGCTATTCAATTCTCACCGGGCGTTACGCCTGGCGCACCCGCCTGCAAGCCGGCGTGCTCGAAGGTCTCTCGGCTCCTTTGATCGCACCGGATCGGATGACCGTTGCGTCGTTGCTTAAGGCGAACGGTTACCAAACCGCCTGCCTTGGCAAATGGCATGTCGGCATGAATTGGCAGACACAAACCGCTTCGAATTCGCCAGACCGGCCCAAAAGCGAGCAGCCAAAAAACGGCATGGTGGATTGGGCCAAGACGATTCTCAACGGGCCGACCAGCGTCGGCTTTGATTTTTATTACGGCATCGCCGCTTCGCTCGACATGCCGCCGTTTTTATTCATCGAGAATGACCGCGTTACCGCCCTTCCTACAACGGAGAAGAAATGGATCCGCAGTGGTCCGGCGGCGGCCGACTTTGAAGCGGAGGAAGTGATGCCGATCCTGACACGCAAGGCGATCGGTTGGATCGAACAACGGGCCGCGGACAAAAAGCCTTTTTTTCTCTACCTCGCCTACACCGCTCCGCACACTCCAATCGTGCCCACCAAAGAGTGGCAAGGCAAAAGCGGGCTGAACCCTTACGGCGATTTCGTGATGGAAACCGATGGGGCGGTCGGCCAGGTGCTCGCCAGTTTGAAACGCGCGGGTCTGGCGAAAAATACGGTCGTGATTTTTACGAGCGACAACGGCTGTTCACCGTCTGCCGGATTCCGCCAACTCAAAGCGAAAGGTCATAATCCCTCCGGCCCATGGCGTGGTGAAAAGTCAGACATCTGGGAAGGCGGCCACCGCGTTCCGTTCATCATCAGCTGGCCGGGTCGCGTGGCGGCGGGCGTAACCAGCGCCGAAACCATTTGCCTCAGCGATCTGCTCGCCACGAGCGCCGCGTTGGTGGGCGCGAACCTGCCGGAAAACGCTGGCGAAGACAGCGTGAATCTTTTGCCGGCGCTGCTCGGCGAACAACTCGCACACCCTTTGCGCGAAGCTACCGTGCATCATTCGATCACCGGGCAGTTCGCCATCCGGCAAGGCCCGTGGAAGCTGGCGCTCTGCCCCGGCTCGGGCGGCTGGTCCGCGCCGACCGACAAGGCGGCGTTAAAACGCGGATTGCCGGGCGTGCAACTTTACAATCTGACGGATGATCCCGGCGAGAACAACAATGTCCAAGCCGCGCACCCGGAAATAATCGCCCGGCTTACGAAGCTGTTGGAAAAATATGTTGCGGATGGCCGCAGCACGCCCGGTGCAAAGGAATCAAACGACGTCCTCGTGAAGATCATGAAAACCAACGCCCAAGTTGATGAGGAAAAAGAGTAAAGCCGCGCACTTGCAGAAATGAACCTCAAAAATGCTCTGAAGGGGTTTTCGATTTATTAAGCATTGAGATTTTCTTGAGATTCAATCTCCCGCTGCATGCACGGATTCCCCGACATCTGGCAGAAATGCAAACAGCCTCCATCGCTGCAGCCAGGGCTCGAGAAAGTCATGCCGCAGGTTGCAGAGCGCGCCAACACGCTATTGCACCCGCTCCTGGACTAAGCCCACGTCCACAAACTGGATTTGGTTGCCGCGATGGCAATGCACGGCAATTTCATTCGCCCCCGGTTTCAGCGTCTTCGCCGCTTCAGGCTTCAAATCAAGCTCGGAGTAATCGGAGCTGCGTCCGGTCAACTTCGCTGCCAGCACACCGTTAAGGAAGATTTCCACTTCCTGGCTGTGAAACACCTCGAGCGACGGGTAATTCAGTTTTCCGTTTGGGAGAATTAATTTTCGCCGCAGCCAGATGTCGTCAGTTTCCCAGGTGGTGCGCACGGGAGCGTTGGTTAAAGTTGCCGCGCCAAAACCTGCCACGCCCACGCGCCAGGTGGCGTCATCAAACCCGGAGGTGTTCCACGCCTCCCCAGGTTGTTCCGTGGTGTAACGCCAAGATACCGGTTCATGTTGTGCAGTCGGCGCGACTTGCTCGAAGATTGTTGGCGTTACCGCTCTTCCCCGAACGGCCGCCGCCGCTTGCTGCGCGTCCACTTTCACCACCTTGCGGTCGTAGGTCAGCAGGCCGTTGCCCTCGGTTTCCACGTCAGTGAGCTGGGTGTAAACCGCCGCGCAAAGTCCTTCGTTTTTGAGCTTCCAAACCCGCTGCCAGAATTCGACATACTTGCGTGTCAAGGCGCGTTCGCCGCTCATGCCGCTGTAACCCCAGGCGCTTTCCACCCAGGTGTGGCTGGGCGTGGAGAGGCCGAGACCGCCGAATTCGCCGAGCACGGCGGCGCGCGATGATTCCAGCGGCGGCGCAGCGGGCGCGGGATAATTGTGCCGATCACTGATGTCGCCGGTTTTCCGGTCCACCCAGCCGCTGGCGCTGTTGACCAGGCGCGACGGGTCCAATTCCTTCACCCACTGGGTCAACCGTGCTGTGTCGTACTGGCCCCAACCTTCATTGAAAACCACCCACATGATAATGGAAGGATGGTTCTGATGTTGTTCCACCAGCGCGTGAAGTTCGGTTTCAAACTGCGGCGCAAAGGGGGAAGGCCTGGCATCGTGTTCGGCGTTGCCGCCTTTGGCGCCACCGCCGGAGGGCATGTCCTGCCAGACGAGCAGACCGAGCTTGTCACCCCAGTAATACCAGCGCGCCGGCTCCACCTTGACATGCTTGCGGACCATGTTGAAACCGAGCCGCTTCATCTCCTCGACGTCGAACCGCAACGCTTCATCCGTCGGCGCGGTGTAGAGGCCATCGGGCCAAAAGCCTTGATCCAGCGGACCCGCCTGGAAGACGAATTTGCCGTTCAGAAACATCCGGGTGATACCTTTCTCGTCCTTGCCGAGCGCAATTTTTCTCATGCCGAAGTAACTCGTGACTTCGTCGTCGCCCAGTCGAACTTTCAGGTTGTAAAGGAAAGGATCTTCCGGCGTCCACAGGTGCGCGTTCGCAATGGGCAGAGTTAGCTCCGCGCCGGGTTTACCGCTGATGCGGGCGACTTCCTTCCGGCCATCCAACGCGATGATTTCTACCGCGGCATCAGCTGACGCGCCGGCGGCCGAGACGGTGACGTGCAAACATCCCGCGTCCACATCGGGGATGAGTTTCAGTTGTTCGACGTGCGCGGCAGAAACGGTTTCCAGCCAGACGGTTTGCCAGATGCCCGAACTGGGCGTGTAGGCAATGCCGCCGGGCTTGTTGAACTTGTTGTAGTTCTGTTTGCCGGTGGCCTGCCCGCCGCCCGTCGCGTCGAACACGGCCACGACCAATTCATTTTCGGCGCCGGGCTTGGCGGTGTCGGTGATGTCGAAGGTGAACGCGTCATAACCGCCGCGATGTTCGCCCACGGCCCGGCCGTTGAGGAAAACTTTCGCCTCCCAATCCACGGCGTCGAAATGCAGGAGCAAGCGTTTCTTGCCTGCGACCTTTGGGGCTTTGAACGTGCGCCGATACCACAGCCGCTCATCTTTCCAGACCGGCTTTTGCACCCCGGATAACGCTGACTCGACCGGATAGGGCACCAGGATTTTTCCGGCGAACTTGTCCGGCTTGGGCCAATCCATTGGTTGGATGGCATAGTCCCAAAGTCCGTTAAGGCTGATCCAATCCTTTCGCACCAACTGAGGACGCGGGTATTCCGGCAAGGGGGTTCGCGGATTCACGTCTTTCGCCCAACGCGTCATGATGTGCCCGGGCACAGGCTGCCACTTTGTAATTGTGGCCGGCTTGGAAATGACTTGGCCGGCGGCGTGTCGCTCGATGAAATCCACCACCGGTTTGGGATCCGGTGAACCATGGGGGTGATGCCCTTCGCCCGGATGCATGATCAGCTCGAACACGCCGCCAAGCCGCTTGTATTCCGACTGCAACCGCCCGCCGTTTTCGGCGAACGGGACGGCCTCGTCCTTTTCGCCGGCGAGATAAAGAATGGCGACTTTGTGCGCGGCCAGTTTGGGCGCGAGATCAATCGGGTTCCCCTCATACGCCATCGCTTCGGCTTCCGATTTGAAACCGTAGAGTTTGATGAGACTTTGCCAGTCCGACGGACTGCCTTTGCCGACGCTTAACTTTCCGCCGGGCCAGCTTTTGAAATCACAAACGCACTTGTCCATGTAGAGACAGGCAACCTTGCCCGGATTGGCGGCGGACCAGCGCGCGATCGCAAGCCCTTCACGGCTCAACCCCAGCAGCGCGGTTTTTTCCGCGAGACCGTATTTCTCCGTCATGGTGCGGTAAAGGGCGTCGTATTTCGCGATGGCGTCGGGTGCGCCGAATGTGTTGCCCAGCGGCAGCGCCACGATGTGGAAACCGCGTTTCACCAACTCCAGTTCAGTACGGGTCATGTAAGCCACTGGCGCGCTGTCCAGTGTGTAAAGTGATGAGGCGAGCACCCAAGGCCGTCCCGCCGCCGGCTTTTCGGGAGCGAGCACCTGCGCTGATTCCTGACCGATGGGGACGGAAAAAAGCGCGGCCCCGTGGAAGTCAGCCTTGTTCCCGGGAAAGGATTCGGCGGCATCAAGCACGGCGAACTGAGTTGCCAGCACGACAGCAAAAACCAGAAGGCATCTCATAACTCGTGAGCAATCAGAAACGGGGCGTTTATTCATAAAATCAAAATATCAAGATGCTCATTCGAGGCAAATACCTCTGATGAGGTATCAGTTAGGTTTGCTCAGTTTTACCTCTTGCAGGCACATGGCATAGTGGCTGCCGGGCGGATTTTGCTGCAACTTAATGCCCTTCCAAACGGTGGTAAAATTGGCCGCGTAGCAGAGCCAGAACGTGCGTCCGTCGGAACTGATGAACTTCGACGGGATGTTCACGAAATACGCCTGCTCGCCAAAGGACCTCAGATAGGTCACCAGTTTGAACGGACCGGTCACGCGGTCGGATTCCAGAATGTAGGTGTTAAAGGAACTCACGGTGGTGCCGCCGTCGGTGACGCACATCAGATATTTTTTCAAGGGCGCGTTGTAGGTCATGGTCACGCAGCCCATATTGTCGCGCCACGCGGCAATCGGTTTGGTCTCGGCAAAATCCCGCGACCAGACGGCCTTGCCCTTCCGGTGGCGACCGGCGAAAAATTCGTATTTGGCCGCGTTGTTCATGTTTTTCAGACCAGGCTTCACGCGGAGAAGATAGATTTCGTCACCGGTAATCCAACTGTTGAAGGCGAACCGGCGGTTGACGCCGTCCGAGGCGCCGTGGGCGACGAGATACGCCTTGCCGTCCGGCGAGTGTTCGAGGTTCTTGCCAAAGTCAACGAAGTGCGGCGAGCCAATCTTCACCTGCTCACCGTTCAGGGCGTGTTCGCCGAACAAGGGTTTTTCCGGCGTGCAGGGAGTCTGGGTCCACGTCGCGCCGTAGTTGGTGGAAGTGCGGAAGCCGACAAAGGGTCCGAGCCAAGGCCAGTTATAGAGCTGGCCGTCGCGCCTAACTTCGCCGGACGGATTCAGGCAGTAAGTGCCGTAATACCACACGCCCTGATAAACCAGACTGCCGCAGGGATAGCGACCGGCATAAGGCGAAGGATCGGATTTGTAAACACCCGGCTCGACGATCTGTAGTTGCAGTGGATCGTCGCCGATGATTTTTGCAAAACCGGTCGTGGCATTCCGGCCCATGGAACCCGCGCCCACGCCGTTGACCGATCCATCCGTCCAAGGCGAATATAAATTGCCGTCCGCCGCCCAGGAGGGATACCAAGTATCAGCGCCCGCATATTCCGCGTGGCGACCGGTGAAGGTCAGACCGACCAAGGTATCGGACGGGGCGAATGGGCAGTTAGTCGGAATCTCTCGAGTCGGAAACTTGACGGCGGGCTTAGTAATGAGCGTTCCCGCCATAACGGGCAAGTCCATTGCCGAGCCGTCAAGTTCCAGCCGAATAACGGTATCCCCTGTCTCGTGTGCCGAAACCGGAACACGAACCACCAGTTGTTCATTTAATTGTGTCACCTCCGCCTTGCCGCCCGCGAGCAACCGGGCCGACTTTACTTTGCGCGCTATGTCGGGGAGAGTGATCTGGCCACCGTCCCATTGAAACACGTGGAGAAAAATGGTGTTGCCTTGGCGCGTGCTGGCGGCGGCTTTGGTGGGTTTCCACGGGCCACCATGCGTGCCATAGATGCTCTCGCCATACTTGCGCAGCCAATCGCCCATTTCAACCAACCGCCCGGCCTGGTCGGCGGGAATCACGCCGATCGAGTCCGGCCCTACATCCAGCAGCAGATTGCCGTCACCGGTTGCGCAGCCCAAGAGCGTCTTGAGGGCGTCGGCAAAGGATTTGACCTGGCCATCGGTGCGGTAAGACCAGCCGCCACCCGGAGCGTTGACGAGGCACATGCAGGATTCCCAGTCACGCGTGTTCTGAAATTCACCAAGTCGTTGTTCCGGTGTGTCGAAGTCGCCGGCAAGAGATGCGACCTGTTGCCCAAAGTAGCTGCAACGGTTGTTGATGATGATCTCCGGCTGGAGTTGCTTGACCAGGGCCAGGATTTCGTCGGCGTGCCAGTATTTTATCGAGTCGCCCTTGCCGAAGCTGTCAAACCACATCACGTCCACCTTGCCATAATGGGTGAGCAGTTCGGTGAGCTGGCCCTTGAGGTATTGATGATACTTGGCGTTGTCACCGATGCCGTAGTCGGGATGATGCCAGTCGCGCGGGGAATAGTAGAGGCCGAAGCGGAGTCCCGCCGCGTGGCAGGCCTCGGACAGTTCCCTGACCACGTCGCGTTTGAACGGCGTGTGCATGATGGAATAGTCCGTGAACTTGGTGTCCCACATGCAGAAGCCGCCGTGGTGTTTGGCGGTGAAAACGATATACTTCATCCCGGCTTTCTTCGCGAGGCTAACCCACTCGGCGGCGTTGAAGTTGGTGGGATTGAACTTTTCGTAGAGATGATCATAGACCGGATCCTCGACGTAGCCTGCCGGGGCATTGTCAACGTCCAGTGGTCGGGAAGCTTTGCGCGACCAACTGATTTCCGTCCCCGCGAGGGAAGACATGTCCCAATGAATGAACATGCCGAACCGCGCCTCGCGCCACCACGCCATCCGGATGTCGTGTTGTTCGGGCGTTTCCACCGCTTGGGCCCCAGTTGCAGGCGTGTGCGGACAAGCTGCGACCAGAGTTAGAAAGATAAACGTCAGACAGCTCTTAGAATTCGTCATAGATTTTGGTTTCGCTTCTATAACTGCACGGCACAGTGATTAGTAAGTTCGAAAACCATCAATTTCAACGCGCGATGCGTCAGCGCTCACGAGTTTGATCGCATGGTTGCCGCGGGTCAGTCCGGACTTGGTGAATATAACTTGTTGCACCTTGCGCGCCCCGCTTTCCTGCAAGTCCGCCGTTGCCTGCCGAACTCCATCAACAAACACTTCCAGACTTCCCATGTCCGGGCTCTTGGATCCGATGCAGTCGATTCCGGTTCCGTTGAAGGTCAAGTCACAAACATCGCCGGCTTCGCTAGTGAAATGCAGATCATTGTTGTAGCTGCCATCGCCGAGATTGGCTCTGTGCTCCCAGCCCTGGTAATGAACGCCGGGATCGTCGTCGTTCACCCAGCTTTTGTCGTAAGCGATTTTTAAAACGTAAGCCTCGCTGGGGGGCGGAGCGGTGGGAGCACTGATGGTGAGCGAATCATTATTCTGCTCGAAGCTAAGTGGCCCGGAGTTGCCCAGGAGCGTCACGTCCGTGACATTTCCAATGGTGGCACCGCGTTTTTTCAATGCGCTGAGAACGAGGGTATTGTTGGTTGGCCATTGTAGCACAGCGGCGTAGATGTAGCCGTTGCCCCGTGTGTAGCGGATGTTTTTTTCTCCATAGACTTCAAACGGCCGGCTCGCGTATATCGCCTCACCATTGACTTTCAACCAGGCACCGATGCGCTTGCAAAGTCGGATGGCCTCATCGTCCAGGTTTCCCGCCCCGCGCTGTGTGACGTTCAGAATCATGTTGCCATTGCGACAGACATTATCGAGCAGCTTTTCAATAACTTCAGCGGAGGTGGAATACTTGCCACCGGTGCGGTAATGCCAATCCTGAATGGAGGTGTCGGTCTGGAACGGGTAGTCCATGATGGCCGGTTCGATGTGGGCTTCGGTGTCTTTGACCAACGAGCGGTCCACCAGCGGAACCAGTTCCGGATCGTGTTGAAAACTGTTCCAGACTCCGCCGACGCCTTTGAGGTTTAGCACGACTTCCAATTTTCCAGGGCTCCAGCGCAGTGACTTGTTGTAGTAATTGGCGGCGATCTGCGGCGAGAGGAAATCCAAACCCATGTGAACTTTCAAATCCACCTGGGAGTTGCCCGCGTGTTCATCAAAGTAGATCAGGTCGGGATGATACTTCTCGATCGCGTCGTCCACCCGCCACATGAACTGGTTGGCGAAGGGTGAAGTCAGCGAGGGATCATCGTAATTGTGCGGTGGACCGTAGAGATCCACCGGATCCAATCCTTGCCACCATTTGCCGGCACCGTCCGTGATGGTCATTAGGCCGTCGTACGGAACACCGGCTTTCGGTCCCGCCTTATCGCTGCCGTAGCGGACGGGCATGAACTGTCCCCAGGTGCGTGCGGGCGAAGCATGAAAGCCGATCCCGAAGCGAAGGCCGTGTTCTTGGGCGGTAATGCCCCAGATGCCGACAATATCCTTCTTCGGTCCGACGTTGACGGCGTTCCACGGCTGATAGCGGGAATTCCAGCAATCAAAATTGTCATGATGATTGCCCATGGCCAGAAGGTAACGCGCGCCCATCTGCTTGAAGAGTTCGGCCAGTTCGTCCGGGTTCCACTTCGCACAAGTCCAGCGGCGGCAGATGTCCTTGTAGCCGATCTCGGAAACGTGACCGTAGTTCCTCATGTGTTGCTGCCACATGCCGCCATAACCGAGGTAGATGTTGCACGCATACCAGTCGCCTAATTCCGGAACCGACTGTGGATCCCAATGCGACCACACACCGAACTTTGCATCGCGAAACCAATCCGGAACTTGGTAGGTTCGGCTGATCTGCTTCCAGTCGGGTTTAAACGGCCCGGCCGCAATGGGCAACGGCGGCAGATTCCAGATGTCCGGTTCGAGTCCCAGATCACCGTCGCCCACGAGGATGAAATCTACATTCCAGTCAGCATCACCGGCATCATGCTGTAACTTCAGGGTCGCTCCCGATGGAATGGTGACCTCCACTACGGCGTCCAGGTAAAAGTCCCTCAGCGCACCGCTGGAATGCAGGTTTATTTTCCGGACGAAAACGTCGTTCAAGTAAAGGCTGAAGGTTCCGTAACTTTTCGTGGCGTAATGGATGGCGAGTTTTTCCGTGGCGGGCAAATTCGCAAACGTTAGCCCGGCCCCGATCGCGCCCAAGCCCACGACCATCGCTCCTCCGGAAGCTGAAGAGTCTTTTTCGATCTGGGCGCTGCCAAACAGGGTGCCTTGCTCCGCTTCGATGCGAACGGGTAGGACCACGGCGCTTACAACTTGCGCCAATGACAGAAGGGTGGCGACGAGCAGTTTGAATCTGACCTCAGGGATCAATGACATTCTTAAATAAAGCTCCAGCAGGTTTAGCATTTTTCCTATGGTGGCGAATCCGCCGCGGGCGGTTCGGTGAAATCCACCACCAGTTTGAGTTTCCGAAATCCGTGCGGAAGACCTTCGCCGTTCAGACCCATCAAAACGGCGTGTGTGGCCAGACCATGGTTGCTGGTCATTAAAGCTGACTTGATCAGCATGGTTCACATTAAGAAGCTAGCAGCGTGGCAAAGCGCCGCCTATACCTCATTTGAGTCATTGCCGGAGTCTTCCCCGCTGATAACCTGCATAAAACCGAAAAATGAGCAAATGGATTCGCCAAACTGACCCGTCACGAAACTGTTTCCGACGCCGAGCAGTTCACCGCTTTTGGGTGGCCTGCGCGTTGATTTTGGCGGCGACTGTTCACGCCCAGAAGACCAACGCAGAAACTCAGCTACGCTGGCTCGATGCAAAGGAGTTTGGCATCGAAGGCAAGGGCTGGACGAACACCAGCGAGTTCTACGATCGCCTGCCGGCGAAAGCCGAGGGCGTCGTGCGAGAAGCGGTTTGGAATTTGAGCAAAGATTCCGCCGGAATCTGCGTGCGATTTGTGACCGATGCGACCGAAATTGATGCGCGGTGGACTTTGAGAAGGGAGCGGCTGGCGCTTCCACACATGCCGTCCAGCGGCGCCAGCGGGTTGGATTTGTATGTGAGGCATGAGGGTGGCTGGCACTGGCTTGGCGCAGCGCGTCCCGCAACTTCCATGACCGCGGAGAAACGGCTTACGATTGGAATGACCCCAGAACTGCGCGAGTGCCTGCTGTGCCTGCCGCTTTACAACGGAGTTGAGAAAGTTGAAATCGGCATTCCGACTCGGGCCAGGTGCGAATTTCCGCCCGCCCGCCCAAAGCCGCTGAAACCCGTGGTGTTTTACGGCACGTCCATTGTGCAAGGTGCGGCGGCGTCGCGACCGGGCATGGCCTATCCGGCGATTCTCGGACGACGGCTTGATTGCCAGACTATAAATCTGGGATTTTCTGGAAACGCCGTCTGCGAGCTGGAAGTTGCGGCGCTTTTGGCTGAACTTGACCCGGCAGTTTATGTGCTGGATCCGCTTCCGAATATGAACGCAGAAGGAGTTGTTGAACGAATGCCCGCATTCATTTCCAAACTCCGCGAGGCGCATTCCCAAACGCCCATCGTGCTGGTTGAAAACACCGAGATGGGCGACGCGCCAGTGAACCCGTCGCGGCGCGGTTACGCCAGAGCCAACGCCGAGTTGCACCGCATCTTTGTGCAACGCGTAAAAGCGGGGGACAAGAAACTGTTTTACATTCGGGGCGACAAGCTGCTCGGCGAGGACGGGGAAGGCACCGTGGATCGCGTCCATCCGACCGATTTGGGTTTCATGCGGATGGCCGATGCCATGGAGCCGGTGCTAAGACGGGCTTTACGTGCCGCGCGGTAATTAACTTGAACCAATTTATGTATCGCACCGCACAAACGTCCGTGATCAAGCCTATCTTGCTGGGTTTGCTTTTCGGTGCTGCCACGGTAGCTGCGAGAGCTGAGGTTGCTCGTCCGGTCTTGACTGAGTTTCTGATTGCGACTGGTTGGGCGCCAACAAATCTGGCGAGTATCGCAGTCGCTCAGGCACTGGTGAAAGCGAACTTCAATGCGATCCTTTGGCCCCTGGACAAGTTGGAAGTTTGCCGTGCAGCCGGCTTGAAGCTCATGGCTGAGGGCGTTACCCCGGAGGCTGCGTCTAAACTTCCTGCCGAGCCCGCGCTGTGGGGTTACCACCTGGCGGATGAACCAAAGGCTGCGGCATTTCCCAAATTGGCAAAAGAAGTTGAAGCATTTCGCCGCGCCGATCAAACACATCCCGCCAATATCAACATGCTCTGCTATGCCGGGGAACTGCTCCACGATTACATGAGAACAGTGAAGCCTGACCTGCTGAGCTATGACCACTATCAATGGTGGTGGGGCTCCCACAGCCACTTTGAAAAACTCGAACAATATCGCGCTGCCTCGCTTGCGGCCGGCATTCCGTTGACGTGCTGGGTCGAAGTCAATGCCAACCCCAACGTGGAATGGGGCGGCGATCAATCCGGCGATCCGGACAACGCAGCGAAGCTGCGCCAGAGCGTTTACACAAGTCTCGCGTATGGTGTAAAAGGCGTTCAATGGTTCAGTGCGAGTTACCTCCTCAAGCCCGGCACCACCGAACTCAGCGAATGTGGCCAGCAGGTGGAACAACTTAACTCCGAGCTGAAGCGCCTGGGGCCGACACTTATTAAACTGCATTCAATAGACGTTTTTCACACCAAGCCCTTGCCGCGCCGCACTTCAGAATCGCAGCACGACCATTGGGCGCAAGTCAACGGCGAAGAATTAATGTGGGGCATGTTCAAGGATGATGATGAAACGGACTATATCATGGTCGTGAATCGCGATATTCATCAACGCCAGCAGGCGACCGTCCAGTTCCAGCGCGCGGGATACGGACGAAAGGTCAAATCGGTTCAGCGATTCGACAAACAAACTGGCACTTGGTTCCAACTCGGTTCAAACGTCCGCATCCTGTTTGTCGTAAACCTCGATCCCGGCGACGGGCAGCTGTTCAAGGTATTGAAAGAG
>Ga0209698_10001483_pt1 | contig 27030 bp, 24 predicted proteins | sample LitLauG_LLR_2012_FD_187203 | JGI IMG/M metagenome (GOLD analysis project Ga0209698, IMG submission 187203) | Freshwater sediment microbial communities from Pennsylvania, USA - Little Laurel Run_MetaG_LLR_2012 (SPAdes) (version 2) | ecosystem: Environmental > Aquatic > Freshwater > Creek >... | reverse complement strand
GTCCAGGACAGGGAAATACTTGACTATTTTGCTTGGTCTCCTTATAATTCCTACTGTCTTGGTTGGGATTCCGTGGGGCTTCCTGCCGCAGGTGTCGTGCGTGGTACCCATGCCTTTTCTTGTAAAGGGGTGACTATGCGATTGACTACAAAGGGCAGGTTCGCAGTAACGGCAATGATTGATCTGGGAATGCGCCAGCACAAGGGTCCGGTTACGCTCGCTGGTATCAGCCAGCGGCAGACCATCTCCCTGTCGTATCTGGAGCAGCTGTTCGCCAAGTTGCGCCGCCATAATCTGGTGGAAAGCACGCGCGGCCCCGGAGGCGGCTATCGGCTGGGCAAGTCTGCCGCCGATATTTCCGTAGCCGACATCATATTTGCCGTGGACGAACCGCTCGATGCAACCCAATGCTCCGGACGGGCGAACTGCGACAATGACGGCCGTTGCATGACCCATGACCTGTGGGCCAGCCTGAACCGGCACATGGTGGACTTTCTCGATTCCGTTACGCTTGCCAACCTTGTCGCACAGCAGTCCACTGCGGTGCGTCCGGTCGCGGCGCCAGCGGCCGCGAACCGCTTCGTTGGAACACGTCCGCCGGTCGACGAAAGCACCACGGTCGGCTGAATAGACGGAACTTCATGAAACTGCCCATCTACCTCGACTACTCCGCAACGACGCCTGTCGACCCGCGCGTGCTGGACAAGATGCTGCCGTTCCTCCAGGGGAATTTCGGCAATCCGGCTTCGCGCAGCCACGCCTATGGCTGGGACGCCGAGCGCGCAGTGGAGCAGGCGAGGGAGGATGTGGCGGCGCTGGTCAACGCGGACCCGCGTGAAATCGTCTGGACCTCGGGCGCCACCGAATCGATCAATCTGGCGGTCAAGGGCGCGGCGCATTTCTACCGCGACAAGGGCCGCCACCTGGTGACGGTCAAGACGGAACACAAGGCCACGCTGGATACCATGCGTGAACTCGAGCGCGAGGGCTTCGAGGTCAGCTATCTCGACGTCGGCGCCGATGGCCTGCTAGACCTGGAACGGTTCACCGCGAGCCTGCGCCCCGACACCATTCTCGCATCGGTGATGTTCGTCAACAATGAAATCGGCGTCATACAGGATATCGCGGCAATCGGCGAAATCTGCCGCGGTCGTGGCATCCTGTTCCACGTCGATTCGGCCCAGGCCACGGGAAAGGTCCTCATCGACACCGCCGCGCTCAAGGTCGACCTGATGTCATTTTCCGCCCACAAGACCTACGGTCCCAAGGGCGTAGGCGCCCTCTATGTGCGCCGCAAGCCGCGCGTGCGCCTCGAGGCGCAGATGCACGGCGGCGGGCATGAGCGCGGACTGCGTTCGGGAACGCTGCCCACGCACCAGATCGTCGGCATGGGCGAGGCCTTCCGCATTGCGCGCCTGGACATGGGCGCCGACAACGAGCGCATCCGCGGCCTGCGCGACCGGCTGTGGGCCGGCCTGGGCAAGATCGATGAGGTATACCTCAACGGCAGTCCCGATCGCCGCGTGGCCCATAACCTCAATGTGAGCTTCAACTTCGTCGAGGGTGAATCGCTCATCATGGCGATCAAGGACATTGCCGTGTCCTCGGGGTCTGCCTGCACCTCGGCCAGCCTCGAGCCTTCGTATGTGCTGCGCGCGCTGGGGCGCAGCGACGAACTGGCGCACAGTTCCATCCGCTTCACCGTAGGGCGTTTCACCACGGCCGAGGAAATCGATTTCGCCATCGCGCTGCTGACCGAGAAGGTCGCCAAGCTCCGGTCCATGTCGCCGCTTTGGGAGATGCACCTCGAGGGCGTCGACCTGAGCACCGTGCAGTGGGCTGCGCACTAATAACTACAAGAACCCAGGGAGAACCGAAATGGCCTATAGCGAGAAAGTCGTCGATCACTACGAGAACCCGCGTAACGTGGGATCCTTCGACCGGCAGGACGCCGCGGTCGGAACCGGCATGGTGGGCGCGCCGGCGTGCGGCGACGTCATGAAACTGCAAATTCGCGTGGGCGAGGACGGCATCATCGAAGATGCCCGCTTCAAGACCTACGGCTGTGGCTCCGCCATCGCCTCGAGTTCCCTGGTCACGGAGTGGGTCAAGGGCAAGACGCTGGACCAGGCCATGCAGATCCGCAACACGCAGATCGCCGACGAACTCGCGCTGCCACCCGTGAAGATCCACTGCTCCATCCTGGCCGAAGATGCCATCAAGGCCGCCATCGAGGATTACCGCAGCAAGCACGCCGACGCAGGTCCCGGGGCGGAGGCGCAACGCGCGGCAGGCGACGTTCGTGCCGCTGCCTGAGGCGAGCATGGCCGTAACCCTCACCGAACGGGCCGCCCGCCATGTGGCGGCGTACATCTCCAAGCGCGGCAAGGGCGTTGGGGTGCGCTTGGCTGTCCACACCACCGGTTGCTCCGGCATGGCGTACAAGCTCGAGTTTGCCGACGTGGCCGATCCGGCCGATGCGCAATTTGAAAGCAACGGGGTCAAGGTGCTGGTTGATCCGCGCAGTCTGGCCTATCTTGACGGGACGGAACTCGACTTCGTTCGTGAAGGCCTGAGCGAGGGTTTCAAGTTCAATAATCCCAATGAAAAGGATCGCTGCGGCTGCGGCGAATCGTTTCGGGTCTGAAGTGTCCAGCACACGTGACCCCGCTGTTTCCGGAATATTTTGCCCTCTTCGGGATCCCTCTGCGGTTCGCCATTGATCCCGAGCACCTGACCCGCGCCTATCGCGAGGTCCTCTCCCAGGTTCACCCCGACCGGTTTGCCGGAGCCGGTCCGGCAGAGCGGCGCGCAGCCATGCAACTTGCCAGCCATGCCAATGAGGCATACGAGGTGCTGCGCTCCGAGAGCGCGCGTGCGGCCTATCTTTGCCGGCGGCAGGGGCTCGCTGTCGAGGGCGCTGGCGCCGTGCCGCTGCCGCCGGAATTCCTCGAACGGCAGATGCACTGGCACGAACAGCTCGACGCGGCGCGCGCCGCGCACGATGGCGCGGCAATCGAGGCCCTGGCGCGCGAAGTGGAACAGAGCCGCCATGCAACCGTGGCACGTATCGCGCACAGCATCGACGCTGCTGCCGACTATGCGGCGGCGGCGGCGGCGGCGCGTGCCCTGATGTTCCTGGAAAAGCTGGGCGGCGACATTGCGCGCGCGGCCGCAGAGCGCGGCGATTCGGCGGCATCGGAAAAATAACGATATGGCCTTGCTGCAGATCTCCGAACCCGGCGCGTCCAGCGCCCCGCACCAGCATCGGCTGGCGGTTGGCATCGACCTGGGAACCACCAATTCGCTGGTCGCGGCCGTGCGCAGCGGCGTGGCCGCGGTGCTGCCCGATGTCCAGGGCCGGCCCCTGCTGCCGTCCGTCGTCCGTTACCGCCAGCACGCGGATCCACAAGTGGGATTCGACGCGCTGCCGTTCGTATCCAGCGATCCGCGCAACACGGTCAGTTCGGTCAAGCGCTTCATGGGCCGCGGGCTGCGCGACGTGCAGCATGTCGAGAACCTGCCCTACGATTTTGTCGATGCACCGGGGATGCTGCAGCTGCGCACCGCCAGCGGGGTGAAAAGCCCGGTGGAGGTATCGGCCCAGATCCTGCACGACCTGCGCGTGCGCGCCGAAGCGGCACTGGGCGGCGCCCTGGCTGGAGCGGTCGTCACCGTGCCGGCGTATTTCGATGATGCGCAGCGACAGGCGACGCGCGATGCGGCCCGGCTGGCCGGCATTCCCGTGCTGCGCCTGCTCAACGAACCTACGGCTGCCGCGATCGCCTACGGACTCGACAGCGGCGCCGAGGGCGTGTTCGTCGTCTTCGACCTGGGCGGCGGTACCTTCGACGCATCCGTGCTGCGCCTGAGCAAGGGCGTCTTCGAGGTGCTCGCCACCGGCGGCGATACCGCGCTGGGAGGCGATGATTTCGACCACCGCCTCTACTGCTGGATACTGGAGCAGGCGAAACTTTCTCCGCTCGGCCCCGAAGACGCCGGCCTGCTCAACGTGCGGGCCCGCGCGGCCAAGGAGCTGCTCTCCACGCGCAGCCAGGCCACCATCCAGGCACGTCTCGCCGACGGCAAATGGGTCAACCTCATGATCGGCCGCGAAACCTTCACCGGCCTGACGCGTCATCTGGTGCAGAAGACCATCGATGCGACGCGCCGCACCTTGCGCGATGCCGGCGTCGCGATCGACGCCGTCAAGGGTGTGGTGCTCGTGGGCGGCGCCACGCGCATGCCGCACCTGCGCGAGGCAGTGGCCGATTTCTTCGGCCAGCCGCCTCTGATCGACCAGGATCCGGACCAGGTGGTCGCGCTGGGCGCAGCCATGCAGGCCAACCTGCTCGTGGGCAATCGCATGGGCGAGGACGAATGGCTGCTCCTCGACGTGATTCCGCTGTCCTTGGGCCTGGAAACCATGGGCGGCCTGGTGGAGAAGATCATCCCGCGCAACGCCACCATCCCGACGGCGCGGGCGCAGGATTTCACCACGTTCAAGGACGGTCAGTCGGCAATCGCCGTGCACGTGGTGCAGGGCGAGCGCGAACTGGCCGATCACTGCCGGTCGCTGGCGCGCTTCGAACTGCGTGGAATTCCGCCGCTGCCGGCCGGCGCCGCACGGGTGCGCGTTCGCTTCCAGGTGGACGCCGATGGCCTGCTGTCGGTCAGCGCCACCGAACTGTCCACCGGGATCGAGTCGTCGGTGCTGGTCAAGCCGTCGTACGGATTGAGCGACGACGACATCACCCGCATGCTCGCGGACTCGATAGGTTCTGCCGATGAAGACCGCAATGTCCGCATGCTGCGCGAGCAGCAGGTGGAGGCGCAGCGCATGATCGATGCGGCGCAAAACGCGCTGCGAACCGATGGCGACCTGCTCGGTGACGACGAGCGGACCGGCATCGGCGTGGCCATTGCCGAACTCATCCAGGCGGTGCAGGGCGGTTCGACGGATGCAATTGCCGCGGGCAATGCCCGACTGGCAGCCGCCACCGAGAATTTCGCCATGCAGCGCATGAACCGGTCGATACGCGCCGCGCTTACGGGCACGCGCATCGATGCGGTTCTGCCTGCCGGGGTGCCGCAGCAATCGCCGCAGGAGTCGCGCTGACCATGCCGGTGATCCGCGTATTGCCGCACGAGGAAGTCTGCCCCGAGGGTGCCACGGTCGTGGCGCCGCGGGGCACCAGCGTGTGCCGGGCGCTGCTCGAAGCCGGGATTCCCATCGAGCACGCCTGCGAACTCTCGTGCGCCTGCACTACTTGCCACGTCATCGTGCGCCAGGGCTTCGATTCGCTGGTCCCTTCCGCAGAAGACGAGGACGATCTCCTCGACAAGGCCTGGGGCCTGACGCCGCTTTCGCGTTTGTCCTGCCAGGCCATTCTCGCCGGATCGGATCTGGTCGTGGAGATACCACGCTACTCCATCAATCAGGTCAAGGAAGGCAGGTAGGCGCATGGCCACGCAACTGCGCTGGACCGACACCCTGGAAATCGCCCTGGCGCTCATCGATGCGCATCCGCAGGTGGACCCGCGCAGCATTCGCTTCACCGACCTGCATCGCTGGGTGTGTGCGCTCGACGGATTCGCCGACCTGCCGGAGCGCTCCAACGAAAAGATCCTCGAGGCCATACAGATGGCCTGGATAGAGGAGCGCTGACCCGGCCCGGCGCGTTGGCTGGCCCAGCGTTTCAGGGCCTGAGCCGGTCCTGCGGTGACGGGGCCTCGCCCAGCGCCGCAAGCACCGCGTCCGGGTTCATCGATTCCTGCATGGCCACTGCGTTGGCATCGTGCCGGTCGGGCACATTGGGCAGGTCCCGGCGCAGTTCCTCCACCAGGTGGATGAGCTTTGCCACCTTCTGCTCGGTCAGGAGGTTCAATTTCAGTTCAAGATGCGCGCGCTTTTCCGCGAGGCCGGCAAGACGGTTCTGGCGCGCGAGGACGACAGCCGCGGTCAGTAGCGCGCTCAGTCCAACGATGCCCTGCAGCCGTGCATAGGGTGGAGCATCGAAGGCCGCGATGTGCCAGTAGGGCAAGAGTAGATTGACGACCATCCAGAGTACGACGAAGCCCAGGATGATGGCGGGGCAGGCGGGATGACCCAGGAAGAGGCTGGTTCGTTCGAGCAGCCGCTGCGAAGCGGTGATCCTTTCGCCTTCGCGGGCGTAGAAATCCCGGACGGCATCGATGTTCTGGCTGGTCTGGTCCACATCTACAGTCCGCGCCGGCGCCGTTGGCACATGAGCCGTCAATGCAGCACCGTTCCCGCAAACGTCCGAAAAAAGTCCACGACCAGAATCTGGGTCACGCCGCGCCGCCTTCCTCTATCCTGCCAGGCACGTATTGCCGCCCGCCGGCAATTGCAACTGGCACGTGCGGCGGCAGTTTCGCCGGTGCGCTCTTGGCCCTGAGCCACAATAGCGCGCCGCAGAACCCCAGGCCGTGCGATACCGAACGGATCGCGGAGGCTTTCGTATCGAGGCAACGCATCGCATCGCGGTTCCGGGATGGCAATTGCGCCCGGTTGGGACTGCTACGCGTAGCCCCGCCGCAGCAGCGACTCCAGTGTCGCCAGCGCGGCTTCGACGCTGAACTCGCCGCGCTCGATGGCGTCGAGCACAGCCTCTACCGGCCGCGTTTCGAACCGGGCCACCTCGCCGTCCTGGTTGACGACGCTCGTGCTGGCCGGCAGGTCGACGTCGAAGACATGCACCATCTCGGCCAGCGTGCCCTCCGCGATGGGCCGGCGCACGGGGATGCGGGCGCCCGGCGTGACCCGCATGCGCGAGATGTCGACACCGGCCTCCTCGTAGGCCTCGCGGGCCAGCGCGAGGCGCACGCTTTCGCCGCTCGCAATCATGCCGCCCGCAAGGTTGTCCCACATGCCCGGGTCGATGCGCTTGTGCGCGGCACGCTGTGCGACCACCAGGTGCCCGTCGGTGGTGTAGCCGTTCAGGTGCACGGAGTAGGTCGTGATGCCAAGGACACGCACCGCGCTGCGGTCTATCCACGCCAGAGCCGGCGCGTCCGGATCGGCGCGGATATCCAGGTTTTCGTCGCGCCAGGCACTGACTACGCCCAGTTCGAGGAGTCGAGCCGCCACGGCCTGGAGCCGCTCGGAGCGTGCGGCAATGTCGCGTTCAGCGCCGCGCAGTTGGAGCATCCCGTCGTGCAGCGTGAGGCCGTCCACGTCGCGGACCAGGCGGTCCGCCAGGCCAGGGTCAAGGCTGCCACAGGCCTGGCGCGCCACTACCAGGATGACGGCATCCGGCGCCGGCGCCAGGCGTGCCATGGCCAGAATTCGGGCCTGCAAGGACCGGATCCGGCCTGCCACGGCGGCTATTCCGGTCGCATGTGCGGAAACAGGATGACGTCGCGTATGTTCGCGACGTCGGCCAGCAGCATGACGAGGCGGTCGATGCCGACGCCGCAGCCGGCGGTAGGCGGCATGCCATATTCGAGCGCGCGGATGTAATCCGCGTCGTAATACATGGCCTCCTCGTCGCCCGCGTCCTTGGCCTCGACCTGGCGCTGGAAGCGCTCGGCCTGATCTTCCGGATCGTTGAGCTCCGAGAATCCGTTGGCCGTCTCACGCCCGGCAATGAACAATTCAAATCGCTCGGTGATCTGCGGATCGGCGTCGGAAGCCCGCGCCAGCGGCGACACCTCCGCCGGATAGTCGATGATGAAGGTGGGCTGCACGAGCCGCGATTCGGCCACTTCCTCGAACAGTGCGAGCTGGAGCGCGCCGGCACCGGCGGTTGCGGAAGGCTCGGCCCCGAGGCGGGCAAGTTCTGCACGCAACCACGCGGCGTCGTGCAGGGGACGCGATTCGTATTGTGGCGCCTGCGCCACGATGGCCTCGGTGACCCGCAGCCGGGCGAAGGGCTGGGCCAGGTCGATGGTCTGCCCCTGGTACTGGAGCGTGGCGCTGCCGGTACTGGCGATCGCCACGCTGCGCAGCAGCTTCTCGGTGAAATCCATCATCCAGCGCACATCGTGGTAGGCCGCATAGAACTCGAGCATCGTGAATTCGGGGTTGTGCCGCGGACTGATGCCTTCGTTGCGGAAATTGCGGTTGATCTCGAACACGCGCTCCATGCCGCCCACGACCAGCCGCTTGAGGTAGAGCTCGGGGGCGATGCGCAGGTACATGTCGATGTCCAGCGCATTATGGTGGGTGGCAAACGGCTTGGCCGCGGCGCCGCCCGGAATCACCTGCAACATGGGCGTCTCGACTTCGAGGAAGTCGTGCTCGACCAGGAACTGGCGCACCGCCGCTACCGCGCGGGCCCGGATCTGGAACGCGGTGCGGGTCGATTCATTGACGATGAGATCGACGTAGCGCATGCGGTGGCGCTGTTCCTGGTCGGCGAGGCCATGGAATTTGTCGGGCAGGGGGCGCAACGCCTTGGCCAGCAGCCGCAGCGTGCGGCACCGCACCGAGAGTTCACCGCGCCGGGTCTTGAAGAGCACGCCGGTGGCGGCGACGATATCGCCGATGTCCCAGTGGCGGAAGGCCTCGTGGGCCTGCGCACCCGCGTCCTCATCGTTGATGAAGAACTGGATGCGCCCCGAACCATCCTGGATGGTGGCAAAACTGGCCTTGCCCATCAGGCGTTTGAGCATGAGCCGGCCGGCAACGGCCACCTCGACGTGCTGCCCGGCCAGCGCCTCGCCGTCCGTGCCGTCATGGGCCGCATGCAGCGGGCCGGCAAGGTGCGTGCGCACGAAATCGTTGGGGAACGCCGGCCCCTGCGCCCGCAGGGCCGCCAGCTTGGCACGTCGCTCGGCAAATACCTGATTCTCGTCCGGCGCTTCCGGGGGCGGGTTCGCGTTGTTGTTCACGAAATTTCCTGTTGAGGGAGGCTGGCCTACACGCCCTGCTTGAGGCTGGCCGAAATGAAGTCGTCGAGGTCGCCATCGAGCACCCCCTGGGTGTTGCCGATCTCAACATTGGTGCGCAGGTCCTTGATGCGGGACTGGTCGAGCACGTACGAGCGGATCTGGTGGCCCCAGGCGATGTCGGTCTTGGAGGCTTCCAGCGCGTTTTGCTCGACCATGCGCTTGCGCATCTCCAGTTCGTACAGGCGCGACTTGAGCATGGCCATGCATTCGGCGCGGTTGCGGTGCTGCGAGCGGTCGTTCTGGCTCTGCACCACGGTATTAGTTGGCAGGTGCGTGATGCGCACTGCCGACTCGGTCTTGTTGACGTGCTGGCCGCCGGCGCCCGAGGCGCGATAGACATCGATCCGCAGGTCGGCCGGGTTGATGTCCACCTCGACCGTGTCGTCCACTTCCGGGTAGACGAATACGCTGGCAAAGGAGGTGTGGCGGCGCGCATTCGAGTCGAAGGGCGACTTGCGCACCAGGCGGTGCACGCCCGTCTCGGTGCGCAGCATGCCAAAGGCGTATGCGCCGGTTATCTTGATGGTGGCGCTCTTGATGCCGGCTACTTCGCCGGCCGACTCCTCGAGCAGCTCGGCCTTGAAATCCTTGCGCTCCGCATAGCGCAGGTACATGCGTTCGAGCATGGAAGCCCAGTCTTGCGCCTCGGTTCCCCCCGAGCCCGCCTGAACGTCCAGGAAGCAGTTGTTCGGGTCCAGCGGATTATTGAACATGCGCTGGAATTCGAGATCGGCGATCTGCCGGCCCAGTGACTGCACGTCTCCGCCGATGGACTGCAGCGTGGCATCGTCACCCTCGGCGCGCGTGAGCTCGAAGAGCTCGGCCGCGTCCGCCAGTTCCCCCGTGATCCGTCGCATGCGCGTGACCACGTCTTCGAGCAGCTTCTTTTCCTTGCCCAGTTCCTGCGAGCGCTTCTGGTCGCTCCAGACGTCGGGCGCCTCGAGCGCCTGCGCCAGTTCTACCAGCCGCTTTTCCTTGGCATCGACGTCAAAGGTACCTCCGCAGTTCGCCCAGGCGAACGTTGAGGTCGGCAAGAGTGGCGGCGATGTGATTGAGCTGTTCGGCTTCCATGGCGAATCCTGCGGGGGCGTGCAGCCCGGTGGCGCGGGCCGCAAGCGGGTTTGCGGTGGATTATCGGCGATCCGCGGCACGCGTTCCGTCCGGTGAACCCGCGATTATACGGTCGGGGGCGTCAGCGGCGCTCAATGGGTGAAGGCCCAGGACACCGCCGCGGTTGAGCGAGCTGGGCCCAGGCTCAGGCGCCGGTGTCGCCGACCTGGGCCTGCTGCTCGATGATGAGCGAGAGCCGGCGCTGGCCGCGAAATTCGTCGATGGTTGGCCGGTAGGCCAGCCGGACCCGTTGCGGCAGGCCCTGGACCCGCCGGAACCAGATCGCCGGCCAGCGCCTGCCGTCCAATTCGAGCGTGAGCTTGAGATGCGTGTCCTTCACGAGGCGCTGCTCGATTACCGTGAAATCATTGGCGAACAGCGGTTCGGCAAACCCCTGGCCCCAGACGATGCGGTCGGACGCCTCCACCAGCGAGTACGTGATTTCATCGGCGGCCAGGGCTCCGTCCACCGCAAGTGTCCGGGCGTAAAGGCTGGCATCGCTGGTCTCCCGGGCCGCCGCCTCGAACGCGTGGGTGAAATCGGCCAGGGCAGCCTCGGGGATGGTCAGGCCGGCGGCCATCGCATGTCCGCCAAAGCGTTCGATCAAGCCGGGATGGCGCTTGGTGACGCAGTCCAGGGTATCGCGCAGGTGCACGCCCTCGATCGAGCGGCCGGAACCGCGCAGCGTGTCGGCGCCAGCCCGCGCGAAGGCGATCGTGGGGCGGTGATGGCGCTCCTTGACCCGCGAGGCGATCAGGCCGACAACGCCCGGATGCCAGCCGTCGCGGAACATGGTGATCGTGCGTTGCCGGGCCATGGCGCCGGGGTTGCCCGCGAGCCCGCAGTCGCGCTCGGCTGCGTCAAGGTCGAACTGGGCATCGGCCTGCATGTCGGCTTCGATCTGCCGCCGCTCGCGATTGAGGGTATCCAGGCGCTGGGCGAGCACCAGCGCCTGGTCCGGGTCGTCGCAGAGCAGGCACTCGATTCCCTGGGTCATGTCCGTCAGGCGTCCCGCGGCATTGATGCGCGGCCCGATGGCAAAGCCCAGATCGGAGGCCCGTGCGACGCGCGGCTCGCGACCTGCCACCCGGAAAAGGGCTGCCAGGCCCGGCTGCATGGCGCCGCGGCGTATCCGCTCCAGGCCGGCCTGAACCAGGATGCGGTTGTTGCGGTCGAGGCCCACCAGGTCGGCCACCGTGCCCAGCGCAACCAGGTCCAGCAGGGTGTCCAGCCGCGGCTGGGTCGATTCATCGAAACGGCCGCGGTTACGCAGTTCGGCCCGCAGCTGCATGAGGACGTAGAACATGACGCCTACGCCCGCCAGATTCTTCGAATCGAAACTGCAGCCGGGCTGGTTCGGATTGACGATAGCCCGGGCCGCCGGCAGCCGGTCCGCCGGCAGATGGTGATCGGTGATGAGCACGCCGATGCCCAGCGCGTTGGCGCGTGCCACCCCCTCGATGCTGGCGATGCCGTTGTCGACGGTGATGATGAGATCGGGCTGGCTGCGCGCCGCAAGGTCGACGATTTCCGGGGTGAGGCCGTAGCCGTATTCGAAGCGGTTGGGGACGAGGTAGGAAACCTGGCCACCCATCAGGCGCAGGCCGCGCACGGCCACGGCGCAGGCGGTTGCGCCGTCGCAATCGTAATCGGCCACGACAAGCAGCCGCTGCTGCCCGGCGATGGCATCGGCCAGCAGGCGAGCCGCGGCGTCCAGCTGGTGCATGGTGCTCGGGGCCTGCATCTGCCGCGTGGACAGCGCAAGGTCGGCCTCGCCGCCGATGCCGCGGGCGGCCAGGGCGCGCGCCAGCGGTGCGGGAACGCCCAGGGCCTGCAGCCGTCGTGCCGTGGCCGCGTCGAAGTCGCGGGTACGAAAGACTGCGCTCATGCCGCAAGTGCACCGCTGGCGCGGCTTGCGGGCTTCCGAGCCGTCGGCGTATCCGCCAGGAACCGCTGTAGCAGTGCACCTGGAGCGTGTGCGCCAAAGCGAAACCGGCGCCACCAGTGCGTCTGCAGCGGCAGCGTGACGGTGCGCGTCGTGGCGCTGCCGCAAAGCACGAGATCAAACCGGGTTGCGCCGGCGGCACGCGCTGCCGCCAGATCAGAACCGATGCGCGCGTCAATCAGGGGCAGCTGCGCCAGCCAGCTTTCCCAGGCCTGGTGTGCATGGGCGTTGAAAAGTGCGCGGCAGATCGAAAGCGTGGCGGGGCGAGCGGGTGCCTGCACCGCATCGGCGCAACGATCCGCGGCGTCCATCCAGCCGCGCAGCACCGTGGCTTCCGCGGGCGCGTCGTCCGCAAGCAGGGCGTATTGCGCCGCCCGACCCAGGTGTTGCCATACGCCGCCGCCATGGACCCACAGCGCGTTGGCGGTGCGCAGGCCGGACGTTTCGCGAGCATCGTTGGTATTGCTGGCATGCCAGCTCATCTGGATTTCGTTGCCCAGCACCCGCCAGCGGCGGGCATCGGCTCCGGTGGGCAGGCGATCTTGTACCGATTGACCGAGCACCGCATCGAGCGACCACGTCCTGAGGTCCAGTGGCCGGGGAGACAGCAGGAACCAGCGGCCGCCACGTACGGCGATGCGCAGGCGCGGGGCGAGGGCGGCCGGGCTGACGCATGCCTCGGCGGCAAGGACGGCATTGGCGCGGTCGAGGAGTTCGGCCGATTCCGGTGCAAGCAGCGGCGCGCCAGCCAGATCCGTGACCATGAAGTGATCCCGGGCGATGGCCATGTGGACCGGATCGCAGTGGGCGATCCAGACGCCGGAATCGTCTGCGCCGCCCGGCCGGTGCGCGCCGCCGCCGGTGCCGTGGGGCGATACGACGCGCCAGGCGTAGGGCGCCGTCGGCAAATCCTCGGCATCAGGTACGAAGCGGCTTGCCAGCCACTGCCAGTGCGCCGCCTGGCTTGCCGCAACACCGTGCGTGTCGGCAATATCTTCATCTGCGCGCGCGGGCAATGGCCGCGCCAGAGCCAAATGGGCGGCCAGCACGGGCGCGTGCATGTGGCGGGTCAGTTCGGGCGCCAGCGCCGGCGGCAGCAGGGCACCCGGGATGAGGAGCGTCCAGTTCATGGCGGCAGTGTAATGCGCGCTCCAGCGCGCTTTGCGTTCGCCTTCGCCAGGTCCGGAGCGTGCGGCCACGGGTCGGGCGTTGCGCGCCGTTACGGGGCTGGCAATTGCAACAAACCGCTACGATGGGTGCCTGCCGTTGCATTTGGATACCGGATGGCCGCGTCGGGATGCGCGCGGGGGGCCGGTCTTCGCTAAGGTGGCGCCATGCACACCGTCGGTTTTTCTTCCTGGTCTTCGCCATGGCGGTTTCCCGCCATGCCACTGTGGTGCCTGGGCCTTTTGTCGGCCTGTGCAAGCGCGCCGGGTTCTGATGCGGGCCCCGCGCCGGCTCCTCCCGTGGTTTCCGGAGCGGCGCTCGCACCGGTCCCGCTGCTCGACCGCCTTTCCTGGGGCGCCAACAGTGCGGATTACGAGCGGATACGTGCCGAAGGAGCCCAGCGCTGGTTGCAGGAACAATTGCAGGCGGATCCCGCGGCGCCTCTGCCGGCATCCGTAAATGAGCAGATTGCGGACATGACGATAAGCCGCCAGCCGGTTGCCCGGCTGGTCATCGGCCTGGAGAGCCAGCGCAAGAGTGCCGACGCCGTGCCCGACGAGGAGGCCCGCAAGGCCGCGCAGCACGACTACCAGCTCGAGCTCAACCGGCTGGCGCGCGAGGCCGCCACGCGCAGCCTGTTGCGCGACCTGTACTCGCCCAAGCAGTTGCAGGAGCAGCTGACCTGGTTCTGGGTGAATCACTTCAGCGTGCACCAGAACAAGCACATGATCCGTGCCATGGTGGGCGACTACGAAGACCAATTGCGCGCCCACGCCCTGGGCCGCTTCCGCGACCTGCTGGCTGCAAGCGCACGCCATCCGGCCATGCTCGCCTACCTGGATAACGCGCAGAACGCGGTCAAGCACGTCAATGAAAACTACGCGCGCGAACTGCTGGAGCTGCATACCCTTGGCGTTGACGGCGGCTACACGCAGCGCGACGTTCAGGAACTGGCCCGGGTGCTGACGGGCTTCGGCATCAACAACAGCGATCCTGCGGCGACGCAAGCGCCCAAGCTCAAGCGCGAGCTGGCCGGCCAGTACCTGCGCGATGGACTTTTCGAATTCAACCCCAACCGCCACGACTACGGCGACAAGCAGCTGCTGGGGCACACCATTGCCGGTCGCGGCGCCGCCGAGCTCGACGAAGTACTGGACCTGCTGAGCCGCCATCCGGCGACGGCGCGCACGATCAGCCGCAAGCTGGCGCGCTTCCTGGTGGCCGACGAACCGGCGCCGGCGCTGGTCGATGCCATGGCCCGCGAATTCCAGCGCACCGATGGCAGCATTGCGGCGGTTCTGCGGGTGGCCATCGGGTCGCCGGCCTTTGCGCAGTCCCTGCACGGCAAATTCAAGGATCCGGTGCATTACGTGGTCTCGGCCGTGCGCCTCGCCTATGACAGCAGGCCCATCGTCAACGCGGGTCCCATGGTGAACTGGCTCAATCGTCTCGGCGAGGCACCGTACAGCCACCAGACCCCCGACGGCTATTCACTGGCCGAATCTGCCTGGAGCGGTCCCGGCCAATTGGCAGTGCGATTCGAGATCGCCAAGGCCATAGGCTCGGGCAGCGCCGGCCTGTTCAAGACCGATGGTCCCAACCCCTCCGAGCGGCCGGCGTTCCCCCAGCTGGCCAATGCCCTGTACTACCAGAGCACGCAGGCGAGCCTTGCGCCGGCCACGCGGCAGGCGCTCGATCAAGCGCAGTCGCCCCAGGAGTGGAACCTGCTGTTGTTGAGTTCCCCGGAATTCATGATGCGCTAGCGGCCGCGCCTGCCGAGCCGGCGGGCGGTCCGCAAACCCAGGAGCCGATATGCAACGACGTACCATACTGCGCACTATGGCGGCCCTGCCGCTGGCGACGTGCTCATTTGGCGCCTGGGCCGCCCCCGCGGCCGGTTCCAAATTCCTGCTGGTCTTCCTTCGCGGCGGCCTCGATACCGCCAGCGTGCTGGTGCCCATTGCATCCGAGTTCTACTACCGCGTGCGCCCCGATATCGCAATTGCCCGTCCCGGTTCGCTGCCGGATGCGGCGCTGGCGCTCGATACAAGCTGGGGACTGCACCCGGCACTGGGCGACACCCTGCTGCCGCTTTATCAGCGCAAGGAACTGGCCTTCGTGGCATTTGCGGGAACGGACGATGCTTCGCGCAGCCACTTCGAGACCCAGGACAGCATGGAAATGGGCCAGCCGTTGACGGGGCCGCGTGATTTCGCTTCGGGGTTTCTCAATCGACTGGTCGAAACCCTCGGCGGTTCGTCGGGCGGCGCGGCCGGCGGCGCCGTCAATCCCATCGCCTTTACCGATCAGCTTCCGCTGGTCATGCGTGGCGGCCAGCACATCGGCAACGTGGCGCTGCAATCGGTGGGCAAGGCCGTCATCGATGCGCGGCAGCGCGATCTCATCGCCGGCATGTATGCGCCGACGCGCTTCTCGGTGCCGGTCGGGGAGGGCTTCGCCGTCCGCGAGGAAATCATGAAGGATCTGGCCGACGAAATGGACAGTGCCAGCCGCGGCGCCATCACCACCAAGGGGTTCGAGCGCGATGCCCAGCGCGTGGGCAAGCTGATGCGCGAAAAATTCGACCTGGGCTTCATCGACGTGGGCGGCTGGGATACCCATGTCGGGCAGGGCGCGGCCAAGGGCTACCTGGCCACTCGTCTGGCAGAACTGGGCAAGGGCCTCGCGGCCTTTGCCGCCACCATGGGGCCGGCGTGGCGCGACACCACCGTGGTGGTCATGAGCGAATTCGGGCGCACCCTGCGCCAGAACGGCAACCACGGCACCGACCACGGCCATGGCACGGCGTATATGGTCCTGGGCGGGGCCGTGCGCGGCGGCCGTGTGGCCGGGGAGCAGCGGGTAATCACCGAGGCGAATCTGTTCCAGAACCGCGACCTTCCGGTGCTCAACGAATACCGCGGCGTGCTGGGGGCGCTCTTCGCGCGCCAGTACGGGCTATCGGCACGCGCCATCGATCGGGTCTTTCCCGGCGCGCAGCCGCGCGACCTGCAACTGGCCTGAAGGGCGGCGCCAGCCGCCCCGCCATAGCCGAGCAAGGCCGGCTGGGCCGGACGTGCTCGGCGACGGCGGGCGTTTCTATAGAATCCGGCCACAACGACGCGCCGCGGGGCGCCGTTTTTCCGACAGGCCAGCGCCGCCGTGAATATTGCCTACGAAGTGCTGATCGGCCTGCGCTACACGCGGGCCGGGCGCCGCGTGCGTCGACGCAATGCGTTCATCTCGTTCATATCGGCCGCATCCATGGCCGGCATTGCGCTGGGCGTCATGGCGCTGATCGTGGTGCTGAGCGTGATGAACGGCTTCCAGCACGAGGTCCGCGATCGCATGCTCTCGGTTCTGCCGCACATCCAGATCCAGTCCGAGAGCGGCACCATCGGCGACTGGCGGACCCTGGTGGGGACCATGCGCGCCACGCCCGGTGTGCTGGCGGCAGCTCCCGTGCTCGAATCGCAGGCGATGTTCGTGCGCGACGGCGCGGTTCGCGGGTCCGTGGTGGAGGGCGTGGATCCGGAACTCGAGCCCGCCGTATCGGAAGTGCTGCGGCACCTGCACGGTGCGCCGATCACGGACCTGAAGGACGGCGGTTTCGGCATTGTTCTGGGCGTGGATCTGGCCCGTTCCCTCGGTGTCGGGCCGGGCGATCCGGTGACCCTCGTTGCGCCCGAGGGCAGCTTCACGCCGGCGGGCGTGCTGCCCCGGGTGAAGCAGTTCCGGGTCATCGCCACCTTCGAGTCCGACCATTATGAGTACGACAGCGCGCTGGCTGTCATAAACCTGGCCGACGCGCAGCGCGTGTTTCGCCAGGATGGGCCCAATGCCGTGCGGCTGCGCATCGCCGACATGCAGGGTGCCCCGCAGATGGCGCAGCGCCTTTCGGCGACCCTGGGTGGCGACCTGTGGGCGCGCGACTGGACGAGCCAGAACAAGGTCTGGTTTGCAGCAGTCAAGGTGGAAAAGCGCATGATGCTGCTGATCCTGACGCTCATCGTGGCGGTCGCGGCGTTCAATCTCGTGTCCACGCTGGTCATGACCGTCACGGAAAAACAGTCCGACATCGCCATCCTGCGCACCCTCGGGGCCAGCCCGCGCAGCATCATGGCCATCTTCATCCTCCAGGGCGGACTGATCGGCATCCTTGGAACCCTGCTGGGGGTGGGGGGCGGCCTGCTGCTGGCCTGCAATCTCGATGTGCTCGTGCCGGCGATCGAACGCACGTTCGGCGTGCACTTTCTTGACCCGTCGATCTATTTCATCAGTGCCTTGCCCTCCGATCCGCAGGCTGCGGACATCGTGCCCATTGCGCTCATATCCCTGCTGCTGTCGCTCGCTGCCACGCTCTATCCGAGCTGGCGTGCCTCGCGTGTCCAGCCGGCCCAGGCCCTGCGCTATGACTGATCCGGCGCAGTCGGCCAGCAGCCCACCGGCCGGGCAACTGGTGGTCGCGGCGCGGGACGTGATGAAGTCCTACCGGGACGACGGGCTTGGCGTCGACGTGCTGCGCGGCGTCAGCCTGGATGTGCATGCCGGCGAAGTGCTTGCGGTCGTCGGCGCATCGGGATCGGGCAAGAGCACGCTGTTGCACTGCCTGGGCGGCCTGGACGGCATCGACAGCGGTTCGATCAGCATTGGCGGGCGCGATCTGGCCCGCCTGAACGAGATCGAGCGCGGCGCGCTGCGCAATCGCTCGCTGGGGTTCGTCTACCAGTTCCATCACCTGCTGCCGGAATTCTCCGCGCTCGATAACGTCGCCATGCCCCTGGCCATTCGGCGCGACGCACCCGCCCTGCGCCGCGAACGGGCCGCCGCTACGCTAACGGCTGTCGGGCTGGGGCACCGGCTCAACCACTTTCCTGCGGAACTCTCCGGCGGCGAGCGCCAGCGCACCGCCATTGCCCGGGCCATCGTCACTGCGCCGGCCTGCATACTGGCCGATGAACCTACGGGCAATCTGGACCGCGAGACCGCGCATGGCGTCTTCGACCAGCTGCTGGGCCTTGCGCGCACGCTCGGTACTGCCGTCGTGATCGTGACCCACGATGCCGAGCTTGCGTCGCGCTGCGACCGCATCCTGCGGCTGGTCGACGGCCGCACCTGAGCGCGCCCGGCGCGCCAGCCGTTACCGGCAACGGTGCGCACGGGCGCGGCGGCTGCCACTAGACTGCCGCCATGTGGATCGATACCCATTGCCATCTTGACGCCGCGGAGTTCGCCGCCGACCGTGACGCCGTGGTGGCGCGCGCGACCGCCGCGGGCGTTCACATGGCCGTACTGCCTGCGGTGGATGTAGCCGGGTTTGCCGCCGTGGCCGCCTGCGCCCACCGCTATGGCTATGCCTACGCGCTGGGCATACATCCGCTTGCGGTGCCCCGGGCGCAGCCGGAGCACCTGGAGCAGTTGCGCGCGGCGGTCGCTGTTGCGCTGTCCGATGCACGCTTTGTCGGCATCGGCGAAATCGGCCTCGACTTCATGAACGGCACTGCCAACTGCCCTCTGCAGGAGCACTTTTATTCCGAGCAATTGCGCATCGCCGCGCAATTCCAGCTGCCGGTCATCGTGCACGTGCGCCGCTCCGCCGACCGGCTGCTCTACCATCTGCGGCGCAGAGGCGTGCAGGGCGGCATCGTGCACGCCTTCAATGGTTCCCAAGCGCAGGCGCAGGGTTTTCTCAACCTGGGCCTGCGTCTGGGTTTTGGCGGATCTGCCACCTACGACGGCTCTCTGCGCATCCGGGGATTTGCGGCACGCCTGCCCGAGCATGCGCTCGTTCTGGAGACCGACGCCCCCGATATTCCCCCCCAGTGGTTGCGCGACGGCGGCACCGTGCTGCGCAATGAATCGGCGCAATTGCCACGCATCGCCGGGGTCATTGCCGGTCTGCGGGGCGTGAGCACGGCCGAGCTTGCCCAGCAGACCACGCGCAACGCCCACGCGGCGCTGCCGCGCCTCGCGCACCTCTAAAATTCCGCCGCGGACATGCCGCTGGTGCCACTGAGCCTGGCGGCCTTCGTCGCTGGTGACCTTCTGGTGCAGCAATGGGCGGCGCTTCCGCCGCCGCAGGTATTCGTGCTGGCCGGGTTCCTTGCGCTGCTACCGGTCGCCCTGGCCGCAAGGCTTTATTCGCATCGGCTCAGCCGTCGCCGCATGGCGGCAACGGTGCTTGCCGGTGCAGCAAGCCTGGTGCTCGGCGTTGCGCTCACCGGCTTGCGCGCCGACGCCCGCCTGGCAGACGCGCTGTCGTTTGCCGATGAAGGCCGCGATATCCGCGTCCAAGGCGTGGTTGCCACCCTGCCTGCGGCATTTGACGGCGGATTGCGGTTTACCGCCAATATCGAGCAGGTCCTCCCGGCGACCGATTCCGCTGCCGCATTCGCGGTTCCCAATCACGTGGCCCTGACGTGGTACGGCGCCGGTTCGCCGGGCACGCCTGCAATACTGCCCGCGCAACGCTGGGAGTGGACGCTGCGGATGCATCGTCCGCACGCTTCGGTCAATCCCGCCGGCTTCGATGCCGAGGCCTGGATGTTCGAGCAGGACGTCCGCGCCCAGGCAAGCGTGCGAACCGGCGCCCACGAAGCGCCGCCGCGACTGCTCGCGGAGCGGGTATGGCAGTTCAATCCCCTCGTCGATCGCGCGCGTGCCGAACTGCGCGAACGGCTTCAGAAACTGCTCCAGGGGCGCCGCTACGCGAGCGTGATCGTTGCCCTCGTCATGGGCGACCAGGGAGGCATCGGCGAAGACGACTGGGCGCTGTTCAATCGCACGGGCATATCCCACCTTGTCAGCATTTCGGGGCTGCACATCACCATGATTGCGGCCCTGGCAGCCCTGCTGGCCGGCGTGCTGTGGAGGCGCAGTCCGCACCTGCTGCGGCTTGCCACCGTGCCCGTTGTGCGTGCCGTGGCGGCCATCGTCGGCGCCCTGGCGTACTGCCTGCTTGCCGGGTGGGGCGTGCCCGCCCAGCGGACCCTGCTGATGCTCAGCGTCGTGGCGCTGGGCCGATGCTGGCGCGCGCAACTGGGCGCCGCGGCCATACTGGCGTGGGCGGCGGTATTGGTGTGCCTCTGGGACCCGTGGGCCGTGCTAGCTGCCGGCTTCTGGCTGTCCTTCGGTGCGGTAGCCTGCATCTTTCTCGTCTCCAGTGGCGTTGTCGCGCCGCCCCCGGGCTGGAGAAATGCGCTGCGCGAGGGCGTGCGCATCCAGGCAGCCATTACCGTCGGGCAGGTGCCGCTCACCCTGGCAATCTTCGGCCAGGTTTCACTTGTGGCTCCCGCGGCCAACGCCGTGGCCATCCCCCTGGTCAGTTACGTGGTTGCGCCGCTGGCCCTGGTAGGCGCTGCCCTGGCCGCTTGTGGCGACATGCCCGCCGGTGCTGCCAGCCTTCTGCTCGCGGCCGCCGAGTCCGTGTTTGGCGTTCTCGCCCTCATCCTGCAGTGGCTCACGGCGCCGCAATGGTCCTGGATCGCCCTGCCGCTGCCGCCCGCCGGCGTGCTGGCCGTGGCGGCGGCCGGCTCCGCGTGGTTGCTCGCGCCGCGTGGCTGGCCGATGCGCTGGCTTGGACTCTGCGGTCTCCTGCCGCTTTTCGTCTGGCCGGTACAACGCCCGGCGGCAGGCGAGCTTTGGGTGAGCGCACTGGACGTTGGGCAGGGCATGGCTGTCGTGCTCGAAACCGCCGATCACGTCGTGGTGTTCGATACCGGGCCGCGATATTCGGCTGACGCCGATGCGGGCAGCCGCGTCCTTGTTCCCTATCTGCGCGCCCGCGGCCTCAACCATGTGGATACCCTGATCGTTTCGCATCCGGACATCGACCACGCGGGCGGTGCGCGATCCGTGCTGCGCATGCTCAGCGTGGACCTGGTCTGGACATCCATCGCGCCGGGGCATCGCCTGCTGGGCGGCACGCCGCGCCTGATGCGCTGCGAGGCCGGCCAGCGGCTCGCACTGGGCGAGTTGTCCCTGGAAATGCTCCACCCGGACACGGCACTCTATGAACAGGCCCGCGCCAGCACGAACGCCCGCAGTTGTGTCGTTCTGGCGAGCGTGGGCGCGCATCGCGTGCTGCTCACCGGTGACATCCCGGCGCGCCAGGAGCAGCAGATGATCGCACGCGCCCTGGCCACCGGCCGGAGCTTGCGCGTGTCGCTCATGCTGGCGCCGCACCACGGCAGCCACAGTTCATCGAGCGCGGCGCTGATCACCGCAACGGCGCCGCAATGGGTCTCCATGCAGCTTGGCTACCGCAACCGCTATGGCCATCCCCATGCCGCGGTGCTGGAGCGCTATCGCGCGCAAGGCGCCGTCATCACGCGCTCCGACGAAAACGGCGCCGTGCAGTGGCGGTTTACCGATGCCGGAACCGCGGTGGAGCGCTGGCGCCGGGACCACGCCCGGTACTGGTTCAATCAGCCTGCCGAGGCCGACGCGCCCGTTGCCGACCCGGTCATCCGGCCTGCAGGGACGGCCCCTGCGTTGCCGCAGGCCCGTGGCATGTCGGCACCCGACCGGGGATAATCAACACAGATAGCAAACCCATTCCAGGAAAGCACCGATGATCGAACCCCAGTTGGGAGCCGTGCAGTGCCTGAGTCCGGGCGGCCTGCACACCATGCGCTATGTGGAGTGGGGCGACCCGCACAATCCGCGCGTGCTCCTGTGTGTGCACGGGCTGGCCCGTACCGGCCGCGACTTCGATCGGCTTGCGCGAGTCCTGGCCGCGGACTGGCGGGTGGTCTGTCCGGATATCGCCGGTCGCGGACGCAGCGACTGGCTGCGCGACCCGGCCCATTACCAGATCAGCCAGTATGCCGCAGACATCGTCACGCTCATTGCTCGGCTCAAGGTCGAAAAGCTGGCCTGGCTGGGAACGTCCATGGGCGGCCTGATCGGCATCGGACTTGCCGGACTGCCGGATTCTCCCATCAATCGCCTCATACTCAACGATGTGGGGCCTCACCTGGAGGTGGGTGGCCTGCTGCGCATAGGCGCGTACGTGGGCCAGCCGGTGCGCTTCGAAACGCTGGATGCAGCCATCGCATACAACCGGTCGATCGCCTCGGGCTTCGGCCTGCGCACCGATGCCGAGTGGCGCGAACTCACCGCGTCGGCGCTGCGGCCCGACGGTGATGGCTTTGTCCTGCACTACGACCCCGCCATAGCCGTCCCGCTGCGCGCCCTCACGCCCGAAGGCGTTGGGGCCGCCGAGCAAATGCTCTGGCACCTGTACGACGGCATCGGCTGCCCCACGCTGCTGTTGCGCGGTGAAACCTCCGACCTGCTAAGTGCCGAATCGGCCGCGCTGATGTGCGGCAGGGGCCCGCATCCGCGCCTGATCACCGTGCCTGGTGTAGGCCACGCGCCCATGTTCTTCGATCCCGCCCAGATCGAGATCGTCCGCGAATTTATCGGTCAATCCTGAGTCCGGCAGCCGTCGCTCCGCCGCGCTCAGGCCAATTGTCGCGTGCCGGCATTGCCCGGCGGCACGGCATCGAGCCGGTAGAACCGCGTGAGCAGGCCGTGCCATTGCGGAAACGCCGCTTCCAGCGGAGCGGGCGCCACAAACAGGGCCTCGCTCGACACGGCGAAGAATTCCGCCGGATCGGTGGCCGCGTACGGATCCAGCGGCAGTCGCGCATAGATGCGGTCGGCAGCTGCCGATTCCGGATCCATGTCGCCGGGCATTTCGTTCTCGAGGAGGTCCAGCTCCTCACAAAAGCGTGCGTAGGCGTCCTGCATCACCGCGTTCCAGTGCGCGGCGCCGATGCCCGGGTGCAGGCGCCGGTCCAGGGGCGGGTTGCCGTTCGCCGTGCCATCGAGCAGGTCCAGTGTGTGCGCAAATTCATGGATCACCACATTGCCAGCCGGAGCGCGTTGTGGGCCATCGGCCACGGCGCCGTGCCGTTCATCCGCCGGCAGGCTGTCTTCCCAGGAGAGCACCACCGGACCGCCATCCCAGGCCTCGCCCGCCAGCGCCGCGTCATATTCCTGTTCGAGCCCGATTTCATCCTGGATCCGGCGCCGTACGCGAAAACGCGCCGGGTAGACCACGATACCGCGCCAGCCGCGATACCAGCCCAGGCCGAGGCGCAGTATGGGCAGGCACGCCTGCGCAGCGATATGCAGCTCCATATCGGCGGTGAGCACCAGCCCCGCTGCGGCCGCCATGCTTTTGCTTCGCAGGAATTGCCCGCAGAGCGTGCGCAAGCCGTCCTGTTCCGGTGCGCAAAGGCGCAGCAATGGCGGGAAGCGGTGCAACTGGGCCTCCCAGAGCTGCTGCGGGATCTTGGCCGCGCGGGGCGCCAGAAATCGACGTAGGTTATTGAACAAGGTAATAGGCCACGGACGCTTTTGCGTAGCGTACCGGACTAAACTTCCTGCGCATGAACACGCCACTGGCTGATGCCGGGCCGCACGCGGCGGTCACCGATCCGGAACAGGCACGCAAGCTCGTATTTCCGCTCTACGCGGACCGGGTGCTGGAGACCGGCGAGCCCCTGTGCGATCACGCGCAGGCCATGGCGACCATCGTGGGTGCGGTACGTCCCGACCAGGATCTGGTGGCCGCCGCGTACCTTTTTGCCGTGCATGACGTCGTACGCGACGCCGACCGCTGGCTGCGCAGCCATTTCGGTGCCTCGGTTGCGCAGCTGGTGGCGGACCTGCGCCAATTGCGCCATCTTTCCGATTCCGTGCGCAATCGCATGCGCGCCGCCGGACGAAACCCCGCGGCTGCCCCCGAGAGCCAGGATGAGGCGCTGCGGCGCATGTTGCTGGCCATGGTCAATGACATGCGCGTGGTCCTGCTGCGGCTGGGATCGCGGCTGCAAACCCTGCGCTATCTGGCAGCGCGGCGCGTGGCCGGCGTGGAAGACTACGCGCGCGAAACCCGTGCACTGTATGCACCGCTGGCCAATCGCCTGGGCATCTGGCAGTTCAAGTGGGAACTCGAGGACCTTGCGCTGCGGTTTCTTGAACCCGAGGCCTACCAGCGCGTGGCGCGGCTGCTCGAGGAGAAGCGCGGCCAGCGCGAGGAGCGCGTGCAGTCGGCGGTAACCGAACTTGAAGCGGCGCTGCGGGGCGCCGGAATCGACGCGGTCGTGAGCGGCCGGCCCAAGCATATCGCGAGCATCGCCGCCAAGATGAGCGCCAAGGCGCTGGAGTTCGAGCAGATCTTCGACCAGCGCGCGCTTCGCGTCGTCGTCGAGCGCATTTCCGAATGTTACGAGGTGCTCGATCTGGTCCATCGCCTCTGGCGGCCGATCGAAGGCGAATTCGACGACTACATCGCCAGGCCCAAGGCCAACGGTTATCGGTCCCTGCACACCGTCGTTGCCGATGGCGATGGCCGGCCGCTGGAGATCCAGATCCGCACCCGCGCCATGCACGAGCAGGCAGAACTCGGGGTGGCCGCGCACTGGCGCTACAAGGAGGCGGCAGGCGACGATCGCGCCGAATCCGAGAAGATCGCCTGGCTGCGCCGGCTGCTCGACTGGCAGCGAGAGGTTGATCCGGGCGAGCGGCCCGAGGCTGCCGACCGGGTCTACGCGCTGACGCCGCAGGGCCGTGTCGTCGAACTGCCGCAGCGTGCCACCGCGATCGATTTTGCCTATCACATCCACACGGAGCTCGGACATCGTTGCCGCGGCGCACGCGTCAACGGTGCGCTGGTGTCACTGAACACGCCTCTGCGCACCGGTCAGACGGTAGAGATCATCAGCGCGCGCACGGGGGGCCCAAGCCGCGACTGGCTCAATCCCGAACTCGGCTTCCTCGCGGGGGCCCGGGCCCGCGCCAAGGTGCGCCAGTGGTTCAACGCGCAGGAATACGAGCAGTCCGTCGCCGCGGGCCGCGACCTGATAGCCCGCGAGCTGCAGCGCCTCGGACGCACGGCCGTGGCGCACGAGGACCTGGCCCGCCGTCTGGGATTTGCCTCCACCGAGGAACTGTGTGCCGCCGCCACCAAGGACGAGTTCAGCTTGCGCAGCATCGAGCAGGTGCTGGCCGAACCCGCGGCCGCGCCGGCCGCGGTGCCGATGGTTCTGGACAAACCCCGCCATGCCGCCAGCACGGGGCGTGGCTCCGTGCTGGTCGTCGGGGTCGACTCCCTGCTCACCTCGCTGGCACGCTGCTGCCGCCCCATACCCCCCGATGCCATTATCGGGTTCGTAACGCGGGGACGCGGCATATCGGTGCATCGGGGCAACTGCGCGAACGCCCGTGGGCTGATCGAGCGTCAGCCGGAGCGGCTGATCGAAGTCCAGTGGGAGGGCGGTGGCGGCCGCGATGCCGCGTCGTACCCGGTGGAAGTGCTGGTGCTGGCCAGCGACCGACAGGGGCTGCTCCGAGATATCAGCGAGGTGTTTGCTCGCGAGAAGCTCAATGTGATCGGTGTCAATACGCATTCCCACCGCGACCAGGCGGAGATGAGCTTCACGATCGAGGTGCCCGACGGGGCCGTGCTGCGCCGGTCGCTGGGGCAGCTGGCGGAAGTGAAGGGGGTGTTGGTTGCACGGCGCAAGTAGTCCGTTTTGCTGCGGCCTTCGCCCGAGACCGCTCTCCCCAGCGGGAGCGGCAACGTAGCCGGAACCCGATTCACACTCTCGCCCGCCTGCGGGAGGCAGGGCCGGGGCGAGGGATCAAAAAGGAGCGAGGTAGATCCTGCCGTCATCGGGCTTTTGGCTGGCCGCCCGCGCCACAGGCGCAAACAGCCACCGAAGCACCCACGTCCAGCCGTCGTCGCCGGACCGGCGGCGCGCTGCGTGCCCCTTAGGCCGTTGCCGCTTCACCCTGCGCCGCCAGTAGGTCAAAGTGCCGTGCGTAGCGCGGCTGGATGCTGTCCAGTGACAGCCAGATGAGGAAGTCTGCGCTATTGAAGTCAGGATCCCAGGCCGGTTCGCCGCAAATCTTCGCGCCCAGGCGCAGATATCCCTTGATCAACGGCGGCATTTCCACGGTGGCCGGGCGCGCGATCCGCTCATGCGGGAAGGGCAGGTGCGGGAAAACGCGATATTCCGGCGGTGCAAGGTACGCCTGGAGCTTGTCGCGCAGCCCCGCGGCTTGCATGCCGCCATCGGCCAGGGGCGCACTGGCGCAGCCGATCAGGTGGCGGTAATTGCCCTTGCGCATGTACTGCGCCAGTCCTGCCCAGAGCATCAGGATGGCCGAACCAGTGCGGTGGTCCGGTGCCACGCAGGAGCGCCCTACCTCGATCAGCGAGGAGCGCAGGTTGCCCAGCCGTGCAAGATCGAATTCGGCGTCCGAGTACAGGCGGCCGATCTGCTCGCGGCGGTGGGGCGGCAGGATGCGGTACGTGCCGACGACGCGACCGGACTCGGCCTCGCGCACGAGCAAATGGTCGCAATACATGTCGAATTCGTCATGATCGACCGATTCTATGGTGTTGCCCAGCTTTGCCCCCATTTCCTGGGCAAAGACGCTGTAACGCAGCCGCTGCGCCTCTTCAAGGTCTGCCGAACTGCGCGCCATTCCGACACGCAATGCCGTGCCAGTGGCGCTGCGCAGGTCGGAAACCGGCATTGCTGCCTGGGAACCGGGGATCGCGCTATTGGATTCGAGCATCGTTGGTATCTCAGGATGTTTGGTGGTCATGAGAATATTTCCGTCCCTTTACAGGGATGTGAATGCCGCATTACGCGACCGTGACGATAACTCTATTCAAGATATACCCGGGCGGCCGATTTCCCGATGTGCCGTAGCGCACATTACGCCGCATCGTGCCGCGCCGCCGGCGGCTGCCAGCAGTGGGGCGCGGAGCATCGTGTATCATCCCGCAGTTGCAGGAGGCGCGTAGCTCAGCTGGTTAGAGCACCACCTTGACATGGTGGGGGTCGTTGGTTCGAGTCCAATCGCGC
>Ga0209698_10001482_pt1 | contig 27033 bp, 17 predicted proteins | sample LitLauG_LLR_2012_FD_187203 | JGI IMG/M metagenome (GOLD analysis project Ga0209698, IMG submission 187203) | Freshwater sediment microbial communities from Pennsylvania, USA - Little Laurel Run_MetaG_LLR_2012 (SPAdes) (version 2) | ecosystem: Environmental > Aquatic > Freshwater > Creek >... | reverse complement strand
GATGGCAAACGTCGCTGCGATCTGCTGCGCGCTCACCACATTCACATTGCTCACCGTCACTCCGGGATTACTCACATTCACCGTCGCCCCGGAAATGAATCCCGTCCCTGTCAGTACCACCGGCACGCTCGTACCCGGCGCTCCGCTCGACGGGCTGATTGAAGTCAGCGTCGGTGCCCCCTCGGTCACAGTAAAGGTGACAGGCGCAGTAATACCTCCGGAGGTGGTCACGGTAACATTGCTGGAGCCGAGGGGTGAGTTAGCCCCAATCAGAAGCGTAGCGGTGATCTGCGTCGCGCTCGCCACATTAACATTGATCAGACCCACCCCGCTAATATTGACGTTCACGCTTGCTCCGGAGATGAAGTTCGTGCCGGTCAGCGTCACCGGAACAATGGTTCCCCGTGCACCGCTGTTGGGGCTGATCGAGACGAGAGTAGGAGGCGCAGCGTTGATCGTCAGCGCCAGACTCGCTGTTGCTGTATTGCTGCTTGAATCAGTCACCTTGAACTGCGGATTGTAGCTGCCTTGGCTGCCAGTTGCGGGTGTTCCATTCAGTACGCCAGCCGCATTAAGCCCCATCCCATACGGCAGTCCAGTGGCAGACCAAGTATAGCCTCCTGTTCCCCCGCTTGCAGTAAATATCACAGGGCTGTAGCCCATTCCCACTGTTCCCGGAGAAAGAGAGGTTGGGCTGATGATACTGAGTGACGGTGGCGCCGACGCCAGCTGAAGTATTGCGACCGCGTTCTGCCCGGGCACAGGCGCGTAGGCGCGAGTGCCCCCGGGCATGAACACCACGCTCCCGGATGCGCCGATAGGAACCGTCGCCGTAGTCGCCAGGCTTGTGGTGTCCACCACCTTTAGAGTACTGGCGCCGCCTAGCAGCGCCTTCGACCCGTCGGGGAAAAACGAGGTTGTCGCGCCAACACCTTCAGTACCTGAAAATCCCAGTGACCGAATGAGCGTGTTGGTACTCACCTGGATCACGTTGACGACATCTTCCGGCACACCGGGAACCGTGGGACAGCCGACTTGATCGTAGCCGGCATTGGCACAGGCGTTCCCGCCGTTTTCCCACAGCTGCGTGCCGGTGGGCGAGATTCCCGGCGCTGGTGATCCAACGTTCGGCAGTCCAGTAATGCTGCTTAAATAACTGTCCGTGGCGACATTGAAAACTCCAACCGCGTCATGGCCTCCACTCCCGCCGGGCCCACCGCATTGATAAACCACATAGAGGTAGGTCCCGTTGGGCGTCACTCTCACGCCTTCCGGGCAAGTGACAGTGGATATGATCGACAGGGTATTCGTCGCTGTAACTATTCGGCCGAGGCCGCCATATTCCAGCGCGACATAAACCTTCGTGCCATCCGGCACCATTGCAAGGTCTCGAACAGGACCGCCAGTGGATATCGTCGCAGTGACCGTGTTTGACGACGTGCTGATCACCGATACGCCGCCGCTGGAATAATTAGCCACGTAGACGCGTGAGCCGTCCGGCGTTACGGCCAAGGCAGATGGCCCACTCCCTACAGGGATCGTCGCGATCACCGTGTTGCTGGCAGTAGAAATGACGCTGACTGTGTTGCCGCCAGAATTTGTTACGTAGACTGCCGCCCCGTTTGGCGTGATTGCAGCGAACTCAGGCGAAGTTCCGACCGGGATTGTGCCGCTTACCGAAATAATCTGAGCGGAGCTCGACGGGAAGGTGGCGATAATGACGGCGAACTGAAGGAAAAGCCGCAGCGTTTGGGTTAGCGAGACCGGCACATCGCAGAGTAGATCAGCAATTCCAGATCGCAATCCTTGACCTACCTCGATTAAGGTAGACGCTGACTTGTTAGTGTCCTCAGATGACAACCAATGTCTCGCACGGTGCATGTCAAGCTCCTCCTATTCCAAGTTCCGCCAAGTATACACGAAAACAAACGGTTCCGAGAACAAGAAGAGTAATGCGCCTCCGTTCGTCCGCTCCAGTGGTCATGAGCGTCGGGCGGACCCAGTCCACCAGTGACGATCACAGTGATTGGACTTGCTATCCAAACTGCGACCGAACGTCTTTTGAGAACCCAGTGAACGACTCTCGTAGGACACTAAAAGATCCTGATCTTGGGCTCTGTGAGCTGCATAGCTGCATCCCTGATTGATTCCTTGCCGGACCCGTCGAGGCAGCCCGCGGAATAAATGGCCTGGGGCGCAATGAGCCCGATACCCCCGCGTTGTGTTGCACGCGCTAGGAATACGTAGTACCAATCAACTTCCGCCTCCTGCCCGTCGACCAGATGGAAGATATCGTCCCTCACTCTAACGGTCACGTAAGGCGTGAGCGACCATGTATAGGGTGGCGTTCCACCGATAACCACAAATCCCCTACCCCCACTGCATCCTCCGACGCTTGGAGTCCAACTTAGGGACTCGCCGACAATTCCACCATCGTCTTCGCCGCAGAAACCTAGCGTTGGTGAGCTGGCAAAGGACATACCGGCAAAAACGGCAATCAAAGTGAAACCAACAACAAGTCGTCCCCGAGACAAAGCCCCTCCGGTGGAGAATAGGCGAAATGGCTAACGGAACTGATAGAACAATCCCACCTCTACCTTGCCAAAAGCAGTCGTGTACTCGCCCGTCGGTTTGTACACTTTGGCTTCGAGCCGCATGCCCCACTGCTGCCCGAAGTAATAGCGTATCCCTCCGCCAAAGTTCGCAGCAAAATTAGAAGCGCTCTGGACTTGAATGGGCGGCGGCGGCGGCAACTGTCCCTGAGAAATCGTAGAGAAGGTGATTGTTCTCTGCGGATAGAACAACGCCCCAAATCCGATCACGGCATAGGGGACGATCGGGCTCTCGTGAAACGGAAAGCGAATGTGGACTCCGCCGTGGAGGTCATTCACTGGCACCCGCGTGCTGGCATTGTATCCATTGGACGCCACTTCCGAGCGCAAGAGCGGCGGGAAATAGCTGTACTCGAGGTAGGGAAGGATTCGTTTCGTTACGGCGTAGGTCAGGTTACCGCCCGAAAGGACGCGGGTTGCATCGAGTCCATAGGTGACTCCCACGAACGGCCCAACTTCGAAGCTATTGGGGCGGACGTACGACACCTGCGCCCTTGCGCTCGGAATCACGATCAAAATCGATAAAGCAGTGAACAGCACGGGCCATTTGCGCATCTGGTTCCGATATTTACTCGTCAATATTGACAAAGCTCCTCCTCTAGGTCTGTTCCTTCAACCAGCACGACACAGCTCTTGATTGAGCGGCCCCCAGTATACAACAAAACTAGCAAAAAATATCTGCAAGAAAAGTAATGCCCGTTCAACCAAGCGATCAGACCGAACTCCAGGTCTTTCCTCGAACCAGCGGCGGAGAGATCTACTTTTCTCTAAATCATTGAACACCCAAGCGCTTCCTAGTCTGGGGCGTGTCGTCAAGAACGCACCGAAAGCCAACATTGTTTTCCGCTGTCTTAAAAGGTTTGCGGAAGGAAATGCGCAGATGCTCCTTTGGATCGCTGTCATAGGATCCTCCTCTCGCCACATGCCCTTTGCCCGTAGCGGGGCCTAGGGGATCAATTGGCGGCGACTCGCCATAGTATGTCGCACTGTACCAGTCGTTCACCCACTCCCATACATTGCCCGCCATGTCGTACAGAGAGAATCTTGGACTAGGACTAAAGCTGCGGACAGGGGATGTCGTATCCTCCCAAATGTCCGCTTCCTTCTTGCCTGCGAAATTCGCATGATCCCGGCTGTTTTCGTCGTTGAACGGGTAAATCTGGTCCGGCACATTATCGCGGGCTGCGTACTCCCACTCGGCTTCCGTCGGTAACCGCCCACCAGCCCACTGGCAATAGTCGCGTGCGCCCTCCCAAGATACCGAGGCAATTGGAAGGTCTTCTTTCTGAAACTTCCTGTTCCAAAGGGGCGCCTGAGGCATTCGCCGATTCTTCTTGTCCACGGCCACATAGCGCTCGTAGGCCAATACCGTAACTTCGGTCGTACCCATCCAAAATGATTTGGTGAGGGTAACCGGATGCTGCGGCTTCTCTTGGGATTCGCATTTGCTGCCAGGCACGCAACCCATGTTGAATGTACCCGACGGAATCCAAACGTAATACTCATGATCCTTCGGATTCTGGTAAGATCTACCCAGCTGCGGGTCGGGATTCTTGGGGAGAGTGAAGTAAAAAGTCTGCCTCACATTTGGGAAGTATACTGGCTGCTGTTGCTGGTTGGAAGCGTCCTTCACTTTCCCTTGTATGTCTGAGAGCAATTTCATCAACTCGAGTGGCTGGAGAATACCGTTCGCGAAGGCTCCGGAAAAAAGACTTTCCCCGCCATCGGAAGGAACCTCGACGGCTACATCCGGCGTGGCCGCGAAGGCAACCACATTCTCCCCATCCTCAGGCAACGCAGGAAACATCAGGCCATCCCCTAATATTTCGGTGAGATTGAGGTCCACAATCCACGGAGCGTCGACGATGATGATCATTAATCTGAGCTTTTGATGGCTTGCCTTGTACAATTCCTTTATTGGGTAGGCAAAATCATCAAAAACTGCCTTTTTGCTCCTGACCGGGACTGGGTCAAAATCTGTGGGCAACAGGTAATTGCCGCTCTGTCCGTCAACGCTTGCCTGGACCGCGTAACCGCTGTAGTAAAAGAGGAACACGTCGCCCGACTCGAGTTCGTCGATGAAGTGCTTGATCTGGGCAGAGAGGTTATTCGCAGTAATATTGTCTAGGCTGGTCACTTCAAATCCGGTCTTGCCCAATGATTCAGCCACATGCTGTAAGCCCTTTGAAATAAAAGGCAGGTGCCGTAAGGCCGAATACTCTCCGTTCCCAATCAATAGCGCTTTGCGGTGGCCGCTATTGAGAGAAGCTGAATCTTGGGAATAACCGGTGAGGGCCGCCGCGATGATGACAAAAAGAACACCGATGCTTCTCCGCCGGGCCGTTGCTTTCATTCTTTCCTGCTCCACTTGATTTCGAGGATTTGGATTTCTTTGCCACTTCTATTTTCGACAACAAGCTTGTACCCATTGGTCCCCGATGGCTCCTCTGCAACAGTAACGCCGCTCGGCGCATTCCTCAAGCGTACGTTCACGGCTCGCTCGCGCCAGGAATCTGACTGCCCTATTAACTTCCCGAGGTTCACACCACCTGACTTGTCTATCTCTAAACGTCCACCGTCCAAAAGGTTTCCACGCCAGTGGCATGTGCCTTCTGTTAGCGCGTTTTGACCGACTTTCGATGCCGTGGTTTCTTTGAGCGCGTTGTCCTTCCGGGTGTTTTCTCTTGAAGCGCCAACGACACTAAAGGGGACTGGCTGGCTCTTGCCGCCCGACGTGACCACATTTACGAGGGCTGAACCCAGCGACGCATTGGCTCCGATAAGGAACGTTGCTGTAATCTGACTCGAACTTTGCACACTCTCGTTGCTCACGCTCACACCGCCATTGCTGACGTTCACTTTCGCCCCTGACACGAAGTTGGAGCCGGTTAAAGTCACTTGGACGTTGCCCCCCACTTGTCCTTTATCGGGAGTGATCGCGATGAGCGTCGGCAATGCTGTCAACGGAGTCGGGGGTGCCGGCGGTTTCACATCGAAGGGTATACCGCTGGTGCGTCCAGAATCGACAACGAGAACCTTGATCGTTCCTGCTTCCGCGTTCTGTGGGATCGCAAGGATCGCGGTCATCTGAGTCGAGCCTCTCACCGTTATGTTGCTGACGGTGATTCCTTTAGAGTCAGATGCGATCTTTATGCTGGCGTCCTTGGTGAAGTGGCTTCCGGTCAGGGTAATTCGGATATTTTCCCCCAATGCTCCGCTATTGGGATTGATAGAGCTGAGAGTGAGATCGAGCGGACTTTGGGTACGGTTCGTTGGTTGACTCGCGCCCGACGTGGTGTGCGAATCCGCAGGCTCGACAATTACGTTTACCTTCACGCTTCGCTTAGACGTTGCGCCGTGAATAACATCGAAGTCCACAATGCCAGCATGTGGACCCGGCGAGAGGTGAGCGGGATTCACAGCAACCTGCACTCTGGTAGAAGGTACGCCACTCGAGGGTGTCACGGATAACCAGTCGTCTGTCGTTGAGGATACCCACGATTGCGTTCCAGTGGCCCCGTTGACAAAAACAACCTGGGAAGTAGGCGATGACGAGCCGCCCTTAACGCGGAAGGAAAGCTCCAGGGGACTCACATCGAACAAGCCTTCTGGAGTTCTTCGAGATGAAACATACCAAATCAGGAGTGTTAGAAGTACTACAGCACCCGTGCTTGTGTAAACGACAAGCCGACGCAATCTCCGGCGCCGTAGAACCTCCACGGATTCCCGCGATCCCGTTTGGGAAAGGCTCGCGATCTGAGTGTGTGCCCATTCCACGAGCTCTCTGATCCGAGGATCCTGTTCAACAGGATCAAGGCGGGATACCCGATCCTTCAGGCCCGCGGCATCGCCTTTTCGATAGAATCGCTCCAGTTCCGCAACCTGTTGGTCCTGGGACTGCCGCTGTTCATAAAGTGCTTTAGAGGCAGCAGCCGACTTCAGCTCTTCTTGCAGGACGGGGTCATTCGGGAATTCCTTTTGCAGCGCAAGAAGAATTCGAATGGCGGCATCGAACTCGCGTTGTGAAATATGTTGTCCAGCCCGCGCTCGCTCCGAGGCATAATGGTCTCGCCGATTCTGCTGCTGCTGCGCTTCAGTTACCGTTTTCAGATCTTCCTCTAGCGCAATATCTTTGGGAAACTCCAACGACAGCTTTTTAAGTCGGCCAATCGCAGCATCGAAGCGCCTATCATTTAGCAAAGTAGCGACCTGTTCGCGGCCCACTCTGTACGATTCGCGCCTAGAGTGCTCGCGCTTCCCATCCGCTGCCCGGCGGAGCACGCCCTGAACGCCCGGGTCATTCGGGAAATCCACCAATAATGCCTGGATGCGACGTTCGGCTTCGTCGAACCGCCCAGATTGCAACAAGTGCTCTATTTCCTGGAGGCCTTGCTCGCGAATCTTATAACGACGCTCGGCCTCCTGTTCTCGCACGGCGCTGTTGCGAAGGGTCCGCACTTCGACGTCGGAGGAATCTGCCTGAAGCATCTTGTCCAGTGTGGCTATTGCCGACTCGAGCTTGCCTTCGTCCAACATACGTCGCGCAGCCTCTAAACTCCTGCGCCGGTCAAACGCACGAGTCAGCTCGGATTCGAGTGCGGCCAACTGAGGTTCCGGGCCAAAAATCAACCGTCCGGCCGCGAGCGTTTTTCTCGCGCGCTCGAGATCTTTAGCCTCCAGTTGCTTTTTGGCCTCCGTGCATAGGCTTTCCAAGTCTTCTCGTTGTTGTTCGCCTCGGACCTGCTTCTCGAGCAAGGGTAGACTATCATCGGCCGCGTGACGCAGTCGCGCGTCGGAAATTAACTTCAAAGCGGACGTCCAGCTACCGCGTCCAATCGCCTTTTTAATAGCGACGAGATCTGCTTCCAGGTTAACTTTACCTCGAAGCCTAGCTGCAGATTCGGCGAGTTCCTTCGACGATGGATATAATCGAAGGCCGCCCTCGATCTCTTGCAAGGCGGCGGTCAACTCACCATCAGCCTCGAGTTGGTGCGCGACGGACAGCACCGCATTCACTTCTCGCTGCTCCCGCTGTCTGTCCTCCTCTTTCTGAGCTTGTTCGAGGAGCGATGCCACGGCGGGCTCGGAGGGGTACAAAGAGATCGTCCGTGTGAGAATCTTGGTCGCAGAATTTGCTTGTCCGCTCTCGATCATCTTTCGCGCACGCACAAGCGCGTTCTGAATCTCCTCGGCACGCCGCTTCCGTTGCAATTCCTCATGCTTTCGTTGGAGATCATTCCGCACGTCCCCCAATTTGGCATCACCAGGATACAAGCGCAAAGCTTCATCCACGCTCGCAATCGCCTGATCGAGTTTGCCGGCTTTCTCAAGAGCAGCCGACTCTTCAATCGCCTTTTGAATCGCCTGACTCCGATCATGTTCAGTTCGCGCAGTCAGAATGACATGCCGGAGATGCGCGAGCTTCTCGTTCTCTGGGAACGCTTGCAGGCCTTCTGCCGTGATTCTGAGCGCCTCGTCAAAGTTTTGTTCCTTTAGTCGTGCCCACGCAGTGTTGCCAATACTCTTGATCTTGGACGCGCGCTCTTGTACTTGAAGCTCCTCGCGCGCAAAAGAGAGCATTCCCGCGACGCTGCTTTCGTTCGGCCTCTCTTGGGACAGTTGCTCCAGCCGACTTATGGCAGTGGCAAAATCTCCATTTGCAATCAGATTCTTGGCCGCATCGATTTCCGAGCGAATTCGGATTTGCAAATCGCGCTCATCCCGCTGCTGACAAGTGCGTGAGAGAAATTCCCGGACCTGTATTGCGTCGGGGGCATCTGCTAAAAGATTTTGCAACGACTCAATCGCCTGGTCCAATGCACCGAAGACAACTAACTTCTTGGCTTGACTCAGGCCTTCCTTGATGCGTCTCTCTGCCTCTCGATCCGCAATTATTTTTCTGATTCGGCTGACTAAAATCTGTGCCTCGGTATTCTTTGGGTCGGCCCCCAAGGCCTCAGTCGCGCTCTGAAATGCCAATGTCAATTTCTGGGATTCTAAATCGGTCCGCGCCTGTGCTAGTAGATGCTCTGTTTTTTCGCGACGTTGCTTGGCGCTCTCCAGCTGTGCGAGCCGCTCTTTAAGGGAATGGCTGGAAGGATCTAGCTGCAAGGCGGAATTGAGCCAACGAATCGCGTCTCCGTACGCGTTGTCGAGGGCTGCCTTTTCGGCTTTTTCTAAAAACCCCTGGACGAGAATGCGAGTGGCTCGTGCTCTCGAATCCTGTTTCAGCTTCTGCCAGAGAGCACGGCCTTCTTGTTCCTCCGGATTAAGTGTCAGGGCTTTGCGGATCAGTTCCTGCGCCAGATCTTCTTTTCCTAAAGCAAGGAGGTCCTTTGCCTCCTGCATGATTTGCGTCGCGCGGGCCCTTTCCATACCTACCTGTATGGGTGCAGTGTCGAGCAGAACATCCTCAAGGCTCTGATAGCGGCTTCCACGGTCTTTTGCCAGTAGTTTGAAAACCACATTCTCCAGGGCTTCCGGACACCCTGGACAGACGGGTACGATCCGATCTGGTTGAAGATTTGTAATTCGGTACATCGTCGCTGCGGAATCTGCCGCGTGAAAAGGGTTCTTGCCCGTTAACAGTTCGTAGTAGATTGTTCCGAAAGACCAGACATCACATAGCGCGTCGGCTTCGATCCCTGAAAACTGTTCCGGGGCCATGTAAGAGACAGTTCCAATTAAAAAGCCGCTCTGCGTAAGCCTGGCTGAGTTGTCCCGCGTGCGGCGAGCGATGCCAAAGTCCATGATTTTCACAGTGCCGTCCGGTAGCAGCATGATGTTCGCTGGCTTGACGTCACGGTGAACTACGCCGCTTTGATGTGCGCAATGTAGACCTTGCGCAACCTGCGACATGACCCGAATTTTTTCTATGAGCGTGAGAGAAGTTGTTCCGATGACGTGGCGCAGGTCTTGGCCCGCCAAGTACTCCATGACAAGGAAAAATACTCCGTTGTCCTCACCTAGTTCGTAGACCTTGACGATGTTCTGATGTCCAAGATTTCCGGCTGCGGTCGCCTCCGTTCGAAATCGGATCAGGTTACTCGAATCCCCGTCTGAAGATAAGACCTTGATGGCCACCAAACGATCTACGGTCGGATCATGTCCGAGGTAGACGCGGCCGAAGCCTCCCTTCCCCAGTTCTCCTCGTATTTCGTACTTACCGATCCGTTCTAGCATCAGCGATCTCGGAAATCCCAGTTTCGCAACTCTAAGTAATCATAGTCCAAAGGGCAGCGGCACGGGGGTGGCTCAAAATTGGTCAGATGGGAAGTAGCTCTTGCGACGTGACCGCGTTGGAGTATAAGATCCAGAGGATGCCTCCAGCAGCGCGTCTAGGCGACATGCACGTCTGTCCGATGGTGACGGGGTTAGTCCCTCACGTCGGAGGACCCATTCTTCCGGCGTGCGAGCCCACTGTGCTGATAGGCAACCAGCCGGCCGCTCGAATAACCGATATGGCAACCTGTGTTGGGCCGCCGGACGTGATCGCAATGGGGTCGCCAACCGTGTTGATCGGAAATTTGATGGCTGCGAGGATTGGCGATCCGACCGTCCACGGCGGTGTGATCGCCATGGGATGCCCGACCGTAATTATCGGCGAAGTCGGTATGGGAAAGGTTGTCGGGCCCCTCGCAGCACAGGTGACTGCATTAAAGGCCGCAGCCAGGAACGGCGCTGCATTCTGCGAGCATTGACACTGAATCGCCGGCCCCGGTGGGGCTCACGTGTTCCCTGAGCACAAAATGTTACTTTGGCGCTGGACTCTTTTCAACTTCTCGAAACAGAAAGTTGAAGAAGAGGATTTCGTAGGGTCGCAGGATCACCCTTCCGCCGCCGACCGCTTGCGCCTTCGTCTTGACGACATACGTGTTGGCGAACTTGTCCCGCAGAGCTTGGCGGTGAGGGTCGCTCGAGAGCCAGATCAGGTCCAGCCAGTTCAGTGGACTAAAAATGGAAAACATCACGCGCAGAAAGAGTGAGCCATAGCTGGGTACGCCGCCGTCCAGCGCCACCACTTTGACTTCGCAGATGCGATAGCCGAGGGTGCGAAACGACGATCGCTTCAGAATGACGAAGTAGAGAAATGCGCTGACCACCCAAAGGAGGACCGCAGCGTTCAGCCCCGTCCTGGGAGATGCATTGATCGCGAAGGCGAGGGCTCCTACTGCGATACACCAGATGCCAAACGTGGCGCCGTCAACGATATCGATGACGACGCGGAGCCAGAAAGGGGCGTAATCCTCGCGCCGGAAGTAAACACCGAGGTCAGCCATCAGGGCATCACCTCGAGGACCGAACTCTGGGCCTGCTCGCAGCAGCTCGCCGAACTGCCAGGTACCTCCCTGAACGTGATCATCATCGCTGTGATCTCCCTTGTCATAACCAAGCCCCCCTGGATTTCTACTTGGCCTCTGGGCTGGTCAGTATACAGGAACTGCATCGAGCCGACCACCTTCTAGCCAACGCATCGCTACAGGACCTTGCTGGGGTGGGCTCGGAATTTCGGTACCGTTGGTCAGAGCCTTAAACCCGGCATACCAAACTGCGTTTTCATCAGCGGGGACGTACCTCTAAACTGGAGCGGGTGATCCAGATCATCTCCCTCCATGACAAAGCGAGAAACCGGTCCGAAAAAGTCCGTGGCCTCCTGCGACGTGCAAGTGGGAAGAAAGACTCGGAGGACGCGGGGATCGTAAAAACGGAAGTACAGCAAACGATCATCTTCATCCTTCACCGTTAACAACTTTCGGAGATGGTCACGGACTTTAGCCAGCTCAGCATCCGAGTTGAGATAAATTCCCCAGCTCTTCCCCCAACCCTCCTTCATCAGCATCGGCAAAAGCTGCGATTTCTTCGGGAGCAGCGCCACGTAGGGCGCAACATCCTTCAACTGGTCGCCGCTATCCCCTTGATAGAGCGAAAAATGCTCAACGCCATAAGCCTGAAGAAACGCTGGAAGGCGATCCTCGCGTGCTGCGTCAAGGACCGCGAAAACCTGTTGGCCATAACCGTAGAGCAAGGAGAGAACAGCTTTATGCCGGGGGGAGTAACCGAGCCATTCCTCTGGCGCCCCGGGAGAGAGTTTGAAGGAACAACTTCCTGCCGAGACGACCGCACCGATACCTATCTCAGCCTCAGTGATTCTGACGCCGTTGACAAAAGTTCCATTAGTGCTCGACAGGTCCCGTACCATGCATTTCTCGCCACGGCTTTCCAGCGAAAAATGCGCACCGGATAGGTGGCTGTCTTCAGGGATGACATAGCGAGATTTTGCGGTCCGACCGAAAGTCATGGCGGCACCGTCGGGCAGATCGAATCTGCGCCCAGCGGCGGGTCCTGAGAAGCTCTCAACGATAAAGGGCATTGTTTAGCGTCCCAACCTCCCACCAATTAACGATCCGGCCCCCTAACTCCTGAGGCAATTGGAACGAGACGTTTTTGACCCAAAGGATGACCAATCCCGGAAAGTCCCTCACCGCTTCATTGAGGTCCTTTAAATCCTGGGGCGACTTTGGAACGATACAACCGTCGCTTCCCATGGGACCGCGTCCGTGTATGTAAAAGAATTCGCCGTTCAGATTCCTCCCATGAGGAATCCAAGTGCGTCCGAACTTGAGAGCGACATCCGGCGGTAACTGGATTACTTTGGCGTCTTGTGCCGGCTTCAGCCGAATGCACTCGTGGAGTTTTCCGTGATTCCTCAAGTACTGGCAGATATAATGGCCCGCAGGTAAGGTGCCCCCCCGCTGAGTGAGGCGGCCGTCAGCGCCTAGTTTCTCCGCTGTGGTGGCAAGATGGCTTGATGGCAACGCTGCTTGGCTGTAAAGGTACTTGACTGGATCTCCTTCTCGGTGCCCTCGGCTACCACCCGAATACGCTGTCATAACAAACGGACGTGCAGGTTTTATCGTTCCCCAGAGTCGCTCCTTGGCGGCATCATAAGTCAATAATGCTGTTTCTTTGGCCACTGTCTACGTCTCCTAATGGCATCGAACCGGACTTGGCTGCCCGCCCGATTCTCAGTCAGGACATCTTGCACCCAACATCGGCTCACCGCTGGTCCGTCTCAAATGATACAATCCTTTGGGCTCCTGCGCGAGATAGGAACCCCAGAGGTGTCGGGTACGGGGACAAACCGAATGGCTTACGCAACTTCCAACCGCTTTCTCTACTTGTCTACGCCTCTCGGGGACAACACACTGCTTCTGAGCGGATTCCGTGGTCACGAATCCATTAGCCGACTCTTTCGCTTCGAACTCGAACTGCTAGCTGAGAATTCCCTACGAATCGATTTCGACCAGTTGGTCGGCCAAAAAATTGGCTTTGGAATACAGGGCGCAGATGCGACAGAGGAACCACGGCATTTCAGCGGAATCGCAGTCGAATTTTCCCAATCGGCGCGCGACCACGAATTCGTCTCCTATCGTATGACCGTCGTACCCGATATTTGGAAACTGACACGTAAACATCGCAGCCGCATTTTTCAGCACGTGACGATTCCGGAGATTTTGAAAACAGTTTTCGCGGACTTCGACTTCAAGGACGAGATTCAGGGGACCTTCGAGCCCCGGGAGTATTGCACGCAGTTTCAAGAGAGCGATTTTAACTTCGCGTCGCGGCTTATGGAAGAGGAGGGGATCTACTACTACTTCCGATTCTCCCGCGGCGTTCATAAGCTCGTGCTTGCCAACACCCCGGCTTCGCACTCTGACATCCCCGGCATTTCCACGGTGCTATTCGACCACGATGCTGGTGGAACTCGCACCGAAGAGCGAATCAATCATTGGGAAAAAGCGCAGAGTTGGGGTTCGGGTAAATACACCCTCTGGGACCACCATTTCGAACTGCCGCACAAGCACCTGGAAGCGGAGCACATCATCACCCCTTCGGTTCAGGTGGGTGCGGTAGAGCATAAGCTGAAACTGGCTGGGAACGAAGATTTTGAGGTTCTTGAACAGCCGGGACGGTACGCTCAGCGATTTGACGGCATCGATAAGACTGGCGGCGAAAAACCGGCTGATTTGGAAAAAATCTTCCAGGACAATAAGCGAACCACCGGCATTCGGATGGAACAGACCGAGGCGGCGATGATCTTCTTGAACGCCGGAGGCAACAATCGGCACATCACCTCGGGCCACCGGTTCACGTTGAAAAATCATTACAACGGTGACGGCCCTTACGTGATTTCCGAGGTCTCCCATCAGGCCAACGAGGGATCGTTTCGCTCAGGTTCGCACCTCGACGATGGTGACCACTACACGAATGCGTTCACCTGCTTTCCCTACGCGCTGCCCTACCGGCCGCCACGCGTGACGCCTTTGCCCATCATTTCCGGGCCCCAGACCGCTGTTGTCGTCGGACCTGCAGGGGAGGAGATCTTTACCGAGAAGTACGGCCGGGTGAAGGTGAAATTCATGTGGGATCCGTCGCCCGACGCAACTGATAACTCGTGTTGGGCGCGTGTCGCGACTTCCTGGGCGGGGCAGAACTGGGGCAGCATTCACATTCCTCGCATCGGCCAGGAGGTAGTCGTCTCCTTCATGAACGGCGACCCGGACCAACCCATGGTGACAGGAAGCGTCTACAATCCTGATCAAATGCCGCCCTACAAGCTGCCCGAGCACAAGACCGTGAGCACGCTTAAGTCGCGCAGCACCAAAGAGGGTGGTGCAAAGAACTTCAATGAGCTGCGCTTTGAAGACTTGAAAGGCAGGGAGCAGGTGTTTATCCATGCCGAGCGCGACAAGGATGACCGCACAAAGGCCGAATCCCGCGAGTGGGTGGGCGCCAACCGCCATCTGATTGTGAAACAGAACCAGAAGGAATCGGTCGGGCAGAACAAACATGTAAAGGTCGGCGCGGATTATGTTTTCGAAACGGACGGAGATAAACACTTTGATACGAAGGGCAACGTTTGCGAGCAGACGGGAGGAAATCACGACGTCACGCTCGCCGGCAATCATAGCGAAAAGGTCGGCGGGAAGTTCTCCCTGGCAGTAGGCCAGTCGACAGAACAAACCAGCGGCACAAAGTTCGCGCATCAGGCTGGCCAGGAAATTCATTTGAAGGCAGGGATGAAGGTCGTGATCGAGGCGGGCGTCGAACTTACCCTCGTCGGACCAGGGGGCTTCATCGACATCAACCCGAGCGGAGTCACGATTCAGGGGACCGTGGTCCTGATCAACAGCGGAGGGTCAGCCGGCCAAGGCAGCGGATCGAGCCCGAGCTCACCGGCCAGCCCGAAGGCTCCGGATCCGCCAGACACGGCAGATAATGGAACCAAGTTCGACAAGATGTGAGCTATGTGGACCGTCACAACCACTTAAAGCCCTATGATCATAAGACGGGATCAGAGAGATGCACTTGCATATGGAACCTATCTTAGCTTCGAGAATCGCGCGGTGGCTTGGTTAGAGGAGCATTTCCCAGACGATTGCGCCCTTTTGCGACCGAACGGCACGCGCCTCCGGCTTCGAGAGGCCGTACAGGTTGCCGGGCGTTATGGGTTTCAGAGCCATCGCGAAGTCATCCGGTTCGCTTATCTATGGTTCCTCCTTGGCCGAAATTTCGATGTAAGTCCCGAATATGGCTGGTTGCGGAACATGTTGCGCCGGTCCGCCATCCCTGCGGAGGCGAGAATGGCGCAGGCTTTTGAAGCCTTGGCCTCGCATATCGAATTGAACTCCGGTAAATCTACTCGATGAGAACCACGCGTGCAACCCATCCCATGTCACACGCGGCCGCCTCCGCGGCCGATGATGATTTCTATGATGCCCATCCGGAAATGGTCAAGGATGACGGGAAGCGCGTCCCGCTGGACCCGCACGATCCGGCGCAGGCGAATCTGCGGCATGAGTGGATAGAGGCGTATGCCGCCAATGGCGGCCAGGTTCACAAGGTAACGCCCGCGGCGCAAGCTGCCGCCGTTCGCCAGGCGGCGCAACAAACGGAGACGCTACCCGATGATACGGTGGCCCCACCGCCCGTACTCGCCTGTTCGAGCAACGATTCTAGCGGTATCGGCGCAAAGGCGGGTGCTGACGCGCAAAAGGGCCCTGACCCACAAATAGTGGCAACAGCGCCGGTGCCGGATAAGCCGCCCGTTCCCTGCAAACTGCGGGGTGCGACAGTGCATTGCGAGCACCACGGCCGTCAACCGGGGAAGGACGGCGTTCTTTCGGTTGTACCGGATGGATACGGTTCCATCGGCGACACGATCACGTGCGTGGCGGACGTGGTCGGCGGCTGCGGGGATCACATCGAATGGTCCATCAGCGGCATGTGGACGTCTACCGACCATGCCGCCACGACAACCTTTCACGCCAAGACATTCAAGCCGACGATCCTGGGCTGGCTGGCGCTTTGGAAGGAGGATCCGCAGATCTATCGCGCGAGCGCGACCATGTGCGAGGGCGGTGCGCCCAGCTACGAAATTCGGGCGTATCCGCCGGACAAAATCGAGATCGAATGGAAACTAGAGGCGTTGGAGGAAGAAATCAAGGGGTTGATTAGGAAGGTGCCACTCAGCCCCACGCTACTGAAGAAAATCGAGGACAGCATTAAGGTTTCCATCAAGGGTAGCGAGCAGTGGAAGGAAGTGAAACACTCGCCACGGGCGTACTGTGAGGGTGAGCTGGAGGTAAGCGCTGGCTTTGAGGGGGAAACTTCCCCGCATCCGATCTATCCTCTCGCCCTGATCCCACCTGGGCTCACGTATTACATCCAATTGGGGTGTTATTACAAGATTTCGGGCGAGATCGGCTTGAAAAGCTCCTGGGCGTGGAAGTACTGGCCGGACACTGAGAAGTGGCACTATGACAAGTGGGAGGTCGCGTTAGAAGGGAGTGTGACGGGAGAGTTAGGGGCGGGTATCTTTCTGATGAACCCAAGCGTGCTGAAGGCCGACATCGCGGGCGTTACTTCTTTGAAGGTTGGCGCGAAGCCCCACATGGGAGACGGGCCTGAAATTGAGATGGAATGGCAGTGGGATCCACTGTCGGCGGTGATAACGATTAAGGGGGTTTTTCATTATTTCGATTACGAGAAGACTTATCCAATTTTCGACGCGCGGCCGAAGCACCCTCACAAATGGGTACTTCACCTACTAGGCGGAAAATCAGAAACGAGATCGCTGGAAGGCGCCGCTTAGGGGAATAAGGCATGCCAGCCGAGGGACATCTCTTGTTCGTGGCGAACGTGGACACGCGCAGCCTGATTGTGCATGTCCTGGTCAACGGCATCACCGTGTACCTCAATAGTGGGAAACGACGTTCGTTCGGTGGTAAGATCAATCCGCTGGTGTTTCCCGGGACGAACACGATCAGTTTGTTCCTTGGCGTCGCCCCGCCCACAACGGAAGCGCCCAAGCTTCGCATGACGGTACAACGGGGCGTACAAGGTGCCGACCCAGGCGAGGAGGGCGAGTTGTTGCGCTTCGACTGGTCCACCCAGAGGCCATTGGGTGCGACGCCGACCGAGGTCTTTCGAGGCACTTTCGAGGTCCGCGACATCTCGTGGCGTCCACGGTGGATTTCTCTCGCCCCGGTAGCGGCAAGCACCGCCGAACTGCAGAACTTCGTCAGCGATTTCGTTCATAGCCTGCAAACCCGAGGGATGGACCGCCTGGTGGCGCTCCACACGCTCAAGTTCCAGGAAGCGGCGGATTCGCTCGGTTTCGACATCGCGGAGTTGACCGCGTCCTTCCGTGAGTTTCTGCGAGGTTTGATGGACGATCCCGAGTGGAGGGTTCTTCCAGTGGACATTGAGCGACTTAGTTATACTCCGGAGGCCGAAGGTAGGATGGTACGCATCAGCCAGTCATCAGGCGAGCCCCCCATCGTTACTCAGAATGCGGCGGGGCTAATTCCATTCGAATTCACGGTTGTGCGGGTAGATGGCCAGTTGCAGATTATCCTATGAGTTGGAAGAGAGCATCGGCGGACTCGCCACCGATTACCTCACGACTCGGCAAACCACTCAGAACGATGATCCCGAATTCCCGGAACCTGCAGTTTGATCTGCTCGATCCCTCCGCCGGCGGCTGGATGCCAGGCCACTGCTATGGTCAACTCATCCACCCGCGGCAAGGAAATTGCCACGTGCTTCACCTGGAGAAGCGGTTCTCCTGAGCTATCGCGGGGAACCTGTGTCCGTGACCAATCGGTGATGGCGGCTATTAAGGCAACCCCACTGTCAGAGCGCCGCTTCTGGCGCACACATAACCGGAGTTGTTGAGCGGTGCCGCCCAAGAGCAACGCCTTTGCCAGGGTCTCATGCGACTTGGGACGCGCCATGTGTCCCGCGGACACCAACGTCTCGAGGAGGTCGCGGCTCCGGATCATAGAATCGGAAACCAAGTTTAGCCCCATTTTCTGGAACATCGAAGCCTGTGACTCCTCACAGTTCCATTCAGATTCAACATCCCACAGCGAATCGATAACAAGGAAAGAGTAGTCCTGAAGATACTCGAGGGAGCTTGCGGAGAATTTATGGAAAAGATTTCCGATAGCGCCACCGAAGGTTCGGGCTTGCATCGCTCCAACTACCCGGATCGCGACCAGATATCCAGGATGCAACCACGGCCTGTCGCCCTCCCGCGTGGCTCCGCTCCGCCAACGCGGAAGCAAAGGGAATAGGAACCGGCTCTCGGCATGGCCGCACTGCGTTGGCCAGCCCCTCGGCAACCTGGAGTCCTCTTCTCCTGCAAAGTCAGCATTGCCCACCTCATCCCAACGCGAACAAGAGAGAAATGCCGGCGTCACTCCGCACAGTAACGGCGCTCCCGAGAAGGCTAGCATACCGACCAGTTCGCAATCCTCAGCACTTGGCGAAATATCAAAATCGCCAATGATAAGACCGACCGGGGCAGAGCCGAAGGTACCGAGCCCGTCTGAATATACTCTCTTGAAGACCGTCGAATGTTCGAGACTCGGTGCCATGTAAAGATCTCGCAGTAATGCTGCCTTGGAAACGTCCCAGATTTTGACCGTTACATAGGGCAGAGGGCCCATGGCGTCCGCGAGCCGCTTTAAGCCCAACCAGGAACTTCTTAGATTCACCGGATCCGCAGGGCTGTTTGGGAATTCCGGGCTAACGGCAAGCGTGGATCGACCACGTGCCAACAAGCTGTCGAAGGAGCCCCGCGTGACCGTAACAGGACGCCGGTCACGGAGCCTTGGGAGCCCTTTCGGAGGCCGGCCGAAGAGATCGGCCAAAATCAGAATTACGAAGGAGGAGTCCATCTCGAGATTACCGTTAGGTTAAAACATCTCACCCGGGAGGAGGCGGGAACGGTTCCCCGCTTGCAATTTGAGGAACTTGTTCCGCTGTCAATGTGCCACTGGAACAGCGCATTGCAGTGAAGATAGGAAATCCTTGCTAAACACCACCGGGCCGTTGGCCGAAACGACAATATCGTAAGTCAACGGACGCCCCAGGCTAGTTATCGGCATCTGATCCGTTCCGTTCACCGGCGACCAGCTAAATACATTTCCTATGTTGCGGTTCGCACCATGGAAGAAGTGGAACGCCGCCCACGGGCCGGGGTAGGTTGCATTATTCATCGTGCCTCCCTCGGCCAGACGCAGCGACAGGCCGAAATTCCGCGTCCCCCCGCCAGGCCAGGTAAAGGAATGCTGGACGCCTCCCTTGATTTTCGCGGTGTCTCCGTTCACCGTCACCTGGAATTCCTCAACCTGATCCGTCTGTTTTGGCGTCAGCGTGTACTGATAGCTCATTTCCGTTCCTGCGTCGCCGTACAAGGCATGCGAAAACTTCATGAGGTTGCCGATAAACTGTGTGAACCTCGAATTCAACTGAGTGCCGCCCGTAGGCGAGCATTCGCCGTTGGCGCATTGCATCACGCTCTTCAGGCTGCCTTGGTAATACTTCCACAGCGTCCCCGAGTTGGGCCGGAGAAGACCCGCCAGATCTTCTTGCTTCGCATCGACCTTCGATTGAGGATCGAACGGAAACTTATGTTGGGTTACCTCTTTGAAGTCTGAGCAGAACCTTTCACCAGCTTCTTTCAGGTCGCTCGATCCCAAACCGTCCAGGTGCTTGATCGGCTGCAATAGCAGATCAAGCAGATGCTCGTCAGTGTCAGGAGGAAACGAACTACCGAGTTGACGCGCGATCGAGGTAGCGGTGTACTCGCTGTCGCGCAAGGCTTCCTTGTTGGCCGAAGGCTCGGCCGCGCGTTCCACGGCCTGCTGCAATGCCTGCAACCCGACGTTGTAAGGCTTGTTCGCGTCGACGATGTAAATCCGCGTGGTCGGACACGGCACCACCGTCTGCGGAGCCTTGAACTTGTCAGCCACGCCGGGCACGTCCACGCAGGTGTTCCATGACGTCCACCAGAAAAGTGCCAACAGCGGTGCAGTGTTGCCAGTAAGGATGTTCAGCTTGTTCGCAGCGTCCTTCAGGTTGCCGTAGCCGTTGACATTACTCTTCTTGAGAACATTGCGCCACTGCGCGATATAGTCGTCAGAGTATCGATCCATCAGGCCTTTTTCCATCTTGGCTTTGTCGGGGATCCGGCCACCCGGACCCAGCACCCAATCCTCACCCTTAAAATCTTGATTTCTGATGGCGTCCTGCATAAGCTTCGCGCCTTCCTTCGTGAAAGCGCCGCGCACCGGCTCCGCGCTGGTGACTACCACGGCCGAGCCTTGGAAGTTCTGATTGAAACTTGTCGGCGGATACTTCTTATCGGCCAGCGCGAGGAGGCCCCGATACACGCGGTCGGTTCCCGGGAACTGCAAAAGGTACGCGCGAGAGTGTGGCACTGCGCTGTCATGAGCAACGTCCGGATAAGGATTTCCGTTATGCAGATCCGAGGCGTAAAAATCGTACTGTCTCTTGGCTAGATTTAGCCGTGTCTCACCAATTTCGTTGGTTCGCCCGTTCGTCCACCCGGCATAAAGCCGAGATCGCAGAAACGACTGCAGCCCCGCATCGGACGACTTTTGCCACTGTGAAGTCGTTAGTAGGTACGCCTTCAGGGTGTCATAGACCGAATCATAATCATCGTTTGGCCCCGGAGTGGCAGGCACCCTCTGTAGTAATGCCACCAGTTGCTGCTGGGTCGCGCCGAAAAGCAACTGGCGGAACTTGGCGTAGTAGATCTTGCGTACATCGGGCAGCATGTCAGTGCCTTGATACAACCCGAAGCGCAGAAGAAGAGGCTTATTAACGTGCTCATATTCCGTCAAGTCGGCCAGAGATGTCCTCAGCTCTTCGAGATGCTTCAGCGAATCCACGTCCGGCACCGCGCCGCTAGATCCCTCAGTCGAGGGAATGGCTCTCGCCGCCGTCAACACGTTCTGCTCCAGATCGTGATTGCCGGAATAAGACCAAAGCTGTAGACCCGAATAAATCACGCACAGTCCAGCAACCGAGCCGATTAGCAGTCGCTTCACCAGACTGGTGTTGGTACTCGATCCGCTGGCCGCGCGCGCGTTGGCGTCAGCGAGTATCACATTATTGAACAAGTGCGAAAGGAACAACCACTGCGGCACTTGCCTTACCGCGCCGCCTTCGGTTTGCGCCACGGCTTGACGAGCTTTTTGCTCGGCCTGGAATCCGGCCCGAAACATTGAGGTGGCTCCGTCGGCATGCGCCTGTTCCGCTGGCGGAGCCGAAGGCGCCACCATCGGCACAGGAACTTCCGCGGCGGCCACCAGCCTTACACCTGAAAAATAGAACCCCCGCAAAAACGGACCCGCGCCCAACTGGCTCGGACGGCACACATCAACTAGAAACTGCACCAGCGCCGCCCGCAATTTGCGGAACTCGCGCGGAAACTCGTAGGCCTGCGCAAGCTTAGTAGCGTCTCCTTCGCGAGGCATCAACAGCAGACGGTGATCGCAAAAGGAATGGAATAGCAGATTGAACGCCCAAGTGAGCCTCTGCGTTTCCTCCTCGGCATACACGCCAGCGGTCGCCGTACGGATCGGTATTGTCGCGCCCACCACCTGTCCGGCTTCCTCGGGACTTAAATTGCGGACAAATTCAGCAAAGAACGGCAGCCGGTCGGCGCGGGTGAATAGCACGTATACCGGATAGCTGATCCCCAGAATTTCAGATATCTCGCGTAGCCGCGCCTGCAGATAGCGCGTCGCGTTGACGATCGTCTCGGCCGCGCCAGCCTTCGTGAACGTTTCCAGATCGAAGCACAGCAGCACGCCGCGCGGAGCCTGTCCGCTCGTGCCCATCGACTTCAGCCGCGACGGAGACAACTTCTTCACCAGGCTGGTCCACGATTTCGGATTTGCCATCAGCGCTCCGCCTGCCTCCACGAATACTGTGCCTCGCACGAAAAAAATATTCGCCACTCGCGTCGACGCCACCACGTTCTCCTGATACAACTGCCCAGCCAGCAACTCGGGATCGAGGCCCGAATTGAGGATCGTACTGGTCTTGGCCGTGCCTTGGTCTCCGACCACGAAAATCATGGGTAGATTGGCTACGCCCACGCCTGCCTTCGCTTGCGCTAAGCGCCCGTTGGCCGCACGAATCAACTCATCAACCTCGCGATCACCCGATTCAGGCACGCTGCTAGGATCGACCGCAGCCCGTTTGCGGTCGTGAAGCCACAGCAAGATCCCGATAGCGATCAGCATCAAGGCAACAACGACGATGAAGCCGACAATCCACCCTGCGCTCATGGTCGTAACCCCGCCAGGCGATTAATCTCGTCCAATCCTTGACTTAGAAAAAAACAGTAGAAAACCCACAGGCATACCAAGATCGCGAAACAGACGATCGAGATCACGGTTATGCGACTCACCCAAGGATCGCCGCCGGTTTGCACCGGAGGTTCTGGCGGCAAAGCCCAAGCGGGTGCCAGCCATGCGGTCGTCTGCCGGATCCGTTGAATTCGCTCGCCCGTCTGCGCCGCAACGTTCCGCAGTTCCCCGCGCCCGCCCATGCTATAGCGCCCGGCGAATCCCAGTAGCAGAACTAGTTGATAAACCTCCAGCAGATCGGCCAATTCCTGAGAATCGGATCGCGTCAGCAGCTTTTGCAGATTCTGAAAAAAAATCTCGCCCGCGACGTGATGACCGTAGCGCTCTTCTTGCATCGGCTGGCGCGGCCAGTCGGCGAACACCGGTAGCTGCTGATTTAGAATCGACGAGTCCAAAAACGCCACCACCGCGAAAACCGCTAGTTCGATGTCGGCGGTCGCGTAGCCGCCGCGGTGTGCATCATCTTCGGCCCGGCGGATGGCTGCCCAGAGCTGCGCGCGGAATGACGCGGCGTCACTCACCTGCTGCCGGTTCGAGCGCAGTCTCTCGCCAACGGTCAGCAATTCCTGAAAGACAAAAGCTAAATTCTCCACACGCCTTGTGGCAGTCTGGGGTGTCATTGAGTTTCCGGTATCTTAGCAAATCGGCTGAATTCATCGACTCTTGACCACGTTTTCGCTCTTATAAAGTTTCCTGTCGACATTAGATCCGAGATTGCGATATACTGTCGCCTCGCAACGAGTGTAACACCTACATCGGAGGACGTTTGTGCCATCGCGAGAGTTTGGGTACTTCCCTGGCTTCTGGGAGCGGGCGGGCCATTGGTTCCGGCTTCTCGTCGGACGGCATCTGGTGTTTTGTCTTCTGGCTTGCCTCTTCGCGGTGCCCTTGGCGAGAGCGCAGTGTACTTTCAGCAGCATCTCAGGCAGTGGTCTGGCAGGCTACACTGCGACTAGCTCGAGCGGCGGATACTTTTCCGCCCTCGCAAGCGGCGGCACCGGCAGCCTCTCTATTACCGTCTTCGCTAGCACCTATTGCAACTGGAGCGTTCAATCAAGCGCAAGCTTCGTCACGGTAGGGAGCCCATCATCAGGAACGGCGTCTTCGAGTCAAGGCGTGCCATCGGTGCCCTTCTCCGTGGCTCCGAATACCTCCACTTCTGCCCAAACGGGTCTTTTGCAGTTTTTCTTCAATGGAGTCAACGTGGCGGATGTCGTCATCAATCAGGCGGCCGCGGCAGCACCGCCGGTGCCGACGCTAACATCGGTCAGCCCATCATCTGGCGTGTTTTGGACGAGTGTGCCCGTTACGCTAACAGGCACGAACTTCATTGCAGGGGCGACTGTGAGTGCGGGACCCTTTATCACGGTAAACAGCGTTAACGTGGTGAGTTCGACGCAGATCACGGCAACCTTTGTCGTTGCATCTAATGGTAACCCCGACACTTTTCCCTTGACGGTTACGACTTCAGGCGGGACCAGCAAACCCTTTGTCGTTCGGGGTTTCGGCAGTGGTGCCCACACTGGCGTCGATCAGTCCGAACTCAGGTGCACCGGGTACGAGCGTGCCGGTGACGCTAGCCGGTGCGGGCTTTACCTCCGGTGCCATCGTTGGTGCTGGGTCGGGAATAACGGTGAGCAATGTGAACGTGCTCAGCCCGACGCAGATCGCGGCGACGTTCTTCGTCGCCTCCAACGCTGCCCCAGGGCCAAACAGCGTGCATGTAGCGACCGTGGGTGGACTTAGCGTCGCTCAGACGTTCACGATTTCGGCTCCAACGCCAACGCTCACGTCGATCAGTCCGAACTCCGGTGCGCCTTGGGCAAGTGTCAATGTAACTCTGACCGGCACGAACTTCGCCGCAGGCGCGACGGTGAATACCCCGGCCTACATCACGGTGAGCAACGTGAGCGTGGGGAGTTCGACGCAGATCACGGCAACATTCGTGATTGCCGGGTGGGCGCCGGTGGGGGTGACCTTCGTGGGTGTTACGACGGGCGGGGGCAGCAGTCTTGGGCAGGCGTTTACCGTTGTCGCACTGCAAGCGCCTACGTTAACATCGATCAGTCCGAATTCAGGCGCGCCCGGGACGAATGTTGGGGTGACGCTCACCGGTACGAACTTCGTTCAGGGTACAGTGCCGAACGTTGGGGCTGGCCTCGCGGTGAACGGTGGAAACGTATTGAGTTCGACGCAGATGACGGTGGCACTGATCATAGCTTCGAAGGCGACGCCGGGCCCGGTAAGCGTTAGCGTCACAACCTCGAGTGGCACCAGTAACGCGCAGACATTTACCGTCTCTTCGGCGGCGCCGAATGGGACAACGGTGCCGAACGTAGTGGGGTCGACGCAAGCCGCAGCGACGACGGCGCTCACGAATGCGGGCTTGGTGGTCGGGACGGTGACGACGGCTGCGAGCAGCACGGTGGCGTCGGGCAGTGTGATCAGCGAGAGCCCGGTGGCGGGAACGTCGGTGAGTGCGGGATCGGCCGTGAATCTGGTGGTATCGAGTGGGCCGGCATCGGTGACGGTGCCGAACGTGGTGGGTTCGACGCAAGCCGCAGCGACGACGGCGCTCACGAATGCGGGATTAGTGGTGGGAACGGTGACCACGGCGGCGAGCAGTACGGTGCCGTCGGGTAGTGTGGTCAGCGAAAGCCCGGTGGCGGGAACGTCGGTGAGCGCGGGATCGGCGGTGAATCTGGTGGTATCGAGTGGGCCGGCATCTTTGACGGTGCCGAACGTGGTGGGGATGACGCAAGCTGCAGCGGCGACGGCGATCACGAATGCGGGTTTAGTGGTGGGAACGGTGACGACGGCTGCGAGCAGCACAGTGCCGTCGGGCAGCGTGATCAGCGAGAGCCCGGCGGCAGGAACGTCGATGAGTGCGGGATCGACGGTGAATCTGGTGGTATCGAGTGGGCCGGCCCCGCCCACGCTGACCTCCATCAGTCCGAACAGCGGCGCACCGGGGGTGAGTGTGCCCGTTGCGCTGACGGGGACTAACTTTGTTTCCGGGGCGACGGTAAACGTGAGCAATCCCGGCGTGACGGTGAGCAATGTAAATGTGGTGAGCGCGCAGCAGATCTCGGCGACGTTTGCTATCGGCTCGAGCGCCAGCGTTGGAACGTTCAATGTGACGGTGACGACGCCGGGTGGCACCACGGGAGCGGTGAGCTTCACGATCAAGACGGCGGCGGCGTTGACGGTGTCTCCGAATACGTTGAGCTTCAGCGTGCCAGTGGGCAATGGAGCGCCGACGCCGCAGAGCATCTCGGTGTTCACCAACGGCTCGGCGGCGAGTTTCACGGCGAGTGCATCGGGCGGGAGCTGGCTGTCGGTGAGCCCGGGATCGGGGCAGACGCCGGGGAGCGTGGTGGTGTCGGTGAACCCGAGTGGCTTGGCGGCGGGGGTGTTAAACGGGCAGATCACAATCACGGGGCAAGGCACCGTTCCGCCGGCGATCACGGTTGCGGTGACGTTGACGGTGACAGCGGTGACGCCGGCACAGTTAGGGGTGTCGCCACAGCAGGTGGGATTGAGTTACGTGCAGGGAGCGGGCACGGACCAGCGATCTCTGGTGGTGACGAACACTGGAGGCGGGACGCTTTCGTTCACGGCACAGGCGCAGACATCTTCCTGTGGGAGTTGGCTGACGCTGTTAAATACGACGGGCAGCGCGACCACGGCGGCGCCAGGAGTGATCAACTTCACGGTGGCGCCGGGAGGAATCCCAGCGGGGACATGCGCCGGACAGATTACTGTGGGCAGCGGGACCAGCCAGAGTCAGGTAGTGCCGGTGACGATGGTGGTGACCGGGCAGACCCAATCGATGGTGCTGTCGCAAACGGGTCTGGACTTCCAGGTGGCGCTGGGAGCGGGTCCGGCGTCGCAGACGTTTGGGATTGTGAACACTGGTTTAGGCTCGATGAACTGGAGCATGCAGGCCAGCGTGTTGACGGGAAGCGGATGGTTGAGTGCGACGCCCAACAGCGGGACCTCGGTGGGAGGAGCGGCCTCGGCATCGCTGATGACGGTGACGGTGAATCCGCAGGGGATGACGGCAGGGCGATATTACGGAACGGTGCAGGTGACGGCGCCGGGGGCCAGCAACAGTCCCAAGAGCGTAACGGTATCGCTGACGGTGCTGCCTGCGGCAACGTATCCGCCGCCGCAGGTGACTCCGACGGGATGGATTCTGGTGGGGCAGGCGGGATCGGCGACATCGAACTCCGAGAGTGTGACGCTGATCAACCAAAGCAATGCCCCGTTGAGCTATGCGTCGGCGGTGGTGACGCAGGATGGACAGAACTGGCTGGTGCCGACACCGGGGAGTGGAACGATCGGGGCAAACAGCACGGCGCAGATAAGCGTGCAGGCGAACCTGGCGGGGCTGGGCGCGGGGTTATGGTACGGGACGCTGCGGGTGGCGTTTGGAGATGGGACGGTGCAAACGGTCAACGTGGTGCTGCTGGTTTTGAGCGGCAGCGGGACCAGCAACAGCGTAAGGAAGGAGGCGGGACCACAAACGACGGCAGGTGCTCCCTGTCCGGCCAACAAGCTGGCGTTGGTGTTTCAAGGGCCAGGGGCGGGGTTCCAGGGGACGGTGGGAACCTCGATTCCGGTGCAGGTGACAGCGACCGATTGCAACACGGGCAGCGTGGTGA